>Ga0207701_10008243_pt1 | contig 10306 bp, 5 predicted proteins | sample KBSSwiSSwithPhiX_FD_184294 | JGI IMG/M metagenome (GOLD analysis project Ga0207701, IMG submission 184294) | Switchgrass rhizosphere bulk soil microbial communities from Kellogg Biological Station, Michigan, USA, with PhiX - S5 (SPAdes) (version 2) | ecosystem: Environmental > Terrestrial > Soil...
AGCGACAGGCGGTCATCCGGGCGCAGCCCGGCGGCCAGGGTGGCCAGCAGCTCGCGCACCGACTTGCGCGGGATCAGATTGCCCACCAGCAGCCCGCGCACGGCGGTCGCGTCACCGTCGCCGCCGCCAGCCGCCGGCCGCGGGTCGGCGTCCGCCATCGCCGGCACGACGGTCAGGATGCGCCGGCGTTCCAGGCCGCGCGCGGCCAGCCAGTCGCTGGTGAAAGAGCTGGTGGCGAGAAAGCCGTCGAAGCGCGGCAGCGCCGCACGCTCGATCTCCAGCGCGGGGTGCCCCGGAACCAGATCGGGCTCCAGGCTGGGCAGGTGGTGCACGATCAGCACCAGCCCCTGCCCGGGTCCAGGCGGGGGAAAGGCCAAGAAGGCCTCCAGGTCCAGGCTGTCGATGAAGTAGACTCCCGGCACGCCGCGCGCAAGCTCGGCGCGACACGCGGCCAGCGACAGCGTGCGCAAGCTGGCCAGAGGGTGAAGCGCCGCGATCAGGGCGGCATTGTAGAGGTTCCCGCCAGAGACCCGGTCGCTGCCGTCCGGCAGCGCAAACACCAGTTCCTGCAATTTAGGCCCTTTGATCCCAGGATACTCTGCCCATGAAAAATTCTCCTGAGCCAAAAGACGGGGGCGGCGGCGCTTTAGCTCTCGTGGAACTCCGACAAGCCCTCGCCGTGGTGGCCGCGACCCTGATCACCGCCCTGGCGGGCGGGGGCGCCGCCCTGGCGCAGACCAACGTCTCCATCTCGATGCAGGCCGCGCCACCGGCGCCGCACCTGGGCGGCGCCGCGGTGGTTGGCGTGCGCACCGGAACGCCATTGCTGCACACAATCGCGGTCACTGGCACGCGGCCCATGACCTTCTCCGCGACCGGGTTGCCCGCGGGGGTCAACCTGGACGCCGCGACCGGCCGGCTCAGCGGCATGCTGGCCGCCGCCGGATCGACCACCGTGATGATCACGGCCAGCAACGCGGCGGGCAGCGACACGCGCGCGCTGCGCATCGTGGCCGGCACCACCCTGGCGCTGACGCCGCCCATGGGCTGGAACAGCTACGATTCCTTCGACGACTCGGTCACCGAGGCCGAGATGCTGGCCCAGGCTACCTGGCTGCGCGACAACCTGCTGCCCTACGGCTGGGACACCGCGGTGGTCGACTTCCGCTGGTACGACCCGAACGCGCCCGCGTCCGATCAGAACCAGGCCGCGATCAACGCCAGCCTGATCACCGACGCCAACGGGCGGCTGCAGCCGGCGGTCAACCGTTTTCCCTCGGCAACCGCCGGCGCCGGTTTCAAGCCGCTGGCCGACATGATCCACGCCATGGGTCTGAAGTTCGGCATTCACATCATGCGCGGCATCCCGCGCAAGTCGGTGCAGGCCAACACCCCGATCGCCGGTTCGACCTTCACGGCGCAGAACGCGGCGCTGACCACCAGCGTCGCGGCCTGGAACAGCGATATGTACGGGGTGACCGGCGCGGCCGGGCAGGCCTGGTACAACTCGATCTTCCAGCAGTACGCGGCCTGGGGCATCGACTTCGTCAAGGTCGACGACTCGTCGGCGCCGAGCTACCACGCCGAAGAGGTGGGCTTCATCCAGAACGCCATCACCGCCAGCGGGCGATCGATCGTGCTCAGCCTGTCACCCGGCCCGACGCCGACCAGCGCGGCGGCCGACCTGAGCGTCAACGCCAACATGTGGCGCATGTACAACGACTTCTGGGACACCTGGGGGGCGCTGGGCGATCCGCTCAACAATCAGAACGCGTTCGCGCTGGCGTTCGCCTGGTCCACCTTCGCGACTGGCCCGGCGGGGCACTGGCCCGACGCCGACATGCTGCCGCTCGGGCACCTGGGACCGCGCTGCCCGGTGGCGGGCGCCAACCGCAACACCCGCTTCACCCAGAACGAGCAGGTGGCGATGCTGACCCTGTGGGCGTTGCTGCCGTCGCCGCTGATGCTGGGCGCCAACCTGACCCAGACCAACGATCCGTTCTTCACCGCGCTGCTGACCAACGAGGGCGTCATCGCCGTCGGTCAGGACGAGCTGGGGGCCAAGGGACGGCGCGTGGTGGCGGCCACCAGCACCGAGATCTGGTCCAAGGACCTGAGCGGCGGGCGCAAGGCCGTGGGCCTCTTCAATCGCGGCGCTACCGACGCGACCGTCATGGTCTTCTGGTCGGCGCTGGGTCTGTCCGGCCCGCAGACGGTGCGGAATTTGTGGACGCGAACCGATCTGGGAACGATGGCGACCGCCACCAGCGTGAGCGTGCCGTTTCACTCGGGCGCGCTGTTGCTGGTCGCGCCGCCACCGGCGGCGATGCCGGACGGCGGCGGCGTGGGCGTCGACAGCGGAGCGGACGCGGCCAGCGGTACGGGCGGCGCGGGCGCGGGCACCGGCGGCGCGGGCGTCGCCGGCGCATCCGGCGGCGGTACCGGCGGCAGCTCAGCCACTGGCGGCGCGACCGGCGCGACGGGTACCGGCGGAGCAACCAGCGGTGGCGTGGGCGGCACCATGGGCGCGGGGGGCGCGGCGGGCGGCACCGGGAATGGCGGTGGCTGCGGCTGTGCGCTGGGCCAGACGCCGGAGTCGAGCCTCGGCTGGCTGGTCGCCGGCCTGGTCATCCTGGGGGCGGCGGCGCGGCGGCGGCATCGCGCCGTTGGTCGGCGCCGGACGCCGACGTGAATGTAGACATCAACGCTGTTGTAATCGCTGTCGTGTCCCTGGACGACCGCATCATCACATTCGCGCTCCGCTGCCTTCACCCACCAGTCACCCTCGCCCCGGTCCGCCGGGGAGAGGGTCGGGGTGTCGCCAGTCGTTCGCTCGTCGAGAGTCAGCGCCTCACTTTAGCGGGCGCCCCCCTCACCCTACCCCTCTCCCCCGAGGACGGGGGAGAGGGGATCGGAATGGGGATCCATGTCTGACATCAATGGTCGAACCATACTACTCTGTGCCGCGCTGCTGGTCGGCGGCGGCGCTTGCAGCGGCGCCAAGAACGGCGGGGCCACGACCGGCGCTGGCGGCGGCGCTGCCAGCAGCGGCGGCGCGGGCGGCAACGCCGCCACCGGCACCGGCGGCCGCACCTCCGACGCGAGCGCCGACGCCACCAGCGGCGCCGGCGGCACTGGCGCCACGGGTGGCGGCGCGGGCACCGGCGGCCGTGGCGCCACCGGCGACGCCGGCGTCGCCAACCCCGACGGGGGGAGCGTCGTCCCGCCCGGCAACCCCACCGTGCAGGACTTCCACCTGACCGCCCGGCCCTGGGCCCCGCTGGACCTGCCGCGCGATCGCTACCTGCGCAACGCCGAGAGCGTGGCGCGCGCGATGCTGCGCTACCAGGACGCCAGCGGCGCCATCGTCGATCCGGTGCGCGGCCGCGAGTTCCAGTACGCCACGCCGTTCTTCATCTACGCAGGCGCCGCCCTGGTCGACTCCGGCCGCGCGCCCGACCTGCTGGACGCGACCGTGCGCGCGATGGACCACACCAGCGCGCAGATCGCCGCCTGCGCCACCATGCCGTCGGCCAACGTGGTGCCCGACAACCACGGCGCCTTCTTCATCGCGCCGCTGGCCGGCGCCTACATGCTGCTGCGGTCGAAGGTGCCGGCCGCGACCGCCGACCGCTGGCGCCTGAACCTGGCGACGCCCATCGATCGGATCGGCATTCTTTACGACAACAACTGGCGCACCTATTCCATGAAGGGGGAGTGGCTGCGCGGCCAGGCCGGCATCATCCCCGCCGCCACCGCGCAGACCTGGCTGGAGTACAACTGGACCGGCACCTCGCCCGGCCTGCCGGCCATGACCTCCCAGCTATCGCACGTCGGCCCGCCCGAGCTGCAGTTCTATCACGACGTCGAAGTCGAGCCCGAGACCTACACCTACGAGTCGGTCGCGCGCATGAACATCGAAGCGATCCTCGAGGGCGGTTACGCCGGACCGTCGGTCCCCACCATGACCACCTTCACGGTCACCGGCGGCGAGAACGTGGTCAAGACCCTGGATCCCACCGGCCAGGGCGCCGCCAGCGGCCGCTCGTCGGATCACTGCTGGAACGACGTGGTGCCGGGCAACACCTTTGAACGACTGGCCAACCGCTGGAAGGCGCGCGGCGACGCCGAGCGCGCCGGACGCTACCGGCGCGCGGCCATGCTGGCCCTGCGCGGCAGCGACCGCTGGCTGCGCCCCGACGGCAGCTACTCGATCACCAAGAACCAGTTCGACTTCAACCTGCAGGTCCACTACGCCGACTACAGCTCGCGAACCCAGTACAACGGCAGCATGATGTACCACCAGGCCGAGTCGTACTACGAGCACCAGGACGGCATCCCCGAGTGGCCGACCTGGAACGAGATCGGCGGCTATGCCTTGCTGACCGACGGCAAGTTCGACGGCGCCTTCATCAACGCGGGCGGGATGCACGTCCAGGTCGCGCTGCGCGGACAGACCGCCCTCAACCATGCGCTGTACTGGACGGCGCTGGGGGTGTCGCGCTTCAGCCGCGTCGACTGGGACTCGCGGCTTGGCCCTTCCGACGGGATCCGCGACCAGACCAGCAACCTGGGCCTGTCGTTCGCGCCCACCTTCCTGCAGAACGGCAGCTGGGTCCGGCTGGCGTCGATACCCAACGTGTATCGCGCCGACTTCAGCACGACCTTCGTGCACCCGCTGCTGGTGCGCTTCGCGCTGGACTATCACCCGCTGGCGGGCCAGACCGGCCCGACCTTTCACCAGGAGTTCGTCGTCACGCCCGACGGAGTGCTGACCACCCTCAACTCCGACGCGCCGGCGGGCCAGTGGGGACTGACCTGGCCGCTGTTGACCAACGACGGCGCCGGCCCGCTGGTCACTAGCATGGGGCAAAACCTGGCCACCACCCGCTTCGCCAGCGGCAGCGACGAGCAGGCCTTCATCGCGGTGCTGGGCAACGCCACCCTGACCGCCGACGGCACCGTGCGCAGCGGTTACGGCGATCTGCAATCGGTGCGCTACCAGGCCACCGCGCCGGCGCCCAACGCGACCTTCATCTACCCGCACAACGCCAGCCAGCCCAGCACCGCCGCCGTGCGCGACAGCTTCATGGCGTACAACGGCGGCTTCCGCACCGTCCTGGGCAGGGTCGTCGACGGCACCTTCTACGTGGGCGCCACCTCGGCCGGCGGCGAGGGCAGCGCCCTGGACCTGGACGAGGACGGAAACCCCGACGTCACCTTCGACCAGTCGTGCAAGTTCGTGCTGCAGCTGGACCGCGGGCGCATCACCGCGGTCGAGGCCGACCGCGCGGTGAGCTTCCGGGCGGGCACCGCCGCGCCGGTGGCGCTGCGGCCCTACCTGCCGGTCCGCTTCTAGCCGATCGCCGCAACGGCTAGAAGGTGTTCACGAACTTGCCAGCGGCGTTCAGCAGGCCCAGCAGGTACACCGACTCCTGGTAGTAGCGGAACTGCCCCGCCTGCTGCGGGATGTTCCAAAGGTTGCTGGCGTAGGTGGTGCGGTTGGCGGTGGTCGACACCATGCTCCCGGCGCCCAGGGTGGCGGTCAGCGCGGTCGAGCCGCCGCCCGAAGGGTTGCTCCCGTTCACCGCGAACTGACTCTGGGTCACGTTGTTGGCGCCCAGGTAGCCGGCGAAGAAGGTGTGGTACTTCTCGATCTGGGTCTTGAGGCGGCTGTCGCTGCTGCCCCACACGTAGTCGACCGCCATGTTCATCACCACCCGCAAGGCGTCGAAGCCGAAGTCATTGTGACCGTCGCCGGCGGCGGCGGTGGTCGGGGCGCCGGCGAAGGTGGCGTAGTCCGGGTGCAGCCCGGTGGTGCCGTTGGCCGAGCTGACCAGGAAGCTGCGGCTGGTCGCCGCCACCGCCCGCCAGCGGGCCGCGTCGGCGGCCGGACCGGCGGTGGCGAACAGCTCGTAGAAGGCAGGCAGGTGGTAGCTGGGATCGGTGAAGGTGCCCGAGCCGCCGAACGGGTAGAACACCACCATGTTCTGGGCGCCGTTGATGATCGGGCCACGGCCGTCCGCGGTGGCCGCGTTGTGCAGCATCGCCGCGGCGATGGTGTCGGCCTCCTGCTTGTAGTTGAAGGCACCGCCGCTGCCCCAGCGCCGATCGGCCAGGTACAGCGCGGCGGCGAAGTACTGATCGCCGTCGGGCGCCGGCCCCGTCGTGGCGGCAAAGTTGACCGTCCAGCTGGTGGCGCTGGCGCGGTTGACCGTCCCCTGCCAGCGGAAGTAAGAGCGCCAGGCGGTGGTGGTGCTGGTGACCGGGACCTGCATGTTGGTCCTGGCGAACTTCCACAGCCGATCGAACTGGGTTTGCAGATTGGCCTGCACCGCGATCATCATCCCGTACGACATGCCCTCGCTGCGCACGTCATTGGAGTCCGCAGCCCAGATGAAGCCCGACGCCGGATCCTGCGGCAGCTCGTAGTAGCAGCGGTATCCGGTGTTGACGGTCGGCGTCGCCGGTTCGCCGGTTCCGATGCCGAAGTAGCGGTTCACCGCGGTGGCGACCTTGGCGTCGACGTCGATCTGCGATTTGCCCAGCAGCGTGCCGAAGATACCCGTGGCGACCGGGCCGTTACCGCCGCTGCCGCGCGCCCCGGCGCCGCCGGTGGCACCGCCCTGCCCCGCCCGCCCGGCCGTGCCCAATGTTCCGCCCGCGCCGGCCCTTCCCCCGACGCCGGCCGGGCTTCCTCCAGCGCCGGTGTCACCGGCGGTCCCCGCCGCGCCGCCCTGCCCGCCGCCGCCCGCGTCCCCGCCACCGCCCGAACACGAAGAAAGCACCTGAATTCCGACCAGCATCAGCGCCGCGACCGGCACCGATCGTGAAGCGGGGACCTTGCGCATCAAACCTCCGGCGTCCCCGGGTCGCTCCCGGGACACCCTCTATAGAAACCTAGATCGGTCCCGGATTGAACGCGGAAATCGGGGAAATCGACCGCCTCTCCGACGGGGGATGTCATTCACTGCGGGCGGATCCGGCAGATCTTGTTGAAGGCGGTGAACCAGAGGTTGCCGTCGGCGCCGGTGGTGATGCCGCCGATCAGGGTGCTGGTCGAGGGCGGGGTGAACAGGGTGAAGACGCCCCCGGTGGTGACCCGGGCGACGATGCTCCCGCTCTCGTTGGTCTGGGTGAACCAGAGGTTGCCGTCGGGACCGGAGCTGATCCCCATGGGAGTGCGGGTCGGCGCCGGGATCGCGAGCTCACTCACCACCCCCGCGGTGGTGATGCGGCCGACCTTGCGACCGCTGGTCTCCAGGAACCACAGCGCGCCGTCGGGGCCGGCGGCGATACCCAGCGGCGAGCTGGCCGCGGTGGGAACGGTGAACTCGGCGAACACCCCGGCGGTGGTCAGGCGGCCGATCTTGTTGGTGTTGCGCTCGGTGAACCAGAGGTTGCCGTCGCCGCCCAGGGCGATCTGCGACGGACCGCTGGCCGCGGTGGGCACCGCGAACTCGGTCATGGTGCCCGTCGGGGTGACGCGCCCGATCTTGTTGGCGGCGTTCTCGGTGAACCAGAGGTTGCCGTCGCGCGCGGCGACGATGCCCATCGGCGACGAGCTGGCGGTCGGGATGGTGAAGCTCGCCTGCACCCCGGTCGGGGTCAGGCGCAGGATCCCGGCGGTGCCGCTGCCGGTCACCCACAGGTTGCCGTCGGGGCCGACCGCGATGCCGGTCGGCGATCCCAGCGCCGCCGCGGCCGGGAACAGGGTCACCGCGCCGCCCGGCGTGATGCGCCCGACACTCAGGTCATTGCGATCGGTGAACCAGAGGTTTCCATCCGGACCGCCGATGATCGCCTGGTTGTTGTTGCCCACGGCAAACTCGGTGATCGCGTTGGGCGGATCGGGAAAGTTGCTGTGCGCGACCACGACGGCCGGATCGGCGGCGCGCCGCAGGGCAAAGTCGACGTGCAGGATCAGGCCCATCTCCACCGTCGCGGTCACCGGGTCGGCGATCCAGGTCGCCACCGCCGCCGCCGGTACCGGGCAGGCCACCGTGAACACCTTTTCAGCGAAGGTGGTGACCCCCAGCGGCAGGCCGGTCAGGTCGAAGACCGAGGTCTGCCCGGGCAACAGCGAGAACTGGCGGGTCACCACCGCTCCCATGACGGGCGTGGCGGTGATCACCGCGCAGCGCGCGTCGACGGGCGCGGTGGTGAGATCGAAGCGCACCGCCCCGACTGGATCGGCGCCGTCACCGGCCGGGTTTTCCCCACACCCGCCACCCGCGGTCAGCGCCATCGCCACCAAGCAGCATTTCAGCCCTCTCACGTAGGTCGTCGACTCATTCACGGTTCTCATGCAACTGCCCCCCGGCGGGCGATCGAGCCCGCGCATTCACCCAGAACGCGGCGTCGTCCCCGATCTTCCGCTGGCGGTGTTCGCTGCGACGCGCCGCTGTCGCACCGACATTTGTGAGCTGAGATTGACAGCTACCGCCACTTGATGGCCGTCCCCTCCGCATTGGTCGATGGAGAGGCGTCAGGTCCGGTTTCTTCGGAGGACACAATGAAGCACCAACTTCGCGCGGGTGCGCGCGTCGCGTGGCTCCCATACGTGACGTTCAGCACCCTGAGCTTGGCCATGGCCTGTCAGGGCTCGATTGGCAACCCGACCAAGCCCGACGGAAAGCCGCAGACCACCGAGACCTGCACGCCCGCCGATCTTTCGACCTGCGCGGGGTCAGAGGTTCAGGTGTCGAAGCGCATCGTCCGGCTCACCTTCAATCAAGTGGTGGCCTCGCTGCGCTCGTTGCTGGGCAATACGCTAGGCGATCAGATCGCCGGCAACGACGCTTACGCGCTGGTTGACTCGGTTCATCGAACCTTCCCCCCGCTGTCCAACCCGCGCGAAACCGCCAGCATCGGCGACACCAACTGGGACAAGGGCGATCGCATGGCGCAACAGGCGGCCCAGTACCTGTTTGACAACTTCGCGACAATCACCGGCTGCAGCGGTGCGACCCTGACCGACAGCTGCGCGCAGACCTTCGCGCGGACTTTCGCCGCCAGGGCCTACCGGCGCCCGCTGACCAGCGACGAGACCGGTGACCTGGACAAGGTCTACACCGACGTCAAGGCGCTGGGCAGCAGCGTCCAGGAATCGACTCAGTTCGCGGTCTACGCGGTCCTGGATTCCCCCTCGTTCCTGTACCGCACCGAGCTGGGCGCCGGCGCCAGCGCCGACGGGCCCCTGTCGCCGTACGAGCTGGCCAGCCAGCTGTCGTTCTTCCTGACCGACGCGCCGCCAGACCCGCCGCTGCTCGAGGCGGCCGCGGGCGGGATGCTGGCGACCGAAGCCCAGCTGCGCGCGCAGGCCGATCGGATCCTGGCGACCGATGCCGCCAGGAAGAACCTGCACGACGCGATGATGAGCTACTTCGCGATCCCCACGCTGGAGACCATCGTCATCGACAGCGGGACCAACCCGGCCTGGAACAACGTGCTGCGCAGCTCGATGTACCACGAGTCCGATCTGTTCCTGGGCGACGTGCTGGCCAACGGCAAGCTGGCCGACCTGATCACCACCCGCAAGTCGCGCATCAACCAGGCGCTGGCTCCGATCTACGGCGTCTCCTGGCCGCCGGCCGGCGTCACCCTGGACGCCGACGGCTTCGGCCTGGTCGATTTGCCAGACAGCCGCGCCGGCATGCTGACCCAGGGCGGCTTCCTGGTCGCGCGCGCCCGCCCGCAGGCTGGCTCGGTGGTGGGGCGCGGGCTGCTGGTCAACGCCGCCATGCTGTGCAACGTGAACCCGGCCTTCCCCACCGAGCTGGCGGGCGAGATCGCCAAGGCGACCGCGATGCTGGGCACCGCCACCGAAAAGGAAAAAGCCGCCTATCGCGCCGACAAGTCCCGTCCGTGCTCGGGCTGCCATCCCAACTTCGATCCCTTTGGCCTGGCGCTGGAGAACTTCGACACCATCGCCCAGTATCGAACCAGCGACTCCCTGGGACGGCCGATCGACGCCGCGGTCACGCTGCCGCCCAGCGCCGGCTGCACCAAGGTCAACGGCGCGGTCGAGATGGCCGCTGCCTTCGCCCGGGAGAACACCTTCACCAACTGTGTGGTCAAGAACGTCATGAGCTACGCGCTGGCGCAGACCACCATCGGGGTCAGCACCAACTCGTGCGCCAACCGCGCCGTGGTCGACCGCTTCAATGCGGCCGGTGAGAAGACCTTCACCTCGTTGATCCGGGAGATCGCGGTCTCCCAGACGCTGACCGTCCGGAACGCGGGAGTGGGCCCATGAAGAGCAGCATGAAGAGCAGCATGAAGAGCAGCATGAAGAGCAGCATGA
>Ga0207701_10008244_pt1 | contig 10305 bp, 11 predicted proteins | sample KBSSwiSSwithPhiX_FD_184294 | JGI IMG/M metagenome (GOLD analysis project Ga0207701, IMG submission 184294) | Switchgrass rhizosphere bulk soil microbial communities from Kellogg Biological Station, Michigan, USA, with PhiX - S5 (SPAdes) (version 2) | ecosystem: Environmental > Terrestrial >...
CTGATGGAGGAGATGGGCGATCTTCAGGGCAAGATCGACGCGGTCGACGGCTGGTCGCTCGACAATCAGCTCGAGGTGGCGATGGAAGCGCTCCGCTGTCCCCCGTCCGAATGGTCGGTCGAAAACCTTTCCGGCGGTGAAAAGCGCCGGATCGCGCTCACTCGGCTCCTGATCCAGAAGCCGTCGATTCTGCTGCTCGACGAGCCGACCAACCACCTCGACGCCGAGAGCGTCCAATGGCTCGAAGCGCATCTGAAGGAATATGCGGGTGCGGTGCTGATGATCACCCACGACCGCTATTTCCTCGACAATGTGGTCAGCTGGATCCTCGAAATCGATCGCGGAAAGTATTTCCCGTACGAAGGCAATTACTCGACCTATCTCGAGAAGAAGGCCAAGCGCCTCGAGCAGGAAGAGCGCGAGGAATCCGGGCGTCAGAAGGCGATCAAGGACGAGCTCGAGTGGATCCGGCAGGGCGCCAAGGCCCGCCAGACGAAGTCGAAGGCGCGTATCGCCAAGTTCGACCAGCTGGTGGCCTCGCAGGAGAAGCGCGTCCCCGGCAAGGCGGAAATCCTCATTCAGGTGCCCGAGCGCCTCGGCGGCAAAGTCATCGAGGTGAACAACGTCAGCAAGGCCTATGGCGACAAGCTCTTGTTCGAGAACCTGTCGTTCACGCTCCCACCGGGCGGCATCGTCGGAGTCATCGGCCCCAACGGCGCCGGCAAGTCGACTTTGTTCAAGCTGATCACGGGGCAGGAGCAGCCGGACTCCGGCTCGATCGACATTGGTCCGACGGTTCACCTCGGTTACGTCGACCAGAGCCGCGATCACCTGAACGACAAGAACAATGTCTGGCAGGAAATCTCGGACGGCCACGACTACATGAAGGTCAACGGTCACGACCAGTCGACGCGCGCTTATGTCGGCGCCTTCAACTTCAAGGGCCAGGATCAGCAGAAGAACGTCGGAAAGCTGTCCGGGGGTGAGCGCAACCGCGTCAACATCGCCAAGATGCTCAAGCGCGGCGGCAACGTCCTGCTGCTCGACGAGCCGACCAACGACCTCGACGTCGAGACCCTTGGCGCGCTCGAGGAAGCCATCGAGAATTTTGCAGGGTGCGCCGTGGTCATCAGCCACGACCGCTTCTTCCTGGACCGCCTTGCGACGCACATCCTCGCGTTCGAGGGCGACAGCCAGGTCGAGTGGTTCGAAGGCAATTTCGAAGCCTATGAGGAGGACAAGGTCCGCCGTCTCGGTGAAGAGGCCACTCGCCCGCACCGCATGAGCTACCGCAAGCTGACGAGGTAATCGGGATGGCGGGGACGGCCGCTGCCCATGACCATGATCATGTCGTCAGCGGCATCCTCTGCCGGATGGGGTCCGGCTTCAGCTTCGCGACGATGGGCGCGCTGCTGAAGCTAGCGTCGGAGCAGGGTCTCAACGCGCCGGAGCTGGTCTTCTACCGCTCGCTTTTCAGCCTGCCGGTTATCCTCTTCTGGGTTCTGGAGCGGGAGAGCCTTGCTGCACTACGGCCGAACAGGCCGCTAGCGCACGTCTGGCGCAGCGGGCTCGGTCTTTTGTCCATGGGTCTGACCTTCCAGGCATTGATCCTTCTGCCGCTGGCAGACGCGACGGCGATCAATTTCACCGCGCCGATCTTCGCGACCATCCTCTCGTTTCTCCTGCTGCGAGAGTTTGTGGGCGTTCATCGCTGGGCGGCCGTGCTCGTCGGATTTGTCGGCGTCCTGATCGTGGCGCGACCCGGCGGCTCCAGCCTTCCGCTTCTGGGCGTCGGCATCGCCCTGATCGGTGCACTTGGGCAGGCAGGCGTGACCACGACTCTCCGTCATCTCCAGCGCAGCGAGAATATCGCCGCCATCGTTTTCTGGTTCGCGATCTCGGGCGTCCTGGTGGGCGGCTTCCTGATGCCCGTCTTCGGGGATTTCCATGGAATGAAGGCGTTCGCGCTGGTGGTTGCGGGCGGTCTGGCCGGTGGGGCAGGGCAGCTGCTCATGACGTCATCTCTTCGCGCCCCCGTGTCCGTCGTTTCCCCCTTCGATTACCTGCAAATCGTCGCCGCGACGGCCTACGGCTGGCTGCTTTTTTCCGATGTTCCGAGCGCTCACACGCTCGTCGGAGCCGCACTCATCGCGATGAGTGGTCTCTACACGGCTTGGCGCGAGCATCGCCGCCGCCTGGACCAGGCGGCCGCCGCCGCAGTTCCCGCGGTCTAGCCTCCCAGGTTTACGGCCTTTTTACCACGGTCAGCCTATCCAACGTCTCAGGAAGGTGGGATGGCGATGGTGAAGTCGACAGCGCTTGGACCGCAGGCAGTCTCCGAGCCGCGGCGACTGCTTCTGATCGGGTTGCTGATTGCCGTCGCGTACGGCTTCCTCTGGCCGGCGGTCACCGGGGACACACGCGACGCCGTTGTCCCATGGCTTCAGACCATTCTGGCTCGCGGCCCGATTGGTGCCTTCGCGGAACCCTTCTCGAACTACGCGCCGTCATATCTCTACTTGCTGGCTCTGGTCAGTCCGCTTGCCGGCCTGATGAACGAAGTCAGTGTTATCAAGACCCTTTCCGTGGTGGCGACGGGGCTGCTGGTGCTCGCCGTCCGTCATCTCCTCAAGGTCTCCGGATGCACCCGCAATGGCGAGGTGGCAATCTGGGCGGCGTTGCTGCCTTCGGTGGCCGTGAATGCAGCCGGGTTCGCCCAGTGCGACGCGATCTGGTCGACCGCCTGCGTGATGGCAGTGGCGAGTGCGATTTCCCGTAAGCCCCTGGCCATGCTGATTTGGTTCGGCGTCGGCGTTGCATTCAAGGCGCAAGCGATTTTTCTCGCACCCTTCGTTGCCCAGAGGCTCTTCAGCGAAAGAACGCCGCTCGTGCTATGGCCGGTTCCGGGCCTGGTCTACGTCACCGCCACTCTGCCGGCGGCGCTTGCGGGATGGCCGTTTTTCGATCTTCTCACCGTCTATCTGCGGCAGGCGGAATGGAACCCCGAATTCATAAGCAATGCCTCAAACTTGTGGGCAGCCGTTCAATACTTCGCGCCTGAGGCCGGCTTGCAATGGCTGTGGCTTGGAATGCTGGCGGCCGCCGCTGCGTCGGTGCTCTTCGCCTTTGCCTTTCATCGCGTTGAAGGCACGCCGGTGAACCTGGTCGCGCTGGCCCTGCTTTCGGCGATGATCCTGCCCTTCCTGCTGCCCAAGATGCACGAGCGGTTCTTCTTCCTGGCCGACGTGCTGGCGCTGGCGTACGCGGCCCTTCGGCGCGACCGCCTGAGCTGGTTGGTCTTCGTGCTGGTTGAGACGGCGTCGGTGGCCGCGCTCGGCGGGATGATGTTCCGGCTTCAGCTTCCGCCCGTAATCGGTGGCGTGATGATATCCGCAGCGATCCTGATCCTGACGCGGACCTTGCTGTATAGCAGGCGTGTGAAGTCCCACGGCGAATCTCTTCTGCTCGCTCGGCTCGATCCGGCCTGACGAAGCATCGTGCTCCATCTGACCGCAACCTTGTGGCGTTGGAGCGGGGAGGGCGGCAGCTGGCACTTCCTCACAATCCCCGAGGATCTCTGCGGTGAGTTTCGCGCTCAGAGCCTTCTTCGGCGTGGCGGTTTCGGCTCAGTACGCGTGGAGGCCAGAATCGATGACGTGACGTGGCGCACGTCCGTCTTTCCGCAGAAGAGCGGCGGCTACATCCTGCCGGTGAAGGCAGACGTCCGCCGTCGGTCCGACATTGGCCCGGGCGAAGAAGTCGATCTGACGCTGGAGATTATCGAAGGCTAGTCGTGGCGCAGAGAGGCGGCCGACTGCTCGTACCCTTTTGCCATCTTCCGAAGAATGTCGCGAGCGGCCGAATCGTCGGTCGAATTCGCAAGTCGCCGGCAGCGCGCCGCCTGCTCGCTCAATGCCTCCGCCTGCTCATCGCTGATGTCGACGAGCATGTTGATCGCACCGGTCAGCTCGCCAGCCTTGTTGAACATGGGCGTGGGATAGGGGCGGAAGGCTACGCGGCTGCCGTTGGGACGCATGGCAACGGCAACTTCCATCCGGATGGATCTCTTTTCCCTGATCGCCGTGGCCATGGGGCATTGTTCGTGGGGGAGGGGATCACCCTCCAGGGTGAAAAGGCGCCAGGTTACGCACCATCGGTCGCCGCCCAGCTGGGGCTCACGCCCGGCAAAGTCTATACACGCCTGATTCCAATAGGTTACGAGACCTTCTGCATCAGTCGTATAGATAGGTATCCGGATTTTATCGAGCTCAGTCCGGTATCCGTCACCATCCTCAATGGCAGCCAGCGCACTGTCGAGCAGTGCGTCAGTTTGGCTGGAGTCCAGCATCTCAGTCTCGATTATGCCCACGATCCCTCGCGACCTGAAACCTGCGCAGGGCAGTGAGGTTCCTACCTTGTTTGCGGATTCTTCGGTTCAGTCGAGACTGTGTTAGGTCCGCAACAGAGCAATTAGCGGAGACGCTTGGCCAGCAGGCTTCCATCCGGCGCGGACTTCACATCGAAGTTGGGAACAGAACGGATGAGGTCCGACAGGCGCGTAAAGCCGTAGTTTCGGGCAGCGAAGCTGGACACGGCCGTGGCGCGCTGGCCGAGCTCGGAAAGGGACGCATATCCCTCGTCATCCCGCTTGGACGCCTTGTAGGCCTGCCCAAGCAAGTCGACCAACTCATCGTCGACCGGCCGCTCGGCATCCGTGCGCTCTTCCGTCTCGGACCTCTCGTTGGGCAAGTGCAGCGCGGCTACGTCGAAGAAGCGCGAGCAGGCCTGGCGGAAGCCGAGCGGAGTCTTGGTGGTCCCGAAGCCGTACACCGGCAAGCCTTCCTCCCGGATCCTCTGCGCAAGGGGAAGGAAGTCACTGTCGCTCGACATGATCCCAAAGCCATCAACATGGCCGCGATACAATAAATCCATCGCATCGATGGTCATGCGCATGTCTGTCGCGCTCTTTCCCTTCGCGACGTCGAACTGTTGCATGGGCACGATCGAATGAATCCCGGTCAGGTTCCCCCAGCCCTTGAGGCTGCTTTTCGCCCAGTTCCCGTAGGCACGCCGCACGTTGATCGCACCCAGCTCGCCCAGAACCAGAAGCACCTCGTCCAGATGCTCGGGGCTTGCATTGTCCGCATCGATCAGGAGCGCGATATTGTCTTCGCGCTCGTCGTGCCTGTCGCTCATGTTCCGAATCCATTCATGTTGTCGTGCCGTAATGATCATGCGGGAACGAAACGCCTGTTGGACCGCTAAACCCGCATTGGGAGGAATACCCGGCTTGGAGGATCAGTCGATGAAGAAAGTTGCACTCAGTATGGCGCTCGCGGCGAGTTTGAGCGCGTGCGCAACCAATCCCTACGGGTACAACGACCCGTATTACGGCAACAATACCAACAATGAACAGGCCCGCCGCGCGGCGACGGGCGCTGCGCTCGGTGCAGCCGGCGGCGCGGCAGTCGGCGCTGTGGTCGGCGGCGTGAGCCCGGTCGAGGGCGCAGTTGCAGGCGCCATCCTCGGCGGCGTTCTCGGTGCGGTCGTCAAGGGCAAGCAGTACTACCGCGACACGCGCGGCTACTGTTACTACGTCGACCAGTACGGTCGTCCGGTCTACGACTACAACACCCGCTGCTAGTTCAGCGGACTACGGGCTAGGCGGGGCGGAACGTGTTGTCCGCCTCGTCGAGCACGTAGAGTTTTCCATCAGCAATGGAGAAGTGGCAGCCGTGAAGCGTGAGCTTCCCGGCTTTTTCGCGTTCGGCGACGAAGGGGAAGGTGCGCAGGTTCGATAGGGAGACCTGTACCGCCCGCAGCTCCATTTCAGTGAAGGCTTCTGCATCGAGCACGGGGTGTTCGGCGCGGACGGTATCCCGCGCTCCCTCGAGCAACTTGACCCAGCTGGCGATGAAATGACCTGCGCCGTGCGGAGCGCCGTCAAATTGACCGGTCAGCGAAGCTGCGCAGCCGCCGCAGGAGCCATGGCCGAGAACGATCACCTCTTCGACTTCAAGCTGGGTGACCGCGAACTCCAGCGCGGCCGACACACCGTGATTGCCAGGAGTCGTCTCGAACGGCGGAGCGAGCGCGGCGACGTTGCGCACGACGAACATCTCGCCCGGTCGAGCGTCGAATATGATCGCCGGCTCAGTCCGGCTGTCGGAACAGGCGATGATCATCACCTTTGGGCTCTGGCCCTCGGCAAGCTCCGCCCACCGTTCTCGCTCAATCTTCCACTCATTGCTGCGAAAGCGGTGATAACCCTCGACCAAGTCGGCGAAACGCGTCATGCCTAGCCCGCTAGCCGCACCCGGGGAGGGGTGGCAAGCGGCGGGTCCAGTCGCTATCTGGCGCCCATGAACGCTCCAACCGCAGTTCCCAGGCAGCGCAAGCCGGATTGGATCCGGGTCAAGGCGCCGACGAGCCCAGGCTACGCCCAGACGCGCGACCTGATGCGCTCGCTGGGTCTCGCCACGGTTTGCGAAGAGGCCGCTTGCCCGAACATCGGCGAGTGCTGGACCAAGAAGCACGCGACCGTGATGATCCTCGGCGACACGTGCACGCGGGCCTGTGCCTTCTGCAACGTGAAGACCGGCATGCCCCGCGCCGTGGATCCCCTGGAGCCGGAGCATGTCGCCATTGCGGCAGCCGAGCTTGGGCTCGAGCATATCGTCATCACTTCGGTGGACCGTGACGATTTGCCCGACGGAGGCGCGTCGCAGTTCGTCAAGGTGATCAACGCGCTTCGAAAGAACACGCCGAACACTACGATCGAGATCCTGACGCCCGATTTCCGCAACAAGAGCGAGGCGGCCGTCGAGGCGATCGTCGACGCCGGTCCGGACGTCTACAACCACAACCTGGAGACCGTGCCGAGGCTCTACCCGACGATCCGTCCGGGCGCGCGTTACTACGCTTCGCTCCGCCTGCTGGAGAGCGTGAAGCGCAGGGCTCCGCACATATTCACCAAGTCGGGTATGATGGTCGGCCTCGGCGAGCAGCGCCTGGAGGTGCATCAGGTGATGGACGACATGCGCTCAGCGGGCGTCGATTTCCTGACCATGGGCCAATATCTGCAACCGACGCCGCGCCATGCGAAGGTCGAGGAATTCGTCACTCCGCAGGCATTCGACGCTTATGCGGCGATCGCGCGGGCCAAGGGCTTCCTGCTCGTCGCAGCCTCACCGCTGACGCGATCGAGCTATCACGCCGGCGACGACTTCAAGAAAATGCAGGCGAACCGCAACGCGCAGCTGGAGCGGGCGAACGGCTGATGCCGCGTCACACCGAGACGAAACATCTTCCATACACACCCGACCAACTGTTCGACTTGGTCGCGGATGTTGCCCGGTATGACGAGTTTTTGCCTTGGGTCGTGGCCGTTCGTGTCCGCTCGTCGAGCCAGACGGAAACGATCGCGGACCTCGTCGTTGGCTTCAACGCCTTCAAGGAGCGCTTTACCAGCCGCGTCATGAAGGAGGGGCCGAACCGAATCTGCGTCGATTACATCGAAGGCCCGCTCAAATATCTCCACAATGAGTGGAAGTTCGACCCGGCGCCCGAGGGAGGGACCAATCTCTGCTTCTCGGTCGATTTCGCCTTCCGCTCGCGGATTTTCGAGGCGCTCGCAGGCCAGATGTTCGACCGCGCCCTGCGGCGGATGACGCGCGCCTTCGAGGAGCGCGCGGCCGCGCTTTACGGCATCAGCAGCTCAAGCGCACAGAGCGCCGCCTGAAGCCGGACACCGGCTCGGCTGGCCTCGTCGAAAAGCTTCTGGTCTGCATGAATTTGTGACGGGTCCTTGCCGCGATCGGCGCGAGCGAAGACGACCGTGCCGACCGGCTTCCCCGGGGTTCCGCCGCCGGGACCAGCGATCCCGGTGATCGCGACCGCAATGTCGGCTTCCGATGCCTGAAGCGCGCCGCGGGCCATCGCCCAGGCCGTTGCAATGCTGACTGCGCCGAACGTCTCGACGACTTCCATGCTTACGTGAAGATCAGCGATCTTGGCCGCGTTTGAATACGTGACGTACCCCGCCTCGAAGACGTCCGAAGAGCCGGGAATCTCCGTAATGGCAGCGCTGACGAGGCCGCCGGTGCAGCTTTCCGCCACGGCGATGCGCTTGCCGGCGGCACGATTGGCCTCGACGACCTGTCGTGCCTTGTCGACCAGCACGTCTGGAAGGAGGAACTCGCTCATTGCCCGATTTCCAGGCGAATGCTGGTGACTGCCTGGGCGGCCATCCCCTCGCGCCGGCCCGTGAAACCCAGGCCTTCGGTGGTCGTTGCCTTCACGCTCACCTGTTCCAGCTTCACGGCCAGGACCTCCGCAATCCGCGTCCTGATCGCTGAACGATGGGGACCGATCTTGGGCTCCTCGGCGATGATCGTGACGTCAACATGATCGATGATCCCGCCGCGTTCGCGTACGAGATCGGCGGCGTGTCGCAGGAAGAGGTCCGAGGGCGCGCCCTTCCATTGTGCATCCGACGGAGGGAAATATTCTCCGATGTCGCCGAGTCCCGCTGCGCCTAGAAGGGCATCGGTGATCGCGTGGAGCACCACATCCGCATCGCTGTGGCCGGCCAACCCGCGCGAGTGCGGAACGGCGATACCGCCGAGCATGATCGGTCCGTCGCCGCCGAAGGCGTGAACGTCATAGCCCATGCCTGTTCGGGGGATGAGGCGCGATGCTACTATCGCCTCGGCACGATCCCAATCGCCCGGCGTGGTGAGCTTTTCGAGCATCGAATCACCTTCTACCGCCGCAACCTTGAGGCCCGCTGTCAGCATGACGGTGGATTCGTCGGTCGGCGAGCCGCGGCCCGCTTCCGCGTAGGCGTAGATGAGGTCCTCCACCTGAAAGGCTTGCGGCGTCTGCACGCGCAGCATCCGCTTGCGATCGACCGGGCTGTCGAGAACCGTGTCTCCGAGCGCGAGCGTATCGGCGACCGGCAATACGGGTACTGCACCGTCATTGCGGTCGAGCACCGCAAGCAACCGGTCTACCACAGCCGGCGGGCAGAAGGGGCGTGCCGCATCGTGCACGAGGACCGCACCGTCTCCTATCGCCTTCAGGCCGTTGAGGACGCTGTCCGACCGCTCCGCGCCGCCTCGAACGAGATCGCCGACCGACAGCCCTGAAAGTGCGTCGAGGGCCATCTGGTTTTGACCCTCACCGATCACGACGCGCACCTGGTCGATCGACGGGTGCCCGGCAAGCGCCTCGACCGCCCAACGCAGAACCGGCTTCCCTCCAAGGGGGCGATATTGCTTGGGCAGCTCGCCGCCCAGGCGTTCGCCTCTGCCGGCGGCCACAATAAGAGCAGTCACGGTCATTAGACGGCGGCCTTACGGCGGCTTGCCTTGTCCGCCAAGGGCCGTTCCCCTACATGCGCCCTATCCATGACCGAGCTGAAGCCCATCTCGATCGGACCAGTCCAGATCGCGTCGCCAGTGATTCTGGCTCCGATGACTGGCGTCACCGATCTGCCGTTCCGGAAGATCGTGAAGCGGTACGGTGCCGGCCTGACGGTCAGTGAGATGATTGCGAGCCAGGCGATGATCCGCGAGACGCGGCAGTCGCTGCAAAAGGCTCTGTGGGACCCCGCCGAGGAACCGGTCTCGTTGCAGCTCGCCGGCTGCGAGCCCGACGTCATGGCAGAAGCCGCGAAGCTGAACGAGCAGCGCGGCGCTGCGATCATCGACATCAACATGGGCTGCCCGGTTCGCAAGGTCGTCAATGGGGATGCAGGATCCGCGTTGATGCGCGACCTGCCATTGGCTGCGGCCCTCATCGAAGCGACCGTGAAGGCCGTTAAGGTCCCGGTGACGCTGAAGATGCGCATGGGCTGGGATCATTCGAGCCTTAATGCGCCCGAACTCGCTCGGATTGCCGAGGACCTCGGCATTAAGATGATAACGGTTCACGGCCGCACCCGCTGCCAGATGTACAAGGGAAATGCGGATTGGGCCTTCATACGCAAGGTGAAGGGCGCAGTGTCGCTTCCAGTGATCGCCAACGGCGACATCTGCTCGATCGAAGACGCACGGACCGCGCTCGACCAGTCCGGCGCCGACGGCGTTATGATCGGCCGCGGAGCCTACGGTCGCCCCTGGCTTCTGGGCCAGACGATGGCCGACCTCGGCGGGGGAGGAACCAAGCCGGATCCGACCCTCGATGACCAATTGTCGACCATGCTCGAGCAATATGAGGACATGCTGTCCCTGTACGGCAGCCACACGGGCGTGAACCTCGCACGCAAACATATCGGCTGGTACACGAAAGGCCTTCCCGGCT
>Ga0207701_10008245_pt1 | contig 10305 bp, 10 predicted proteins | sample KBSSwiSSwithPhiX_FD_184294 | JGI IMG/M metagenome (GOLD analysis project Ga0207701, IMG submission 184294) | Switchgrass rhizosphere bulk soil microbial communities from Kellogg Biological Station, Michigan, USA, with PhiX - S5 (SPAdes) (version 2) | ecosystem: Environmental > Terrestrial >...
CCGGCCTGAGGTTCGGGAGCAGAAGAAAGCGCCAATACTGCATATTGCCCTGACACCAGCGCACGTCTCGGCGCATGAACTCCAGCAGTGTCGGCGGATTTTCCTCCCACCCAAGATCTTCCCGCGGTATCACGCGTACGTGGTAGCCGGCAGCCCGCATCAGAGCCGCTTCGATCTGATCGTGACTGAGGATATGCCGCTCCTCCTCGCCGTCTCCGGACGACATTGGCAGATGGCAATGCTTGATGAACGGTTCGAGCCGCAGGACGGCGTTGTGCCCCCAATAAGGACCGCAATCGGACTGCCACCATGCGCTCCCAATCGTGTAGGAGCGCATGCCCAGTCGCATGCCGAACTGAAAGATGCGGGCGAACAAGCTCGTTGACGGCAATCCAACGATGAGGCCCTGAAGGATCCCGAGCCTCGGATCTACCTGCATGATCCGGACGAGGCGGATGATGGCATCTGCGGGCATGAAGCTGTCGGCATCAAGCGTAACCGCAAACTCGTGGCGGCTTCCCCAACTCTCACAAAACTCGCGGATATTGCCGGCCTTGAAACCGGTATTCACCGTGCGCCTTCTATAGCTGATTGCGACCCGGTCGCGCCAGCATGCGATCAATTCGGCAAATTGAGCCTCTTCCCCGACCGAAAAATTGCCATCGTTGGTATCGCTAAGAAGGTAGAGGTGGAAGCGCTCGGCGTATCCGGAAGCGTTGATACCCTCGAGCATCGGCTCCAGGTTTCGGATGATGCGGATCGGCTGTTCGTTGCGAACGCACAGAAGAATTGCAGTCGATGCCGTCACAGGTTCGTCGCCCTGGATCAATCCGGCCGCGGGCATCACTGCAGCCACGGCATCGGGGGAAAAACGCATGATGACGAAACCGATCACGGCATTACAAAATCCTGCCACCATCCAGGGCAAGGTGACCGCGAACAAAAGAAGTGCGGCCAGATCAAACATTCCAAATCCGCCCGGCGCCAACGCCATAGAGGCGAGCCATAGCGATCCCGCCATGGTGACCGAAAACAGGACTGCGAAGGTCGCCCGTCTCGCGAACATGCTCTTCTCGGCGGCGTCGGCTTGAATCATTGCAGGTCGGTGTGCTTTAGGAGGAGGTTATGGCTTCTCATTCGCCGGCAGGCGGTGCAGACTACCGCTTATAACACGTCAAGCCACCGGGAATTCCAGTCCGAGATCCAAGAAAATGGCTGTTAGTGCGAGTGCCGATATTGCGTCGGCCCTTTGGTATCGCGGACCCGGGCAGGTCGAGATTCGCCGTGAAGAGATAGCTCCGCCCGGCGCAGGCGAAGTACGGGTGAAAACCCTCTACAGCGCGATCAGTCGGGGCACTGAATCCCTGGTGTTTGGCGGGCGTGTACCCGTGAGTGAATTCGAGAGAATGCGCGCGCCGTTCATGGAGGGTGATTTTCCCTTTCCGGTCAAGTACGGCTACGCCGCCGTCGGACGGGTCGAGAGCGGCGGAGGCGCCTTGCAAGGCAAGAACGTCTTCGCGCTCTTTCCACACCAAACCGCTTTCAACATCCCTGCGAGCGCAGCAGTCGCGCTTCCGGAGGACGTGCCCTCACGACGCGCGGTGCTGGCGGCCAACATGGAAACCGCGCTCAACGGCGTGTGGGACGCTGCACCGGGACCGGCCGACCGCATCGCCGTCATAGGGGCTGGCGTGGTCGGTTCTCTCGTCGCGTATCTGTGCGGGCGGATTCCTGGTACGGACATCACGCTTGTCGATATCAATCCAGGCCGGGCGAAATTAGCAGGAACACTCGGGGTTAGTTTCGCTGAACCCGGCAAAGCAAGGGGTGACTGCGATCTCATCGTTCACGCCAGCGGTTCGCCCGATGGGCTGCGAACGGCGCTCGAACTGGCCGGAGACGAGGCTACCGTGCTCGAGATGAGTTGGTATGGTGACGCGGCAGTGACCGCAATGCTTGGCGGCTCCTTCCATAGCCGCCGGCTTCGGCTGGTATCGAGCCAGGTCGGGCGTGTTGCCCCATCGCACCGTCCGCGCTGGACATACGCCCGCCGTCTCGCGGCCGCCGTCTCACTGCTCAACGATCCACGGCTCGACACATTGCTGGCACCGGCGGTTGCGTTTGGTGATTTGCCGGATCAACTGCCGGGAATTCTCGACGCCAAGACCGGAATACTCTGCCAACCCATCGCGTATTCGTAAGGAGCTGCCTTTGTTCACCGTCGAAGTTCGCGACCACATCATGATCGCTCATTCTTTCCGGGGCGCGGTTTTCGGGCCCGCGCAGGCGTTGCACGGGGCGACCTTCGTGGTCGATGCAGCCTTCATCGCAGAAACCCTCGATAACAATGGAATTGTCATCGACATCGGCCGCGCACACGATGCACTCAAGGCAGTGCTGGCGCCACTCAACTACCACAATCTCGACGACGTGCCCGAGTTCAAGGGCAGCAACACGACTACGGAATTTCTGTCCAAGTATATTTTCGACGGGCTGGCGAAGCCAGCCCGAGCTGGCGAACTCGGCCGTCCAGGCCCGGAGCTCAAGGCGCTGCGCATCACGCTCTCGGAGTCACACGTCGCCCGTGCGCAATACGAGGCGCCCTTGTGGTGAAGCATGTCGTCTTCGCCGTGCCGGGCAGCCTCGATACGCCAACCGGTGGCTACGCGTATGATCGGCGGATGATCGCTGAACTCCGGGACTTGGGCTGGAACGTCGAATTTCTCAATATCGGCGAGGGGTTTCCCTGGCCGGATGAGGCGACCCGGTCTGCCGCGCGAACGCTGCTGCTGAAGGTGCCGACGGGACAGCCGATCGTGCTGGACGGCCTGGCGTTGGGAGTCCTGCCCGATGTCGCAGTGGAGCTTGCGAATAGGAACCCGCTTTTCGCATTGGTGCATCATCCCCTTGCATTGGAATGGGGACTATCTGCCAATCAGGCCGACGTGCTGCGCCGCAGCGAGCAGGCCGCCCTCGCTGCAGCGCGAGAAGTCGTTGTGACAAGCGCTGCCACCGCAAAGCTTGTCACCGCCGATTATGGCGTACCATGGGGGCACATCACGGTGGCAAGGCCCGGAAGCGATCCCGCGCCGCGATCTACAGGAAGCCAAAGCGAAATTCCGCATTTGCTGTCCGTTGGCTCCGTCGTGCCCCGCAAAGGATTCGACGTACTTGTTGCCGCACTCGCGAGACTTGCTGAACTTCCGTGGCGGCTGACGATCGCCGGCGACCTCACGCGCGATCCGAATGAGGCAGCAAAACTGCACGCCAGCATATCCCAACACGGGCTTGCCAGCCGGATCGAAGCGCTTGGAGCTGTATCGCCCGAGCGGCTTGCCGCGCTCTACAGTAACGCCGATCTGTTCGTACTCGCCTCCCGTTTCGAGGGATACGGAATGGCCTACGCCGAGGCATTGTCGCGTGGCCTTCCGGTGGTCGGTACAACGGCAGGAGCCATCCCGGACACCGTTCCACATGAGGCAGGCTTGCTGGTGACCGCCGGCGACGTGATCGCACTGGCGGAAGCCCTGCGCAGCGTCGTCGCTGATGCCGGTCTGCGCCATCGCATGTCCGACGCGGCATCGGAGGCGGCACGGATGCTGCCCTCCTGGCGGCAATCCGGCGCGGTTTTCGCCGCTACACTGGAAAAGCTCGCATGAGTGGCTTCTCGGCGGAGTGGCTGGCCTTTCGGGAAAGCTATGACTTGCGCGCGCGCAATCCGATTGTGCTCGATGCGGTGGCCGCCTCGTTCAAATCGCTCGACGCCATAAGCGTCGTCGATCTCGCCTGCGGTGCCGGCTCCACCATCCGTGCACTTGGCCCACATTTGCCGGTACGGCAGCGCTGGGACCTCGTGGACAACGACCCTCACTTGCTGACGGTGGCGTGCAGCGGAAGATTCAGTGACGATGTCCGGCTGAATGCCGTTCCGCTCGATCTCAGCAGCGATTTCGCCGCGGCGCTCGACGGCACGAACGACCTGATCACGATCTCGGCGCTGCTCGATCTCGTCTCCGAAGACTGGCTGGATCGCTTCACGCGCCATATCGCCGCGCGCGCGTTGCCAGTCTACGCAGCGCTGACCTATGACGGCCGCATTGAGCTGTCCCCGGCCGATCCGCTCGACACGGCCATCACGTCGGCGTTGAATGCGCATCAGCGCACCGACAAGGGCTTTGGGCCGGCGCTCGGCCCATCGGCTGCCGCTGTGGCCATCTCCCAATTCAAGGCGCTCGGATACTCGATCGTGCAAGGCAAGTCCGATTGGGTGATCGGAACGGCCGACCGGGAGATCCAGGACGAATTGCTTGCCGGATGGGCGGGCGCGGCGAGTGAAGTCAAACCGCTACCGCGCCCCGACATCGACAAGTGGTTGGTGAGGCGGAGCAACGCGGTCAGGGAACGCGTTTCAACGATACGCGTGGGTCACGTCGACTTTTTTGCCACACCGAGCGTCATGCGCTGAGCCGACAGGTCGCAATCGAACAGCACATCGTCTTCGATCTTGTGCAGCCGCACTGGCATGCGCTTGGCCTGGTCGGCCCGATCGAGCGGCGGTAACTCGATGCCGGGACCCCCGGTGCCCAGCATGACGGGCGCAACGGTTACATGCAGGCGATCGAGACATCGGGCCGCGATAAACCGCGACACGGTGTCAGCGCCGCCCTCGATCAGCATGCGTCGCATCCCTATTCGTTTCAGCGAGGCGACGATAGCTGACGGAGCAATGTTTCCATCCTCCGCAGGCAGGGTGATGATCTCAACGCCGGGGGGCGGCGTGGCCCGCGAGCCTTCTGCCGTGATCAACAGACGGCGAACACCGTCCTCGGCAAACAATCTTGCCTCGGCTCCGAGGCGCCCTCTCGGATCGATAACGGCACGCGCCGGTTGAGGACCGGCGACATGTCTGACCGTCAATTGCGGGTTATCGGCCAGCGCCGTTCCAACGCCGACCACAACAATGTCAACCAGCGCGCGGAGCCGGTGCAGATGTTCGATGCCGGCTGGACAATTGATGTACTTGGAATGACCGGTAGCCGTCGCGACCCGACCGTCCAGCGACTGGCCGACCTGCCCCACAATCACCAGATCGTCCACCATCCCGTTCCGCAACGGGCCGAACAGATCCGCCCAGGCTTGCGGCAGATGTTGCTGTCCTGTACGAAAAAGCTCGACGAAGCTCTCCCACGCATCGGGAGGAGCAAATTTGCGATTGGGGAAGCTGCCGAGCTGCACGATAAATTCGGTCTCACGAGTAATAAATGCTACTATCGGCCACTCGATCCCAAAAATCCATCTGATTTCTAGCGGAATGATCTAGGACTTTCGGTGTTCCACGAACGCGCCCAGTAAAAAAGGTCTCGCGAATGAACGCCGCGCCATCGCTTGCAAACTCGGCCCTGTTTGGCAACAAGGAATATCTCGGTGTCAGCCGCGCCTTGAGCGAACTGCAAGCGCGAAGACCGATTCGCGTTAACGCCCCTAGCGAGGTGCTGTTAGCCTTGCCTGTAGAGGGCCTTGACGACCAACGGCTGCACGAATTTGGGATGCTGTGCAATCCGAATGCGCCCCAGCTGATCGTCACACAGCAGCGAGCGAACGCGATCGGTATCGAGGCGTCAACGCCGATAGCGTTGACGCTTTCCAAGCAAGCGGGCGTTGGCACTATCTTCGCCCTCGCGGCCAATGCCGAAAGCGAGGGTCATTTTGCAGCAAAGGCTGAGGTTGCGAGTCGTTCCGCCACCGCGGCAAGCCAGCTCATCAAGCTGAGCCGCGGCCTGCCGGCGGTCCTTGTGGCAAACCTGACGAACACCGGCGGCGACTTGATACATGCGATCGTCGCCGTCGAAGCGGAGGCGATCCATCGGTTTGCCGCAGACGCCACCAATGCATTGGCAGTCGCTAGCGAAGCCTCAATTCCGCTGGCGTCGGGTACTGTGGCGCGCTTTGTCGTGTTTCGGGACGCTCTCGGCGTCGATCAAGTGGCCATCATCATCGGCGAGCCCAATTTCGCTGAACCCGTTCCGGTTCGGCTTCATTCGGCATGCCTGACCGGCGACGTATTTGGCTCTCGGCGATGCGACTGTGGCGATCAGCTTCGGATCGCGCTCACGCGCCTGGAATGCATCGGCGGTGGCATCATTCTGTACCTTGCCCAGGAAGGCCGCGGCATCGGCCTTGCGAACAAGATGCGAGCTTATCGACTGCAGGACGGCGGTCTCGATACGCGCGACGCCAACACGACGCTGGGCTTCGAGGATGATGAGCGCGACTATCGAGTTGCGACGATGATGCTGCGAACCCTGGATTGCACGCGGATCGTGCTGCTTACCAACAACCCAGCCAAGCTCGACGGTCTCACAAAAGCCGGCATCGAAATCGCCGCCCGCGTTCCGCTCGAGGCCGCAATCAATTCCCACAACAGGCGTTATCTGACGACGAAAGCCGTACGCTCCGGGCATAAACTCCCTACTTTGAAAGCTTCCACCAGCGAAAAGTCCTGATTGTGCAATGCCTCTATTCGCGTTGAGCTGTATCATGCCTTGTGCGGACAGCCGTTGACATGTCCGGCCGGGCCCTGCGCCTCGAGGACCGTTCGTTCCGGTTTCTGATCGTTGGAGCGGGTCTGTGTTGGTCCGTCGCATTCCCCGTGATTGCACTTTTCCACCAACTCGAACTCTACGGCGACGGCGCGATGTTTTCGTATGCTGTCGCGGTTCGGGATGTTTGGGCCTTCCATTGGCATAACATCTCTGGCCGAACGTCCGTCTTCCTGTTGACCCTATTGCCGGCCGAGGTGCTCGTCGGAATCACGGGCAATGCCTGGGCTGGAATCATCGCCTATGGGCTGCTTTTTTATATTTCTCCGTTCGCAGGACTGGTCTTGACCTACGCGACCGATCGCTCACCCGGCCGCCTCATCTTTGTCTATGCGTGCGGCTCGACAGCCCTGCTCTGCCCGCTGATCTTCGGCTTTCCCACGGAGATGTGGCTCGCCCACGCGATATTCTGGCCCGCCTTGGCGCTGAGCCACTATGCAAAACCAACCAGTGCCGGGGCCTTGCTGGTGTTTACCGCGTGGCTTCTGCTGGCTTTCACGCACGAAGGAGCTCTGGTGTTGCTCTCGGCCATCGGCGCAACGCTGGCGCTGCGCGGCTTATGGAGCGCAACCTTCGTGCGCGCAGCGATCAGCCTGATGATCATTGTGATATTGGCATCGGTGGCGAAGATCGTCCTTCCGCCTGACGACTATTACACAGACGCATTTCTGCGGGCTGCACTGCACTTCTTCGATCTCGAAATCTTCAAAATTGAGGTCGTGGTATTGCTGGCGGCGGTCATCGCCTACGGCGCAATCCTGACGCTGTTGTCAGTCTGGCTCCCGAAATGGGCGTGCATCTGTGCTCTGGGAATTTTGCTCGGATTGCTATCCATCTACTGGCTGCATTTCGATCATTCCGTCCATGCGAGCAGCCGCTACTATTTGCGGACCGTGCTGGTCATCGTCACGCCCCTGCTCGGCACGTTGGGGGCTTTTGCCGCCATGACCAGTGATGGGATGATCTTCAATCGACCGGCGAAGCTGTGGCACGCTCTGGTCTCGCCTCGTGGCGGGACGCTGTGCGCCCTCGCCTCAATCTTTCTCGTGGTGACCCTGATCCATGCGATCGAAACCGGGAAGTTCGTCGCGTCGTGGAGTGATTACCGTAACGCAATTGCGATGCTCGCGATGAGCAACGAGTCCGATCCTGCGCTCAGTAATCCGCGTTTCATCTCAGCCGAGCGAATTCCGGCAGCTCTCGCACCCCTGTCGTGGTTCTCGACTATCCCTTATCTGTCAATCATTCTTTCCAACTTCTCGCCGAATCGGCTGGTCATCGATCCTGCTGGAAATTACTTCTGGTTATCGTGCGAAACGGCAACAAGGAACAAGGATGCAGAGCTTGTCGTTCCGGCGCAGACACGCGAATTGGTTCGGGTTTATTCTTGCTTACATCGATAAGCCAGGGATGACATCCCATGACAGCGCCGAGACCACCAATGACCGGGCGCGCCCTGTTGAGGCGGCAGCCGATCGAGTTATGCACCTCTGGTCATTGATTAGGATGGTGCCCGTACCATGAGCTGAGCCCGCTTCGTTCCGCTCTCCTGGAGAACCTCTCCGAACTACAGCACCTTACCGAGGACGAACTCGTGATTGTCGAACTGAAATATCTGCATCAGAATGCTCAATGGAAAAAACAGAAATGACCCTTCAATCTTGAGAGACAGAGTTTTGAAACTAATCATCTTTGATTTCGACGGAACATTGGTCGACAGCCGCTCACTGATTCTGGAGAGCCATCAAATCGTATTTTCCGAATTTCAATTGCCTGCCCCGTCACCCGTCGACAGTCTTGCCCTGGTCGGAAAGTCCCTTGATGTCATTTTGACCCAGCTCGCCGGCCCGACAGCGCCTATACTTGAGATGGTCAGAGCCTACGATCTCTTGCTGCCGCAACTGAGAGCAGATCCCGCATTCGCCGAGAAGCCATTCGACGGAGTTGGCGACCTTCTTTGCGAGCTGAATTCTACTTCGGATACCGTTCTGGGCGTCGCGACCGGGCACAGGTCTGACACTATCGCTCCCGCGCTGGAGGCGCTGCGATGGACAGGCTTCTTTCGGACCATTCAAGCGGCTGACATGGCGCCCTCCAAGCCGCATCCCGCGATGCTCCTTCAGGCACTTGCGGCAACAGGGGTGACGCCCAATAATTCGATCTTCATTGGCGACACCACGTTTGACATGGAGATGGCTCAAGCAGCACAGTTGCGATCGATCGGTGTCGGCTGGGGATATCATCAGTCGGAGCGCCTGATGGCAGCTGGGGCACATCACGTTGTCCAAACCGTTGACCAGCTGAGAGGCTGTATTCGATCTGCCATGAGCGAGTGAGCCGGCAGTCTCACCTTAAATCGCTAGAGGTGCGCCGTGTCGTATCCTTTCCGGCGTAACCGATGTCTCCGGATCGGAATCAGATCGTCAGGCGGAGGAAGTTGACCCGAGGAAGTGACCCACTCGATCAAGCGCCGCGCAATTTCGTCCTGCTGTGCCTTACGCAGTAGTTCATCCCGTTCGTCGCCAGCGGGGAGGCCTCTGGCCTTCTCGCGAAGTTCTTTGATTTGATCGCTAAGGCGATTCACGTGAGACGCATTCTTCAAGATCGAATACTTCCGGGTGGCAGCTATCCGTAGGTACGGGCCACTTGCCGGAACGTTTCGGACCGTTCGACCGAGGTATGGTGGATCGTTACAGAGGTAATCTCCAGGCGGTTTTCATGCCCCACTGGCACGACACGATGGTCGATACACCTGAAACGGATGGTGCGGTCTATGTCACGGGCCGGACAATCTCCGGCCTAGCCGAGCTCGGGACGATTGTTGCATATGGGCTTTCGGGATTTAGACCCGCCGAAGCAATTGCCTTCAGAACAGCGCTCAGGTGATCCGCCCGACCTTCCGCAAGCGCGATAGCGCACGATTCCTCGAACAATCCCGCGTTCGCGCAATTCTATCGGCGATTCAGAAACGGGCTACGGTGAGCGCTCGAATAAGACGACGACTGCGCGAGAAAAGCTAAAGCTGCCTCTCAGCTCGGCCCTGCGGCAGAAGTAAGCCCATTCGGGACCTCGACGTCTAACGGAGGCGACGTGACGCCCAAGCTCTGTCGCCATCGCTGGCACTCTTTCCTTCCGCTGCGCGAGTTCGATCAGCAGCTTGGTCTCCTCTTCGGTCCATTTGCGGGGTTTTGCTGAGTCCATTGCTGTCCTCGCTCCGAGGATCGAAACATGCATCAGGCGCTACCGCGATTCGGGCGCGATGAAGGCGGTCGCCTCGCTTCTCGCAGGACCGTCTAACGAACTATTCGAATGAAGTTACCCACAGGCACTTAGCTGACACAGCCTTTCAGCGAACGACCGCTTTGCCGGTAGCGGCCATTCCCTGCGGGTTAGCTTCTGACCCCGACGGTCAGGTCTCGTCCAATCCCGCTTTCCGCATGCCCTCCAGGAATCGTTCCATCAATTCCGGGGTCTGATAGGGCACGCTTGCCCTGATCCAATCGATCGAGAGTTGCGGTTGCTCGCGACGTATCATGGCAAGAAACGATCGCGCTTCATCGATGCGCCCGGTTTGGGCCAGGCTCGCACAGCGCAGCCGTTGCGCACCCTGAAACCCCGGACGCGACCGCAACAATTCTTCCGCATGCCGGAGTGCGTCGGCGTATCGCCCTGCGCCATAATGCGCGACCGCGATCGCGCCGAGAAA
>Ga0207701_10008246_pt1 | contig 10305 bp, 8 predicted proteins | sample KBSSwiSSwithPhiX_FD_184294 | JGI IMG/M metagenome (GOLD analysis project Ga0207701, IMG submission 184294) | Switchgrass rhizosphere bulk soil microbial communities from Kellogg Biological Station, Michigan, USA, with PhiX - S5 (SPAdes) (version 2) | ecosystem: Environmental > Terrestrial > Soil...
CTCGTGCGATCCGTCCATCCCGGTGAATTTTGGGCTGGATGAATCGGTGGATCTCAAGTTGCCGGAGGCCAGCGTCGTCAATCCGCGATCTCCCGCGGCGGTGAACCACTATTTCCCGACGGCGCATCTGCTTTACGCTACCGTGTTATCGGCCCTCGCGAAACTCAATCCGGCGCGCGCAGTGGCGCCCTCGGGTCTCGGCAGCGGCGGGGTGACGATCGGATATACAAAAGCGCGCAGCGGCAAGCCGGCAGTTCTTTATGAACTCCTCGGTACTTCGCTCGGCGGCACCAGTCGGCACGACGGGGCATCCATCGTCATGGCGATGAACCACTTTACCCCGGCGGCACCAGTGGAAATTTTCGAGAGCGAGTACCCGGTCCGTGTGCGCTCATATCGGATATTGACGGACAGCGCGGGGGCGGGACGCTATCGCGGGGGACTAGGTTATGCGCGCGAGTTCGAGGTGCTTGAGGATTCGACTTTGACGGTGCGCTCCGCCAATCATCATTTCACCGCGCAAGGTGTCGAAGGGGGCGGCGCGCCGCCGCCGTCCGGCGTGGTCCTCAATCCCGGAACACCGGGGGAGGAAAGCCTGGGCCCGCTGGAAACTCGGGCGCTCAAGAAAGGCGATGTGCTTCGCTGCGTCCGCAGTGGGGGTGCCGGCTATGGCGTGCCCAGCGAGCGACCGCAGGAAGAAATCGAGGCCGATATCCGCAACGGCTACGTCAGTGAGCAGGCAGCAAAAGACCTATACGGCCACAAGTAAGCGGCTTTCGTCCGAGGGTGGCGTCCCAGTAGCTTCGTACGGTCGGAGCCGTGACTCTCACTGCTCGGCCGTTACGGCTACGCGCATAGAACCGATTCTCTCGAACCTCGCCTCGAGCGTGTCGCCAGACTTGATCTGGCTCACGCCTTCGGGAGTCCCGGTGAGGAGCACATCGCCCGGGTGCAATGTGTAGAAGCTGGTCGCCCACTCAATAAGCGCCGGCACGCTAAGAATCAGGTTACTCGTGTTCGAGGATTGCCGCGGGGTGGTTTCAGCGTTGAACGTCAGCGCGAACGACAGCGCGCCCGGGTCGCGGATTTCGTCGGCCGTCACGAGCCATGGGCCAAGTACCGCATAGGTATCGGGCGACTTGCGCATGCTACGATCCTCTGGGCCCCGGATCGTGACGTCGAGACCGATGCAATAACCAGCGACGAACCCGAGCGCATCGCTTGCCTTGACGTTTTTCGCCCGGCGCCCGATGACCACCGCAAGCTCGATCTCCGGATCGGTGCGCCGATCCGGTTGAATGATGCGTATCGGGTCATGAGGCCCGATAAGCGAGCTCGTCGCCTTCAGGAACAGACCCGCTTTCTGGATGTGGGCAATGCTGCTGTTGTGGTGCAGGCTCGGATCGTTCATGGCCTCCTGCAGGTGCTTCAAGTAGTTCACAGGCGCGGCCAGCAGTTTGCCCGGGTTTGCAACCGGAGAGAGCAACTTGACGCTCGACAACGCCACGCGTTTGGCCTTCGGCAAGGCCGCATCTATTTGCGGGCGCAGTCGGTCCAGGTTCGCGATCAGCGGGTCATGGCTGGGCAGCGGGTAGCGTACGGCAGGCAAGCCTTCAAGTACGGCCGTTACGTCGGCGACTTCATTGTCCAGCACCACACCGAGCTTGTTATCGTCGAAGCGACAGATCTTCATGGGGCCTCCAGGCGTATGCGGCAGTTTAGGACGACGGGTCGGCGGATGGCGAGCCCCGGCCATTTATGTGTCGACTAAGCCGCGCTTATGCAATGATTAGCCAATGGTGCTTGGGATTAGCCGACGGTAACTGGGCTTATGGAAAACATCGACCTGAACGCGCTGCGGCTGCTCAATGAGATCTACGAAACGGGCAGCTTGTCGCGTACCGCCGACCGCATGGGATTGACGCAGCCGGCGATCAGCATCGCACTGGGGCGCTTGCGGCGGCACTTCGACGATGCGCTCTTTGTCCGCGTCGGGAACACGATGCAAGCGACGCCGCAGACGGAGGGCATGATCGAGGGCGTTCGGGCAGCCATCGCGGCGCTTGAGTCGACGCTGACCTATCGCCAGGCCTTCGAGCCCGCTCGCACCGAGCGCAGGTTCCGACTTGCCATGACGGACATCGGCCAAATCGTGTTGCTGCCGCAGCTGCTTGACGCTCTCGCGCTGAGCGCGCCGGCGGCACAGGTCGAAGTGGTCAATATCAGCGAGCAGACCCCGCAGCTGCTCATCGCGGGGGAGCTAGATGTCGCGCTGGGTTTCATCCCCGAACTGAGCGCCGGATTCTTCATGCAAACGTTGTTCGAGGAGCGTTTCGCCTGCCTGGTGAAGACGGGTCATCCACGCATCAAAGACGCGCTGACCATTCGTCACTTCAAGGAGGCGTCGCATGTCATTGTCACGACGTCGGGAACGGGGCACTTCATCGTCGACCGCACGTTGGAGGAGATGAAGATCACGCGCAAGATAGCAGCGCGCGTTCCCAGCCATCTCAGCCTCGCGATTCTCGTCGGCCACACCGACTATGTCTGCACGCTGCCGAAACGCGCAGCGACTGCGCTCGCCGCCGGTGGCGCGGTATCGGCGTTGCCCGTGCCGTTCAAGCTTCCGACCTATGCAGTGAAGCTGCATTGGCACAAGCGACAGAACCACGATCCGGGCAACAGGTGGCTGCGGTCACTCTTGAGCTCCCTGTTTCAACGCAAGATTTGAGGCGGGATATAAGCGCCGCTAATCAGACTCATTTCACCCGATGCATAGTCGGATGGGTCAGCCGCTCGTACAGTAGGGCCTGCAACATCGCTTCGACGATCGAGATGAAGCCGAAACGCTGAGCCAGCTCCGCTGGTGTGAGCGTTGTCGAAGTGGCGCTAGCCGCGAATCAGCCAAGCGCGCAAGTTAGAAGGAGGTGTGCCATGGCGGACGAGTCGGCGGTAGCGGTGGTGACCGAATACAAGGGTCCCGTCGAAATTCGGAAAGTGCCCATCCCTGCACTCGAGGCCGGTTCGACGCTGATGAAGGTCGAGGCGGCGACGCTTTGTGGCACCGATGCCCATCGGTGGAGCGGGCACTTGACGAGCCTCGGGCAGAACTCGGACATGCCCTTCGTCCATCCTTTTGATACGCCGTTCGTGCCGGGTCACGAGACCTGCGGCAGTGTCGCGGCAGCAAACGGAGAAATCCGTGATATCGAGGGCAAGCTTCTGCGAGAAGGCGACCGCGTCCTCTCCGCCTATTCGCACTGCGGCCATTGCTACTACTGCGAGGTGGCCCGGCAACCGACGCTGTGCCATCAAGTTATCGGCTACGGCTACTGGGCGCCGGAAAGACTGCTTGGCGGCTGCGCGGAGTATCAACTAGTTCCCAGCGGCGCTAGCTTGATTCGCGTTCCCGACCATGTGCCGTCACCCATTGCCGCATCTGCCGCATGCGCATTGCGCACCGTCGTACACAGCTTTGATCAGCTGGGCCCTTTGTTGCCGCACGAAAGCGTGCTGATCCTCGGATGCGGCCCATTGGGGCTGTACGCGCTCGCGATGGCAGTGGACAAAGGACTGTCGAATGTTCTGTTGATCGGGGCGCCAGCCGCGCGACTTGGAATTGCGAGCGAGTGGGGCGCTACCAAGACACTGGATTTGTCGACTTGCGCCGACGTGCAGGATCGAGTCGACTGGGTGCGCAGCCAGACCGGCAGTCGCGGAGCCGACGTCGTCATCAACTGCGCCTCGTCCCAAGCGCTGTCCGAAGCGATGCGAATGGTGCGCCCAGGTGGTCGCATTTCGCAGATCGGTACGTCGGGCGGGGCGCCTATCTCGATCCCGACGCATCTGCTCTTTCGAAATATCACCGTGACGATGCCGGTCATGGCGGAAGCGCGACACTTCTATCAAGCGATTCAATTTGTGGCTAGCCGCGCCGAACGATTCGATTTCTCGAAGATAATCTCCGGCCGCTTCCCACTCGAAGGCACCGGAGAGGCGCTGAGGCGAATGGCCAACCTGGAAGAAGTGAAGCCGCTTATCACGCCGCATGGCGTTCATTGATTGCGACGCCAGCCAGCATGACCGAACGTGCGAGCATTGATCCGACCGCCGCGATAAGGAAAGTCGCGGTGATCGGGATCGGCAAGATGGGCGATCCCATGGCCCGCCGCATTCTGGATGCGGGCTTCGAGTTGACCGTTTGCGACAGCAACGACGCGAGGCTGACGGAGTTTGCCGATCTTGGTGCTCGCACCACCATCACGCCTTCTGATTGCAGCGACGCCGATGCCGTCATCGTGCTGGTCGCGACTGCGGATCAGATGCGCACAGTGACGATCGGCGACAAGGGCTTGCGAAAGGGAATCGGCGCTGGCAAGCCACGCTACCTTGTCGTGATGAGCACGGTTGCCCCCAAGGATGTGCGAGACCTTGAAAAAGCCGTTGACGGTACGTCGACGCATGTGGTCGACGCTCCGGTCAGCGGCGGGATCCTGAGTGCGCAAAAGGGCACTCTTACGATCCTGGCGGGTGGAGCCGAGGCCGATGTTGCTGCGCTGCGACCACTGTTCGAGGCAGTGGGCCGCAGCATCTTCCATTGCGGCGCGCTAGGAGCCGGTCAGGCGACCAAGATCGTGAACAATATCATTGCCATCTCGAACATGATGGTCTCCGCCGAAGCCTACGCCATTGGTCTTGCGAACGGGCTGGCGTTGGATCGCCTCATGCCTGCTCTCGACGCGGGCTCGGGGCGCAACTTCCTTTCCAGAGAACCCGGTGTCGCATCTGAAATCTATGCGGCCGGTTCGCGCATGGCAGAGGACTATCAGGCACTGCAAAAGATCAATCGCAAGGATATCGATCTTGCCTTGTCCATCGGCGCTCCCGACATGCATTTGCCCGCCACCACTGCCCTGCGTCAACTCCTCGACACGGCGGGGGATGAAACATTGGCCCATTGGCGGCTGATCGGTAGTAAGGCATGAATAGGCGCGGCACAGAACGCGCTGATCATAGGAGGCGGGGATGGCGCTGAAACCGCTGCAAGTCGTCACGCGCGCAGGCGAGATAGTCAGTACGCTTTGCGTCGGCGCGATGGCGGTGTTCTACACGGCCGAGGTCATCGGCCGATACGTTTTCGCCTCACCTCTCAATTGGTCAGGCGATGTGTCGAGTTATCTCCTGGTTGTCTGCGTGTTCCTGATGCTGCCACAGGTGACGCTCGCAGGAGCGCACGTCACAGTCGGCTTCCTGGAAGACCGCATGGCGCCAGGGTCGCGACGGCGTTATATCAAGTTTGTTTGGCGATGCTGCGGAGTGTTTTGTCTGATCACCGCGGCGTTCGTCGGGTGGGAATGCGCCCGTCAGTTTACCGAGCATGTTCTTACCACGCAGGCGACGGATATCCCGAAATGGTGGCTGTCCGCAGTCGCGGCGATTGGGCTTTTCTTGGCGGCCTGGCAATTTCTGCTCGCCCGAAACGCCGGGACCAGCACCGAATCGGAGCCGATTCCGAGCGAGAAGCAATCATGACTTGGTGGACAACCCTTCTATGCATTTTCGGCGCGCTGCTTGTGCTGATGACGGTCGGCGTCCCTATATTCGCGTCGTTCCTGCTGGTGAACGTCGCCACTGCGATGATCCTCCTGGGTCCGGCCGCTATCGGGTTATTCGTGAACAGCATGCTCGACACCGCGTCCAGCGAGGCGCTGGTCGCCGTGCCTCTGTACATGTTGCTCGGTGAGTTGCTGTTTCGCACCGGTGGTGTCGAAATCTTGTTTTCGTCTTTGAATCGACTCGTTGGCGCGCTCCCCGGGCGGCTGTACGTTGTCTTGATTGCGCTCTCGTCTTGTCTCGGCGCCATTTCCGGTTCGGCCATGGCGTCGGTGGCGATGCTGGGGCGGTTCGTCTATCCGGCCATGCTCGAGCGGGGATGTGATCGCCAGCTGTCGATCGGGATGGTGCTGGGCGGCGCCACGCTCGATCCGATCATTCCACCGAGTGTGCTTGCCATCATTCTCGCCACGCTGACCGGCCTGTCCATCGCCGACTTTCTCATCGCCGGAATCGGCCCGGGCATCCTCCTCGCCGTTGCCTTCATCGGCTACGCCGTCATTCGATGCATCGTCAACCCGGCGCTCGACGCGCGGGCCGATGTGCACGAGGCGCCTCGCGACCTTGGTCAGACGATGCAAGCCTTCGCGCAACTCGTTCCATTCCTGGCGGTGATCGGTCTCGTGATTGGCTTGGTGATGTTCGGCATAGCGCAACCCACCGAAGCGGCGGCAGTAGGCGTCATCGGCGCGCTCGCACTTTCGATCCCCTACCGAACATTTTCGTTTCGCATGGTCTACGAATGCTGCAAGGGCGCGGCGGTCACGACCACCGTCATTCTCATCATCATCGCCTGCGCGAAGCTCTTCAGCCAGCTGCTGGCCTACACCGGCGCGACAAGCGGATTGATCGAACTGGTGGCGTCAGTTCATGTCAATCGCTGGCTGATGTTCGCGTTGATGTGGTTCGTTCTCTGGATAATTTGCATGGTCATGGACGAGCTGGCCGTAATGTTGATCGCAGTACCGGTGTACGTTCCGGTCGTTCAACATCTGGGTTTCGATCCCATTTGGTTCTGGATGATGATGCTGATCAATTTCACCCTTGGTGGGATCACACCTCCGGTCGGGTATACAAACTTCGTTTTCAAGTCAGTGGCGCCGCCTGACACGACGATGGGCGAGATCATGCGCGCGGCTTGGCCGATCGTCGGAATTGTATTTGGCGCCATAGTGGTCATGTGTTTCGTGCCGGGAATCGTTACCTGGATTCCCTACGCCGCACGGGGCGGACGCTAGCAGGCCCGCGCCGGAAAGATCGGTAGTCGCATTGGCAGCCTGTCATCGAACGAACGGGCCGCTCCGCAAATCTTAATTCGGCCCATCATCGTTCACGGGCAAGGATTGCGCGACATGGCTTCGATCCGATTTGAGGGACGAACTCTGTATCTGTCACAGAGCGTCGATGTCATTCGCCGCCAATTGGCCGGTGAGGCCCTTTCCCTAGCCGAATGCCTGCCGTTGCGAGACGACATTTCTACGGACGAGATCACGCCGGTTACGGTCATGCTCACCTATGATGAGCGCTTGGGCCGATACCCGTATGTCGGTTTCGAAGCGGAGGGGCAAAAACCGATCGCGAAGGACGCGGTCAAGACTGCCGGTATCGGCATCACCGTCGCGGGCAAGCGCTACGGTAAGGGTTCCTCGCGGGAGTCGAGCCCGCTCGCCGAGCTGTCAGCCGGTATCCGACTCATCGTGGCTGAAAGCTTCGAGCGCATCTATCAGCAGAACTGCGACAACATCGGCATTCTGACGAGTACGGATTTTTCCGTGCTCGAGCGCATCCGCGCCGGCGAGGCAATTCCAATCGAAGAGTTTCTCAAGGGCCGAGACGAGCTCACGCAACGCATCATTCGCGCCGGAGGATTGATGGCCTACAGCCGGACGATGAATTGGCCGACACCGAGCGCGTCGAGGCCCCGCGCCGCAGGCGATCGACCGCGGACATTGGTGGAGAAGATTCTCGCGCGCAACGCCCATCCCGACACGCCGCGGCCGGCGGTCGGCGACGGCGTCTTCGTGGCCGCCGACTGGCGGTTCAGCCACGACTATTTCACTGGTATGTGTGCGCACTTCATGCATCAGGCATTCGGTCGACCTGCGCCGTTACATGCGCCTGAAGGCATCGTTGCATTCCAGGACCATTTGGTCCTCGCGGAGCAGAGTATTCCGCACAAGCGCGACGGGCTGTTGCCTGGCGTGGCTAACCTCATGCAGGGTCACACCTCGTTCGTCCGCGAGTACCCGGTCCATGTTCACGGGGAGTTGCCGGGCGGCGCAGGTTCGGAGGGAATATGCCACGCCATCATGACCGAGCGCTACGCGCTCCCCGGTCAAGTGGTCGTCGGTACGGATTCGCATACGCCTCATTCGGGCTCGCTTGGCTGCCTCGCCTTCGGCGCTGGCGCAACCGACATTGCCAACAGTTGGGTGACCGGCTACGTTCGCTGCAAGATTCCGGATACCGTGCAGGTGCAAGTCGAGGGAAAGCTCCGCAAGGGTGTAACGGCCAAGGACCTGGTGCTTTATCTATTGGCGCTGGACGAAATCCGCTCGGGTCAGGCGATTGGCGCGGTGTTCGAGTATTCAGGTTCGACGGTGCGCGCCATGTCCATAGACGAGCGCGCCACCTTGACCAACATGGTCGCCGAGCTCGGAGGTTTCACCGGCATCGTGGCGCCTGACGAGAAGACGACCGCCTTCTTGAAGGAACGGCGCAGCATCGATTTCCGTCTCGAGCCCTGGATGTGTAGTGACCCGGGCGCATCCTATCGGCGGTCCATCCACATCAATGCTGCGGACATCGACGCCATGGTGGCGCGTCCAGGTGATCCAGGCAACGGCGTGCCGGTCTCAAGCCTGAAGGACACGGTGGCGGTGAACATCGCGTATGGCGGGTCCTGCACGGCCGGCAAGCGTGAGGACTTCGACTACTACTATGAGGTGTTGCGCTGGGGAGTGGATCGAGGGCTACGGGTACCGCCGGGCGTACGCCTCTACCTGCAATTCGGCACCTTGGATGTCCGCCGATACTGTATCGAGCGGAACTACTTGCCGGTGTTCGAAAAAGCAGGCGTAGAGTTGGTCATGCCCGGATGCGGCGCCTGCGCCAACTGCGGACCCGGACAATCCGAATCGGCCTCAGACGTGACCATCAGCGCCATCAACCGCAACTTCCCCGGACGATCCGGACCTGGCAGCGTCTGGCTGGCGAGTCCCTACACCGTTGCAGCCAGCGCGCTGCTCGGGCACATCTCTACATTTGAGGGGCTGCAAGCAAAGCAAGCGTAAATCCGGCGATGTGATCCCTCGATCGAGACAAGGCTCAGCAGTGGCGATCGCGGTCATATACCGGGACTTCGGCGCCGCTTGGCGGATCGCCGACGCAACTACCTGATTCGTATGCGCCTCTGGGTCGGGTTGCGCACCCCCGCAACCCCCGCTTTTCAAATCAACGGCTTACGCTACTCGCGTAGGCCGTTGGTGATTTGAACCTTCGAGTTGTCCTAGCTAATGAGTCGGCTGGTCGACGGTGAGATGCGCATACCGCCGCTGCATCTCCTTCGACGCCCCGCGACTCCTGCAGCGCAATGAGCGGCATGCCGTACTGCACGGCCCTGCGCACGGTTCGCACAATCTCGGAACATTCTTTCGCCACGCGAAGCGCCAACCGGCATCACGGCTGGGAAATGGCGAAAGGTCACATTGGCGCGGATCTCATGTCTTGAGTCCCTGCTTGAACCACCGCATCCGCTGCGCCGAGGTGCCTAGTGTCGAAGCTGCCCGGCTCCCTCTGGTGAAGGGCAAGCCTTCATCTAAGTCCCCTGGTTCGAGTACGCTCCGCTTCTGCATGAAGTGGGCCCAGATCCCGGTATAGCAGTCGGCCTGCAATTCGAGGCGCACTGCCAGGTCCCTGCGTCCGCGCGCGTCCTTCTGTGCATCTGCCCGCCGACCTTCACCGTCGTGCCGAGCACAGTTTGTACGTGATGGCTGACCTCGCGGACTAACAAGTTGGCTAGGGCGAAGTCGCTGGGCGGCAAGCCAAAACGTCGTGAAAGCTCCCCGATCGATGCCGTGTCGAGGTAGATCTTGTGATCAGTGGGGCAGTAAATCGGTCCGATCGCGCTACTAACGAGCCCGCACGCGGAGCGTGTTTTCTCGGAAAAGATAACGACTGTCGGCTGCGGGTATGGGGAATGGCCCGTCGCTTTGAACAACTCGTCCCCTACGTCCTCGGTGCTCCCGAGCACGCGCGCGACAAACTCCTTGGTCGAATACGGCGAAGCGTTCTTTTCTGAAGCGTCCACCGGAACGTGCTGCGCCCACGCACAACCGACGACAAACAACAGCGCGCGGGCACCGCCGCCGCAAAGGCGCTTGACCGACGATCCCACCCGTATCATTTGCCTCGCTACTCGAACAGTTCGTCCGCTCGCAGCATTAGCGCGTGCGGGATCGTCAGGTGTAGCGATCGTGCTGTGGACAGATTGATCGCCAACTCGAAGGTGGACGGGCGCTCGACTGGAAGTTCTCCAGGGTTCGCGCCCTTGAGGATCTTGTCGACGTAGATCGCGGTTTGACGGCGAATATCGCCCCAGTCGGCCCAATACGACATCAATATTCCCGCCGACACCAAGTCCTTGGATCCTCCAATCGCTGGGAACCGATGCGTCAAGGCGAAATCCGCGAG
>Ga0207701_10008249_pt1 | contig 10304 bp, 14 predicted proteins | sample KBSSwiSSwithPhiX_FD_184294 | JGI IMG/M metagenome (GOLD analysis project Ga0207701, IMG submission 184294) | Switchgrass rhizosphere bulk soil microbial communities from Kellogg Biological Station, Michigan, USA, with PhiX - S5 (SPAdes) (version 2) | ecosystem: Environmental > Terrestrial >...
AGCGCCGGAACGCCGGATTGTGACGCTTGAACTGCACCGCGGCGAGCCGCTCGCAATCGCGGATGCCGTCGAACCGCGTCTTGGCGCGCGGCGCCGCGGTCGCCGGCAACGCGAGCGCCAGCAGCAGCGCCCCGGCGAGCAGGATCTTCACAGGCCCGGTGCCGTTACGCCCAGGGCCGCGCAGCCTTCGACTTTTCCTCGAAGCTGTCGATCTTGGTTTGCTTCTGCTTGGTCAAACCGATGTCGTCGAGACCGTTGAGCATGCAGTGCTTGCGGTGCGGATCGATTTCGAACTTCACCACGCCGCCGTCGGGCCCGCGGATCTCCTGCTTCTCCAGGTCGATCGACAGGGTGGCGTTGGCGCCGCGCTCGGCGTCGTCGAACAGCTTCTCCAGGTCCTCGGGGCTGACCTTGATCGGCAGCACGCCGTTCTTGAAGCAGTTGTTGTAGAAGATGTCGCCGAACTGGGTCGAGATCACGCAGCGGATGCCGTAGTCCATCAGCGCCCAGGGCGCGTGCTCGCGCGAGGAGCCGCAGCCGAAGTTGTTGTCGGCGACCACGATCTTGGCCTTGCGATAGGCCGGCTTGTTGAGCACGAACTCCGGGTTCTCGCTGCCGTCGTCCATGTAGCGCAGCTCCGAGAACAGGCCCTTGGCGAGTCCGGTGCGCTTCAACGTCTTCAGGTACTGCTTGGGGATGATCATGTCGGTGTCGACATTGACGATCCGCAGCGGCGCGGCGACGCCTTCCAATTTGTCGAATTTGTCCATTTCGGCCTCTCCTAAGCCTTTTGAATGGCGTCTCGGTGGGCGCCGGTCAAGCCCCTGTCTGGGCCTCAATTTTGCGCTCGTGATGGCGGTGGTATGTCACCTGCGCGACCTTGATATCGTACATCTCGTAATATTTCACCCGGCCGAGCTTTTGCGCCTCGAGATGCTCCGGATGCATCCGCCAGGCCGTTTGGCCTTCCTCGTGCTCGAACTCGACGATGGTGACCCGCTCGCCGTCATCGGACCAGAAGCCTTTGTGCGAGATGTAGCCCGGAATGGTTTGAGCGATCTGCTGCATGCGCTCGACCAGCGCGACGTATTCGTCCTGCAAGCCGGGGCGCAGGCGGGACCGGAAAACGGTGACGATCATGACGGGCTCCTGATCTGTCGGCGCCGCCATTGTGGCGGCGATGGACGGATTCGATCCAATGCAGAATATCGATGGCCGCCATCAATTCCGGCGATAAGTCTTTTCTCGGGCCTCATCCTGAGGAGCGGCCGAAGGCCGCGTCTCGAAGGATGGGCTGCAACCTCCATCCACCCTTCGAGACGCCCTCGCTTCGCTCGGGCTCCTCAGGGTGAGGCCCCAACAAACAACAGCGAAAGATCATGCCTGCTGCTTCTGGTTTTTCGGAATGGCATCCATGTGGGTGACCCAGTCCCGTGCCGAGCGGAACCAGCTCTGCTTCTTCGGCGCGAGCTGGTCGCGCTCCTTCAGGATGCCGACCCGCACCATGTAGGACGCCTGCTGCCCTTCGCCCGGCGTGGTCGAATAGATCGGCGAGCCGCATTTCGGGCAGAACGCCTGGACGCGCGGATTGCCGCTCTCTGACGTGGTCTTCACATAGTTGGTCGGCTGGCCTCTCATCTTGAACACGTTGCCCGGGATCGGCACCGAGACCCGAAACGCCGAGCCGGTGCCGGTCTGACAATCGGTACAATGGCAAACGTTGACCTTCTCCGGATCGGCCTCGCCTTCGATGGTGATGAAGCCGCAATGGCATCCGCCGGTAACCTTCATCGCATTCCTCCGTTATTCCGCCCGTCGTTCGATTTCATACATATCGTCGTCGGACAGTCCGAAATGATGCCCGATCTCGTGCACCAGAACATGCGTGATGATAGCGCCGAGCGTTTCCTCATGCTCGGCCCAATAGAGCAGGATCGGCACGCGGTAGAGCCAGACCATGTTGGGCATCTGCACCGGCGCGCTCTCCGACTGGAACGGCAGGCCGACGCCCTGGAACAGACCCATCAGGTCGAGCTCGCTTTGGATGCCCATGGTGTCGAGCACCTCATCGGTCGCGGTGTCCTCGACATGGATCACCACGCCCTCGCACTTGGCGCGAAATTCCGCCGGCAGGCGGCGGTACGCCTCCGTCGCGATGACCTCGAATTCGATCAGCGAGGGCGCTTTCAGCGGCCGCCAGGCCAGGGGATCGGGCAGGGTCTCGTCGGACATGGGGTGAGCATAGGCGGTCGCCGAACCGCGTTCCAAGTGACATTGCTTGCGCGGTTGACGCCGCGCTGCCGATGCGGGACCGTTGGGCCATGCGGCTCGTTGCCACAATTGTCATCGCGTTGCCGCTCGGCCTGTTCGCCGCGGCGCCGTGCCGCGCGGTGTCGGAAGTCCAGACCGTCGGTGCCGGATCGGTGGCGGATGCGCGGGCGCAGCAAACGAGTCGCCCGAGGACCCGGCTGCGGGTGCGGCCGATCTATCCTTACCGGCACTTCCACTCCGTCTATCCGGTGCCTTATCGCTTCGAGTATCCCGGGCCCAACGCCAAGCGCGAATGTGTTGCCCGCTATGTCGAGGAGCGCCGCCCGAGCGGCACCGTGGTTACGCCACGCATGCACTGCTGGTGGGTGCCGGGTTAAATCTTCCTAAATCGTTGCGCTGCCACGAGTCCTGCGCGCTTTCGTCCCGGGGAACCGGTGCGAAACCAGATGGCATGTTGGGACGTTATTCTGCGGGGTACGGCATTGGAGAAACAGCACATGTCCAAGATGCTAGCGACTTGTGCGGCCATCGCGGTTACGGCGATGATCGCACTTCCGGTTCCCGCGGGTGCGGTCGAAAAGAGCGCCCCGGGCGTCAAGCAGACCGAACTAACCGATATCAGTGCGGCGCGCCGTTACCATCGGCGTTATGTCCGGCACTACTATCGGCCGTATTACAGCTACCGCCGTGGGTACTACGCACCGTATAACGCGTATGCCTATGATCCGTACTACCGGCCCTACTATCGGCCGGGCGTTTCGATCGGCGTCGGCCCGTTCGGCTTCGGTTTCGGCTACTAGTTGAGCTCAAACGAAAAGGCCCGCCGTGAGGCGGGCCTTCCGTTACCATTTGCGATCGACTCAGTGCCAGTCGCGCACGTCGACGAATTTTCCCGCGATCGCCGCGGCCGCCGCCATCGCCGGCGAGACGAGATGAGTGCGGCCCTTGAAGCCCTGACGGCCTTCGAAGTTGCGGTTCGAGGTCGAGGCGCAGCGCTCGCCCGGCTGCAGCTTGTCGGGGTTCATGGCGAGACACATCGAGCAGCCCGGCTCGCGCCATTCGAAGCCGGCGGCCAGGAAGATCTTGTGCAGCCCTTCGGCCTCCGCCTGCTCTTTCACCAGGCCTGAGCCCGGCACCACCATGGCGTTGACGCTGGCGCTGACCTTCTTGCCTTCGGCGATGCGCGCCACCTCGCGCAAATCCTCGATGCGCGAGTTGGTGCAGGAGCCGATGAACACGCGGTCGACCGAAATGTCGGTCATCTTCTCTCCGCCCTTCAGACCCATGTATTCGAGCGAGCGTTCGGCGGCGCGGCGCTTGTGCTCGTCGGCGATCTCGGACGGCACCGGCACGCGGCCGGTCACCGAAGAGACCTGCTCGGGGCTCGTCCCCCAGGTGATGATCGGCGGCAGCTTTGCGGCGTCGAGCTTGACCTCGCGATCGAAGAACGCGCCGTCGTCGGTCGGCAGCGTGTCCCAGTAGCGCCGCGCGTCGTCCCACATCTTGCCCTTCGGCGCCTTGGGGCGGTCCTTGACATAGGCGTAGGCCTTCTCGTCCGGCGCGATGAAGCCGGCCTTGGCTCCGGCTTCGACCGACATGTTGCAGACGGTCATGCGGCCTTCCATCGACAGCGCGCGGATCGCCTCGCCGGCGTATTCCAGTGAATAGCCGGTGCCGCCCGCGGTGCCGATCTCGCCGATGATGGCGAGGATGATGTCTTTGGCGGTGACGTTCTGCGGCAGCTTGCCGTCGACCACCGCGCGCATGTTCTTCGACTTGCTCTGCACCAGCGTTTGCGTGGCCAGCACGTGCTCGACCTCGGAGGTGCCGATGCCGTAGGCGAGCGCGCCGAACGCGCCGTGGGTCGCGGTGTGGCTGTCGCCGCAAACCAAGGTTACGCCGGGCAGGGTGAAGCCCTGCTCCGGGCCGATGACGTGGCAGATGCCCTGCCGGATATCGAACTCGTTGTAATACTCGAGCCCGAACAGCTTGGCGTTCTCCGCCAGATACGCGATCTGCGCGGCGCTCTCCGGATCGGGATTGGGCTTGCTGCGGTCGGTGGTCGGCACGTTGTGATCGACCACCACCAGCGTCTTGTCGGGCGCGTGCACCTTGCGGCCGGAGAGCCGGAGCCCTTCGAACGCCTGCGGCGACGTCACCTCGTGGACGATGTGGCGGTCGATGTAGAGCAGGCAGGTGCCATCCGGCTGCTCGTCGACCAGATGGTCGGCCCAAATCTTGTCGTAGAACGTGCGCGGTTTCATCGCGTTCAACCTTGGAAAGAGAATGGATTTAAGAACGGCCGCAGCCGTCATGGGATCGCAACGAGGCGGTCGCTCAAAGCTCTGCCTGGATCGACGCGGTCAGCCGGCCGAAAAAACGTCCCGGCAGGCGCGCGTGGTCGCCGAGCACGATCCTGCGGGCATGAGCGCCATTAGACATGGCCTAGATATAGCCAGTCGCAGCGGCTGAGACAATAAACGCGCTTGCCGGCGAACTTTTGCCGCGCTTGCGGTGTTCAAGACATGCCGGGGCGGACCGATATGCTCTCCGCACAGGGATTGGCCCCATGCCGACCAAGCTCGACCTTGCCGTGATCGCGATCCTGCTGGCTGCGGGGCTGATATCGCTCGAAAGCAGCCACCGGATTGAGCTTACGGCGGCGGCGACAGCCGCGCCGCTGCCGCCGGAGGATGCCTGCGCGACCGCCGACATGCGTTACGGCGCAATCGTCTGATGTTCTTTGACGGCGGATTTGCCTCAGGGTCGCGCCCGCGTCAGCTTCTTGCGGACGCGCCGGCCAACTGTATCCGGTAGCCGCGGCTTACTCCGCCGGCCAGAATGGCGGGTCATTCTTTCACGATCTCGACTTCGATCTTGGATTTGCCGGCCGCAATGCTGTCTGCCAGGTCCTTGGTCTGCCGCAAGGTCCAGTCTCCCGAGACCTGCACGCTGCCGCCCAGGATCGGCTCGCGGATCACGGGCGACATCACGGTCTTGCCGTCGATGCGCAGCTCAAGCACTCGGCCGAGATTGTTGGTGGTGAGCTCGGCGAACAGCTTGGTCGAGGCCGGCGACATCTTGAAGACGATCATCGGACGCTTGGTCTGCTCGTCCAGGATCGGGGCCACATCGGTGACTTCGACCGCCAGCGGCTCGGCCGTCGCCGTTGCGGCCGAGGCGATCAGCGCAGCAGCCGCCATCACGCGCGCACGAAAAAGGCCGGACAAGCCGGCCTTTTTGTTTGTCATGTTTTGGCTGCCGCCGCTCATTCCGCGGCGTCGGCGACTTCCTTGGCTTGGCCGCCGTGGTGCGCGCCCTCGGAGATACGGGCCGCCTTGCCGCGCAAGCCGCGCAGGTAATAAAGCTTGGCGCGCCGTACCTTGCCGCGGCGGACCAGCTTGATCGAATCGATCATCGGCGCGAGCAGCGGGAACACGCGCTCGACACCCTCGCCGTAGGAAATCTTGCGGACCGTGAAGCTCTCGTTCAGGCCATGGCCGGAGCGGCCGATGCAGACGCCCTCGTAGGCCTGGATGCGGGTGCGGTCGCCTTCGACCACCTTGACGTTGACGACCACGGTGTCGCCCGGCTCGAAGTCCGGAATGGTCTTGCCGGCGGAGAGTTTGTCGGCCTGCTCTTTGTTGAGCGTTTGAATGAGGTTCATGGCAAATTCTCCGTCGGCTGCGCGCCAGCCCGGCTGCGCGAAAGGGCTGAATTTCTGGGTCGGGCGAGCTTCTACGACAAAGCGGCGGCCTTGTCACCCCATCCGGGGTTTACGGTTATTTGGGGTTTTTGGGCCGGTTTTGGTAGGCTGCCCAGAGGTCCGGCCGGCGCGTTTTGGTCAGCCGCTCGGCCTCGGCCCGCCGCCAGGCCCTGACCTTGCCGTGGTCGCCGCCGGTCAGGATTTCCGGGATGGACTGACCCTCGAACAGGGCTGGACGGGTGTAGTGCGGGTACTCCAGCAGCCCCTCGGAAAAGCTCTCCTCGGTCCCGGAGGCCTCCTTGCCCATGACGCCGGGAATGAGCCGGACGCAGGCGTCGATCAGCGCCAGCGCCGCGATCTCGCCGCCAGAAAGCACGTAATCGCCGACCGACACCTCTTCGAGCTGCCGTGCTGCGATGACCCGTTCGTCGATGCCCTCGAAACGCCCGCACACGATCACCGCGCCGTCCCCTTTGGCCAGTTTCGCCACGCGCGCCTGGGTCAGCGGCACGCCGCGCGCGCTCATCAGCAGGCGAGGGCGGTTGTCGCCTGCCACGGCGTCGATGGCGCGGGCGAGTACGTCGGCCTTCATGACCATGCCGGGGCCGCCGCCGGCCGGTGTGTCGTCCACGGTGCCGTGCTTGTCGGCCGCCTGGGCGCGGATGTCATGGGCCTCGAGCGACCACAGCCCCGACGCCAACGCCTTGCCGGCGAGGCTCAAGCCGAGCGGTCCCGGAAACATCTCGGGAAACAGCGTGAGGATCGTGGCGCGCCACATCTGAAAATCACTCGGTCGAAGTCAGCGGAACGACGACGATGCGGCCCGCGGCAACGTCGATCTCCGGCACCGCGGCGTCCGTGAACGGCACCATCATCGCCTCGCCGCCGCCCGCCGGTTTGATCTCGACGAGATCGCCGGCGCCGAAATTATGGATCGCCGTCACCGTACCGAGCGCCGCGCCGTCCGGCGTCACCGCCGCCAAGCCAATGAGGTCGGCATGGTAGAACGTCCCGTCGTCCTCGATCGGCGGCAGCCGGTCGCGCGATACATAGAGCTTGATGTTGGTCAGCTTCTCCGCCGCGTCGCGGTCGGGCACGCCGGCGAGCCGCGCCACGAAGTGATCCTTCGCCGGCCGCAGCGCTTCGATTTCGAAGCGCTGCGTGCCGTCCTCGCTTTCCAGCGGACCATACGCCGTGATCGCCATCGGGTCCTGGGTGAACGACCGCAGCCTGACCTCGCCGCGAATGCCGTGCGCGGCGCCGATCTGGGCAACGCAGATGCGGTCGGTCACGGCGCTCTACATGCTTACTTCTTCTTCGCGGCTTCTACCGCGATGACCCGCTCCCGTTCCGCAGCGTCGGCCTTGGTCTTGGCTTCGGCCTTGGCGGCGTCGGCGACCTTCTGCTTCTCCTCGCGGGCAGCCTTGCGCTCCTTGCGCGGCAGCGCGCGCTCCGGGTTGTTGCGCTTCTCGCGCTTGGCGACGCCGGCGGCATCGAGGAAGCGCATCACGCGATCCGACGGCTGCGCGCCCTTGACCATCCAGGCCTTGACCTTGTCCAAGTCGAGCTTGAGGCGCTCTTCCTTGTCCTTCGGCAGCAGCGGATTGTAGTAGCCGAGACGCTCGATGAAGCGGCCGTCGCGCGGGTAACGGCTGTCGGCGGCGACGATGTGATAGAACGGCCGCTTCTTGGTTCCGGCGCGGGCCATGCGGATAACGACTGGCATTGGAAGTCCTTTCTCTCGATTGATCGGCGTTGGTTGCGTTCGTTAAATCCTGAAACTCATTTCTTCTTGAAGAAGTCGGCCGGCAATCCGCCCGGCGTCGGCAATTTGCCGCTGCCGCCGCCGAGACCGGGGAATTTGCCGAGGCCTGGAAGCCCGGAGCCTCCTGGCATCGTCGGTGGCAATCCGGGCATTCCCGGCGGCAATCCGCCCGGCATCTTCTCGGCGAGCTTCGCCATCTCTTCCGGCGACGGCATGCCGCCGCCCATTCCCATCATGCGGGCGAGGCCGGCCATCGGGCCGCGCGCCTTGCCGCCGCCCATCGCCTTCATCATGTCGGCCATGGTCCGGTGCATCTTGAGGAGCTTGTTGACCTCTTCGACCTTGGAGCCGGCGCCCGCCGCGATGCGCTTCTTGCGGCTCGCTTTGAGGATGTCGGGGTGCTTGCGCTCGCCCGGCGTCATCGAATCGATGATTGCCATCTGGCGCTTGAGCACGCCGTCGTCGAGGTTGCGTTCGGCCATCTGGCTCTTGATCTTGGCGACGCCGGGCATCATCGCCATCAGGCCGCTCATGCCGCCCATCTTCGCCATGCCGGCGAGTTGCTCGCGCATGTCGGTGAGATCGAACTGACCTTTGCGCATCCGCTCGGCGGCGCGCATCGCCTGCTCGCGGTCGATGCTCGTGGCGGCCTTCTCGACCAGCGAGACGATATCGCCCATGCCGAGGATGCGGTCGGCGATGCGGGCGGGATGGAAGTCTTCGAGCGCATCCATGCGCTCGCCGGTGCCCATGAGCTTGATCGGCTTGCCGGTGACCGCGCGCATCGACAGCGCTGCGCCGCCGCGGCCGTCGCCGTCGACGCGGGTGAGCACGATGCCGGTGAGGCCGACGCGCTCGTCGAACGAGCGCGCCAGATTGACGGCGTCCTGGCCGGTGAGGCTGTCGGCGACCAGCAATATTTCGTGCGGATCAGCGGCACGTTTCACTTCGGCGGCTTCGTTCATCATCTCGTCGTCGAGCGTGATGCGGCCGGCGGTGTCGAGCAGCACCACGTCGTAGCCGCCCAGCTTGGCGGCCTGGATGGCGCGGTTGGCAATCTGGACGGGTGTCTGGCCTGCGACGATCGGCAAGGTCGGCACGTTGACCTGCTCGCCGAGCACGGCGAGCTGCTCCATCGCCGCCGGCCGCCGCGTGTCGAGCGAGGCCATCAGCACCTTGCGATTGTCGCGCTCGGTGAGGCGCTTGGCGATCTTGGCCGTGGTGGTGGTTTTGCCGGAGCCTTGCAGGCCGACCATCATGATCGGAACGGGAGCTGCGGCGTTGAGATCGATCGGCTGCGCGTCGGAGCCGAGCGTGCCGATCAGCTCGTCGTGCACGATCTTGACGACCATCTGGCCGGGCGTCACCGACTTGATGACGTCGACGCCGACCGCGCGCTTCTTCACCTGCTCGATGAAGCTGCGCGAAACGTCGAGGGCGACGTCGGCCTCGAGCAGCGCGCGGCGGACCTCGCGTAGCGCCGCGTCGACGTCCTGTTCCGACAGCGCGCCGAGCCGGGTCAGGCCGTCGAGAATGCCGGATAGCTTTTCGGACAGGCTATCGAACAACGTTGCAGTCCCAGGTTACGGACCCATCCTTCGAGGCGCTGCCCGCGACAGCCACTCAGGATGAGCCCCAAAAACAACTTTACGCCCGAGGGCGCATCGCGCTGTCGGGCGGGGGCCTCCGGCCTCTTGGACCGGTCGGCAAAGCATCAATTCCAGCTCTATTTGAGAGCGGGCGGACCATACGGGCAGGGCCCCGGATCGTCAATCATTTGGGGCCTGTCGGGGCCGTCGCAAGCGGTCAAATCGCCGTGCTATGGAAGCGAAATGGGGCTTAAAGGGGCGATTCGTTCGCATCCGCTGGCATTCCTGTTCGGCTTGGCCGCGGTCTCGCTGCTGGGCCTGCTGTTCGTTCCACCGATCCCGCAGCCGCAGGATTACCACCAGTTCGCCGACCAGAAGACGCTGCTCGGCATCCCGAACTTCTGGAATGTAGTCTCGAATCTGCCGTTCATTGCGGTTGGGGCGATGGGCCTGCAATATTTCCGCCGCGACCTGTCTGCGGGCGTGTTTTTTCTCGGCGTGTTCCTGACCGGCTTCAGCTCGTCCTACTACCACTGGAATCCGAACGACGCCGGGCTGTTCTGGGATCGCCTGCCGATGGCGATCGCGTTCATGGCGATCCTGGCGAATGTCGTCGAAGAACGGATCGACGCCAAGGTGGGCAAGCTGCTGCTCTGGCCATTGGTCCTGCTCGGCATCGTCAGTCTGCTGTGGTGGATGAGGACCGACGACCTGCGGCTCTACGGCTGGGTGCAGTTCTTTCCCTGTCTGGTGCTGCCGCTGATGTTCTGGCTGTTCGCCCCGAAGTACAGCGGCACCTGGTACTGGTTCGCCGCCGCAGGCTGCTACCTGTTCGCCAAGGTGCTGGAATATTCCGACGCGGTCATCTATTCGGCGGGCTACCACATCATGGCCGGCCACGCGCTCAAGCATGTCGCGGCGGCCGGCGCCTGCTACGCGATCCTGCGTGCGTTCCAGACCCGGCAAGCGCTCG
>Ga0207701_10008252_pt1 | contig 10303 bp, 10 predicted proteins | sample KBSSwiSSwithPhiX_FD_184294 | JGI IMG/M metagenome (GOLD analysis project Ga0207701, IMG submission 184294) | Switchgrass rhizosphere bulk soil microbial communities from Kellogg Biological Station, Michigan, USA, with PhiX - S5 (SPAdes) (version 2) | ecosystem: Environmental > Terrestrial >...
GCAGGACGATGACGTTCGAGGGTCCGCACGATCCTGGCAAGGCATACCGCCCTGGCGCCGTCGTGCAGCGCGGCAATGCGACCTGGGTGGCGATGACTGCGACGACCGAGGCGCCGAAGAGGATGGCCGCGAAGGCCGCTGAGGCGTTTGCTCGGGCGTTGAGTCGTGCTGGCACGACACAAGATATCGCGGGCTCGCGCGACGTTGTGACACCGGTATGTTCCGGAGGGTCGCCCTAGCATCATCCCAACTCGAGGCAATCACATGCCTGCTGCTCGCACACTCCCGATCCTCGCCGCCGCGCTTTCCGTCGCGCTCGGATCTCATGTCTTCGCTCAGGCCGGCGAATCCTATCCCGCGCGGTGCGGGGTTGCCGGCGTGTCCGACCGCGGGCGCTACCTTCCCATCCCGCGGGGCGACGTCTTCTGCCCGCTCATCGCCGACCCGAAAGCAATGCGCTCGTTCGCCGCCTATCAGCGCGGCAACGCGACTGACTTGGGGACCGACCTCGTCGCCGTCGGCATCGCTGACCAATTTCCATTTTTCCGCGCGGACGCGACGAGCGCGGGCAACGGCATCCAACTCGGCATCGGCGGCGCCATCTTCGCGCAGTTCGACGCCGGCGCTCCGTCATACGATCTGGTCAACGCCGACTATCTCATCGGACTCCCACTCACGTTCCGGGCGGGCCCGATTTCCGGACGGGCGCGCGTTTATCACCAGAGCTCACACCTCGGCGATGAGTTTCTTCTTCGCCCGAATCCACCGAAGCGCGTCAACCTCTCGTTCGAGTCGGTCGAAGCGTTGCTGTCCCTCGATGTCTCGGCGCTGCGGGTCTATGGCGGCGGCGAGTCGTTCGTGCGCCGCGATCCGAACGATCTGCCGGATCGACTGTGGCACGGCGGTGCCGAGCTACGTCCGCGCGCGTTGGTGAACTTCGGTCCATTGGCCTCCGTGCGGTTGGTCGCCGCCGCCGACGTGAAGGCCGTGAACGATTCGACCACGCGCACCGGCGTGAGCGTGCGCGCTGGATTCGAGGTCGCTCGCCCAAACGAATCCGAGGTCGGGAGCCGGCGATGGAGTCTTCTGGCCGAGTATTACGATGGACCGTCTCCGTATGGACAGTTTCATCGTCAGCAAGTACGACTCACCGGGATCGGATTCCACTTCACGTTGTAGCGCTCAACGCGCTCCATTACCGACAATCGCGGCATCGATCATGTCCCTTCTACAGGTCGCGACAGCTTGTCTCACTGAAACTCTGCAACGAACTCTCTCCAGGCGTCGTACTACTAGGCGCACGATCGAGTCGAGTCGCGATTGTGCGGCCGTCGGTCACCGCAGCCGTGACGACCGGCTTTGAGATACGAGGCTGAATTCATGACGGGCGCATTTATGTCGATCCACGCAATCGCCGCACTCACCGCCGCCGCGCTGTACCTCCCAGTGCACGGACACAGTGTCCAGGTGCACACAATGACCGGCCCCGGAGAGAGTCAAACTGTACTGCGGACAGTAAGTGTCACGCGGTCCGCCGAATTTGTGGGAGGCCTTTCACCTTTTGAGGTGAATCCCCTGCTCAACGACGCAACAGCGAGCCAGACTATTCGCCGTGAACTCGTCTCAGGCTTGAAACGTCACGGCTACGTCATCTCGGAGAACAATCCCGATGCGATCCTCTCGTACTATCTGGCCGTGCCGGATCGCGATGACGTGACCGACTGGGATTTCGGGTACCCGTGGCGGCCGAGTTGGTGGCGAGGCTGGGGCCCCGGCTCCGACGACGCCAGCCCGGCCGAATATGAATACGGCGCGGTGATCGTCGAACTCCGGGATGCGAAGAGCAATGAGATCATCTGGCGGAGTCACGCCGTAGCCGCGGTGCCGCTCGATCAGGAGCAATATGACAAGAACCTGCAGACGGCGGTGAAGGCGATTCTGACTGACGTGCCGATGCAGCAGGCGACCGGGATGACCTGAGGGATTGAAGATTGAAGATTGCAGATTGAAGATTGAAATGCTGACGACTCCCGCCTCGTCGGAGACCTTCAATCTTCAATCTTCAATCGGCAATCTGCAATCTGCAATCGGCAATCGGCGGCTACCGCCGCCGCACACTCCAGTCAACGCTCCACGGCCCCGCTCCGAAATAGGCGACCAGGATGGCGCCGCCCATCATCGCCAGGTTTTTCATGAACATGCCCTGCTGTAGCGCCCGCAGTCCGGGATCGCTGACGGTCCAGAAGTTGTGCATTACCGGTGTGACCACCAGCAGGAAGACGATCAATAGCCAGGCACCAGCTTTGGCATGATAGCCGAGCAGGATGCTGACTCCGCCTACGATCGCCATTACGCCGGAGAAGGGAACGAGAATGCCGGCCGCTGGGACGCCGTGATGCGCGGCATATCCGATCGTGGGCGCGGTAAGGTGAGGGAAGCCGTATAAGATGAAAATCGCGGAGAGCAGTGCCCGGCCGAGCGGGGCCATGAACGACCACCGGTCGGTGACGACGTCGGTCTTGCGTCGGACCGCGGTTCGTCTCTCGAAGACGGGTTCAGCGTAGGTAGCCATTCTTCCTCCTTCCTTCGGCACTCGACTAATTCCTTCTTGCTATGGATAAGAAAGCCCCGCCCGGTTCCGCGGCGAGGCTTCCTCGCTCGTGCCAGCTCCCTACTGGGCGTCACATATCCACGATAACTTTGAATCCGCCGTACGCCATCCGTTTCATGTCGAAGGGCATCGGGACTTTCATCATGCGTTCGATGCGCGGGTCCTTCATGACCTTCGCGTTGACCCGGTCCCGATCACGCCGGTTCCGGTACAGGATCCAGGAGAACACCACCGTCTCGCCCGGTTTGACTCGCGCCAGCTTGGGGAACGGTACTCCCATCTTGATCTTCAAATCATCCCCGGCGCATTCGCGGTACTCCAGAGCACCATGCTTCTTCCAAATCTTGCCGGCCTGCCGCGCGATCCGGCGATACAGAGGGAGTTTTCTTCGGGGAAGCGCGATGACGAAGCCGTCAACGTATGCCATGTGAACCTCCGAGTCATTCGGATCGAAGATTGAAGATTGCAGATTGAAGATTGAGTCAACAGGTGAGTTCTCTGTTTTTCAATCTTCAATCTGCAATCTGCAATCTGCAATTATCTAGGTTTGATGAAAGTTCCATCTCGTAGCTCCCTCACCGCCTGCTCCAGCTCCTTCTCCGTGTTCATCACGATCGGGCCGTACCACGCCACCGGCTCCTCGAGCGGTTTGCCCGAGACCAGCAGGAACCGAATACCCGTCTCGCCGGCCTGGACTGTCACCTCATCGCCGCTACCGAATAGGACCAGCGAGCGGTTGTCCGCGTCCTGTGCCGCCGAGGGTGTAGCCGGATGGTCGCGATCCGCGACGCGATCGGTGGGCACCGGCTGCGGCTTCGAGGCGTCCCGGAACCTACCGCCGCCTTCGAAGACATAGGCGAAGGCATGCTGGCCCAGCCGCACCGGCAGTGTCTTCCGGAGGTTGGGCGGAACGAAGATGTCGAGGTAGCGCGGGTCCGCGGCGATGCCTTCTACCGGTCCCGATTTCCCCCAGAAATCTCCGACGACGACTCGCACGATTGTACCGTCATCATCGACGACTTCAGGTACGTCCTTGCCCTGGACATCCTGGTATCGCGGCGGCGTCATCTTGAGATGCGAGGGCAGGTTGGCCCACAGCTGGAACCCGTGCATCCGACCCGCGTCATCGCCCCGGGGCATCTCCTGGTGCAGGATGCCGCTTCCCGCCGTCATCCACTGCACGTCTCCGGCACCGAGAGTCCCCTTGTTTCCCAGACTGTCGCCATGGGACACCGTCCCCTTGAGCACGTAGGTAATGGTCTCGATGCCGCGGTGGGGATGCCAGGGAAAGCCCGCGAGATAGTCCTCGGGCCGCTCGTTGCGGAAATCGTCGAACAGCAGAAACGGGTCGAACTCGGTGGTATCGCCGAATCCGAAGGCACGCCGGAGCTTGACTCCCGCTCCTTCCATCGTGGGCCTGGATTTAACGACTCGCTGAACCGGACGTATCGACATGGGTCCTGAACCTTCCTCACTTGAAGCGCGTGTTGGGTCTGATCGCTCGCCGCTGGGCGCGGCGAGGGCCACCGATAGTAATCAAACATTCCGGTCAACCCCGTGAGCCGTGGCCCAGGGTAGTGTGACTGACGGGACGTGTTGTGGGAAGGTTACTCGGTCCGGAGTGCTACGGTGGGGTCGACTCGGGATGCCCGGAGGGCAGGGAGGAGAGAGGCCAAGCCCGCGGCGAACAGGAGCACGCCGGCCACGACCCCGAAGACCACTGGATCGCGCGGCGAGACCGCGTAGAGAAGGGGTTGGATCCAGCGGCCGGCCCACAACGCCAGCCCGCCGCCGAACAGAATGCCGATCAGGATGAACCGCAGCCCATCGCCAACGACCACGCGAATCACATCGGAGACACTTGCTCCCAAGGCGATCCGCACCCCCAGCTCGTGGGTCCGCTGTGCCACGTCATAAGCGACGACGCTGTAGAGCCCGATCCCCGAGAGGACCAGGGCCAGACCTCCGAAGACCAGAAACATTGTCGCGCCCAGTTGCCATGAACGGACGTTGGGATCCACGATCTCGTGCATCGGGGTCACGGTCAGATAGCTGTCGCCCGGCATTAGGGGCTGGAGCTGGCGACGGAGACTCTCTGCCTGACCGGCGGCGATCCCCTTCACCCGGGCAAATACCACCGCCGCCTCGGGGTGGAATTGCTCGATCGGCAGGTAGTAATGGAGTCCCGGGTCCTCGGTAATGCTGTTCTGCTTGATGTTTTCCGCGATGCCGACAACGGTGACGCAGGGCATGGTATCGGAGTTCATTCGCAGACAACGGCCCAGCGCTTCCTGGCCCGGCCACAGAGTCGTCGCCATGGCCTGGCTCAGCACCGCGACCAGCGGCGTGCCTTTTCGGTCTTCCGCGGTTATCCCACGGCCCCGGAGAATCCGGGTACCCATCGTGGCGAAGTATTCGGGAGAAACCCCCTGGATGGTGAAGCTGCCCAGTCGGCCCACCGAATCGATTCCCGTCACGAAGAGCTCTTCGGTCCAGGTGTCCCAGAAGGGGACCGTGAGCCCCAACGCCGCGCTTTCAACTCCCGGCAACGAGCGAGCCGTTTCGACCAGTTGTCGCCGTGTGGCCTCCGCCGCATCGTCGCTCAGCTTGAGGCTGCGGGTGTTGGGGTAGATGTAAAGGATGGGATCCACATCGTATCCCAGGCGAACAGCCTCGACGTTGCGGAGGCTCCGGACGAACAGTCCGGCTCCCACCAGCAGCACCACCGAGAGAACTGCCTGCAGGAGCAGCAATCCGGTCCGCGCCCGCGTGCGGCGAGAGCCTCCTTCTCGCACTCCCGCCTTGAGCGAATCAGACAAGTCGGTTCGGCGAACCTGGAATATCGGCGCCATCCCGGTAATGATCCCCGCGCCGAGGCTGATCGCGAGCGCAAACCCCAGCGTCCGATGATCGCTCAGCGTGTGACCGGCACCGTGATCGGGCAGGACCAGCGCTCGGATGAGGGCACCGCCCCAATGTCCCACGATAAGGCCCAGCGCTCCACCTGCTGTGGCGAGCAACAGACTCTCGGTCAGGAGCTGTCGAACCAGGCGACCCTTGCTCACGCCGAGTGCGAGCCTCACTGCGATTTCACGGCGCCGGCGAATGGAACGGGCCAGCATGAGGTTGGCCACGTTGGCGCAGGCGATGAGCAACACGATCGCGGCTACCGAGCTCACCCAGGTTGCCACCTTGGCGAGCCTGCTCTGATTGGGACCGCGCTCGGTCTGCACTGGCGCGGCAATCGCGTGGGGACGAGCGATCTCGGCGGGGGGGAGGGTGTGCTGGAGGCTCTGTTCATTATCCCAGCTGAGCCGGTACGCCCGGGAAAGATCCGCCTCCGCCTGGACGAGGGTGATGCCAGGCTTCCTGCGTGCCAGTATCTCGAGCCAGCTCCAGTTGTACCGGGTGTAGTAGTTAGTCAGTTGCGGCCCGGCGCGGAACGTTCCGGCGTAAGCGGTAATCGGGACGAATACCGCCGGTGCCCCTTCCTCGCTGAACGCGATGAAATTGCGGGGCGCGACGCCAATGATGGTGTATTTTGTCGAGCCGACCTCGATCGACTGACCCAGCACGTCACTCCGCCCGCCGTAGTTGGTCTGCCAATACCCATAGCCCAGCACCGCCACCATCGCGCCAACCGGAACCGTGTCTTCATGTGCCGTGAAGAACCGCCCCACCACCGGCTTCGCATCGAACAGGTCGAATAGCGAGGCCGAAATGGTCGCTACCTGCCCCTCGCGGGTATCGTTTCCGACTCCGACCGCGAGTCCTCGAACGCTGAACGCCGCCAGGTCGGAAAAGTCCGAGGTCCACCGGCGCATGTCGAGGTAACGGGTGTACTCGGTCCCACTCCGCGCGTCTTCGGTACCTCGGTCCATCGATGCGAAGTAAATCCGGTGGACCTGGTCAGGATCCCGGAGCAGGGGAGGAGACCGGAAGAGCAGCCGGTCTACCACGCTGAACATCGCGGTGTTGGCACCGATGCCGAGTGCCAGGGTCACCATCACGCCCACGGTGAACCCGGGATTGCGACGCAGGGCCCGAATCGCATAGCGAAGATCCTGCATGATCGACTCGAGGTAGGAGAGCCCCCAGGCATCCCGACTCTCCTCCTTTACCACATCCACTCCACCGAAGACGACACGGGCCCGGCGGTGCGCCTCCTCGGGGGACATGCCGGCGGCCTGGTACTTCTCGGCCTCACGCTCGAGGTGGAATCGCATCTCGTCGTCCAGCTCGTGCTCCATCTCACCCCGCCGGAACAGGGCGCGGAACCGGTACTTCAGGTCGCTCAGCAGCTCGGAGATCATCGCTCAGCGCATCGCGAGTACGAGTTCGACCGCCGCGCTCAGGCGACGCCAATCCTCGGCCTCGTCCTCCAGCTGCCGCCGGCCGCTCTTGGTGAGCTCGTAGTACTTCGCCTTGCGGTTGTTGTCGGAGGTGTCCCAGCGGGCGGAGATCCATCCTCGCCGCTCCAGTCGATGTAGAGCGGGATAGAGTGATCCCTGGGGCACCTGGAGCGTGGCGCGAGAGACCTGGTGCAGACGCTCCGAGATCGCCCATCCGTGCTGGGGCCCCAGCGAGAGCGCCTTCAGGATCAGGAGGTCGAGCGTGCCTTGCGGCAGGTCGAGACGTTCTTCCGGCATAGCTTCCCCTATGGCTTCTACAGGAGAATATGCAAACTCTTGTAGAAGTGCAAGGGGAGTGGGTCAACGACTCAGGATCCGACGATGGCTTCCGTCCGGATCCACAGCTCGCGGGCCAGGTTGTCGTCGGCGGCCAGCGGGCTGGGAGGGATCTCGCGAGACCGGTCATAGTAGCGGCCGGTCTGGCTCGCGAGCTCCGGCGCCGTTGCACAATAGAGGAGCGGGACAGCGCCTTGTTCGTTGGACAGCATGAACAGCTTGATGAACCACGCCACCGGCCCCGGGAGAGCGCGCCAGATGTTCGTGGCGACAGCTCCGGGATGGACCGCGTAGGTCGTCACCGCGGTTCCGGTCAACCGGCGCGCCAGCTCCTTCGCGTGCAGCACGTTCATCAGCTTGGTCAGCGCGTAATCGGGGAACCGGCTTCGCCGCGGCGCCGTCCGGCGGTCAAGCATGCTCCAATCCATTTGCTTCGCCGTGAAGTGAGCCGAGCTGGCCACGTTGACGACGCGTCCCTGGGACGCCTCTCGGATCCGCGGCAGCAGCAGGTTGGTCAGCAGGAAAGGACCGATGTGGTTCGTCGCGTAGGTGAGGTCAAAGCCCTGCGGACTTAGTCCGTTGGTCCCGGCGATCCCCGCGTTGTTCACCAGGACATCGATCGGCTTTCCCGATCCGAGGTACTCGCCTGCGGCGCGGCGCACCGAGGCCAGATCTGCCAGATCTATCTGCAACCACTGAGCGTAGCTGGAGGGGTACTGGCGACGGATGCCTTCGAGCACCGGCTGCGTGCGCTCCTCCGACCGGGCAGCGAGTACGACGCTCGCCCCCCGGGCCACCAGTGCTTCCGCCATCGAGCGGCCGATACCCGAGCTGGCGCCGGTGATGAAAAAGCTGCGTCCCACGAGATCGCCGGCGGCCATGTCAGTCTCCGATCCTTAGTGAGATAGCTCGTTCAGGCGTCGTTCCAGAAACCGGCGCTCTGGATCCAGACGGGCCAGTTCGAGGGCCCGGCGGTACGAGTCGCGGGCTTCCTGATTTCTTCCCAGTCGCCGGCAGAGATCGGCTCGTGCCGAATGCGCGAGATGATAGTCCGCGAGCTCCCCGCGATTCAGGATGTCGTCGATCAGGTCGAGCCCGGCTGCCGGCCCGTCTCGCATGGCGACCGCCGCGGCCCGGTTCAGTTCGACGACCGGAGACTGCTCAGACTCGAGGAGGAGATCGTAGAGCCCGATGATCTGCGCCCAATCGGTATCGGCCGCGCGGGCCGCTTCGGCGTGGACCGCCGCGATGGCCGCTTGCAGGGTGTAGGGCCCGAAGCGTCGGGAGGAGAGGGCCTGCTCAACCAGCGCGGTCCCCTCTGCCATTCTCTCGCGGTCCCACAACGAGCGATCCTGTTGATCCAGCAGGACCACGTCCCCCAATTCTGTGCTCCGCGCGGCCCGTCGGGATTCATGCAGCAGCATCAGCGCCAACAATCCCATCACCTCCGGCTCAGGCAGCAGCTCCACCAGGAGCCGTCCCAGCCTTATCGCCTCTTCGGAGAGGTCGTGCCTGGTGAGCGATTCACCCGACGACGGCGCGTACCCCTCGTTGAAGACGAGGTAGACCACGTGCAGTACCAGGGTCAGACGTTCGGGGAGATCGGCTCGCGAGGGGACCTGATATGGTATCCCGGCGTCCCGGATCTTTGCCTTGGCCCGGACGATCCGTTGTGCCACGGTTGGAGCCTTGGTCAGGAAGGCGCGCGCGATGGCTTCCGTGGTGAGTCCGCAGACTTCTCGTAGCGTCAGGGCCAGTTGGGAATCGGGAGGCAGAGCGGGGTGGCAGCAGGTGAAGATCAGCCGGAGCCGATCGTCTTCGATGCCTTCCGGGTCTAGAATCATGTCTGGCTCACGGCTGGCGTCCAACCGATCAGCCAGCTCCACGAGTGCCGCGTCAAAGCGAGACCTCCGCCGCAGCCCGTCGATGGCCTTGAACCGCCCGGTCGAAACCAGCCACGCTCGGGGATTGGCCGGTACGCCGTCCCGGGGCCACCGCTCGACTGCCGCGGCGAACGCTTCATGGAGCGCTTCTTCCGCAAGATCGAAGTCCCCGAGCAGGCGGATCAGAGTGGCGAGGACACGCCGTGAGTCGGTACGATAGACCGTATCCACCACGGCGCGAATCGGTTCGGCAATGACCTCGCTCATTCCACCTGCTCTCTCCGGCTAGGGCCGAACGACCTCCCAAACGGGGCGGACCTCGATACTCCCGAACCTCGCGGTGGGGATTTTCGAGGCAATCCGGATGGCATCGTTCAGATCCGGGGCCTCAACCAGATAATAGCCTCCGAGTTGTTCCCTGGTTTCGGCAAACGGCCCATCGGTAGTAGACAGCTTACCGTCGCGGATCCGCACCGTGGTGGCGGCAGGGGTAGGCTGCAGGCGGTTGCTGCCCAGGTAGTGGCCACTGGCCTTGATGCTGTCGGTGAAGTTGAAGAACTCTCCCATCATCTTGCCGGTCTCGGCTTCAGGCAGCTTCTGCCACTGGGTCTCATCGGAATAGATCAGGCACAGGTACTTCATGGCTTCCTCCCAATCGAGGTGAAACGGCTCGGGACGTCAATTGGTCGTTTGAGGGAGCCCCAAATCGACATCGGGGCACCAGACGCTGTAGCCGAGCTTCATGCGCCCTGAAGTTTAGTCGGCGAAGGACAAAGGATCAGAGGACGAAAAAACGAACGGGGCCCGCAGGGGCCCCGTTCTGACTGGCTGGTTGAGGTTCAGGTTAATCGGGGCAATGACCCGGTCCTACCAGACCGTTGTTGTACTGGTCCAGCAAGTTTGCCCAGGTGATGAGCTGGGCCCGGACGGAACCGCTCGGAGCCGGAGTCGGAGCGTTGGCTGTGAAGAAAGCCGTCGCACCGTCAATGGCGGTCTGGACGTTGGCCGGCACGCTGGCGCCGCTGGCGCCATTGAGGACCGCCGCGACGTACTGCTGCGACAAGATGTAGTACGCATTGCCCTGTGGCGGCGTCGACATAGCGCCGAGCCAGGTCTTCCCG
>Ga0207701_10008254_pt1 | contig 10302 bp, 7 predicted proteins | sample KBSSwiSSwithPhiX_FD_184294 | JGI IMG/M metagenome (GOLD analysis project Ga0207701, IMG submission 184294) | Switchgrass rhizosphere bulk soil microbial communities from Kellogg Biological Station, Michigan, USA, with PhiX - S5 (SPAdes) (version 2) | ecosystem: Environmental > Terrestrial > Soil...
CGTGGTGGTCCAGCGTCCCGATCGCACCGGCCGTGCTGCCATCCTCAAAGTGCACACAACGCACGTTCCCCTCGCGCCCGACGTTTCGCTCGAGCACCTGGCCGCCGAGACGCCTGGGCTGGTGGGCGCCGAGTTGCGCAATTTGGTCAACGAGGCGGCTCTCTTGGCAGCACGCAAGGACGCAAGTGCGGTGTGTTCCGAGGACTTCGCGGAGGCATTACAAAAGATCACGCTTGGACCAGCTCGCAACATTCTGCTCAATCCCGCGGATCGGGCGCGCACGGCTTTCCACGAGGCGGGTCACGCGCTGCTCGCGCTGCTGGTACCAGCCAGCGACCCGATTCATCGCGTGTCGATTGTGCCGCGCGGCATGGCGTTGGGAGCGACCTATCAACTGCCTGTCGACGATCGAACCAGCTATGCGGAGGACTATCTCCAGGCGCGCATCACGTGCGCACTTGGCGGCCGCGCAGCCGAGAAGCTCGTTTACGGAGCGACCACGACCGGCGCCGAGAACGACCTTCAGCAGGTCACCGAAATCGCTCGTCACATGGTGTTGCGCTGGGGGATGAGTGAGAAGCTTGGCCCGATCAGCTTTGTCGCGCCCCAGGACGCCGGCCTGCCGCCGGCCTTCCAGCACCAGCCGTACAGCGAGACAACCTCACAGCTCATCGACGACGAAGTCCGCCGCATCGTCGAGGAGAGCCACCGCGAAGCTGACCGACTCTTGGCCGAGCACCGCGACAAACTGGAGGCGCTCGCTCAAGCCTTGCTGAAATCCGAGTCGCTCAACGCAAAGGAGATCCGGGAGGTTACCGGCCTGACCGAACCACGGGGTGAAGGGTAGGACATGTCAGTCGTGAAGGTTCGAGCGGGAACGGTTCCGCGAACGCATCACGTTGAGCGCGCTCGTCCTTCTCGCCACCACCTGTCGATCTGTGTCCAAAGATGAACAGCACCCGACTTTCGCCGCTGCTAAGCTCCCGGACAGAACGCGGCCTAAGAGGGTTCGTGCCAGGCGTTTGTCGCTCTGACGGGACGCCGAGATCCTTACATTTCGAGTCGCGGGAATTTTCTCGATCCTGTGAAAGAATCCACATTCCCTTCGCTTCAGGAACCGCCAGACGGTTGATCCGGGCGCAATAACCCCTGTACTGGCCCTACCCTGGTTCGGAGGCTCGGCGGCACGTCTGTTGCGATAGGCCGCCGGCGACGTCGCAGACGCATGAGACGAAAGTGCACGGAGATGGTGAGATGAAGAGACGAATCGTAGGCGTGGGCGTGCTGGCACTCGGCTGCATCCTTGCGCTTTCCTCCGCCGCAGTCGACAGGGTTTCCGCGGCCAGTGCGGCTCAAACGGTGCCGGCCGAAAGCGCCCGGCCTGACGACACAGCGTGCATGACCTGCCACGGCGCGGGTTCGTCCAAGCCGGCTGTATCCATCTCCCAGACTCGTCATGGCAACAAAAGCGATTCGCGTACGCCCGCGTGCCGAGATTGTCACGGGGCGAGCGAAAACCATATCAAGGCTCCTTCGTCGGCTCCCGACGTGGCCTTCGGAGCCAAGTCCAAGGCCGTTTCGAATCCCGAGCAACGCAGCGCCGCGTGCCTGACGTGCCACGAGTCCAAGGTGCTTCCGCGGGCGAATTGGACCGGCAGTCAACACCAGAGTCGTGGCGTGGCGTGCTCGGATTGTCACAACGTTCACGCGCCGGACCAGAAGGTGCTGAGCAAGGCGACACAAGCCGATGTCTGCTTCGGGTGCCACAAGGCGCAGCGCGCGCAGGTGCGTCGCGTCTCCGCTCATCCACTCGCCACCACGGGGCTGGCCGACACGAGGAAGATGGCATGTTCGGATTGTCACAATCCGCACGGCTCGACGGGTCCGAAACTGCTCGTCAAGAACTCTGTCAACGACACCTGCTTTACCTGCCACGCGGAAAAGCGCGGTCCGTATCTGTGGGAGCACGCGCCTGTGGCGGACGATTGCACGAATTGCCATACGCCGCACGGATCCAGCAACGCGCCGCTGCTCAAGGCGCGAGTGCCCTGGCTCTGCCAGGACTGCCATAGTGGCGACCACGGCGCCCAGGTCAACAGCGGTGCGAATCTGGCCGGCGCGCGTGTCACGACTGCCAACGGCGCCCAGCAGCCCGGGGCGGCCGCCCCGCGAGCGCAGTTGTCTGCGCGAGCCTGTCTCAACTGCCACGTCCTGGTTCACGGTTCGAATCATCCGGCTGGCGCGAAGTTCCAGCGATAAGCACTTTGATCAGGGACATCTCCATGAGTGTGAATGCAAAGAAATTCATCATCCAAGTGCGAGCGGTCGCGGTGCTCAGCGCGTTCGTCGTCGTGATGTCGCTGACCCTGGTGGTGACGAGCGCGGCGCAGGACAACCTGGGCGCACCTGTCAGCGGAGGCGCGCCGGTCAACACCGTCGAAGTCGGCGCGGGCGGCGTCGGGACCGGCTCATACAAGGCCGGCGAGTACAACGGCCTCCAGAGCCAGGGCGGCTTTGTGCCCGGCACGATCGATTTTCGAGGTGGTTCACAGAATGGCCGCAACGGCGGGGTGCAATGGCGCGTGAAAGGGTACGACCTTGGTCTGGAAACCCGCAGCGTCACAGGCGAGATCGATGTGCAGAGCAGGTTCCGCGTGAACCTTGGTTACGAAGGGCTGCGGAGGAATCGATCGGACACCTACCAGACTCCGTTCAGCGGCACCGGAACCAACATCCTCACCTTGCCTGGCACGTGGCTCGTTCCAACGGTGGCCGGAAGCAGCGGCACCAACACCGCCGTCAACAACGTCAGCGCGCGAGGACTGGATCCGAGCATCGGTGGCGCACCGTATGTCAGCACCACGACCAACTCGACGATGGGCTCACTGCTCGTGCCGACCGCTGCACAGATGGCATTGATCGATGCGGCGTCCGCCGCAGATCGCGCACTGTTTCACACGGTCGACCTCAGCACGAAACGCACGCGACTTGACGCTGGCGTGAGCTACAGCTTCAGCCCGACGTTCGATCTCACGGCGGAATTCTTTCCCGAGCACAAGGCCGGCCTGAAGCCGATGGGAACCGTCTCGAGAAACACGGGCGCGGATATCTCGACCATTATTCCCGACGTGATCGACACGGATACCAACCAGATCAACATGAGCGTCAATTACAAAGGGGCGAAGTCGTTCGTCCAGGCCGGCTACTACGGTTCGTTCTTCAGGAACCGCGTGCCGTTCATGTCATGGCAGAACTGGGCGACCCCAACGGGGACCGTCAACACCATGAGCAGCACTCCCGACAACGATTACCACCAGGTGGGCGGGACCGGCGGCTACTCGTTCACGCGAACGACGAAGCTCGTGGTCTTTGGATCGTATGCGCGGAACACACAGAACTCGCTGTTCCTGACGAACCCCACGACACCGGTCGTGCCGGTCTCCTCGTTGAATGGCCTGGTCGTGACGACGGCGTTCAATGCCAAATTCACCACGAAGGTCACCAGGAAGCTGGCCCTCGCGACCGCATATAAGTTCGACAATCGGGACAATCGCACGCCGATTCACATTTTCCAGTACGCAGACGCGGAGGAATCCCCGGCGGCGAACGCGAATTTCGTTGCCGGTCCGAACAATCCGCTCGGAGCCGTCGTCGCGCAGAACGCCAATGCGAATCGTCCGTACAGCAGGAGACTGAATCTGGCGACCTTCGATTCCGACTACGCCATCACGCAGGGACAGTCGGTGAAGGGCGGGATCGATTTCGAGCGGATCAACCGTGAATGCTACGGGGCCTGGATCAGCTGCGCTGACGCCGCGATCACCAACGAGAGCTCGATCCGCGGCGAATGGCGAATGAATGCCGGCCCGAACATCAATGCTCGGGTGGGCTACACGTATTCGATGCGCCGGACACCAGACTACAACGAGAATGCATTTCTCGCGCTGGTCCCCTACGCCGGGGTCGTCCCCGCGGCCGCTACCGGCGGCGTCTCGGCGCTGTCCTTCATGACCGCCAACGGGTGGAACGGCTGGGGCCCGGCCGCAGGCTTTACGGCAACCTCCGGCAACCAGAATCTGTTCTTTCCCGCCAACAACGCGCTGGCGAATGCGCTGTACGCCAACAATAACCGAATCAGCGAGCTTGCCGGCATGCGACGCTACTACGTTGCCGATCGCGACCGCAACAAGCTGCGCACACTCGTTGGATGGCAGGCCACTGATCCCCTGTCCTTTGAAGCGGGCCTGGATCTCACCAACGACCACTACCCGACGTCAACCTACGGTTTGGAGGACTCCAAGGGCTGGAACCTGAACCTCGATGGAACCTATCTCGTGAGCGTGAATTGGAGCGCGACCGTCTTCTACACCTACGAGGATCAGCACGCCATCTCGGCCGGCAACAGTTACACGGCCAACAGCAATACCGCCGCGATCAACAACGGGCAACCCGGGGCTGTGGGCCTGTCCGGCAACAACTGCGACGCCTACACCACGCTGCAGGAGCGCAACAACAATAACAAGCTGGATCCCTGCCTGAATTGGTCCGCAAACAGGCTCGACAAGGTGCACACGATCGGCGGCGGTATGAATGGCCGGATGCTCTCGAGCAGGCTCACGCTTGGCGCCGACCTGATCTTCTCGCGCGCGCGCTGGGACGACCTCGTCAGCGGCGGAAATTGGGCCAACAACATCCTGAATGGTCCGGGCGCCGCGCCGACGACCATCGCCGCGTATTTCATCCCGGCGTCGAGTCTGCCGACAGTCGCCGTGGATTCACACGAGATCCGGTTCGACGTGCGATATGCGGTCGACGCCCGGCAGTCGATCCGTGCAACCTATTCGCACATCCACATGGACAACGCCGATCCGATGTATGAGGGCATGCAGATAGGGGCGGGAACACTCAGTGGCGTGCTCCCGAGCCTCGAACAGTCCTTCAACCACGATGTAAGTGTGTTGGGCGTGTCCTACATCATGCGGTTCTGAGGGGACGACATGAACAGCGTTTCTCGGGTCACAGTGCTGGTCATGATCGCCGCCGGCTTCGTCGGCGACACACTGCGAACCGTCCAGGCACAGCAACCGTTGGCGCCGCGCATGGCAGCCGCTGACAAAGGGCCCGCCAAGATCGACGTCTCGAGTTATCCGCCTGAATTGCAGAAGGCGTATCAGGTATTCACGAAGAAGTGCGGGCTTTGCCATAGCGTCGCCCGTTCCATCAACTCTGATTACGTGCTCGAAGGCGATTGGGAGGCCGACGTCCACGACATGACGGCCAGAGCGGGGAAACTGATCAGCGCCGCCGACGCGCAGCAAATCTACGAGTTCCTCGTGTACGACTCGAAGATCCGCAAGGCCGATCTTTACCAGGCGCGCCAATTGGCCGCGGCAACGCCTGCTGTCCGCGCCATCCAGCCCGCGGATCCGGTGTCGAAGGCCCGCCGCGCCGCCAATTACTCACCGGAAATGATTGCGGCGTTCGACAAGGGGCCGGCCAAGATCGACGTCTCGGGCTATCCACCAGAACTCCAGCAGACGTACCAAGTCTTCACGAAAAAATGCGGCGTCTGTCATACCGTCGCGCGCGCCATCAATTCCGACTTCGTCCTCGAGAGCGACTGGGAAGCCGACGTGAACGACATGACCGCGCGGTCAGGCAAGCTGATAAGCCCTGAAGAAGCCAAGAAAATCTACGACTTCCTGGTGTACGACTCCAAGGTGCGGAAGGCCGACCTCTACCAGCAGCGCCAGCTGGAAGAATCGTCGAAGGTGAACAACGCCGCTCCGCCGAAATAGCGAATCAGGGCACCTTCCCCAGTCGTTGGAACTGAACGCTCTCCCCCGCTAGGTGACCCCAGACCCGTCGCGTTGGCATTTCAGCCAGTCACTGTGCCTCGCCAGGGCTCCCTGCAGTGGAGTCGCCCGGATCGAATCGCACGAGCACCACGGTGATGTTGTCGCGGGCTCCGCCATCATTGGCCTGCGACAGCAGTTTCCTCGCGGCAACCTCGGGTACAGACTCCGTGTCGAGGGTGGCTGCGATCGCCTCGTTCGTGACCGTCTCCGTCAATCCGTCCGAACACAGCAGCAAGCGATCGCCAGCCTCGACTTCGAACGCGTGAGCTTCGACATTGACTCCGGTCTGCTGGCCGCCGACGACGTTCGTGATGACGTGGCGGAGACGGTGTCCGGCGACCTCGTCTGGCCGAATGGCTCCGCTGCGCACCAGGTCGGCCATCAGCGTGTGGTCCCGGGTGAGCCGATGCAATTCACCGTCTCGGTACAGGTACGCACGGCTGTCGCCCACATGCACGACGCACAGCCGTGCGCCCAGATGGAACGCCATCGTCACTGTCGTCCCCATGCCGCTCAGTTCTGGATGCTCCGCCGCTTCCTCGACAATGCGGACGTCGGCCTGCCGGAGCGCGGACTGAAACTGCGTGAGCACTTTGTGCGCTTCGGTGCCGTCTGCCCCGAAGAACCATTTGAACGTATTGAGGGTGAACTGCTCGATCGCGAGAACGGCGAGGGCGCTTGCCCGTTCGCCGCCCTGCTGCCCGCCCATACCGTCGGCCACGAGAAACAGGTGTGCGCGCTCCTCGCCAGCCTGCAGCTTCGGTTCCGGCAGGCTCGTCTGCCAGACGCGCATCGCTTTTGTGAGTTGCGCGATCAGGAACTGATCCTCGTTGTTCGGGCGCACCTTTCCTTTGTCGGTGATCCCAAAGGCCGTCACCGTTAGCGGGCGGTGTGCGATCGGCAAAACAGCCTCGTTCGTCATCGTCATCACCCCTTGTTTCTGCCGCACTGCACCCTCCTCGAAACCAGTCACAGTCAGATCAATGCTTCGTATTGAGCCCGCTCCCCATGTGGCGAACAAAAGTCCAAAGCACAGTCCAACGCGAGCACGAGCTTAACGCGGTGTGTGAGCATGCGATGTGCTGTCTTATACAAAGGGACACCACGTTGGGAACTGATGCGGTGTTCCTGCTTTGGCTGTTTTCTTTATCTTCAATTCCTGACGTCAGGACTGCCCATTCGGTCGCTCGCCCTGAAGTAGATCCTCGCGCGGGCGACGATCTCTCCCCCGGTTGGATGATCCGCCGTCTCGATGCCAACGACTTTGGATTCGAGGGGACGGTGGTGCTCGTGCACGAACTTGAAGAATTCGAGCTTCGCCGAGGAGGGCCCGACGATCAGAATGGCATCAACGCCGTGGAGTTCACGTGCGATGTCATCGAAGAACCGGTGCGCATCATTCGGATGCTCTCTCTCCTCCCCACGCCCTTTTGGATGGCGGTGAAGATGATGCTGCGGCGAGAGGATTGTGTTTTCGTCTGCGGCCTCCGGATGGACGTGAAAGATGCGCGCTTCCTTGTGGTCGATCCAGATGACTGCGTGCGTCATGATCTGATCCTGTCTTGAAGCCGGTCGCGGAACTGACGGGTTGCTGTTGTTCGGGCGTCGGCGTAGAGGATTGGACGCAGCCAACCGGTGCCTGTTGGGCGCCGCATATCACTTGGGAACGGCACGCTACAGGACCGCCACCAGAATCACAATCAGCAGGATGATGATAATGGTCGTCGTGGAAATCACGATCGTCGATGCGCCACCGACGAGAGCCTGATTGATGTCGCGAGCCGTTGCGGCGGCACGCTCGAGCGATTCGGGCGAGAGGGCGTCGATTGAGGCGCTCACACGGCCGATATCGATCCCCATACCCTCGGCCACCTTCTTCACTTCCGGCCGCGCCAGCGTTCCGCGGATGGTCGCGCGATCGGCGTCTTGTTTTCTGACGTGTTCCGAGACTGTCTGTGCCAGTTTGTCAGTTGTAACGACGTGGCGCTCTTGCGCAAATGCCGAGGTAGTGACCACGAGAGCCAAGGAAGCGCCAATCACGGTGCAGAACGTTCGCATCGAAACCTCCAAGTCGTTAGCCAACAGCTCATTCTAGACAGGTGACAGGGAACTACAGAGTAGCGAACGCACGGCGGATGCTTCTGTCACAAAGTGAACAGGTCCGTTTCCCAGACAAGTGAGATCATCGATTTCCTTCGAAACGGCACGCACTGTGCTGACGAGCTTCATGTGACTCGACGCAAACGCTGGGTGATCTCGCTGGTGGTCGCAACGGGGATGCTGACCCCGATCGCCATCGTCGCGGCGGCACGGATCCCGTTTTCCTCCGATACTCTCCGCCATCGCTTGATCGATTCGCTGGAGGAGCGCCTGGATGCCGACGTCGAGCTCGCCGCGCTCACGCTTCGCTTCCATCCAGGTCTTCACGCCATCGGCACGGGGCTGACGGTCCGTCACAAGGGCCGGCGCGACGTGCCGCCGCTCATTCGCGTTGAAACGTTTACCGTGGACGCGGATCTCGTTGGCTTGTGGCACCGCCAGGTCGCGCACGTGAAGCTCGACGGGTTGCGCATCCAGATTCCACCTGACGACGGAGATCAGAGGTCTACCGATCTGGCGTCCTCTGCCTCAGTGGCTCCTCGCTCGGGGCAGGCCGAAACCGACAATCCCAAGACGAACGACGATTACGTCAAGCAGATGGTCATCAGCCAGTTGGAGGCGCCCGAGGCGCAAGTCGTCATCCTGCGGCGCGATCCGACGAAAGAGCCGAGAACCTGGTATCTCCACCAGCTACGCTTGACGTCAGTCGGCTCCAACACCAGGATGCCGTTCGATACCGTCCTGACCAACGGTGTGCCGCCCGGCGAAATCAGCGCCACCGGCGCCTTCGGCCCGTGGCAACCGGACAATCCAGGCCGGACGTCGCTTGACGGTGCGTTCACCTTTCGCGACGCCGATCTCAGCGTGTTCGAGGGCATCTCGGGCATCCTCTCGGCCGAGGGCAATTTCAAGGGCACGCTCGACCGAATCGACATCAACGGCCAAACGGAAACGCCGGATTTCATGGTCAGCATCAGCGGTCACCCGGTGCCGTTGTCCACGACCTACCACGCGTTAGTCGACGCCACGAACGGCAACACCATGCTCGACCCGGTTCACGCGACGTTCCTCAACACATCTGTCACCGCGCGCGGCGGTGTGTACGAAGAGCAGGGTGTAAAGGGACGCGTCGTGAAGCTCGACGTTGCGATAGAAGACGGACGGCTCGAAGACGTGATGCGTCTGGCGGTGCCGACTCCTCGGGCGCCGATGACGGGCGGGCTGCATCTCATCACCAAGTTCACTCTCCCCCCCGGCCCTCGTAACGTCGTCGACAAACTTCAACTGGATGGGCGCTTCGCCATTCAGGCCGGCCGGTTCACTGACGCTGGCGTGCAGAAGAAGGTGAACGAGCTCAGTCGGCGCACGAGTAAACGCGCGCCAGATGCGAAGCCGGCGGGCACCATCGCGTCACACTTCACCGGTCGCTTTGTCCTCGGCGACGGCCGTTTGAAGCTTCCCACAGTGACATTCGACGTACCGGGCGCCCTCGTGGAGTTGAGCGGTCAATATGCGCTGATGCAAGAAACCATCGCGTTCGACGGCAACCTGTTCATGGACGCAAAGATCTCGCAGACTGTCACCGGCTTCAAGTCGATCCTGTTGAAGGGGGTCGACCCGCTTTTCCGGCGGAACGGCCGAACCGTTGTGCCGCTCACGATTAGCGGCACCCGCAACGATCCGCAGTTTGGCGTCAACGTGAGACGCGTATTTCGTCGCGGTCCGGACAAGTCCAAGGTCGCCTCGGCGCCGGTCCATCGGTAGCCCGCGAATGCTGTATGCCCCGGGGCGTCCGAGGACGCACATGGCGCATGACCATCGCATTTTCCAGACATCGGTTCGCAGAAACTGAGCGGGACCACAAGCCGCTCACGCTGTTCAGTCGTGGACACACGACGATCCTCCCGTCCGCTCCTCGCTGTTTCCACTCCGCTCAAACCCTTGTGCAAATGGGGACATCCGACCACCCGGCAGAGGCATAAAGTGGAAATCGCCGAGGTCTGGCAGACTCCAGTGGAGCTTGGTGACGATGTCGAACCGACAACTTTTACATGGCCGCGTAGTGAAGGCCACCGTTTTCCTCACCGTGACTGCCTCGCTGGCGATCGCGCAGACGCGCATCACGGCGCCCAAGAACAAGTACACGCCCGCACAAGATGTCGAACTCGGTCAGAAGGCGGGAAAGGAAGTCGAGCAGCAGCTGCCGCTTCTACGAGATGACGGCATCGATGCCTTTGTGAATCGAATCGGCCGGCGCTTGGTGCAAGTGACGCCGCCCGACTTGCAACATCGCGAGTTCCAGTACTCCTTCAAAGTCATCAACGTGCGCGAGATCAATGCGTTT
>Ga0207701_10008255_pt1 | contig 10302 bp, 7 predicted proteins | sample KBSSwiSSwithPhiX_FD_184294 | JGI IMG/M metagenome (GOLD analysis project Ga0207701, IMG submission 184294) | Switchgrass rhizosphere bulk soil microbial communities from Kellogg Biological Station, Michigan, USA, with PhiX - S5 (SPAdes) (version 2) | ecosystem: Environmental > Terrestrial > Soil...
GGTGACGCGCGCGGCGGCAACGTGAAGCGGGTTGCATCTGCCGTGGGCGAAGGCTCGATCGCGGTCGCACTCGTGCATCAAGCGCTCAAAGCGTAGAACCGGTCCCGAAGCTGGCTTGACACTGCCCTCATCAGCAGCGGGCATGACGATACGTGCCGATGCTGTGCTGAAGATCGCCCTCCTCAGCGCCGCCGTGTGCGGGAGTTGGTCACGTCGCCGAGTATGGACCACCTGATTCGCGTGTTGTGTGCGTAAGCGCCCACTACTGGCGATCGTACTCGCCAGCGTCTGTCTCTTCGGCTGCAGCCGGCGAGCGGGGCTCAACTTCGATTGCACGTGGGTGCTCGATTCTCCGCTGCGAGTGGATTTGCGGAATGAATCACATGTCCAGCATCTTCTCGACGATATCCGAGTGGCCGAGGAGCTCGGGATGCGTTACGGCGACCGGATCGCCGGCTGGCGCATGATCGAAACCTTCGGCATCGTGTGGCGACATGGGGGACTGAAGAATCGTGCACTCGGTCGGCAGTCGCGCCAACAGTGCGTCGCCACGCTGTTCCGCGTCATCGCCTCGACGCATGAACTCGCCGTGTCAGACATTGAACGCGTGCGGCCGCGGCTGGCGGACCGCGGGTTCGACCTGCCTGTCACGATACCTCTCGCTCTGCTCCTGGTGTTTGCGGTCAGGCGATTCATATGGTGGATCCGGAATCGGTTCGACACCGACGAGCGGGCGGGCTGGGTCGTCGCCACGCTGTTGGCGTCTTTCATCATCCCCGCCGTCGTCGTCGCGATCGGACTTGCATGGGCTGCGGTCGTCGAAATCGTCAGGCTTGGCAACGAGCATGTCGGAGACCGTGCGCGAGTCGACGGCTTGCGCGCGAACTTCCTCGTTGTGCTCGGCATCGGAATCGTCGTGGTGTGGATCGCCAGTGGAATCACGGCAATCCGGAACCGCGCGACGTAAGGCAGGTCCTTCGTGTTTACCCGAGGCGGACGAGACCTCGGCGCGTCGCGACCTTGACGGCCTCCGTACGGCTGGTCACCCCGAGCTTCTCGAAGAGATGACCGAGGTGGGTCTTGACGGTTCGTTCGCTGATGCCCAGCTCGTTGGCGATTTCTTTATTCGCCTTGCCGTCGGCGAGCAGACGCAGCGTGGCAAGCTCGCGCGGCGTGAGCTGGACGCGCGTCACGTCTTCCGCCAGCTTCGCGGCCGCCGCCGGCGCAAGGTAGGTCTTGCCGGCAAGCACGTCGCGGATGCACGCGATCAGGCCGTCGGCCGAGATGTCTTTCAGCACGTATGCCTTCGCGCCCGCTTTCAGCGCGCGTGAGATCTCCTCGTCGGTATCGTACGTGGTGAGGATGATGACGCGCGCCCGTGGATCCTTTTCCCGCAGCCGCCTGACGACCTCGACACCTTCCATCACCGGCATGCGCAGATCGAGCAGCGTCACGTCCGGGTGGTAGCGATCGAAGGCGTCGAGTGCCTCGACGCCGTTGCCGGCTTCGGCCACGACATGAAGATCGCCTTCCTGGTTGATGATGTTGGCCACGCCCGTTCTGAGCAGGGCGTGATCGTCGACCAGCAGGACCCGTGCGCGCGACGTCGGGGCCGCGACTTCAGCTGATGGCATAGACCTGCGTCGGGAGTGATGAAGGTTCCCAGGCGAGCACGACTTCCGTCCCGCTGCGCGGCGCCGTCACGATCGTCAGCGATGCGCCGATGCGATCGGCACGCTCCTGCATGCTCGTCATCCCGAACCCGGACGCGGACCGCTCGCTCGCAATTCCGCGTCCATCATCGGCGACCGACAGTCGCAGTCCGAGCGAATTGACCGTCGAGGCACGAATCGTGATCCGGCGGGCACGCGCGTGGCGCAGGGCGTTGGTCAGCGCCTCCTGCACGATTCCGGCGACCTCGCGCTCGATGCCGTCGCCAAATCGCGGGAGATCATCGAGGTGCAAATCGATCGGCACGTTGGCCGTCCGCCGTCCCAGTTCCGCGATCCGCTTGATCGTCCGCACGAGGTCTTCTTCACCGGACACGTTCGGTCGCAAGGCTCCCACGGAGCGGCGTGCCTGCACCATGTGCGTGCGCGCGAGCTCGATGGCCGTCTCGATGCTCACTGCAGCTGCCGGTGAGAACACACAGGCCTCACGCTGCGCCGCTTGCAGCTGCATGAGGATCGCGCCGAAGCCCTGCGCAAGAGTGTCGTGGATGTCACGCGCAAGCCGATTGCGTTCATCGAGGATCGCTTTCCTGCGTTCCTCGATCCGATTGTGTTCGACAAGCCGGCTGTGATGTAACGCCAATGCCGCCTGCCGCGCCATCGCTTCGATCAGGGCGATGCGCCACCACTGCCCCGAGCACTCTGGCGTCTCGACGGCGCAGAGCGTCATCCAGCCAAGGACGTTATCGCTCAGCACGAGCGGTGTGACGACGGTCGTGTTCAGCCCCTCACGAGTGACGAAACTGCGAAGCGCTTCCGGCAGTCGCGGGTCATCGCACGAGTACTCGATTGTCTGGTTCCATCCCGGCTCGTACTGAAACAGATGCTCGCCCATCAACCGGCGCGGAAAGCTGGTCGTCTGCCATTCCGGGCTGTCCGCGGTGATCACCTTGCCGCCCATGTGCACCATCCACACGTCGCAGCCCTTGCGATCGTCGTCGATCAGCCAGACGGCGACTTTGTGGCTCTCGCCCTCTTCCGCAAGCGTCTTCAACAGGGCCTTGAAGAAACCGTCGATGTCGGGCTCGCGAACGAGGAGATCCATCGCGATTTTCACCACGTCGGTCTGAATCTTCGCGAGGCATTCGTTGCGGCGTCGTTCGATGTTTTCGCGGAGCAGTGCGGCACGCAGGGTATCGGGATCGCGGCTGTCGAGTGGCAGTGTTGCCAAACTGCCGTTGTCACACTCCGCTTCCACCGTCGTCTTCTCTTCAGACATGGATGTTCCTTACGGCACAACGTCCCCTCAATTATCGAGCAGGTTGACCCATAAACGAGATGGTCTGCACGGACGAGGGTTCCCTCGTCCAAAAGTCGTAGATCGTCCTCCGCGGAAGGTCGAATGTTCGTCTCAGGCTCAGGCGCGAGGCGCGTCTGCAGCCACTGCCCGATTGTTTGACTCACGTCACACAGCCAGACTGCTCACTGTATGAAGCTCACTGCTGTCGCATCACTCGCGCTCGTTGCGCTCTCTGTCGGCTGCACGCACACGGAGGCGCAACAAGCTCCACCTCCACCACCACAAGTGACGGTCGCCCACGTCGTCTCGCGCGAGGTCACCGAGTGGGATGAATTCACTGGCCGCCTGCAGGCGGTCGACACGGTCGCCGTCCGGCCGCGCGTCGCCGGTTACGTGGCCGCCGTGCGATTCGCCGAAGGCGCCATCGTCCAGCGTGGCGACCTCCTGTTCCAAATCGATCCGCGTCCATTTCAGGCGGAGGTCGATCGTCTTCACGCCGAGCTTGCCCGCGCGCGCGCCACGGTGCAGCGCGCGGACTCAGAACTGCGACGGGCAGATCGCCTCAGCGCTGAAAACGCGATCGCGAGCGAAGAACACGATCGGCGCGCCTCCTTTGCGCAGGAGTCTGCCGCACAGGTGGCCGCGGTCGAAGCCGCGCTGCGCGCGGCAGAGTTGAACCTCGAATTCACGCAGGTCACGTCACCCATCGACGGTCGCGTCGGTCGCGCGATCGTGACCGAAGGCAACCTCGTCTCGAGCGGACCGGGCGAAGCAACGTTGCTGACGACGGTGGTGTCGCTCGATCCCGTGTATGCGTACTTCGACGCGGACGAGCAGATCTTCCTCAAGTACACGAGTGGGGGCGGCACCGATCCGCGCAGCCATCGACGCTCGAGCGAGCTCCCCATTCGGATGGCGCTGGCAAACGATGACGGTTTCCCCCGTCAGGGGCACCTGGACTTCCTCGATAACCAGCTCGATGGCTCGACCGGCACGATTCGCGGACGCGCGGTGTTTCGCAACACAGACGGACGGCTGACGCCCGGACTTTTCGTGCGCCTGCGCCTCGCGGGTACTGGCTCGTATCACGGTCTGCTGATCCAGGACCGCGCGGTCGGAACTGATCTGAACAAGAAGTTCGTCTACGTCGTGGGACCACAGCACGAGATCGAATACCGCACCGTCACGCTCGGCCCCATCGTCGATGGCTTGCGCGTCGTCCGCAGCGGGCTCGCCGCCGGAGAGCCGATTGTGGTGAACGGCCTCCAGCGAGTGCGGCCAGGCGCACCCGTGACACCCGTCCTCGTGGAGATGACTTCCGGCGGGCCTGACGGCCCGCCGCTCCCAACAGACGGATCAGCCAGCGTGGGCCAGGCCGCGCCAGGCAGCGAACCCTCATCCAACTGAGCGCGCCATGAGATTCTCGAGATTCTTCGTCGACAGGCCGATCTTTGCGGCCGTGCTGTCGCTGGTGATCGTCGCCGCCGGCGCCATCGCCCTCTTTCAGTTGCCGATCAGCGAGTACCCGCAGGTCGTGCCGCCGACGGTGGTCGTGCGCGCGACCTACCCGGGGGCAAATCCGCGCGTGATCGCCGAGACGGTTGCATCGCCGCTGGAACAGCAGATCAACGGTGTCGAGGACATGCTCTACATGTTCTCGCAGGCGACTTCCGACGGGCGCATGACGCTCACGATCACCTTCGCGCTCGGGACCGACCTCGACAACGCGCAGGTGCAGGTGCAGAACCGCGTCGCGCAGGCGCTGCCGCGGCTGCCCTCCGAAGTACAGCGCATCGGCGTCGTGACCGAGAAGTCGACGCCCGATTTCATCATGGTCGTTCACCTCGTCTCGCCCGACGAGCGCTACGACATGCTCTACCTCTCCAACTTCGCGCACCTGCGCGTGAAGGACGAGCTCACCCGCATTCCTGGAGTCGGCAGCGCACAGGTGTTCGGGGCAGGCGAATACAGCATGCGCGTGTGGCTGGATCCCGATCGCCTGGCGTCGCGAAGGCTGACGACCTCGGACGTGATCCGCGCCATTCGTGAACAGAACATCCAGGTTGCGGCCGGCGTCCTCGGGGCCCAGCCGGCTCCGGTTGATACGACATTTCAGCTCTCGGTCAACACGCGCGGGCGCCTGACGACCGAAGACGAGTTCTCAGACATCGTCGTCCGCGCGACTCCGGACGGTCAGATCACGCGGGTTCGCGACGTCGGCCGCGTTGAGCTCGGCGCCAACGTATACGCGCTCAGAAGCCTGCTGGACAACAAGCCCGCCGTTGCCATCGGCATCTTCCAGCGGCCGGGGACCAACGCCATCGAGGCGTCGGACCAGGTGCGCCAGGTCATGACCACACTGAAGCAGTCGTTTCCCGACGGCGTCGACTACCGCATCGTGTATGACCCGACCACCTTCGTTCGAAACTCGATCCGCGCCGTCGTCGAAACGCTGTTTGAAGCAATTCTGCTCGTGGTGATCGTCGTCATGGTGTTCCTGCAGACGTGGCGCGCGTCGATCATCCCGCTCGTCGCCGTTCCGGTCTCACTGATCGGCACGTTCGGAGTCATGTTGGCGATGGGCTTCTCGCTCAACACGCTTTCGCTCTTCGGCCTCGTATTGTCGATCGGCATCGTCGTCGACGATGCGATTGTGGTCGTGGAGAACGTGGAGCGGCACATCGAGCTTGGGTTGCCGCCGCTCGACGCCACCAGACGAGCGATGGAGGAAGTCTCGGGACCGATTATCGCGATTGCGCTCGTGCTCTGCGCCGTGTTCGTTCCCACCGCCTTCGTCAGCGGCCTCACCGGGCAGTTCTATCGCCAGTTCGCTTTGACGATTGCGATATCGACGGTCATTTCCGCGTTCAACTCGCTGACCTTGAGCCCGGCGCTCGCCTCGCGTCTGCTCAAGCCGCGCGACGCAGCGCGCGACGGCCTGCAACGAGCCGCCGATCGCCTGTTCGGGTGGTTCTTCCGCGGGTTCAATCGCTTCTTCACGCGCGCATCCGGAACCTACACACTGGGTGTGGGGCGGGTCCTGCGCGTGGCGTCGCTCGCGATCGTGCTCTACGTCGGTCTCGTCGCCCTCACCGGGGCAGGGTTCGCGCGCGTACCGCCGGGGTTCGTGCCGACGCAGGACAAGGAGTACCTCGTCGCCTTCGCCCAGCTCCCTGATGGCGCCACGTTGGATCGCACCGACGCCGTCATCCGGAAGATGTCGTCGATCGCGCTCGAGCACCCTGGTGTTCTGAGCTCAGTGGCATTTCCTGGTCTCTCCATCAACAACTTCGTCAACGCGTCCAATTCCGGTATCGCGTTCGTGGTTCTGAAGCCATCGGAGGAACGAACGAGCCCGCAGCTCACGGCGAGCGCCATCGTCGCCGATCTCAACCAACAGTTCTTCGGCCAGATACAGGACGCCATCGTCGCAATCTTCCCGCCGCCATCCGTGCAGGGCCTCGGACAGGTTGGCGGATTCAAGCTGTATGTGGAGGACCGCGGCGGTAGCGGGTTCGAGGAACTCTACGGGCAGCTGCAGGCCAGCATGGCAAAGGCGCAGCAGGCGCCCTCGCTGGCCGGTTTGTTCTCGAGCTTTCAGGTCAGCGTGCCGCAGATCCAGGCGGACGTCGATCGCGAGCGAGTCAAGAGCTATGGAGTGGAACTGACGGATGTCTTCGAGACGCTGCAGGTCTATCTCGGCTCGCTCTACGTGAACGACTTCAATCGATTCGGGCGCACCTACCAGGTGAACGCGCAGGCCGAATCCGCCTTCCGCCTGCAGCCCGAACAGATCCGTCGTCTCGAGACTCGCAATGCGCATGGCGACATGGTTCCGCTCGGATCGCTGGTGACCGTCAAGCGCAGCTACGGGCCCGATCAAGTCATGCACTACAACGGCTATCCCGCCGCCGAGATCAACGGCGGTCCATCGCCGGGCCACAGCTCGGGTCAGGCGCAGGCAGCGATCGCCGAGGTGCTCGGCGAGCAGTTGCCATCGGGCATGACCTTCGAGTGGACGGAGCTTGCGTACCAGCAGCTGCTTGCGGGTAACACGATGCTGCTCATCTTCCCGCTCTGCGTGCTGCTGGTCTATGTCGTGCTCGCGGCGTTGTACGAGAGCTGGTCGCTGCCGCTCTCGGTGATCCTGATCGTCCCGATGACGTTGTTCTCGGCCATTGCCGGTGTGTGGCTGACCGGCGGCGACAACAACGTGTTCACGCAGATCAGTTTTCTCGTGCTCGCCGGGCTCGCGTGCAAGAACGCGATCCTCATCGTGGAGTTCGCGAAGGAGCGGGAAGACGAAGGTCAGTCGGCACTCGACGCCATCCTCACGGCCTGCCGGATTCGACTGCGGCCGATCCTGATGACATCGATGGCCTTCATCATGGGCGTCGTCCCGCTCGTGTTCTCCTCCGGCGCCGGCTTCGAGATCCGTCAAGCCATGGGCATCGCCGTGTTCGCCGGCATGCTGGGCGTGACGTTCTTCGGCCTGTTCCTCACGCCCGTTTTCTACATCGTCATTGGCCGCCTGACCCGGCGCCGGTCGCGCCGCACGTCGGCGATCCCGGTGCCAGTGCCGGCGGAAGGACATTGATCATGATTCGGAGGTTGTTTCGTCCGCGGCGGCTGCAGCCCGCGCTCTACGCGGCGTCGCTCGCGGTGCTGGTGACCGGATGCGCTGTGCGTCCACCGTACGTGGCGCCAGTGGTGGCTCCCGTCGCCTTGCACAACGCCGACCGTGCGTCGGTGTCAGCGCAATCGTTCGATCCGCGCTGGTGGCAGCAGTTCGAGGACCCGGTCCTCGACGAGCTCGTGAACCGCGCGCTTGCCGCAAATCACGATGTGCGGATCGCGATCGCGCACCTCGACCAGGCGCGCGCGATCTTCGCCGACGTCAGAAACGATCGGTTTCCCGTCGTCACGGTGGGCGCCGACGTTGACCATCGCGACCAACAAGTACCAGGCCTGTCGAGCGAACCCGTCCGGGTGACGTCATACAGCCTCGGCTTCGATGCGTTCTGGGAAATCGATGTCTTCGGGCGCATCCGATCGCAGATGCGCGCGGCGGCGGCGACCGCCGACAGCTTCGCAGCTGACGTTGACGACGTGCGTGTCAGCGTGGCGGCGGAAGTGGCGCGCAACTACTTCGAGCTGCGTGGCCTGCAGCAGCAGCTTGCGGTCGCCGACCGCAGCCTGATGAACCAGCGGGAGACGCTGCGTCTCACGGAAGTCCGGCGCGACGCCGGCTTTGGCGAAGAGCAGGATGTCGCCAGCGCCGGTGCACGAGTCGCCGCCATCGAAGCGAGTGTTCCGCCAATCAGGAGCGCGATCGCGGAACGGGAGCACCGCATCGCCGTGTTGATTGCGGTGAGGCCGGGCGAGCTTCGCGTCGATCTGTCGCCGCGGCCGTACCCGGCGCTCGCGAAGGCGATCGCCATTGGGGAGCCTGACGAACTGCTCCGCCGCCGGCCAGACGTGCGTTCCGCCGAACGCCGCCTGGCGTCGTCGACTGCTCGAGAAGCTGCCGCCGCTGCCGATCTTTACCCGCACATCACGGTGACCGGATTTCTTGGTCTGCTTGCCGGGCGCGGGAGCCTCTTCAACGTTTCCGACAGTCGCGCATATGCCGTCACACCCGCCTTGAGCTGGGCCGCCTTCGATCTTGGCAGCGCGCGGGCCCGCCTTCGCGGGGCAGAGGGCGTGACGCGAGAGTCGCTTGCCGAGTTCGAGCAAGTCGTCTTGCGCGCGCTCGAAGAGACCGAGAACGCACTCGTCAACTATCGCGAGGAGCAACAGCGCCTCGTGAAGCTCGCCGATCAGGCTCGTGAAAGCACACGCGCCGCCACCATCGCCCGCGTGCGGTATCGCGAAGGGGTCGTCGACTTCCTCGCTTTGCTCGACGCGGAGCGCACACAACTTCAGGCAGAGGATGCGGTGGCACAGGCCGAGGCTGGTGTGTTCACCAGTGTGATCGCCGTCTACAAAGCTCTCGGCGGCATACCTATGTAACGACACCGGGTGTGATTTCCTCGAGAGGCTTGTGGAAATCACACCGGGTGTCTTTTGGAGGCACTCATGAAACGTCAGATCGCAATACTTGCACTCATCATTGGATTCACGGGCACGAACACTGCTCAGGCACAAACGCGGGAGGCGGCGCCGGGGCCCGGCACCCTTGAAGTCACGATCATCCCGGGCGGCGCCACCTTCTTCACCGAGGCAACCGACTCTCCTGCCCCGAGTTTCGGCAACTACGACCTCGGGGGCAGCGTGACTTACAACTTCAATCGCTACGTCGGCGTCGAAGGCGAAGTCAGCGGACTCCTCGGCGTCTCACAGACGCTGGACTTCGCCGCGGGCGCCGTCGACGTGACGACGCCGCATTTCCTCAACTACAGCGGCAACGTCATCGTCTCCTCCGGCCGCGGTTCTCTCGTGCCGTATGCGGCGGCCGGCATCGGCGGCTTGAGTCTCTTCGAAAAAGCTGAACTCGGCGTGGCGGATACGTCGACGTTTCTGACAACCAACGTCGGCGGCGGAATCAAGTGGTACGCCGGCCGCTGGGGTCTGCGCGGGGATTATCGGTTCATCGCGGTCCGGTCGCAGGATGAGGCGCCGGCATTCTTTGGCCAGGAGACACGTTACGGCCATCGCGTCTACGGCGGCGTGATCCTCAACGTTCTTCGCTGAGGGTCGTCATGCGGCGTGGGGTCAGACCCCGCACATGTCTTGCTCAACTGCAACAGCGTCGGCCTGCGATTCATACCGCTTCATACACGCAGGCCGACGCCCGGAGGACCATATGCAGCCGTTCTCGTTCCGCAGACTCGTTCAACTCATTCGCGAAGAATTCGATCGGGCGCCCGGCTTGCGAATCACCGTGAGCGAGGGCGCTCGCTTCTGGGCCCTCGATCTGGCGACGTGTGAGCGAGTACTGACAGAGCTCCTGCGAGCTGGGTTTCTCGCGCTCGAAGCAGACGCACGGTATCGACAAACGACGGCACTCCTCCAAAGCGGCTGAGGATAGCCTCGCAACTGCCAGGCCTTCAGTGCACGACAACCGTTCCGACCATTCCCGGGTGAATTGCGCAGTGATATGAAAACGTTCCCGCGTTCTGAAACGCGACCGAGAACTGACCACCCGGTGCGAGGATTCCCGAATCCCACCCGGTCGCATTCGACGTCGAGGTGTGAGCAACAGAGTCGGTGTTCATCCACGTCACTGTTGTGCCCAGGTCAACATTCAGTTCAGCGGGCATGTAAGCTCTATTCCCCAGCGATTGGGCGCCGACGGGAATCGTAATCGACGACGACGGCGTGGCCGGAGTC
>Ga0207701_10008256_pt1 | contig 10301 bp, 12 predicted proteins | sample KBSSwiSSwithPhiX_FD_184294 | JGI IMG/M metagenome (GOLD analysis project Ga0207701, IMG submission 184294) | Switchgrass rhizosphere bulk soil microbial communities from Kellogg Biological Station, Michigan, USA, with PhiX - S5 (SPAdes) (version 2) | ecosystem: Environmental > Terrestrial >...
AGTCATTACCATCCGCGTTTTCGAAGCCGCCACACCATGCAGATTGCGCTTTTCCAGCCTGATATCCCCCAGAACACCGGAACGATTCTGCGCCTGTGTGCATGCCTGGGCGCGGCCGCCCACATTATCGAGCCGGCCGGATTTCCGACTTCCGACCGCCATTTCCGCCGGGCGGGAATGGACTATCTCGAACACGTGGCCATTACCCGTCATGACTCATGGTCAAAATTCGAACAATGGCGTAACGAGGCGGGTTTCCGGCTGGTGCTGTTTACGACCAAGGGAGCCGGTTCCTATCTGGATTTCCGCTACCAGAGGGACGACGTCCTGCTGTTCGGGCGGGAATCCGCAGGGGTGACCGATGAGGTCGCATCCGTCGCCGATGCGCGGCTGGTAATCCCGATCAGGCCGGGTTTGCGCTCGCTCAATGTGGCCATGGCGGTCGCCATGGCATTGGGCGAGGCGCTGCGGCAGACCGGCTCCGCGGTTGCGGGCGAGATGCGGTCCGAGGAGAGATAGTGAGTTACGCGGTCAAAGAGATATTCCTGACCTTGCAGGGCGAAGGCGCGCACGCCGGCCGTGCCGCGGTATTTTGCCGTTTTTCCGGCTGCAACCTCTGGAGCGGCCGCGAGCAGGACCGCGCCACCGCCACCTGCCGGTTTTGCGATACCGACTTTGTCGGCACCGACGGCACGCTGGGCGGCCGCTACGCCACCGCCGATGAACTCGCCGACACCATCGAACGCCAATGGACCGGCGACAACACCAACCGCTACGTTGTCCTGACCGGCGGTGAACCTCTGCTGCAGGTCGACACGCCCTTCATCGATGCGCTGCATGCGCGCGGCTTCTCGATCGGCATCGAGACCAACGGCACCATCGATCCCCCCACGGGCATGGACTGGGTCTGTGTCAGCCCGAAAGCCGGCGCCGGCCTCGTGGTACGCCGCGGTCATGAACTGAAGCTGGTCTATCCGCAGGCCGGTGCGGAGCCGGAGAATTTCGCGGACCTCGATTTCGAGCGTTTCTCGCTGCAGCCGATGGACGGCCCTGACGTGATCGAGAACACCGCGCGCGCGGTCGATTATTGCCTGCGGCATCCCCGATGGCGGCTCAGCCTGCAAACGCACAAGACACTCGGCATCAGATAGGATCCTGGACTTTCAAGATGTGGGAACTGACGAAATCGTTTCGCTTTGAAGCTGCGCATTTCCTCAAGGGAACGACCTTTGGCGCGGCCAGCGAGGAAATCCACGGCCACTCGTTTCGCGCCGAAGTGAGCGTGCGCGGCACCGCCGATCCCGCAACCGGCATGGTGCTCGATCTCGGCCTGCTCGAACGCAGCATGGAGGAGGTCCGCAAGACGCTCGACCACAAGCTGCTGAACAGGATCGAGGCGCTGGAAACGCCGACGCTGGAAAACCTGTCGCGTTTCATCTGGGAGCGGGTCCAGCACGCCGGCAAAATCACCCGCGTCAGCGTTCACCGCGACAGTTGCAACGAGAGCTGTACTTATTTCGGGCCACAGGGCTAAGCGCATGGACATGTCGTTGATCGAGGCTCGCAAGACGCGCGCGCGGAGCTGGTTCGAGGCGCTGCGCGACGACATTTGCGCGGCGTTCGAGCGGCTGGAAGACGATGCGCCGGCCGCGCTCTATCCCGGCGACGCCGGTCGCTTCGTGCGCACGCCCTGGGACCGCACCGACCACACCGGCAAGCCCGGCGGCGGCGGCGGGGTGATGTCGATCATGCGCGGCAGACTGTTCGAGAAAGTCGGCGTGCACTGTTCCACCGTACACGGCGAATTCGCGCCCGAGTTCCGCGCCCAAATTCCGGGCGCGGCCGACGATCCCAGGTTCTGGGCGTCGGGCATTTCGCTGATCGCCCACCTGCATAATCCGCACGTGCCCGCGGTGCACATGAACACCCGCTTCGTGGTCACCACCAAGGCGTGGTTCGGCGGCGGGGCGGATCTGACGCCGGTGCTCGACCGGCGGCGCACCCAGGAAGACCCGGATACGCTGGCCTTTCATCAGGCGATGAGGGACGCCTGCGAGGGCTCGAACGGTGTCGCCGACTACGACAAATACAGGAAGTGGTGCGACGAGTATTTCTATTTGCCACATCGCAAGGAAGCGCGCGGCATCGGCGGCATTTTCTACGACTGGCATGACTCGGGCGACTGGGACACCGACCTCGCCTTCACGCAGGACGTCGGCCGCGCCTTTCTGAACATCTATCCGGAACTCGTCAGGCGCAATTTCGCCCGCGCGTGGAATGCCGCCGAGCGCGAGGAGCAGTTGATCCGGCGCGGACGCTATGTCGAATTCAACCTGCTCTACGACCGCGGCACCATCTTCGGGCTGAAAACCGGCGGCAATGTGGATTCCATTCTCTCGTCAATGCCGCCGGAGGTAAAGTGGCCATGATCGCATGATCGGCTTGTCATGACTGATCGCTAGAGTGCGATTCGTGTCATGTATTCCTAAGGAGCAGATCATGGAATTGAAACCAGGCGATGTCGTCATTCTGAAGTCCGGCGGCCATCCGCTTAGCGTGGTGGAAGTCAACGGCGATAACGTTGCGTGCATGTGGATGGGCAATGAAGGCGATCTCTTTCGCGAGACGCTGCCGCTTGCCGTACTTGAACTCGTCGATGCCGATGACGAAGATGAAGACGACGACGAAGAGGATGATGACGAAGAGGAAACCGAAGACGACGAAGAGGCCGAGCCCAGCAAGGTTGCGTAAGGGAACCTTGACGTCGCCCGGCATTCATGGCCCGGCGACGTGGTTTCCCGGGATTGGACCCGGTGCGGGGGATCTGATATTCGCGGCAAATCGGCCGCAGCTTCCCGTGGTCGATACCGCTGGAAGTGAAATGGCCGTGATGCGATGACCCTGCTGCCCCGCGCGATGCTGATCGACATGGACGACACCATCCTGTCGGCCTATGGCCGCCCGGAGATCGCCTGGCACAATGTCGCCGCGGAATTTGCTGCCGAATTCGCACCCTTCACGTCGCAACAGGTCGCATCCGCCGTCCTCGATTCCGCGCGCAAATTCTGGGCGGTCGCCGGGGCCGAATGGCGGCTGAAGCTGGATGAGGCGCGGCGCGTGGTCGTCGGGGACGGGTTTGCAGCGCTGGCGGCTGGCGGCCACGCCCTGCCGGCGGATCTGGCGGCGCGGCTCGCCGACCGTTTCACGGCTTATCGCGAAGAGGAAATGTTCGTCTTCCCCGGCGCGCACGACGCCATCGACGAATTGAAGGCGCGCGGCGTGAAACTCGCGCTGGTCACCAATGGCGCTGCCGGCGCGCAGCGCGCGAAGGTCGAACGTTTTGCGCTGTCGGATCGCTTCGATCACATCCAGATCGAGGGCGAGCACGGTTTCGGCAAACCGGAAGAGCGCGCCTACCTGCACGCCATGCAGGCGCTGGGCGTTACCGCGTCAGATACCTGGATGATCGGTGACAATCTGGAATGGGAAGTCGTGGCGCCGCAACGGCTCGGCATCTACGCGATCTGGATCGACGTGCACGGCGATGGCCTGCCCGCAGACTGCACCGTGAAGCCCGACCGCATCATCCGCTCGCTGACGGAACTGTTGCCGCCGCCGCGCTGATAGCGGCGGCCCAAGTTCGATTGGCTGACAAGGCGAGCCACCACACGATTGCGTGTAGTGTGAGTTGGCTCACAGTGCGGGGGCCGGCAATCCCAGATTGTGTCGACGTTGGTCCCAGGTTGAAGCCCGAGGGTTGGGGAGTTCACCGATGCCGAACGACGACACGCATGAAATTGCACCGAAATCCACCCCGCTGAGGTGGCTCTGGAAGTTCAATCACGGGTTCGACCTCGTCAAAGGGCTTTCGCTGGTCACCGTTCTGAGCAGCCTCGCGGTCGGCTATTTCCAGTACCTCAGCGCCTATCAGGAGAAGGTAGGCAGCCAGGCCAGGGAAGACATGGCCTCGGCGACGGCAACGTTCACGGAAATCTCACGCGCATTCTCCGAAATGCAGGGCTTGCAGCAAACGCTGTATTCCGATTTTACGCGCGCCGTCAGGGACAGATCCGACGCCAGCGAACAGGCGCTGGGCACCAAGAACGCGCACGCGATTTCGGAGCGTTATGAGAAGGCGCGGATCGCGCTCCGCGAAAATATCGACGTCCTCACGCGAAAGGCCGAGGTCTACATCGACTGGGCCAGCGATATGTACCGCGATGCGGCCGACAAGCGCAACGTCGACGACGACCCGCTGTCGCAACGGGTGTTGCGCGATTATGCCTTCGATTGTTCCGACAAGTACAATTTTCCGGCCTTCGGAAATGTTCATGCGTCGGACGGCGATGCGCTCGTCAAGGAAGTTCCCGACGACAAATATTGCGCCATTGCTGAAAAACGAGGCGTGGACGCGATGACCAGGCCGAGAGATGCATTCATCCGGATCTGCGCCGGCCCCAACGACAAGGATGCCAAGAGAATCTATTGGTACAGCGCCAAGCACCACGTCCTGACGATGCACTACTGCTTCGAGGCAGCGCACGGGAAACTGGCGGCAGCGCGGCAATGGGCCTCCGGGAGCGATCGTGACGCCGCGAAAGAAAGCGAGATCCTCCAGGGAGAAAAAGAGATCAACGCTCAACTTGACGATCTGGCCGGCCGGCTCGGCGCGTTCAGCAGTCTGGCGCTGTACCAGATGGAAAGGATTCGGGTGAAGTATCGCCCGGTCGGTTTCTGGTGCAGCGTGCCGCTCGTCCGCAACATACCGAGCGCGAATTGCTTCCCGATCCGCACCGCGTCGAACGAGACCCGCTGACCCGATCGCCGCCGCAGTAGGAGAGTGATCTATGCCTGCGGAAGTAACGGATGCTTCCTCGCCCGATCGAGATCAAATCTCGGAGCGCTGTGGTTGGCGTGCCTGTCTCGGGCGTTTTTTCGGCAGGGCAAACAGCGCTTTCTCCTATCTGATAGGGCTGCCCATCATTACGCTCCTGGGCGGACTGCTGGTCGGTTACTATCAGTATCTCAACGCCTATCAGGACAAGATCCGCGCTCGCGGCGAGAGTGACGCGACAATGGCAACGGCTGTATTCACCGACATTTCAAGGAAATTTTCCCAGGCGCAGATGCTTCAGCAGGCACTGCTCCTGAATGTTTCGAACGCGCTCGATGAAAGTGCCAGTATCGATGAACGGGTCATCGCTGCAAAATATGCGAAATCTGTCTCCGATACATATGAGAAATCCTGGGTCGCGCTGCTTGAAAGCGGCGACCTGATGGCGCGCAGCGCCGAAATCCATATCGATTGGGCAACCGACTTCAAGCGCGGTCCAGGCGTGTCGCACTATCCCAACAGCGATCCACTGTCCCGATCGCTTCTTGCGGCCTACGATTTCGATTGCAACGACAACCTGCCGAAATTCGTGCCGACAAAGTCCAACCGCAAAAGAATAACGGAAACCTGTCACGTCGATGACGACCAGAACCCCGCTCCATTTGAAGACTCATATGTCAACCTTTGTCCGAGACGGCACGGCGAGGTTGATCCGGGATCATCCTTCACGATCCAATGGTACAGCGCAAAGCACCAGGTGCTCACCATGCATTATTGTTTTCATGTGCTGCATCAACGATTGGCGAAAATGCACGCCTGGGCTTTGCACGATGAGCCGCGTCCGGCAACCAAGCTGGCGCTTCCGGTCGAGCGCGATCAAATTCAGAGGGAGATCGACAATCAGGCGGCGCGGCTCGAGGCCTTCATGGGACTGGCATTGTTCCAGATCGAAGCCATCCAGGTGAAGTACCGGCCTGTGAGCTTCGTCTGTCATCTTCCGTTTGCGACGCCCTTGGTCAGTTGGTGGAACGACGCGTGTACGCCGGTTCGCACAACGCCCTATCTGCGCGAGAAACAGCCCGACAAAGAGCCTTCAAAACCGGCTTCCAACTTGGTCAGTGCCGTAGCGCCGCCGTGATCATGACCGTGCCGCCGACGATGACGGCAGCGTCGAGGATCGCAGTGTGGATATGCACCGGCATGCGCTCGACGAACGCCCTGGCGAGAAACGCGCCGGGAATCGCGATGACGCCGATCAGGAGGGCGAAGGCCAGCACCTGCGCGGTAACGACGCCGGCAAGGCCGAACACCGAAATCTTGATGAGGCTGGTCACTATCGAGATCACGGCGTCGGTGGCGATCACGGCGGCACCCTCGAGACCGCACGCCATCAACAGCGACAGCAGGGTCACGCCGGAGCCGGATGTGCCGCCGACGACAACGCCATAGCCGACCGCGCCGACGCCGAGCCCGGTATCCCCGATCCTGACGTCGCGGCGTTTGAGCAGCCGGCGCAGCGGTACGCTCAATATCAGCATGCCGCCGATCACGAACGCCGCGCCGGCACTGGTGAGCCGCGTATAGCCATAGGCGCCGAGCGCGGTCGTCAGCGCGGCTGCGCCGATCACGATCAGTGCGCGGCGGCCGTCGGCGTGGCGGAAATAGGCCGCGAAGCGGCTGATATTGGCGAAGATCGCGGAGATTGCGATGATCGGCACCACCGGTTCGGCGCCGATCAGCGGCACCAGCACCAGCGGCATCAGCGCGCCGGTGCCGTAGCCGGCGAGGCCGCCGACGATGGACGCGAACAGCGCCACGCCTCCGACCAGCACGAGCTGGGCAATCGAAATATCGGCGAAGCCGGCAAGAATGCTCACAGCCGGTGATCGCGGGTGAAACGGGCGGCGGCCTGGTCGGCGATATCAGCAAGCACGGATGGATCCAGCGGAAAATCCGCAGCCAGCCAGGCGTCTTCGGCCAGCGTCAGCACATGACCCAGTGCCGGGCCTTCGGCAATGCCGCGGGAAATGAAATCGGCGGCCTTCAGCGGAAATTTCGGCGCGCTCCAGCGCTGCGGCAGCGTTGCAAGCTCGTGCCAGCGCGCAGAGTCGATGCCAGCGCCCGCCCGCGCCCACGCCAGCATCAGCCGGTCGCGATAGGGGTCCTCGCCAAGCCGATAGAGAAGCTGCCGCGCCCGCGGCTGGTCCTTGTGGGCGAACCGCCACCAGCGATGGCCCATCGAATCGAGAGCCTTCGCTTCCGCGTTGGAGAGACGAAGCCGGGCCGCGACGCGCTTGGCATCCTCGGTGACGGCGACCGAAAGCGCGGCAAGCCGGCGTACCGCGTTCGGTGCGAGCGCCAGCGCACGTTCCGCGGCGATCATCGCCGCGAACGTGCCGGTGTAGGTGACACCGCCGAAAATCGGCAGCAGCAGCCCGGCGTCAGCCATCGCCTGCACCGCAACGCCGGCCCCCTCCGCGACCACGAGCTTCAGCATTTCCATGCGCACGCGTTCGGCGGAAAGGCTGGCCAGTCCCGCGCGCCCGGCGATGCAGGCAAGGTATCCGGCGCGATCGGGTTCGTCCGTCCCATAGGCGGCATGCATGCGGAAGAAACGCAGGATGCGCAGATAATCCTCGGCGATGCGCTGGCTGGCATCGCCGATGAAGCGCACGCGGCGGGCTGCGATATCCGCAAGCCCGCCGACGTGGTCGTGCACGATGCCTTCGGCATCGACGGAAAGCCCGTTGATGGTGAAGTCGCGCCGTTCCGCATCGCGAAGCCAGTCGCGGCCGAAGGCTACCTTGGCCTTGCGGCCAAAGGTCTCGGTGTCCTCGCGCAAGGTCGTGACCTCGAACGGCTGCGTGTCGATCACCAGGGTGACGGTGCCGTGGTCGATGCCGGTGGGCACGCATTTGATGCCGGCCGCCTTGGCGCGGCGGACAACTTCGTCCGGCAGCGCCGTGGTCGCGATGTCGATGTCGCCGGCCGGGATCTTCAGCAGTGCATTGCGGACGGCGCCGCCAACCACGCGGGCTTCTTCACCATGGCCATTGAGCAGTGAAAGCGCGCGCGCGGCTGGCCCCGACCTGAGCCAGGGCGCATCCAACAGCACCCGCGCCTCGCTCATTTCTCGACTCCGGGAACAAGCCTGCCGTCCTCGATATGGGCAGGAACATAGGTTGAATTCGGCGGGGCGCCGGAGAAATGCGCGAGCAGGACGAAGCTGATCACGACCAGCAACAGCGATCCCAGCACCAGCTTGGCGATCAGATGGGCCGGCCAGGAAGAGGACGCGAACACGCCGGCACGGGTGGCAGCCAGAAAAAGCGCATAGGCCACGAACGGTATCAGGAAAATCGCGACCTCGGTCAGGACCGGACGGATCATGCGAGATAAATCCGCTCATATAATACGCGCAGGATGCCTGCGGTCGCGCCCCAGATGTAATGCTCGGCGAACGGCATGGCGTAATAGGAACGCTCCATGCCGCGAAACTCCTTGGAGTGGATCTGATGATTCTCGGGATTCATCAGGAAGGCCAGCGGCACCTCGAAGGCGTCGTCCACCTCGCCTTCATTGATCTTCAGCTTGAAGCCGGGCTTGACCCGCGCCACCGTCGGCAGGATGCGAAACCCGAACGCGGTTCCATAGAGATCGAGATAGCCGATCGGCTCGATGAAGTCGCGCTTGAGGCCGACCTCCTCCTCCGCCTCGCGCAAGGCGGCGTCGAGCGGCGAGGCATCGGTCGCGTCGATCTTGCCGCCCGGAAAGGAAATCTGGCCGGCGTGGCTGGAGAGATGCGGCGAGCGCTGCGTCAACAAAACGGTCGGCTCGCGGTGATCGACGACCGGGATCAGCACCGCCGCTGGCCGTACCGGCTGCTCGCGCGCGACGATCTCCAGCATGCGGTCGTTGCCCTCGTCGCCGGTCTTCGGAATGATGTTGGGATCGACCAGGCCGGGCGGCACCTCGAAATTCAACCGTGCCTGGCTCCGCGCGAAAAATTCCGCCGAGCTGATCGGAGCCGCTTCCATCTTTTTCAGTATCGGCTCGTTCAAACCGCGTCCCTCACCTGCTTCGCATCCGCCATCGCAAAGAATTCACCGCCGGACTCGATTCCGAACATCGGCTGACCATCGACCACTCGCTCTTCCCCCATGTCAACCAGATCGTAATAGAGCGCGCGGGTCACTTTCGCCCACAGATCGGCGCGGACGTGCAGATACGGCGTCAGCCCGCCATCGGCCGCCATCTCGAATCGCAGGCGGTGTCCGGAATCGCATGGCACCCAGTCATCGACATTGGTGCGAAAGCGCAATAGCCGCCCGCGATCGCCAGCCTCGTTCTGCATCTCGACGGCCAGGAACGGCGCGTCGTCGACTCGGATGCCAACCTTCTCGACCGGGGTCACGAGAAAGTGCTTGCCGTCCTCGCGCTTGAGGATGGTCGAGAACAGCCGCACCAGCGCCGGCCGCCCGATCGGTGTGCCCATGTAGAACCACGTACCGTCACCGGCGATTCGCATGTCGAGATCGCCGCAGAACGGCGGATTCCACAGATGCACCGGAGGCAGCCCCTTGCCGGCCGGGGTGGTGTTGGCGGCTTGCCTCGCAGCGACAGTTAGTCCTTCGAGGCCTTCAGCGCCGGTTTGCCCTTGCTTCGCCATTGTTTGCCCTGAGTGTCAGCGCCTCATCTGGCACGATTGGTGCACGTGTTCGGAACTGTCCGGACGATCTGGTCCGTATTATTGCGGATCAAGTCGCCATATCGTGATGCCGTTCATACCCCGAAATGCCGATAATGTGGGGATAGTTTAATTCAACGAATACATGGCCTTTGCACAGGTTTAGCATGAGGCTCGTGGCATGACGACGCCACCACCGGTGTCATCAAGCGGTCAAGGAGAGAAAGACATGGCGAATGCAGACGGTGTCGAGAAACTCGAGGACGCGATCGTCCGCTCGGCCGAACAGGTCGCCGATCAGATCCGCGCCGCGAAAGAGGCGATCTCCACCGTCATCTTCGGCCAGGAGCGGGTGATCGAAAACACCCTGGTGACGATCCTGTCCGGCGGTCATGCGCTCCTGATCGGGGTTCCCGGCCTCGCAAAGACCAAGCTCGTTGAAACGCTCGGCATCACGCTCGGGCTTGACGCCAAGCGCATCCAGTTCACGCCGGACCTGATGCCGTCGGATATTCTGGGCGCCGAGGTGCTCGACGAAAGCAATTCCGGCAAGCGGTCGTTCCGCTTCATCGCAGGGCCCGTGTTCGCGCAACTCCTGATGGCCGACGAAATCAACCGCGCCAGCCCGCGGACCCAATCGGCCTTGCTGCAAGCCATGCAGGAACAGCACATCACCGTTGCAGGCGCGCGGCACGATCTGCCGAAGCCGTTCCACGTGCTCGCCACGCAGAACCCGCTGGAGCAGGAAGGCACCTATCCGCTCCCCGAAGCGCAGCTCGA
>Ga0207701_10008257_pt1 | contig 10301 bp, 7 predicted proteins | sample KBSSwiSSwithPhiX_FD_184294 | JGI IMG/M metagenome (GOLD analysis project Ga0207701, IMG submission 184294) | Switchgrass rhizosphere bulk soil microbial communities from Kellogg Biological Station, Michigan, USA, with PhiX - S5 (SPAdes) (version 2) | ecosystem: Environmental > Terrestrial > Soil...
AGAACTTCATCGAACAGGGACACAAGGCGCTCGGCCGCGTCGACATCATGGTCAACAACGCCGGCTCCGCGGCCGGCGGCGTCATCGAGCACCTGACCGAGGACGACTGGGAGAAGGGCCTGCAGCTCAAGTTCATGGGTTATGTGCGCTGCCTGCGCTATGTCCTGCCGCTTATGGTCAAGCAGGGCGGCGGCCGCGTCGTGAACCTGATCGGCAACGACGGCGTGAAGCCGTCCTACTGGGAGATCTGCCCGGGCGCCGCCAACGCCGCGGGCCAGAACCTGACGATGTCGCTCGCCGGTCAGTACGGCAAGAACAACATCAGCTTCTGCGCGGTCAACCCCGGTCCGGTGCGCACCGAGCGCTGGGCCGGACTCGTCAAGGCGATGTCGCGCGACATGAAGCTTTCCTACGAGGAGGCTGATCAACTCGCGCCGTCATCGATCCCGATGGGCCGTATCGCCGAGGTCGAAGAGGTGGCGAACCTCGTGGTCATGCTGGCATCGCCGCTGATGCACATGGTCAACGGCACCATGATCGAAGTCGACGGCGGGCAGGAGAAGTCGCTGATGGATCGGCTGCGCGACCGCAAGTAAGGTGACCGCGCCATCATAGGAGTGCCGAGTGCCGATCGACGTTCACGCCCATTACGTGCCGCCGCAGCTCATCGCCGCGATCAAAAGCAAGGGCAGCGCCATCGGCGTCCGCCTGGCGCCCGCCGACGGCGGCAAGGAGGCGCTGGCCTTCGACTACGGCTTCAAGGTGCGGCCGTTCTTCCCGCGCCTGATCGAGCCGGTGGCCGAGCGGCACAAATGGATGGACGAGCAACACATCGACCATCAGATCGTCGGCACTTGGCCAGACATTTTCGGCTATGGCCTGCCGCGCGACGCCTGTATCGCCTGGCACCGCATGCTCAACGATACCTTGGCGGAATGGACTGCGGACAACTCGAGAAAATTCTCCTGGATCTCGTCGGTGCCGCTCACCGACGCCGAAGCCGCAGCGCAGGAGCTCGAGCGCTCCGCCGGCATTGGTGCAATCGGTGCCATCATCTCCGCCAACATCGAGGACGTGAACCTTGGCGAGCTTTCGCTCGATCCGTTCTGGCGCAAGGCTGAAGCACTTGGCCTTCCCATCCTCATCCACCCTGTCAATGCTGCGCCTGCGCCGCGGACCGTGAAATTCGCCCTCGCCCAGATCGCGCTCTACACCTACGACACCACGCTCGGCATCGGCTCCCTGCTGATGTCCGGCGTGATGGACCGCTTTCCGAACCTGAAGCTCCTCTGGTCGCACGGCGGCGGCACCTTCCCCTATCTCGCCGGCCGCTTCGACGTCATGCACAAGCGCATGGACAAGGCCTCGCAAAAGAACGTGGCGACGAAAACGCCATCAGCCTACGCCACGCAGATGACCTACGACAGCATCGTGCATGCGCCCAAGGCACTCCGCTTTTTGATCGACATCGCCGGCGTCGCCAACGTATTGCTCGGCACCGACTATTCGTTTCCGCCAGCCGACATGGAGCCGCTCGCTTTACTCAAGGCTGCCGGTCTCTCGAAAGCCGACACCGACGCTATCGCCGAGGGCAACCCGCGCCGTCTGTTCGCGCGGCTGAAGTAAGGAGTCCGCGGCCCATGTCCTCCTATCTGGAGTTCGATCCATCGGTCATCGACAAGCGCCAGGTCTATCGGCTGCTCACCGGCGCAGTCGTTCCGCGCCCGATCGGCTGGGCCTCGACGATGAGCACCAAGGGCGTTGCCAATCTTGCGCCGTTCAGCTTCTTCACCGTGGTCTGCGTCATCCCGCCGATGATCTCGCTGACCATTGCCCGCAATCCGGACGGCAGCGAGAAGCACACCCTGAAGAACGTGCGCGACACCGGCGAGTTCTGCTTCAACGTGGTGACGCAGCCGGTGTGGAAGGAGATGGTGGATTCGGCCAACGCCATCCCCGAGGAGGACAGCGAATTTGACAAGACCGGCCTGACCCCGATCCCGAGCGTGAAGATCAAGCCGCCCCGCGTCAAAGAGGTGCCGATCCATTTCGAGTGCAAGTTGCACCAGGTCATCGAGCTCGGCCCCAACCGGCACCCGCTGGTGATCGGCGAGGTGGTCTATATGCACGTCGACCCGGCGTGCATGACCGGCGGCTACATCGACATGAAGAAGCTCGATCCGATCGGACGCCTCAACGGCTTCTTCTACGTGGCGCTCGGCGAAATCTTCCACCGCAAGTTCGAGGACGGCCAGCCGCGGTAGCATTGTGCATGCGAATAGGGCCGGACCGGCTCACAAAGTTTTAGCGAAACGAACCCGAGACACCGTCGCGGAATACTTGTTGCAATGCCCTTGGCACAACCGTGGCGGGGCCGTGTCCGTCAACTGCTGCAATATGCCGCTGTCACACCAAGCGGCATCAAATGGGTGAAATGTCCTATCGTCCGCCTGGCGTCAGGCTGGCGCGGGTGGTTGCGCTAAGCTACCATTGCGGCGCGATCATGGATGGAGACCAAAAGGCCAATCGGGGCGACAAGAAACTGATGGCCGGTCGACACCGCAATCTGAAGAACATTGTCTGCCGAGGGCGGACAGGTGGGGAGAGAGCTCGGAGAATAAATGTCGATTAAAAGAACCGTCAACGGCGGCTTTCACCCAAACTCAAACAACCTTTCTCGACGTGATATCCTGATCCTGAGCGCCGGCGCGGTCGCGGCAAGCACATCCGCGTTCACGCCGATGGCGCAGGCCGCCGAGGAGGCCACGCGCCACGGCCTGTCCGCGTTCGGCGATCTCGCCTACCCGGCCGATTTCAAGCAACTGAAATACGTTAATGCCAATGCCCCGAAGGGCGGCACCTTCAGCCAGCTCGCAGGCGGCGGAACTGCAACTTTCAATTCGTTCAATGGATTCATCCTCAAGGGCGATCCGGCAATCGACATGGAGCAGGCATTCGCCGCCATGATGTGGCGCGCCGCCGACGAGCCCGACGCCGTCTACGCCTATGCCGCGGACCAGGTCACGGTGTCCGCCGACGGCCGCACCTATAAATTTCGCCTGCGTGACGGCATTACCTTCCACGACGGCAGCCCGATTAAGGCCGAAGACGTTGCCTTCTCGCTGACCACGCTGAAGACCAAAGGTCATCCCGCCATCGGCAACCTGCTCCGCGACATGGAGGCTGCCGAAGCCGAAGGCGACCGCGTCGTTGTGGTGCGATTTGCGCCGAACCGGGCGCGCAGCGCGCCGCTCACCGTCGCCAACCTACCGATCCTGTCCAAGGCCTATTACACGGCGCATCCCTTCGACGAAACCTCGATGGAGCCGCCGCTCGGCTCCGGCCCTTACAAGGTCGGCAAGTTCGAGCAGGGCCGCTATGTGGAATTCGAACGGGTCAAGGACTGGTGGGGCACCAAGCTGCCGATCACCCGCGGTCAGTTCAATTTCGACGTGCTGCGGTATGACTACTACCGCGACCGCGATACCGCGTTCGAAGGGTTCACGTCCAAGAGCTACACGTTCCGCGAGGAGTTTACGTCACGCGTTTGGGCAACGCGCTACGACTTCCCCGCCATCAAGGATGGCCGCGTCAAGCGCGAAAGCATCCCGGACGAGCGACCCTCCGGAATGCAGGCCTGGATGATCAACACGCGCCGCCCGCTGTTCCAGGACGTTCGCGTCCGGCAGGCTCTTTCCTATGCGTTCGATTTCGAATGGGCGAACAAGAACCTGATGTTCGACGCCTATGCGCGGACGCAGTCCTGCTTCCAGAACTCCGACATGATGGCCAAGGGCAAGCCGTCGCGCGAAGAGCTCGCGTTGCTCGAGCCATACAAGGACAAGCTGCCGGCCGATGTTTTTGGCGAAGCCTGGAATTCGCCGGTGAGCGACGGCTCCGGCCAGGACCGCCGGCAATTGCGGCGCTCGGCGGAACTGCTCAACACTGCCGGCTGGACCGTCAAGGACGGCAAGCGCGTCAACGCCAAGGGCGAACCGCTGGCACTGGAGTTCCTGGCGTTTGAGCGAGTGTCGGAGCCGCACCATGCGCTCTACATCAAGAACCTGGCCGCGCTCGGCATCGATGCCACGATGCGCGTGGTGGATCCGGTGCAATACCGCGCCCGCATGCAGGAGTTCGACTTCGACATCTCCATGAACCGGATATCGCTGCCGCTCACTCCGGGCGACGCGTTACGTGCTTACTTCTCCAGCAAGTCGGCTGAAGGCAAAGGCTCTCCGAACTTCTGCGGCATCGCCAATCCGGTGGTGGACGCGTTGATCGACAAGGCCATCGCCGCCAGCGACCGCCAGAGCCTCTACACCGCCTGCCGGGCGCTCGATCGCGTGCTGCGCGGCGAGCACTATTGGGTCGCCGGCTGGTACAAGCCGTCGCACTGGATCGCCTACTGGGACATGTTCGGCAAGCCCAGCGAAAAGCCACAGTACGCCCGTGGCATTCCGGAGACTTGGTGGATCGATGTCGACAAGGCGGCGAAGCTCGGCGGCTAACCCCCCGCCCACAGCCGCCGCAGCGTGGCGCGGCGACCGATCTCGCCGTGCAAGGTCCAGGTCGACGATGCAATCGGTGCGGCATCCGAGAGAAACACGATTGTCGCTGGCTCCGATCCGACCGTGATCTTGTCCTCGGCGACGGGGTTGAGCGCGGCCTCGGTGTACACCGCCTCCGAAATGGCAAACGTCTTGCCGCGCTCCGCCGCGGCCTTGCGCAAGTCATTTGCCACGTCGATCGCCTCGCCAATCGCCATCAACATCGGCGGCTCCGACGCGCCGATTTCGCCGATCGCGGCATGGCCGCCGTGGATGCTGACGGTGATCTTCATTTGGTTGTCGGGTCGGCGCCCGAGCCGGTTATTCAGGTCGGCGATGACGCCCTCGATCGCGCCGGCTGCCCGCAGCGCCGCCTGTGCGGCGTTGGCCCCGCCCTCGTGGCCGAACAGCGCGCAGATGCTGTCGAACTCCACATAGCTGAGCGTGCCGCCAGAGGCGCGGATCGCATTGCCGATGCCCTCGACATAGAGCGTCAGCACATACAGAAGGTCCTGCGGCAGATGATCCGCCGCCAGGTCAGCACGGTTGCGGAAGTCGCAGAACAGCACGACGATCTCGCGCTCGCGGCTGCGTTGCGGGGCCGCCGCCCGATAGACCGGCCGCGCTGTCCGCACCAGGGGCATAACCGAAATATCGCCCTGCGGACGCAATTGGCACGCCAGCCGCACGCCTGGCGGCGCGCCGATGCGCTCCAGCGTCCGCTGCTCGTCGTTGGCCGGGGGCGGACAGAACTCCTCGCCGGCTGTCACCCGCACCCGGCAGGTCGAGCATCGCGCTCGGCCGCCGCACATTGCGGCATGCGGCAGGTGAAAGCTGCGGCTCGCCTCCAGCACCGACCATCCCCGGGGCACCTTCACGATCCTGCCCGGATAGGACAGCGAGATCAGACGCTTGCGGCGCCGCTCGATCAGGTTGCGGATTTCGCGCGCGATGAAGGCCGCACCGATGATGGAAAAATACCAATTGAGTAGATTGTCCTTCCATTGCGCAATCGCCAGCCTCTGTACGGCGTTGTCCGGACTCAAGTATTCCCGCACGGCGGCTGCGGCGTCCGTGTTGGCGACAAGTTCCTTGCCCATGGCGATGAACCCCAGCGCCGCCAGCACCGGCAGCAGCAAGGCGATGGAAAACAGCACGAACCGAAATTGCCGATACCACCAGCGTCGGTTGAAAGCGAAATGCAGCCCGAGACAGCCGTGCAGCCACCCCGGCGCCATCAGACCCAGCTGCCAGCCCTGGTTGCCCGCCGCAAATATCAGGCCGACCACCCGCGTGTAGTCCGACGACAGCCCAAACAGTTCATAGGCCAAACGCGTCGAGGCGGCGTGGCCGATCAGCAGGATCGGCATCGTGAACCCAAGTACGATGCGGAGCAGCTCGAGCGGCGGCAGCCGAAATGTGCGCCGCTCGTAGACCGCAAACAGCGCCATCATGAAATGGGTGGCGAACGCGCCATAGAGCAGAATGGTGCCCGGCAGGCTGTACCAAACCTCGACCGCATACTGCATGCCCGCCTCGGCCGCACCGAGCGAGATGAGGCCGAGCGCGTGGTTGAGAAGATGCGCACCGATGTAAGTAAAAAGAATGAGACCGGAGGCCATCCGCAGGGTCCGGCGCAACGAACTGAGCCGCTCCGAGAACAATCGCTCGCTCCTGGCTACGGTGCGCCCCCGGCCGTCACGCAGACACTCAGGTCGATCAACATAGGGCCGACGGAGTACAGCCGCAGACGACAAAAATAGCAAGCTCAGCGGACCTTGTTGTCTGAAATTCTACAACAAGATCATAGCTTTCTGTGCACCACGCTAACCGCACGAAGCCGGCAACGCTACCGCAGCGCCGGTTCTGAAATATGGGCATTGATCCCGTAAGCCGATAACATGCGATTCGATTGATTCGTCGCGTAGCAACTTCAACAGGAGACGGCTACATGGCGCACTCGATCATCACGGTCGCCACCATGAAGGGCGGCAGCGGCAAGAGCACGCTGGCAAGCTGCCTTGCGGTCCACTGGCAACTCAAAGGCCGCCGTGCGGCCATCATCGACGCCGATCCGCAAAGCACAATCGTGCGCTTGGCCGCGCGCGAAAAGGCGCTCGGCGGCGTGCCGGTCATCGAAGACGCCACCGACGACGCCTTCAAGACAGCGCAGCGCCTCGTCGGCGAATACGACACCGTCATCATCGACACGCCAGGCTTTCGCTCGCAGGCCACGCTGGCGTGCCTCGGCGTGACCGATTTCGTTCTCGTTCCGGTCAAGCCCTCGCCATTCGACGTCGATCGCATGCTGGATACGCTGAACGTGCTCATCAATGGCGTCAGTGGGCGGCGGCCGGTGTTCCGCTGCGTCCTCACCCAGACCACGCGCGACTCCGTAATCGCAAAGCACATCCGCTCCGAACTCGCGGAGGCCGGCTTCCCGGTGCTGGACAGCGAGATGACAAACCGCGTCGTCTATGCCGAGGCAGCGCTGTGGGGCGCCACGCCGAGCCTTTTGGACAAAAAGAGCCCGGCCGCACGCGAGATCGCGGCAATCGCCGACGAGGTTGCACATATCTGCGAGAGCACGGCTCACGTCATACGGGCAGCAAGCGCATGAACAAGAAGAAATTTCCCAAGGCTGTTCTGCGAACGGCGGACCAGATGCGCGAGGCCGGCGCCGCGCCGCGGCCCGAATCTCCGGACAATGTCATTGAAATGGTGCCGAAGTCCGAGGCCGCCTCGACCGCGAATATCGCGGCGCAGCCTGCGGCTGGATCGACCACCCCGGCAGCAGCGCTGCGGCGAAGGCGGGCGGTCGCAATCGTTGAGCGCTACGCCAACTATTCCGCGATCGGCGGCGCCATTCCGGTGCCGCTCGCCAACGCGGCGGCGATCACGGCTCTGCTGGTGCGGATGGTCAAATCGCTGAGCGACCTCTACGCCGTACCCTTCGAACGCAACCGCACCCGCTCCGTCGTTATTGCCCTGATGGGCGGCGCCCTGCCGACGGGCTTTGCGACGATCGCAACGTCCACGATCACTTTGTTCGTGCCCGGCTTGAATGTTCTGGGTCTTGCCGTTTCGTCGGTGACCTCAGGTGCTTATGCGCGCAGCATCGGCCAGTTGTTCATCGAGCATTTCGAGAACGGCGCAACCGTCGATTTTCGCTCTATCATCAAGCGCTGAGCAGCAGGCGTTCGCCTTATCTAGGCGCCGCCTTCGATCACGCGGTTAATTCGGCTTTTTGCCTTCCGCCTGCTTTTCCATCCGGTCAATCAGACTCTTCGGCCGCATGTCTTTCCAATTCTGATTGATAAATTCAAGACAAGCGGCGCGGGTGCCGGACTTGAGCGCAATGGTCCAACCCAGCGGCACCTCTTTGAAAGCCGGCCAAAGGGAGTGCTGCCCTTCTTCATTGATCAGGACGTGATAGACGCCCTTTTCGTCTTCAAACGGATTGGTCATCGCTTTCTCCTTTGACTCTGGGTCGACGACGGCTGCTTGCCAAGTTCGCTCGCAAGAACGGCGCCGATCTTCTCTGCCGGAACGGGGTCCATCATGTTGTCGTGGGCGCAATCGATCGGATGAATCTTAACCTCGCCGGCCACATAAGATCGCCAGATCTCGACCGGCGGCTTGGCCTCGCTGACGATTGCCACGAACAGCGACATGGCGCCATGGAAACGTTGTGGCGCGAATGTCCTCATCAGCCGGGTGTTATTCTTGAAGGTATCCATGATGGCTTCGTAGTGATGCTCCTTCAGTATCGACAGACCTTCCCGGCGCAGGACATCCAAGAGGTTCATGATCGGGTTGATCGCGACCTGCCTCGACAGATTTTCGCTTTCGTCATCGAACACCTGCGCGCTTTCGTGCTGCACCGGATAGCTGTCGAGCAACGCCAGGAGCGCAACCTCTTCGCCCATGGCTTGAAGCTGTGTGGCTACGGCGTGCGCCACAAGGCCGCCAAACGACCAGCCGAGCAGATTGTATGGACCGTGGGGCTGAACCTTCCGAATGATGCTGAGATAGTCCTCCGCCATCTCATCGATCGAATGAGCGCGCCTGGCCCGCTGCGTCAGATTGCGCGCCTGCAGACCGTAGATCGGATGCTCCGCGGGGATATGCCGGATCAGCTTGGAATACGGCCAGCTGAAGCCGCCGGCGTCGTGGATGCAGAACAGCGGCAATTTGCTTCCGACCGGCCGGATCGGCAGCAGTACCTCGAAGTCCGACAAGGCGGGCCGGCCGCGGATCAGGCGCTTGGTCAGCGCCTCGACGGTCGGCGCCTCGAACAGACTGCGGATGCTGATATCGGCGTCCATGCTCGCGCGAATCCGGCTGATCAGCCGGATTGCCAGCAGCGAATGGCCGCCCAATTCGAAGAAGTTGTCGTCGATGCCGACCCGCTCGACGCCGAGCACCTCGGCAAACAGGCCACAGAGGATTTCCTCTTGCGGCGTGCGCGGTGTGCGGCGCGCATGCAAGGGCGCCGCCTCGGGCGCCGGCAGCGCCCGGCGGTCGAGCTTGCCGCTCGGCGTCAGCGGCAATGCGTCGAGAGCCATGATCGCCGAAGGCACCATGTAGTCGGGCAGGCTGGCTCGGAGGTGCTCGCGCAGCGCCGCCGGCGCAATGCTCTGCCCGACAGGCACTACATAAGCCACCAGCCGCTTGTGGCCGGGCACATCCTCGCGGGCGATCACCGCCGCCTGCGCCACGCTACCCTGCCGCATCAGCGCCGCCTCGATCTCGCCCGGCTCGATCCGGAGCCCGCGGAGCTTGAGCTGATCGTCGGCCCGCCCGAGGAATTCCAGAATACCGTCCTTGCGCCAACGTGCGAGGTCGCCGGTCCGGTACATCCGGCCACCGGCTGAGCCGTTCGGATCGGCGACGAAGCGCTCCGCCGTCAAGCCCGCACCGCGCAGATAGCCGCGCGCCAATCCCAGACCCGCAATGTACAGTTCGCCCGTCACTCCTGCCGGCAGAGGCTCAAGGTTGTCGTCCAGCACATAGGCCCGATAATTGGCCATCGGCCGGCCGATCGGGATGTTGCCGCCCGTAGCGTCCTCCATGACCGCAAGCGAAATGGCGTCGATGGTGGCTTCGGTCGGACCATAAAGATTGGTGATCTGCGCAACCTGGAGATGGCGCGCGACCTTGTTCTTGAATTGCAACGTCAGCGCCTCGCCGCCCAAGGCGAGATGCCTCAATGAAGCCGTTTCAGGCGCCTGTTGCAGAATACTTTCCAGATAGGACGGCACGCAACTCATGAAGGTGACGCGATCTCGCGAGAGCTGCTGCCAGAATTCCGACGGTGACTCCCGCACGTCGTCGCTGATGACGACAGCCGCGCCGCCCCCGGTGAAAGGCAGCAGCGTCTGTTCGACCGACGCGTCGAACGAAGAGGAAATGAACAGCGCCGACCGGAAGTCGCTTCCAACTTCGAAGGTTCGTCCAAGCGCCAGCATTTTATTGGTGAGGCTCGCATGCTCGACGACGACGCCCTTGGGGATTCCGGTGGAGCCCGAGGTGTAGATGACGTAGGCGGGGTGGCGCGGATCGAGGTCGAGTGGCGGCGCGGTGCCGGGCCGGCGCGCGATCACGGGCCAGTCGGCGTCGAGCCGCACGATGGTGGCGCCACCGGCCGCGGCGGGCAGCGGGGTGGGCAACCGGTCGAGCAGCGCCGATTGCGTCACCAGCACCGGGCAGCCGGCGTCGGCCAGCATGAACGCCAACCGCTCACGCGGG
>Ga0207701_10008259_pt1 | contig 10297 bp, 10 predicted proteins | sample KBSSwiSSwithPhiX_FD_184294 | JGI IMG/M metagenome (GOLD analysis project Ga0207701, IMG submission 184294) | Switchgrass rhizosphere bulk soil microbial communities from Kellogg Biological Station, Michigan, USA, with PhiX - S5 (SPAdes) (version 2) | ecosystem: Environmental > Terrestrial >...
TAACCTGCGGGAGCGCGCGCTGGAAGTAATCAAAATGTATGAAGAGCTTGCAGCCTCGGACGGCGCTACCGAAGAGACCTACGGGTTGGAATTCGAAGAGGCCGCGCTCATCACATTGGGGCTCTGCTATCTGGAAAATGGCCGTTTCAGCGGAGGGGCTTACCACCCGATCCTCAGGCGCTCGGACGGGTTCATCAAAAAACCTCTCACTGCGGCGCTGGAAATTCGTCGTGATCGCGCAAAAACATTGATGGATCTCGACCGGACCGTCGTGAGCAAAGTCGAAGCATTGAAATCCAGAGGGCTCACGAGTCCTTATTTAAAAAGTTTCGTTGTCGCGCGCATTAATCCGATCCGTTTCCGTCCAAAGGACGCCGCACCCCTGGGCTTCGATGAAGTAATGGAGAAAATGACCAAAGCCGCTGAAAAAATGAACGTCGAAAAAATCAAGGTAGAAGATCTCGCGAAGTCAGGCGGCGCCCCGGAAGAGTAGCCGGATAAAATTGTGGCGGCTGCCGGTTAACCTATCCGGAATCCGGTGGACAAAAACTACAAACTCGAAACTACTTCGGGTAGGTGGGCACCATATCCGGCCGATACGTCCATTGCTTCAGCGGCCGTCCAGCGGCTAAGTTTTTGATCTCGCGCTCCCAAATTTTCCGTAGAAGAAAAACACCCCGATCGCTTCGGCCCAGGTGTTCGTTCGCGCGTACTGCAATTGCGCCTTGCCCGGCCTGCGCGACCTCGTCTTCCAGCATCACGAAGTCGACTCGACTGGGATCGATATCGTCGAGGCGGAGGTTTCCCGATAATACCGCCCGAACCAATTCCGGCCGGTCCCGTTCGGCTTGGTCTCGCAATCTGCGCCGTTCCTCGATCCAAGCACGTCCGCGGTCGCCGGTCAGCGGGATTGCGCGCACTTCGAAATGAATATGGTTTTCATCGTCCACAGGAACTTTAAAAACCATCACGTCGGCGCGCTTGATCACGGGATCGACCACCTGGCCGTTGATGAAATTGATGTTGGGCATACCGAAGAAGAAAGTAAGATCCTTTCCATCCGGATATTTCACATAACGCTTAATGCCCCACTCCGACTCTTCGACAGAAATAATCGGATCGCCCAACACGACGTGATCATCGACCGAGTCACGGTGCCGTTGATGCACGAAGCGCACGTGAGCGTTGTCCAATGAGTTATCGATGTTGTTGAAGTAATTGCAAATTCGCCTGAGCGCCGCCACGTCGAGGGAAATATCGGCGCTTTCAAAGCGCGCATAGCGCGGCAACGGTGGCGGCGCGACCTCACCCAGATAAGCGAAGATTAACCCGATATACTCTTGGACCGGATAGCTCGGAATCCGCACTCGATCAGCAAAAGATTCGCCTTCCGCCGGCTGCTCCAGACACTGCCCTGCGCTGTCGTATTTCCAACCATGATAAAAGCAGCGGATGCATTCGCCTTCGACCGAACCAACGGAAAGCTGAGTGCCGCGATGAGCGCAGCGTGGTCCAACCAGATACGGCGTTCCGCTGGCGCCGCGATAAACCGTGAATTGTTCGCCTAGTATTTTCACCGGTAACGCTTGTCCGGTTCTCAGCTCATAAGCGCAACAGATTGGCTGCCAAAAAAACCGTAGATAGCGTCCCGCCAAAGTTCCCGGCCCAGTATGAACGAATTCCTCGAAATCCATCTCGAACTCTCGGCTTATGCAATCAAGAGCCGTCAACGGCCAACTAATTCAAACGATTTGAACCAGCCCAGCGCAACCGCTACTCGAAATCGGCTCCGCACCGGCGATCCTGAGTAGGATCGAAGGTCCTATCCAAGAATTGAACGGCTTGGGCGCTCTAAGTCTAAGTCTCCAGCGTACCTGAATGAAACATATCCTCGGGCCTAAACTTTCGCGTGACCAGTCCCTGCCGCAGCGCATAATCGAGCATCTTATCGACTTCCGGACGGCACCTTTTAAAGCCCCAAACATATGGATCGGCGCCGGCAATCGCGCGCTCCTCTTCCCAAAGGGCGCGATACCACAATCCGGTCATGTGCATCCGCTATCGCTGGCCCACTCGCCTGTCAAGTCATCAATAACTTGGCGTCACTGCCCTGCCCTGAGAACGGCCAATGTCTCCAAATGTCTCCACGCGGATTTTTTCGAGCGTTTCGGTAACGCTCTCGCCGACATACCCCGGCAAAATTCAGTGGGTAAACTCGAAACTCGGCATCATACAAGTGTGCACAACTGAAGATTGTGTTGCCGATCTCAACTGCGCGTGAGTAAAGGAAATTTTCTCACATGTCTCCATGATGTCTCCAGCTACGAGGCGTAGACTGATGGCTGGGAAGCCTGGCAGATCTGGCCCACCAGCGGGCAACACGAATGGCATGAGGCATAGCTATTACAGCCTGAAAGCCAAGCTCAACGGCACGGATCTCGACAAGAGAACAGCGGCATACAAGGCGCTCGCGGAGAGGGAGCAGGAGTTGATCGTGGCGCTGGGTGGTGATGTGTCGCCGCAGGAGCGGATCATCATCGCCGATACCGTGAAGCATCTACTCTTCGCGGCATCACTGGACCGATACCTGATGCAGCTCAAGTCCCTCGTGCGTAAGGGCAAGATCCACGGCGTAGTGAGCGAGCGTACAAAGATTGGTGCTCATATCCGGGAGAACTTAAAAACGCTGGGCCTAAAGCGTGCGAGCAAGGAAATCAGCTTAAGCGATTACCTCAGCGAGAAATACGCCGAGCAGGACAGCAAGAAGAGCAAGTCCAACGTGCACGTCAATAAAACCGCTTCAGATGTTCCGGTCGAGCAAAAGGACTCAGATGTTTAGTTCTTCGATTCTCAGCAGCGTGCACGCTGTAGAAACGCCATTCCCTGAAGGACCAGAGATCGCCTGTGGCAATCCGCTCTGCTCTGCGACGTTCAAGCCGGCGGTGTGGCTAGCAGTCCAAAGCGGTTCTGTGGTGATCCGTGTAAGCAGCAGGCTTCGATTCTTCGCAGAGCGGCGGCCCTGCTCGTCGATCTCGGTAAAGATCGGGCGTGGAGCGTCTTGGAGAAGATCCGCTAGGGTAAACTATTACGTTCTGGCTTACCTATGAGCAACTGGTTGCAACCGCCGATCGTTCCATTTTCGTCGATTTGTACGATCTTCCCCTCACGATCAGCGGAAACAAGGAGCTTACACCAATATGGTGAGCCGATTCCCGGATGTCCATGCAGATACGAAACAACACGTGTACCATCGCTCAGTTGTTGATCTTGCGACGGGCGTCCCCAAACCCAGACCAGTTTTTCCAGCGGCTGACCGGTCCAGCTCGGCATGAGGTTATCGCGTGAACAACTGCAAAGCATCGCAGTTCCCAAACCGATCACGATCAAACACTTAAAATGCCAACCGTTTAGCATGCGGTCTGCCTTCATCTTTTCATTAGCTCAAACGACATAGGATTGTCGAGTTTTGGGCAGGGATAAACCGGAGAAAAATCGGTGAAGCGGAATATCAGCATCGTGGATTTCGTGACTGATCCCCAGCTTTTAGGGCTATCCATTTCAAGGCCACAGGAAACGCGGCTCCGAGCAATCTACGGCTTACCCCTTACCAAATCGATGCTGAAGATCTGGCAGCGCTGCACGGGCAGGGAGATCTACCGGATCAGCCCGAACGAAGTGAAGGGTCTAAAGAAACGAGTCGCTTCTAGCCGGTTCCCGGTTTTAGCACCTTCATCAGCAAGAGTTTCTCGAGATGGAAGTATTACTGCCGGCGGCGCTTGACGCTTGCTCGCCACAAGTGATTAGATCCGATCACTTTGTGAAGGAGGCAGGATTATGGCCGAAACAGACAAGGAATACCTCGTTGGCACGGTACGGCCGACCAACCGGCCGGAAGCCGGACAGGAGCTCGATCTCGATACGTTGATTCCAGCCAAGATCAAATTTTTGTATTCAACGATGAACTTCACTCGCGGCACGGAGGAGGAGTTCAGCACTTCCATGCCCGGCTACGAAGCCAAAGCCGCGGAGTTCGCCAAAATGGGCGCCAATCTCGTCCGGCCGAGCGGCGCACCGCCCTTCATGCTGCTCGGCTATCAAAAAGAACAGGAGCTGATCAGCAGCTGGGAAAAGAAATACGGCGTGCAGATGTTTACCTCCGGCCAGAATCACGTTCACGCGCTCCGTACCCTCGGCATCCAAAAATTCGTCGGCGCCACTTACTTTCCGGAAAAAATGAACAACATTTTCGCGCGCTATTTCACCGACGCCGGATTCCAAGTTTTGGCCATGGAAGGAATCGATGCGCCCTTCGCGGCCGTCCCGAGTGTCCCGCCCGAAGAAATCCTGGAATTTATGAAGCGCATCGCCGCCAAGCACAAAAACGCTGACGGTATTTATATGCTCGGTTCCGCGTGGAAGACCGTCGCAATCATCGACCGCCTCGAGAAGGAAACCGGTCTGACCGTTGTCCATGCCGGCCCGGCGCGCGCATGGGAAACACAGTTGCGCCTCGGCCTGCGTTATAAGATTCCAGGCTATGGCCGTTTGCTCGCCGAAATGCCGCAAAAAAGTAAATGAAGAGGTATGCATATGGCGACTGGTTACGTCGATAGCGACGGTCACGTGATGGAAAGAGTCGATGAGATCGCCGAACGGATCGGCAAAGTGAACGGCATCGAGGGCGAAATCAATCCGCGTCGAATGGTGCCGAGCCTGGATCGTTTCCATACACCACGACTGCAACGGCGGACGCCCGGGACTTTCGATCCGTCAATCGGCCCGGAAAGATGGATGGAATTTCTCGACAAAACCGGAGTCGAATACAGCGTACTCTATCCCACCGAAGGACTAGCTTACGGCCAGATTTCTTTTGCCCCATGGGCGGTGGCATACGCGCGCGGTTATAATGATTGGCTTTGTGAAAAATATCTCAGGTTCAGTCCAAAGCTCAAAGGCGTCGCGTTAATCCCGATGCAGGACGTGCCGAGCGCGGTGGCGGAATTGCGCAGGGCGGTGCAAGAACTGGGCATGCTTGGCGCCATGCTGCCGTCCAATGGTCTTCGCCTTCACCTCGGCGCCAAGGAATACTGGCCGATCTACGAGGAAGCGGAAAAGCTCGACTGTGCGCTCGCCGTCCACGGCGGCTGTTACGGCGATTTGGGTTTCAACTCCTTCGGCGTTTTTCCTGCGACGCGTGCCCTCGGCATGCCGTTCCCGCTGGCGATTGCCGCGACCGGCATGATCGTCGAAGGCATGTTCGATCAGTTTCGCAAGTTACGCATCGGTTTTCTTGAAGGCGGCACGGCTTGGATCCCTATCGTGATAGATCGACTCCAGCGGGAGATGGAATACGGCGGCCTTAGACTAGAACATAAACCTGAAGAGTATTTCACCAGCGGTCGAATTTTCGTCGGTTGCGAAGGCAACGAAAAGGCGCTGTCTTACGCCATCGAGCGGGTCGGCCCGGAACCGTTCATGTTCGCGTCCGATTTCCCGCACGAGATTTCGCTCGGCAACTGCATGGAAGAAATCAACGAAATCATCGAGCGCACGGATCTGAAACAAGAGCACAAAGCAGCAGTCCTCGGCGATAATGCCCGTCGCTTTTACAAAATATGATCGATAAAAACCGCTCTGAACAAAAAACACAAAATCGTGAGAGCGACCGGCAGTCGGCTCTGTTCTCGATGGAGGAGAAATGGCGAGCAATTACGTAGACTGCGATGGTCATGTAATGGAGAAGGTCGACGAGCTGATCAGCTATGTCAGCGAGCCATTTAAAACCACCGGCCATATGAATCCGCGTCGCATGTTGCCAAGCCTTGATCGCTTTCACACGCCGCGTTTGGAAGAACGTAAACCCGGCACCTTCGATCCGAACGTCGGACCGGAAAAGTGGCTGCAGTTTCTTAACAAGACCGGGCTCGAAGCGAGCGTGCTGTATCCCACCGAAGGGTTGGCTTATGGGCAAGTCGCTTTCCCGCCGTGGGCGATTGCATACGCCAAAGCCTACAATGATTGGCTGCACGCCAAGTATTTGCAATTCAATCCGCGCTTGAAGGGGATGGCATTGATTCCGTTGCAAGATGTTCCCGCAGCGGTGACGGAACTCCGGCGCGCGGTCAAGGATTTAGGCATGGTCGGCGCCATGCTGCCGTCCAACGGTCTTCATCCACACCTGAGCGCCAAGCATTTCTGGCCCGTGTATGAGGAAGCCGCCAGGCTCGACTGCGCCCTCGCCGTACACGGCGGCTGTTACGGCGATCTCGGCTTCAATACTTACACGGTTTTTCCGGCCACGCGCGCACTCGGTATGCCGGTCCCATTAGCCATCGCCGCCACGGGTATGATCGTCGACGGCGTATTCGACGCATTCCCCACCCTGCGCGTCGGTTTCCTGGAAGGCGGCACGAGCTGGATACCCATGGTGCTCGATCGCCTGGAAAGAGAGCTGGAATACGGCGGCCTCCGCATCGAGCGCAAACCGGTGGATTATTTTAGCCGCGACAAAGTATTCGTCAGCTGCGAGGGCAATGAGAAAGCGCTCGCTTACGGCATCGAGCGGGTCGGCCCGGAACCGTTCATGTTCGCCTCCGACTTCCCGCATGAGATTTCCCTCGATAATTGCATGGAAGAAATCAACGAGATCCTCGAACGCAACGACCTCAAGCCCGAACACAAAACGGCGATCCTGGGCGACAACGCCAGACGTTTTTACGCGATCTAACGCACAATAAATGACTCGAGAAATTGCCATCGACACATATCGTAGATGATTTCGCCTGCTCTACTCTTCACTCGTTCGGGCGCCAGACCCAACGCGCGCAACGCCAAAGCGGCGGCGATAAAGCTATGCTTCCTGCTACTTCTTTATTATTTGCAAGTGCCAATATCCGCTTTGGCGCAAACTGGCGCACCCATATTGGTCGCCTATGCCGGTCAAAACGAAACCGTCGGACCCATGTGGGTGGGCATCGAAAGGGGGACATTCAAAAGATATGGGCTCGACGTGCGTCTCGTGCAAATGCGCAACGGCGCGCTCAGCATGGCGACACTTTCCACGGGTCAGGTTCAGTACAACTACGGTTCGCCTGGCAATGCGCTTAGCGCGGCGGTGGGCGGCATGAAAATACAATGCGTCGCTTCACCCGTGCAAAAAATTCCCCGTGAGCTAGTAACCCGTAAAGAAATTCGCACCGTCGAGGATCTTCGCGGTAAGACCTTCGGCGTGCAGAGCATCGGCGGCGGGTTTTGGCTGCAAACGATGATCGCTTTGGATCAACTCGGCATCGATCCAGAGAAATACGATCTCAAAATGCGCATTCTCGGCGATACCGCCACCGTAACGCAAGCGCTGAACTCGGGCGGCGTCGATGCTACGGTGATCCCGTACAGTTACAGTGAAGCCGCCAAGCGAGCGGGTGCGAACGTGCTCGCCGACATCGGCAAGCTGAGCTTCCCTTATCAGGGCACGACCATTTGCTTTCTCCAGGAATCCTCCGCCAGCTCGCCCGATCAAGTCTCGCGCCTGCTCAAGGGGCTGATCGATGCGGTCGTACTCATCCATGATCCGAGCGCCAAGACAGATATTGTCGAAATCCTGCGTAAAGCGTTTCGTTTTCCCAAGCCGCAAGACGCTGAAGCCTCGTACAAAGTTCTCACGATCATGGCGACCCTCGACATGACGCCCGATCCCAATGCGTGGAAGCTCGTGCAGAAGATTACCGCCAGGATCAATCCCAAGGTGGCGCAAGTCGATCTGAGTCAGGTACTCAATCCGCTGCCGATGCGCAGTCTCGAAGAGAGCGGCTTTCTGGCTGAGGCGCGCAAAAAATTGCGCTGAAGCCAAAAAAAGGAACAGAGGCATGCTCCAAGGGTTCCGGGTTTTCGATGCTGATGCGCACGGATCGATTAATCCCAACATGTGGCAAGATCTACCGGATCGCTATCGTGCACGCCGGCCTCGCCCCGTCACAATCCACGATGAGGCGGGTCTGGGAAACTTCAACGCCGGTTGGCTGATCGAGGGCTCTCTCGAGCCCCACGCCCTGGGTCCCGGCGCTCAACAGGCGAATACACCGCGCAACGTGCTGGCGGAATTTGGTGCCGACACTGAGCGCGAACATTGCTCCATCGGCAGCATGACATTGAATGACCCGGCAGCGCGTCTCCGCGATATGGACCGCATGGGGTTCGATGCGCAGATGCTTTTTCCGAGCACGCTTTACGCGCACATGACACGCGATCCGGAGTTCGAAGCGGCGCTGTTTCGCGCCTACAACCGTTATGTCGCCGCACAGTGCAGCCACGCGCCCAAGCGCCTGAAGTGGTCGGGGCTCTTGCCGCTCTGCGTCCAGCGCGAAGCCTTCGAGGCGATCGAAGAGATGCAACGCCTCGGTGCGTGCGCCGCTGTTGTGTTCGGCAGCGTGGGCGAGCGCATGCTTTCCGATCCGAGTTTTTTGCCGGTCTGGGACGAATTCGCCCGCGCTCGCCTGCCGCTTTGCGTGCATATGGGGATGAGCTATCCACCGCTCGCACAATTGGGCCGGTCGATCTACGATGGTCACATCATCGGCATGTCCTTGCCGGCGCAGCTCGCGTTCATGGCGATCGTTGGCCACGGCATGTTGGATCGCTACCCGGATTTGAAAGTGGCCTTTCTCGAGTTCGGCGCAGAATGGATTTTTTACATGGTATCGAGAATGGATCATTACCTGCCTCTAGATCGGGGCGCGCATCCGATGGGCTTGAGCATGCCGAATGCCGCCGATTTGCCGCGGCAAAGCATCCGCGATTATGTAAAGTCCGGGAGGATTTTTATCGCTGCGGAAGCAGACGATCGTATGCTAATGCAACTCTTCGCGCTGATCGGGGAAGACCAGGTGCTGTTTTCATCCGATTTTCCCCACGGCGAGGGACGCAACAATGCGACCATGGAGATATTGGAGCGCAAAGATATTTCAGAAGTACAGAAACAAAAGCTACTTTATCACAACACGGTGCGACTGTTTGGTGAACCGTAGCTTAGAGTTAGCGCCAGACCTGAGTGAAAAAACCTTCCTGCTCTAACTCAGCAATGATGCTGCCATCGTAGAAATCCTGCGCTCGCGCGCTCCGCGCCTTGGGATCGGTCACCGCCAGCTGCTCCAAAACGGTTTTAATGGAGCCGGCGGACGGAGTCGGGACTTTTTTGACGTAGGGTACGTGATCATCATAGGTCGCGTCCAACGTCGCTCGGTTTTGGATTTTGGTATACTTCGCGATTACCTTCAGTGCCAATTCGCGGTCGTTGACAAACCGGTGCGCGCCTTCGACATAGGCTCGCGTAAAGCGCAGCAGCGTGTCACGGTTGGTGCGTAGATAACGTCCGTTTGTAGCGATCGTCGTCTGTGGGTATTCGACACCGAGGTTCGCCATGTTGATAAGCTCTCTCATACCCAGTCGCTTTGCTTCGGCCGTTGCCGGCGATGCGATCACCCCCCCTTGAATCGAACCGGCTTTGAGAGCAGCCAGCGTTTCCGCTTGGCCGCCGATCTGAAAAATTACCGTATCTTTTACCGGATCGATCCCGTTTTGCTTAAGCACATAGCGCAAGGCGAAATCAGTGGCAGAGCCGAACCGGCTCGCGCCGAGTTTTTTGCCTTTGATGTCAGCCAGCGTGCGAATCTCCGGAGTGACCATGAGCGAATAGAGAATTGTGTCGAACACGTGGGCCGTAATGATCACATCGCTGCCTGCCAACCGGGCGGCGATCACGGAGGGACCGCCCACGGTGATAATGGGGGTATCGCCACCTAAAAGCGATGTGATCGCCCTGCCGCCTCCGGTAAATAGCAGCTCGACATCGAGGCCGTGCTTGGCAAATAGTCCTGCTTCTTTGGCGATCCAGCCAATGGACTGGGTGCCGCCGATTGAAGCGTAAACAACATAGAGCTTTGCGCTGTGAGCCGTGATCGGAACACAAATGAGCGGGACGACCGTGACGAGTACGCTGATGAAACAACGGCACCGAGAAGCCATTTGGGGTTTCCTCCGTCTGGTCAAAACTCGGGCGAGAATACAACTTGTGCTTAACTCAGGAAAGCCGCACGGCAAATTTTCTAATCACCGCATTGAATCTCTGCGGCTCATCGACAAAGAGCGCGTGGCCGGCCTTTTTGAACAGTTCGACTTGCGTTCCCGGTCGATTTTTTTTGAGATTCGCCGCCTGCTGCTCATACTGCGGCGTCACGACGTAAAGCAATGACTTCTGGGACCTGCGCACAATGTTTCGCCAATTGGCGCGTTCGGAAGGATA
>Ga0207701_10008261_pt1 | contig 10295 bp, 7 predicted proteins | sample KBSSwiSSwithPhiX_FD_184294 | JGI IMG/M metagenome (GOLD analysis project Ga0207701, IMG submission 184294) | Switchgrass rhizosphere bulk soil microbial communities from Kellogg Biological Station, Michigan, USA, with PhiX - S5 (SPAdes) (version 2) | ecosystem: Environmental > Terrestrial > Soil...
ACCGCGATCGCGACCAGCAGCATGATCGGCGAGAACAGCACGATCAGCACCGCGGCCAGCACGCGATCGACCAGCGCCTTGGCGGCGAGCACGCTGGCCTCCAGCTTGCGAGGCTGGTACACGACGTAGTCGCTGCTGCCGACCGTCTCGACGTCGGGCGGCGGCAGCGGCAGCGATTGCGGCTCCAGCGGCACGGGCAGCAAGACGGGGACGCCCGCCTCCGCGCAGGCGCCCACGTACGCGAGCAACTGGTCCGGCGGGAGCCGCCCGACCAGCACGACCTCGTCGACGGCGCCGGCGCGAAAGCGCGCGTCCAGCTTCGCCGGATCGTCGCCCGTCCAGCGTTCGACGTGGCGCCCGCGCAGACGCGCCAGCTCGCCGGCCATCTCGGGCGTCGCGTCGCCGATGATCAGCATGCGCGCCTGGCCGCGCCGGCGCGCCAGCCAGGGCGCCTGCGCCGCCTTCAGCACGAGCAGCATCGCCGTCGACAAGGCGAGAAAAACGAGGATCAGCGACCGGTTCAGCGACACCTGCGCGAAGGTCAGGATCAGGCCGATCGAGGCGACGCCCCACGCCTGCGTGAGGATCACGCGGCGCACGATCTCCAGCTTCTCGCCGGTCACCGTCGACACGCGGTGGATGCCGAGGCGATCGGCCGCGAACATCCAGGTGGGCAGGAAGACCAGCAGCAGATGCGCGTATTCGCCCGCGGCGACCGGCGGCTTCAGCGTCGGGACCACGCCCACGAGCGCGGCGTGCGCGACCCGCGACAGCAGCATCGCCGCGAGGATGACCAGGATGTCCTGGAGAAGGACGGTCGTCTCGAGCGATCGGTCGCGCGTCATTCGGTCACGCTCGCGGTGTCGCGCGCGGCGAGGCCCGTCACGATCCCGGCCAGCAGCCACAGCAGGCCGTAGGTCGGCGTGAACTCCAGGAAGTAGTCGAAGAGGCCGTGCACGAGGTACGCCGCCAGACCTATCGCGGCGCCGACGGCGATCAGGCCGCCGACCGTCGCGGCGCCGTGGTGGCGGACGGCGGTGCGCGCGGCGCCAGCAAAGCCGATCACCATCAGCACCAGCGCGCCGATGCCGGCCGTGCCGAGGCTGGCCAGCGTCTCGAAGTAGAGATTGTTCGCGTGCAGGCGCTCATCGGGGCGGGCCAGCCCCAGGTAGCGGTTGTAGCCGCGGCGAAAGTTGTCCGGGCCGAGCCCGAGCAGCGGGTACTCGCGCCACGCCATCGCGGCCGCTCGCCAGAGCAGCCGGCGCGGCGCGCGTTCCAGGGGCGCCGACATGGGCGGCGGCGGCGTGATGGCGATCAGCGGCGCGGCGTCGGCACCGGCGCTGTCACCGACGTCGACGATCGTGTCGTAGCCGGCGTCGCCCTGTTCACCGAACCACGTCGTGTTCTCGTGAACCATCTCGAAATGAAGGCGGAAGCGCCCCGCCTCCTCGGGCGCCTTCACCGTCGCCCGCAGCCGAGCGGTCGCGCCGGGTCCCATGTCGTGGGGCAGCAGCGTGCGCGCGCCGTCGTAGACGAGCAGCGCCCCGGTCGCGGCGTCGAACCAGTGATAGCTGAACGCGACGTGCTGCCAGCCAGACGCGGGCCACGGGCGCGCGCCGCTGTTACGGACTTCCACGTCGATGGCCGTGCGGTGGCCGGGCGCCAGCCCCGTGGGCAAGGCGCCGACGGGCGTGATGGTCGATCGGTACCAGAGATCGTCGTTCCAGAATTTCATGCGCAGCCCGGCCAGCGAGCCGAGCGCGGTGTTCCCGACCGCCAGCAAGGCGAACGTCACGAGGACGGCGGGCGCCTGCCAGCGCGCCTGCGTCTTCCGCAGGAACGCGTGAAGGCCGATGCCCGCGACGACGACCAACGCGGTGACCAGCGCGGCCCGCGACGCGGTCAGCGACAGCGCCTCGACGATCGCGACGCCCGCCATCACCGCGACGAGGGTGCCGATCCGGAAACCGCGGCCGCGCCGCGCGTCGAAGGCCGCGCCGGCCGCGAGCACGACGGGCAGCGCGGCCTCCAGGTACATCGCGGCGATGTTCGGGTACTGGAACGCGCCGCTCGCGCGCGGCAGCCCGAACACATCGAAGCTGGCGGCGTGGAACGGCACGAGCGCCTCCGCGGCGCCCGGAACGTGAAGCTCTGCCCACATGAGTGATGCGGCCACCACGGCGCCGATACTCATCGCGATCGCCGTCGTCAAGGCCGCGCGCGGCGCGCGCAGCAGGTTTGCAGCCGCCACGTAGAGCGCGATGCCGCCGAGATTCCGGAGCGCGAACTTGATCGCGTCGGGGCGCGCGAACGGCGCCCGCAGCGCCGACAGCAGCAGCACCAGCGCGAACGCGATGACGCCGGCGTGACGCGTGGCGATCGCGCGCCAGGGCAGCCGCTTCCAGCGGGGCAGCACGTCGATCGCGATCGCCGCCGCCGACAGGGTCAGCGCGACGTAAAGGACCAGCTCGACCGACGTCAGCTGCAGCGGGCCGACGCGGGCGAGCGGCGCGACCAGCTCGAAGGGCAGGGCGAAGGCCACCGTCGCGAGCGCCGCGCGCGCGGCCGGTCGCAACCAGGAGGAGACCTGAGTAAGAAAAGCCATCGCCGCACTCTTACGTCTTGCACGTCCTGGTGGCCGCCGAGGTCGCCACCGGCGCCGAGTATACTGGCCACGGGAGCGTCGCATGGGACGTGTGTTGTTCGCGCATGGTCATCTGCTGCGGTTCGACCGCAAGCAATATGCGATCGGGAAACCCTATCCGCCGCTGGCGACGATCACCGCCGCCGCCTATTTGCGTTCGCTGGGACACGAGGTCGCCCTCTACGACCCGATGCTGGACGACGACACGCGCGGCTTCGCGACGGCGCTCGCGCGCGTCCGGCCCGACGTGGTCGTGATCTACGACGACGTCTTCAACTGGTTCACGAAGATGTGCCTGGGCGCGATGCGCGAGGCGGCGCTGAAGATGATCGCCGAGGCGCGCGCGGCGGGCGCGCGGGTGATCGTCTCCGGGCATGATTCCGCCGACGCCCCGGATGTTTATTTGCACGCGGGCGCCGACTTCGTCGCGATCGGCGAAGCGGAGATCACCCTGGGCGAGCTGCTCGCGCGGATGGACGCGCCCGCCGACGTGCCGGGCCTGGTGTTCCGGGATCGCGGGCTGGTTCGCCGCACGGGACCGCGCGCGCTGCTGAAGGAGCTGGAGACGCTGCCGATCGCGGCGTGGGATCTCGTCGACGTCGATCGCTACCGCGCGTTCTGGCGCGCGCGCCACGGCTATTTCTCGCTGAACGTGAACACGACGCGCGGCTGCCCCTACAAGTGCAACTGGTGCTCGAAGCCGGTCTACGGCAACACGTACCACACGCGCACGCCCGACGACGTCGTCGCGGAGATCCGCTTGCTGCGCGAGCGCTACGCGCCCGATCGCCTCTGGTTCTGCGACGACATCTTCGGGCTGAAGGCGCGCTGGTTGATCCCGTTCTCGGAACGGATCGCCGCCGAGGGGCTCGCGGTGCCGTTCCTGTGTCAGACGCGCGCGGATCTCATGACCGCCGAGAACGTCGCGGCGCTGCGGCGCGCCGGCTGCGCCGAGACCTGGATGGGGGTCGAGTCGGGCGCGCAGTCCGTCCTGGACGCGATGGACAAGGGCTTGACGATCGATCACGTGCGCGGCGCGGTGGCGCGGCTGCGCGCGGCGGGCATTCGCATCGGGTTCTTCCTGCAGTTCGGCTACCCGGGCGAGGGCTGGCGCGAGATCGAGATGACCCGCAACCTCGTCCGCGAGCTGACGCCGGACGACATCGGCATCTCGGTCAGCTATCCGCTGCCTGGCACCCGCTTCCACGCGAGCGTGCAGGCGCGCCTGGGCGAAAAGCGGAACTGGAACCAGAGCGACGACCTGGATCCGCTGTTTCCGGGCCGTTTCTCGCGCGAGTTCTATCGCCGCTTGTCGCGTACGGTTCATGCGGAATTCCGGACGCGCCACGCGATGCGCGCGCTTCGTGGGCTGGTCGCGACGCCGCTTCCGGATGCGCAGAAATTGGGCGCATCGTTGAAGGCTCTGACCGGTCTGGCCGAGCTTCCGTTGTGGCTTGCCAACAATGCTCTGTTACACGCGCAAGTCGGATTCAGCAGGCAAAAAATCGACGCTGAGACCTGAGAAAATGCGTCGGGGCATCCCGCAAAATTCCGCCCGGGGTTCGTGCACATCTGTTCTCGACAGATGCGCAGCGTTATCCTATGAGTGACTTACGAGAGAGAGGATAGACATGACTCGACGATTCAAAGAGCTGATGGTGCTGTTCCTTCTCGGTGTTTCGATCGCGCTCGCGCCGATGGCGTGCAGCGACGACAACAACAACGACGACGGCGGCCCGCGCACGATGACGCCCGGCTGATCGACGTTTCATCCCAGGGGACGGCTCGCCGTTCGCGGCGGGCCGGTCCGCGCTTCCACGTCAGGCCCGCGACGTCGCGCAGCGTGCGCGCGTCACGCGCCGAATCTGTGGCGGAAGGCGTCGCCGGCGTCGGGCAGCTGTCCGAGTAGATTCCCGTCGAGGATCCGCCACGGGTGCCGCCCGTCCAGCACGGCGCCCAGGGTCAGCACCGACAGCGCGCACGCTGCTGGGCCCGCACATGCGCGGGTTGATCAGCAACACCGCGCGGGTGTCTTGTGACGGCCTACCGAGCGTGTCACTTTCCATGGGCGCCAACGTGGGCGTGGGCAAGCGCGAGTCGAAGAGTCGGGAACGTAGAATGGAAAGCGCGAGACGATTCTGCCGCCGACTCTTCCAGCGGGTCTACCGCCCGTATGCCTTGTGGCAAATGACGAAGCCGGAGACGCGGCTTCGCGGGCGGACGCTGCGAACCGATCCCGAGGTGTTTCACCCGGTCCATTTTCTCTCCACGCCTGTGTTCCTCGACTATGTGGCGATGCTGGACGTCGCGGGGAAGCGGCTGCTGGACATGGGGACGGGTTCCGGCGCGGTCGGCCTGTTTTCGGCCCTGCGCGGCGCGCGGGTGACGGCGTGCGACGTGAACCGGTCGGCGGTGCGGCTGGCCGGTGAGAACGCGCGGCTCAACGGCGTCGGGATGGACGTCGTGTGGTCGAACCTGTTCGCGGCGATCGGCGGCCAGACGTTCGACCTGATCTGCTTCAACCTGCCGTTCTGGGCCGGCGACGCACGCACCGTGTTCGAGGCGGCGCTGTACGGCGGCAAGAACTTCGAGCTGGTCCGCGCGTTCGCGGACGGTTGCCGCGAGGCGCTGGCGCCGGGCGGGTCCGTCGTCGTGATCTTCTCGGAGGACAGCGGTCCGGAGCGGATCGCGTCCCTGTTCACGGACGCGGGGTTCGTGCCGGCCGACGAGAGGACCGCGTTCAAGTTTTTCGAGCGGTTCCATCTCATGCGCCTGGAGCGGCCATCCTCCTCGCCGGCCGAAAAGCGCGGGTAAGCGCGGTCGGCGTCGGCGCCGACCTGGCGCCCGCCTGGCTGGAGTGGGCGCTGCTGGCCGTGGCGCTGGCGGTCTTCGTCTGGCGCGGCGTCGTGCCGGCGTGGAACCGGTTGCTCACCGATTTCCCCAACTACTATCTGGCCGGCCGGCTGTTCCGCGACGGTGTTCCGCTGGATCGCCTGTACGACTGGGAATGGTTGCAACGGCAGAAGGACCATCTCGGGCTGGACCAGCCGCTGGTCGGCTTCGTGCCGCTGACGATGTTCTCGGCGCTGCTGGTCGCGCCGCTGACGTCGCTGTCGCCTCTCGCCGCCAAGCAGTGCTGGCTCGTCTTCAACCTCGCGCTGTTGCCGGCGATCGCCTGGCTGCTGCGCGCGATCACGGGGCAGCCGTTCCGGCGGGTCGCGGTGATCGGCCTGCTCGCCGTCGTCCCGTTGCAGACCAACTTCCTGTTCGGGCAGCAGCACCTCTTCGTCTTGTTCCTGCTGACCGTCGCGACCTGGTGCTATTTCCGCGAGCACGACCTGGGCGCCGGCGCGGCGCTGGCGGTCGCCGCCGCGGTGAAGCTGTATCCGGCGGTGTTCGTGCTGCTGCTGGTGCGCAAGCGCCGCTGGCGCGCGCTGGCGAGCCTCGCGGTCGTCGGCGTGCTGATCGGGGTGGTCGGGCTCGCGCTGTTCGGCGTCGAGCCGTGGGTCGTGTACGCGCGCGAGATCGTCCCGCGCGCCGTGCTGCGGGCCGAGGTGACGGATCCGTACGACACGCACATGAGCTCGCTCGCGGGGATGCTGCGGCGGCTGCTGATCTTCGAGCCGGAGCTGAACCCGCACCCGCTGGTGCACGCGCCCTGGGCGTTCGCGGTGTTGCAGCCGCTGTTCGCCTGCGCAATTCTCGCCGCCGGGTTGTGGCTGCTGACGCCCGGGCGCGCGAGCCCGGAGCGCGAGCGGCTGGACTGGGCTGCGATGCTCGCCGTCGTCCTGCTGCTGTCGACGGGCACGCCGACCTACCACCTGTGCGCGCTGATTCTCGCGGCGGCGCTGGCGGTGGACTGCATGCTGCGCACGGGATGGGTCGCGGGGGCGCGGGCGTCGCTGGCCGTGTTCGCCGTGCTTTGCCTGGTCACGCAGGACTGGATCGCCGACGCGCCCGCGGGCTGGCGCATCCTGACGGCCTATCCACGGGTCTACGCGCTCACGGCGTTCTGGCTGCTGATCGTCGCGGCCCAGCGCCGCTTCGGACGGTCCGCGGGGCACCCCCTCGATCGGCGGCGGGCGGTTCGCTTCGCGGCGGTGTTCGGCGGTCTGGCGATCGCGTCCGCGCTGTCGTGGAACCGCCACTTCGACGGCCAGTTCGCCGCCACAGAGCACCGCCTGGCGCGCCTGGATGCGGGGTGGCCGGCCGCGCATCCGACGGTGGTGGGCGACGGCGTTCTCTTCGTGCGCATGAACGAGAGCGGCTACGTGCTGGATCGCGCGCCGAAGCTCCTGCGCGTCCGGAGCGCGCCGGGAACCGACCTGTTCCACCCGACCGTCGCCCCCGTCAGCGCGGAGGCCTGGGTGGAGGTGGCGGCCTCGGGCGGCTCGCGCGTCGTCCGCTTCCCGCCCGAGACGGTCGAGCTCCCCGTCCGCATGCTGCCTCCGGAGATCCAGGATGCAGGCGCCCCGGTCGTCTCTCCGGACGCCACCCACCTCGGTTTCCTCCGGTGGCGCGGCGGGCGTGGTCAGCTGTGGTGGCTCGACCGTGCCGCGGGCACGCAGCGGCCGGTGACGGGCACCGACTGGGATGTGCTGGATTTCGGGTTCTTCCCCGACAATCGCGTCGTGTTCGCCGGGCGGCGCGGCGCCAGGACGGGGTTGTTCGTCGTCGGCGCCGCGGGCGAGACACCGTCGCCCGTGGCGGCCTCGGACCGGCCCGCTCGCTATCCGGCCGTGTCGCCCGACGGCCGCTGGCTCGCGTACGCCGAGCGCGATCGCGGCAACTGGCAGCTCTGGGTGTTGGCGCTGGACAACGGCGAGCGCCGGCAACTGACCCGTGCCGACTGCAACAGCATCAGCCCCGCCTGGCGCCCCGATTCGAGGAATCTGGTCTACGCGACAGACTGCGGCCGCGGCGTACAGGTCACGACGCTCGCCGAGCTACGCGCAGTACCGTGATCCATATTGGACGCCGCGATGTCGGTAGAGCCAGCCGGACGTCTGGACGTTTCGACCCTTCCGACGCAGCCACCGCTCCGGCGGGTGCTGGTGCGCCCCGAGCGGGGCTGGCGGCTGCCCGATCTCGGCGCGATCTGGCAGTACCGGGAGCTGTTCTGGGTGATGGCCCTGCGCGACATCCGCGTCCGCTACAAGCAGACGGTGCTGGGCGTCGGCTGGGCGATCCTCCAGCCGCTGGGCACGATGATCGTGTTCACGGCGATCTCGCGCTTCGCGCGCATCGCGACTGACGGTGTCCGGCCCGAGGTCTTCTACTACTGCGGCTTGCTGCCCTGGCTGCTGTTCGCGAACGCGATGACCAGCGCCGGGAACAGCCTGCTCGGCCAGCAGCACCTGATCACGAAGGTGTACTTCCCCCGCGCCATCATCCCGATCGCGTCCGTGGTCACGGCGCTGGTCGACTTCACGATCGCGTTCGTGGTGCTGCTCGCGATGATGCTCGTCTACGGCGTCGCGCCCGCGCCCCAGATCGTGCTCGCGCCGGTGTTCGTCGCGCTGGCGGCGGCGACCGCGCTCGGCTTCGGGATGTGGTTGAGCGCGCTGACGACGCAGTTCAGGGACGTCCGGCACATGGCGCCGTTTCTCACCCAGCTGTGGCTGTTCTGCACGCCCGTCCTGTATCCGTCGTCGGCGGTGGGCGGCGGCTGGAAGCGCGCGCTGCTGAACCTGAATCCGATGACGGCGGTCGTGGACGGCTTTCGCTGGTGCCTCCTCGGGCGATCGGCGCCCCCGCTGCCCGCGCTGGCCAGCGCCGCGACGACGATCGCCGTCGTCCTGGGAACGTCGCTCTATTACTTTCAGCGCATAGACCGGACCCTGGCCGATCACATCTGACATGCGCGGCGGACGGATCAGAGCGTCGGCGATCGCGAAGCAGTTCCAGATCGTCGGGAACCGGGATCGGGCGGTGCGGTTCAACACGCTGGCCGAATGGCTGGTCGGGCTGGTCCGCCGCCGCTCGCGCCCCGAGATGCTGTGGGCGCTGCGCGACATCAGCTTCGAGATCGACGCGGGCGAGGTGGTCGGGATCATCGGACACAACGGCGCCGGCAAGTCGACGCTGCTGAAGATCATCTCGCTGATCACGGAGCCGACGGCCGGCGAGATGGAGATCGTCGGGCGCGTCGGCAGCCTCCTGGACGTCGGGATCGGCTTCCACCCCGAGCTGTCCGGCCGCGAGAACGTGTTCCTCAACGGCGCGATCCTGGGCATGCGGCGCGCCGAGATCGCGCGCAAGTTCGACGAGATCGTCAGCTTCGCGGGCACCGAGGCCTTCCTCGATACGCCGGTGAAGCACTACTCGACCGGCATGTACATGCGGCTGGCGTTCGCGGTGGCGGCCCACCTGGATCCCGAGATCCTGATCGTCGACGAGGTGCTCGCGGTCGGCGACGCCGCCTTCCAGCAGAAGTGCCTCGGGAAGATGGGCGACGTCGCGAAGCAGGGGCGCACGGTGCTGTTCGTCAGCCACAACCTGGGCGCGGTCCGGTCGCTGTGCACGCGCGGCCTCGTCCTGGCCGGCGGTGCGCTGCAGTTCGACGGCCCGGTCGAAGACGCGATCGCCCGCTACCTGTCCAGCGCGGCCGACCGCGGCGCGCAGGATGGCGAGGTCAGCTTCGGGCCGGGGGGTCTGGCGTTCGCCGACATGGCCGTGCTGTCGGTGCGCCTGTGCAACGCGGCGGGCGACGTGCGAGCGCTGTTCGACGCGATCGAGCCGATCACGATCGACATCGAGTACCAGGTCACGGGCCGCCTGCCCGGCGCGCGCGCGGTGATCGCGCTCGGCACGTCGGAGGGCGAGGTGGCGTTCCAGTCCACCGACCAGCAGACGCGGAACACCGACCTGCCGCCCGGGCGCTACCGGACCTCGTGTACGATTCCGGGCGGGCTGCTGAACGGAAGGATGTACGTCGTGGACATCGGCTTCGATATTCCCAGCGGGCGCGTGCTGGCGCCGGCGCGACCCTACCTATCGTTCGTGGTGGCGGGAGCGAACGATCAGGGCGCGGCGCTGTGGCCGGGCATCGTGAACCCGCAGCTTCGCTGGGCGACCGGGCCGGTCTGACGGCGCATGTCGCGGGTTCCGATCCTCTGCTACCACAACGTCGGCGCGGCGCCCGCCGGCGGTCGCTTCGCGCTGCTGCACGTCGCGGAGGCGAAGCTGGAACGGCAGCTGTGGGCGCTGCGCCGGCTCGGGCTGCGGGGTGTGTCGATGACGGAGGGCCTGGCGCATCTCGGCGGCGGCGGCGCCTGGCCCGGCCGGGTCGTGCTGACGTTCGACGACGGCTACCTGGACACGCTGACCACGGCGCTGCCGCTGTTGCAGCGATATGGCTGCCGGGCGACCTGCTACGTCGTCAGCGATCAGATCGGCGGCCACAACCGCTGGGACGACGGCGCGGGGCGGGAGCGCCAGACGCTGATGACCCGCGAGCAGCTCGGGTCCTGGCTCGCCGCGGGCATGGAGATCGCGTCCCACTCGTGCACGCACCCGTGGATGCAGAAGCTGGACGAGGCGGAGACCATGCGCGAGCTGGCGGAGAGCCGCGAGGCGTTGCGACGCAGCTTCGGCGTCGCGGTGGATCACTTCGCGTACCCGTTCGGGAAGTTCACGGCGGCGACCGTCG
>Ga0207701_10008264_pt1 | contig 10295 bp, 7 predicted proteins | sample KBSSwiSSwithPhiX_FD_184294 | JGI IMG/M metagenome (GOLD analysis project Ga0207701, IMG submission 184294) | Switchgrass rhizosphere bulk soil microbial communities from Kellogg Biological Station, Michigan, USA, with PhiX - S5 (SPAdes) (version 2) | ecosystem: Environmental > Terrestrial > Soil...
TAGGAGTGCTTCTCCACCTTGCGGCGGATGGTCTCGCGGTAGGCCACCTGGGGCTTGCCGACGGTGGCCTCCACGCGGAACTCGCGCTTCATCCGGTCGACCAGGATCTCCAGGTGGAGCTCGCCCATGCCGGCGATGATCGTCTGGCCGGTCTCCTCGTCCGCCTTGACGGTGAACGTGGGGTCCTCGTCGGACAGCCGCTGGATCGCGGTGCCGAGCTTCTCCTGGTCGCCCTTGGTCTTGGGCTCGATCGCGACCTCGATCACCGGGGCGGGGAACGTCATCGACTCGAGGATCACCGGGTGCTGCTGGTCGCACAGGGTGTGCCCGGTCTTGGTCTCCTTCAGGCCCATGACGGCCACGATCTGGCCGGCGCCGACCGACGCGATCTCCTCACGCTTGTTGGCGTGCATCTGGTAAACCTTGCCGATCCGCTCCTTGCGGCCGCTGACCGAGTTGAGCACCGAGGTGCCTGCCTCGAGCTTGCCGGAGTAGACGCGGACGTAGATCAGCTTGCCGAGGTGCGGGTCGGTGGCGATCTTGTACGCCAGCCCCGAGAACGGCTCGGCGTCGGACGGCTGCCGGACGATCACCTCTTCCTCGTCCTTGACCGAGTGGCCCTGGATGCCGTCGATGTCGAGTGGCGACGGCAGGTACTTCACGACCGCGTCGAGCAGGGGCTGCACGCCCTTGTTCTTGAACGCGGTGCCGCAGAGCACCGGGTTGACCAGGTCGGCCAGGGTGGCGCGACGGATCGCGGCCTCGAGGTCCTCGACGGAGCACTCCTCCTCGTCGAGGTACTTCTGCATGATCTCGTCGTCGGCCTCGGCCAGGGTCTCGAGCAGCTTCTCGCGCCACTCGGCGGCCTGATCGGCCAGCTCGGCCGGGATCTCCTCGACCTCGTAGTCCTCACCCATCGTGGTCTCGCCACGCCAGGTCAGGGCACGCATGCCGACCAGGTCGACGACACCGAGAAACTCGGACTCGGCACCGATCGGGAGCTGCAGGACCAGCGGGGTGGAGTTCAGGCGCTCGATCATCATGTCGACGCAGCGCCAGAAGTCGGCGCCGGTGCGGTCGAGCTTGTTGACGAAGCACATCCGCGGGACGGAGTACTTGTTCGCCTGGCGCCAGACGGTCATCGTCTGGGGCTCGACGCCCGCAACGCCGTCGAAGACCGCGACCGCGCCGTCGAGCACCCGCAGGGAGCGCTCCACCTCGGCGGTGAAGTCGACGTGCCCGGGGGTGTCGATGATGTTGATCTGGTGGTCCTTCCACCAGCAGGTCGTCGCGGCGGACGTGATCGTGATGCCGCGCTCCTGCTCCTGCTCCATCCAGTCCATCGTGGCGGCGCCCTCGTGGACCTCGCCGATCTTGTACGTGATGCCGGTGTAGAAGAGGATGCGCTCGGTGGTGGTGGTCTTGCCGGCATCGATGTGCGCCATGATGCCGATGTTGCGGACCTTCTTGAGGTCCGTGGTGATGTCGACAGCCACTGAAGTCTGATTCCTTAGCTAGAGGTTGCTTGCTGAGAGCGGCGCGGGGCCACCGAGGTGATTGGTGGCCTCCGCCACCACATCACCAGCGGTAGTGCGCGAAGGCCTTGTTGGACTCGGCCATCTTGTGGGTGTCCTCGCGCTTCTTCACAGCGGCGCCCAGGCCGTTGCTCGCATCGAGGATCTCGTTCATCAGCCGCTCGGACATCGTCTTCTCGCGACGGTCCGCGGCGTAGCCGACCAGCCAGCGCAGCGCGAGCGTGGTGCCGCGCGTGCCCTTGACCTCGATCGGGACCTGGTACGTCGCGCCACCGACACGGCGGCTCTTGACCTCGATCGCCGGCTTGACGTTGTCCAGCGCGCGCTTGAGCGTCAGCACCGGGTCGGTGTCGGTCTTGGTGCGGCAGCCCTCGAGCGCGGTGTAGACGATGCGCTGGGCGACCTGCTTCTTGCCGTCCTGGAGCACCTTGCTCACGAGCTGGGACACGAGCTGCGACCCGTAGACCGGGTCCATGTCGATCGGCCGCTTCGGGGCGGGACCCTTGCGGGGCATTAGCTCTTCTCCTTCTTCGCGCCGTACCGGCTGCGGGACTGCTTGCGGTTCTTGACACCCTGGGTGTCGAGCGAGCCGCGGATGATCTTGTAGCGAACGCCGGGGAGGTCCTTCACGCGACCGCCGCGCACGAGCACGATCGAGTGCTCCTGGAGGTTGTGGCCGACGCCCGGGATGTAGGCCGTGACCTCGATGCCGCTGGACAGGCGCACGCGGGCGACCTTGCGGAGGGCAGAGTTCGGCTTCTTCGGGGTGGTCGTGTAGACGCGGGTGCAGACACCGCGACGCTGGGGCGAACCCTTCAGGGCAGGCGTCTTGTTCTTCGCCACCTTGTCCTGACGGCCCTTGCGGACGAGCTGGTTGATCGTGGGCACCGGGCGGTTCCCTCTCTTGTTGCTCTCAGTGCCCGACGCCTTGCCGGGCACGATGATGTTGCGTTGTGCGCTAGGTCGCCTGTGACCACGAAGTCGCCGCGCGCGGACCGCGCACGGGCAGGCAGGATGGCCTGGGATTCACCAGACACGAGTTACAAGATTACCGGCTGCCCGTGCGGGGGTCAAAACGGTTGGTCGCCCGCCAGGAGCTCCGCGAGGTGCAGTGCGCGGACGCCCGCGAGGTCGTCGAGCTGGGTGCGGCACGAGAACCCGTCGGCGAGCACGACGGCCCCCTCACCCGCCTTTCGTACGGCGGGGAGCAGGGTGTGCTCGGCGATCGCCACCGACACCTCGTAGTGGCCCTGCTCGACCCCGAAGTTCCCGGCCAGCCCGCAGCATCCGCCGAGCCGGGTGACCGTCGCCCCGGCCCGGGTGAGCAGGGCCAGGTCGGCGTCCCAGCCCAGCACCGACGCCTGGTGGCAGTGCGGCTGTGCGACCACCTCGACACCGGTCAGGTCACGCGGGCTCCAGCCCTCGAGCCCGCTGAGCAGCTCGGCCAGCGAGCGCACGCCGCGCGCCACCTCGCCGGCGCGGGGGTCGTCGAGCAGCTCCTCGGCGTCGGAGCGCAGGGTGGCCAGGCAGCTCGGCTCCAGCCCGACGACCGGCACGCCGGAGGCGACGTAGGGGTGGAGCGTGGCGACGGCGCGGCCCAGGATCCGCCGCGCCTGGTCGAGCTGGCCCGTGGTGATCCAGGTCAGCGCGCAACAGGCCGCCTCGGGGATCACCCGCACCCGCAGTCCGGCCCCCTCGAGCAGCCGCACGGCCGCGCGGCCGGTGTCGGCAGCGAACCGGTCGGTGAACGAGTCGGCCCACACCCAGACGTCGACGGCGTCCAGCCGGGCCAGAGGTCTCGACCTCCTCGACCACCGGGAGGATCGCAGTGGTTCCTCCGAAAAAGCCGGCAGCCCCCGCCGCTGGTCGACGCCCGCGGCGGCCTTCGCCAGCCGGGCGAGGGGTCCGATCCCGAGCGTCCGGTTGGCCAGCCGCGGCGGCGTGAGCCTGGCCCACTTCGGCAGCCGGCCGAGCGCGTAGTGCGACCGCGGTCGCAGCCGGCGCCGGTAGCGCTGGTGCAGCGCCTCGGACTTGTAGGTCGCCATGTCGATGCCGGTCGGGCAGTCCCGGGCACAACCCTTGCAGGACAGGCAGAGGTCGAGTGCCTGCTCGACGGCCGGGTCGTCCCAGCCTCCGACGACGCCCTGCCCACCCCCGGCGTCGACCAGCTCCTGGAGGACGCGTGCGCGGCCCCGTGTGGAGTCCTTCTCCTCCCGGGTGGCGACGTACGACGGGCACATCACGCCGCCGGCGCCCGTGTTGTCGGCCAGGCACTTGCCGACTCCCGTGCACCGGTGGACCGCGGTCGCGAACGACCCGTCGTCGTGTGCGAACCGCAGCATCGGCAGCACCGGACGCCGCGGTGATGCCAGCCGCAGGTCGGCGTCGAAGGGCGCCGGGTCGACCAGCACGCCCGGGTTGAGCAGGCCCTCGGGGTCGAGCAGCCGCTTGGCCTGACGCATCAGGTCGAGGGCCTCGGCGGAGTACATCCGCGACAGCAGCTCCGAACGCGCCCGGCCGTCGCCGTGCTCGCCCGACATGCTGCCGCCGTACGACGCGACCAGGTCGGCCGAGTCCTCCACGAACCGGCGGAACCGGCCGCGCCCCTCGCCGTCGTCGAGCGCGAAGTCGATCCGCACGTGGACGCAGCCGTCGCCGAAGTGACCGTAGGGCACGCCGTCCAGGCCGGCATCGCGCAACAAGGCGTCGAACTCGCGCAGGTAGTCGCCGAGCCGGTCCGGCGGGACCGCGGCGTCTTCCCACCCGGACTGGGCCTGACGGTCGAGGGAGCGCGCGGCCAGGCCGGCGCCGTCCTCGCGGATCCGCCACAGCGTGGCCTGCTCGGCCGGGTCGGTGACCACCCGGTGCGGGACGCCGGCCGTACGGGCGACCGCCTGGGCCAGCGCCGCCACCTCGGCCACGTCGGCACCGGTCACCTCCGCGAACAGCCAGCCCTCACCCGGCGGCAGTTCGGGCACGTGGCCGCCGTGGGTGCGCACCACCTCTACGATCCGGTGGCCGAGCCCCTCGCAGGCGACGAGCGGATGGGTCAGCAGCACGGGGACGGCGTCGGCCGCATCGGCCATCGACGGGAAGCCGAGCACCGCGAGCGCTCGGGCCGGCGCGTCCTCGACGAGCGTGACCTCGGCCTCGAGCACCACCGCGAGGGTGCCCTCGGAGCCGACCAGGAACCGGTCCAGGCGGCGCCCGTTCTCCGGAAGCAGGTGCTCGAAGGAGTAGCCCGACACCTGGCGCCCGAACCGGCCGAACTCGGTGCGCACGGTGGAGAGGTGGCCGTCGACCAGCGCGGCCAGTCCCAGGTGCCCGGCACCCGGGAGGTCGAGCACGGTGCCGTCGGCGAGCGCGACCCGGAGCGCGGCCACGTTGTCGACCGACCGGCCGTACCCCAGGGCGCGCGAGCCGCAGGCGTTGTTGCCGAGCATCCCGCCGATCGTGCAGCGGGTGTGGGTGGACGGGTCCGGTCCGAAGCGCAGGCCGTGGGCCCGGGCCTCGCGCTGGAGCGCGGCGTGCACCACGCCGGGTTGCACCCGAGCGGTCCGCGGGAGCGTGTCGATCGCCACCACCTGGTTGAGCCAGCGGCTGGTGTCGACCACGATGCCCGGGCCGACCGCGTTGCCCGCGATCGAGGTGCCGGCGCCGCGCATGGTCAGCGGGGTGCCGGTCTCGCGCGCGGTCGCGAGCGTGGCCAGCACCTCGTCGGCGTCCCGCGGGCGGACCACCACCTGTGGCGGGATCCGGTAGAGCGAGGCGTCGGAGGAGTAGAGCGCGCGCGCCAGTGCCGAGGAGTCGACGTCGCGGAGCCCGTTGCGGCGCAGGGCCTCGGCCACGTCGGTGGTGGCCGGACCGGTCACGTCCGGGTCACCAGAGCTCCATCGAGCGGGACAGGATGCCCGCGGCCGCCTCCTCGTCGACCTCGCGCGGGGCGGTCGCGAGCAGGCGTTGCTGCTGGAGCGCGCCGGTCACGAGGTCCGGGACGTCGGAGGAGTCATAGCCGACCGCCGCCAGTCCGTTGGGGATCGCGATGTCGCTCATCAGGTCGGTCAGCACCCGGGCGAGCTGGTCGGGGCCGGCGTCGTAGGTGTTGTCCGGTGCCAGCAGCGATGCAGCGCGCAGGTGGCGTTCGGGCGCGGACTCGAAGGTGAACCGGAACGCCTCGGGCGCGGTCAGCGCCACCGCCATCCCGTGCGGCACCATCGGCTCGTCGCCCAGGTAGCCGTCGGGGTGGAAGTGGCGGACCCGTCCGGCGATCGGGTAGGCGTTGGCGTGCGGGATGTGCACGCCCGCATTGCCGAAGCCGAGGCCGGCGAACGTGGCCGCCATCGCCATCTCTCCGCGGGCGTCGACGTCGTCACCATGGCTCACCGCCCGCCGGAAGGACGTCGCGAGCAGCGACATCGCCTTCTCCGACCACATGTCCGCGATCGGGTTCGAGCCGCAGTAGGGCACCCGCTGCTCCGGCTGCTTGCGGTCGTACGACGTGTACGGGCGAGCGGTGTAGCTCTCGAGTGCGTGGCAGAGGATGTCCATGCCGGACGCAGCGGTCACGCCGGCCGGCTGGCTCATGGTGAGCGTGGGATCGACCACGGCCAGGGTCGGCCGTAGCCGGGCGTGGGAGATGCCGGTCTTCACCTTGAGCGACAGCACGTCGAGCACGCAGACCGTCGTCGACTCCGCGCCGGTGCCGGTCGTCGTCGGCACCGCCACCAGCGGCTTGAGCGGCTGCTCGGGGTTGCGTGCCTTGCCGACCGGGGCGTTGACGTAGTCCATCAGCTCGCCCTCGTTGGAGGTGAGCAGGTTGACCGCCTTGGCGGTGTCGATCGCCGAACCGCCGCCGACGGCCACGAACGCGTCCCACGGTCCCTCGGCGCGGGCCCAGTCGATCGCACGCTGCATGCTCTCGTCGGTGGGCTCCACGTGTGCGCCGTCGTACACCACGGCCTCGATGCCGAACTGCGCCATCTGGGCGGCGATCCGCTGCGGGTGACCGGTCGCGGCCACGCCCGGGTCGGTCACCACGAGCGCGCGACGCACGGCGTACTGGAGCAGGTCGTGACCGACCTCGTCGCTGGCGCCGGTCCCGAACTTCAGCTGGGGTGCTCCGTAGGTGAAGACCGTCTCCTGCGCGATGTCCTGAGCCACACCATCACCTTAGGCGGCGCCGGAGTGGCCCAGCGCGAAGCCCACCACGTCGGTCACCGCGACCCGGCCACCGGTGACGTCGCCCAGGGCCACCCAGGCGACGCGGTCGGTGGTGCCGCCGGTCTCGACGACACCTGCGTCCTGGGTGCCCACGGTCGCGGCGAACACCAGGTGGACGCCGTGGAAGTCTTCGGTGCGCCCCGTCGGCGCGGTGCCGGTGAAGTGCTCGTCGTGCACGCCGAGCAGGTCGCCGACGCTCGCCTCGAGCCCGGTCTCCTCCCGCACCTCGCGCACCAGGGCGGCGGCGGGTGACTCGCCGTGGTCGACGCCGCCACCAGGCAGGGTCCAGGCTCCGGGATGGGCCCCGGTGGCCGAGATCCGGGTCAGCAGCACCTCGTCACCGCGCCGGACCAGGGCGTAGACCGCGAGGCGCTGACGTGCGGCCGGGGCGTGGGCCGCGAGCGCGTCGGAGACCAGGCCGCTCACCGTGACCGCCCCGGACGCCACATCCGCCAGCGGGAACCAGGCCACGTCGACGGTCGAGCCGTCGCGCTCGACGACGTGCGGCTCCGGCGCGTCGCGCGGCACCCACCCGTCGTACACGATCCGCACGGAGTGCATGTCCGTGCCCGAGTTGCTGGCGTGGAACCGCACCGAGTGCACGTGCGCGGTGTCGCCGATCATGGCGTCGAGCCCGGTCTCCTCCTGCACCTCGCGCACCACCGCGTCGCGGGGGTCCTCGCCGAACTCGACGCCGCCGCCGGGCAGCGTCCACAGCGGCGTCTCGCTCAGCCACGGTGCCAGCCGGCAGAGCAGGACCATCCCGTCACGCGCGATCACCGCGTAGGCGCCGATGCGTTGTCGCCGCGGCAGCCCGCCGTCCGTCATGCCGGCGAGTCTAGGGTTCGAGGGCCCCGTCCCCGGGTACTAGGAGGCGATGTCCGTTTCTCTTCCAGCCCCTGCCCGGGCGCCGGCGCCGGCTGCGCGAAAGCCGGGCCGCGACCCGTGGTTCGACAACGCCAAGTTCGCGCTCGTCACCCTGGTCGTGATCGGACACATGTGGACCCTGCTGTCCGACGCCGGCGCCAAGGTGTGGTTGTACGACTTCCTCTACTACTGGCACGTGCCGGCGTTCGTGATCGTCACCGGCTACCTGTCGCGCAACTTCGACTACTCACACGACCGACTGCGGGCACTGTTTCGCACCGTCGTGGTGCCGTACATGGTCTTCGAGCTGGTGCTGGCGCTGTTCCGCGTGTACGTCGGCCACGAGGACATCAACGACATCTGGGCCGACCCGCACTGGCCGATGTGGTACCTCGCGGCTCTGTTCTTCTGGCGGCTGCTCACGCCGCTGTTCCGGAGGGCGTCGTACGCCGCCATCCCGATCGCGGTCGTCGTCAGCCTGGTCGCGGGCATCCGCGCCACCGACTGGCTCGACCTCGCTCGCGTGCTGGGCCTGCTGCCGTTCTTCGTGATCGGCATCTCCCTGCGCAAGGAGCACTTCGAGGTGCTCCACCGGCGCTGGGTACGCGCCGCAGGGGTTGTGGTGCTCGCACTGATCTTCGTCGCGGCACGGTTCACCGACGCCTGGATCAACACCGAGTGGCTCTACTACCGAGCCCGGTACGACGAGCTCGAGCCGCACGATCTCCAGGCGATCCTGATCCGCTCCGCGTTGATCGTCATCGGCACCCTGGGAGCGTTCGCGTTCCTGTCGCTCCTGCCGCCCCGGCAGACCTGGTACACCAAGCTCGGCGGCGCCACCCTCGTGGTCTACCTGTTCCACGGATTCGTGGTGAAGTCTCTGCTCTATGCGGGCATCACGTTCGGCGGCCACGAGAACCTGGGCCTGCTCGTGCTCACGCCGTTCGCGGTACTGCTGGCCACGCTCTTGTCCTGGCCCTCGGTGACGCGCCTGCTCAACAAGGCGGTCGACCCGATCGGCGGGATCATCTCCTACCGGCGGCACCGTGGCCTTCCGCCTCCCGGGGACGTGCCTTCCGCCGAGGTGAAGGCCCCCACGAAGGAGCCAGCGCGCTGAGCGGCAGTGCGGCTCACCCCGCGCGCGTGGGAGGCTCCACCGTCGTCAGCTGAACGGCGGGCGCTCGTCGAGGCGCACCGAGCGCCGCCCGGCCCAGCGCCAGACGCGGGCCGCGCGGTCGCGGTCCTCGTCGGTGACCAGGTTGCCCATCCAGCGCAGAGCGAGCGTCATCAGCCAGGTGGAACGCATCCCGGGCGGACCCAGCGCAGGGAGCAGACGCGGCACCGTCACCAAGCCAGCGAGCCGCCGGGCGATCGAGAACGACTCGCCGTAGTGGTCACGCAGCAGCGCCGGCCACAGCGCGGAGACGTCGTCGTGCTCGGCGAGCACCTCGGCGACCAGGCGCCCGGTCTCGAGGCCGTAGTCGATGCCCTCGCCGTTGAGCGGGTTGACGCACGCGGCGGCGTCCCCGATCAGCGCCCAGTTCTGGCCCGCCACGTTGGACACCGCGCCACCCATCGGCAGCAGCGCGGAGGTTGGCGCCCGCAGCGGCCCGTCGAGCACGAACTCCTCGCGGCGCTGGTCGGCGTAGTGCTGCATCAGCGGCCTCAGCGCAACCTCCGCCGGCCGCTTGGCCGTCGCCAGGGTGCCGACGCCGATGTTCACCTCGCCGTCGCCGAGAGGGAAGATCCAGCCGTAGCCGGAGAGCACCTGGTCGTCCATGCCGCGCAGCTCGAGGTGCGAGCTGATCCACTCGTCGTCCGAGCGCTCCGAGCGCACGTAGGCCCGCGCGGCGACGCCGTACGCCGTCTCCCGGTGCCACTCGCGGCCCAGCACCTTGCCCAGCGGCGAACGGACGCCATCGGCGACCACCAGCTGCTCGCAGCCGATCTCGAACCGCTCGCCGTCCCTCTGGAAGACCACCGCCGCCACCCGGGCCCCGTCACGTCGTACGTCGACCGCGCGGGCACCGTCCACGCCCACCGCCCCGGACTTCATCGCCGTCGTGCGCAGGTGGTCGTCGAGCACCGTGCGCGGCACCGCAGAGCCGTAGTCGGGCAGGCTGCCGCCTGGCCACGGAAGGAGGAGCGTCTGCCCGAACCCGTGCGCCCGGAGCCCACGGTTCGTCGTGTGCGCACGCACCCAGTCGTCCTGTCCGAGCAGCTGCAGCTCGGCGATCGCCCGCGGCGTCAGTCCGTCGCCACAGGTCTTGTCGCGCGGGAACACCGCCGCGTCGGCGAGCACCACGTCGCGACCGCCCCGGGCAGCCCACGCCGCCGCCGCCGCCCCCGCAGGCCCGGCACCGACGACCAGCACGTCCGTGCGCGCAGGCGCCTGGGGCAGGGTCATCCGGCCATTCTTCCAAGCGCCACCCGGCGGACCACCGCCGGGCACCCGCCTCACTCCCGGGACGACTCCTTCTCGTCCTCGGTGTCCTCGGACTCCTGCGGATCAGCGCCCTCGGAGATCGCCTCCTCGTCGACGAACTGCTTCGGCGCGCTGTCGTGCTCGTCCTGGTCTTCGAAGAAGCCGGTCTCCGGGTCGAACGTTCGGTCCGTGTTGTCGACCTCGACGTTGTCCGGCCGGTTCTCCGGATCGAGCCGCTCCTCCCGCTC
>Ga0207701_10008265_pt1 | contig 10294 bp, 9 predicted proteins | sample KBSSwiSSwithPhiX_FD_184294 | JGI IMG/M metagenome (GOLD analysis project Ga0207701, IMG submission 184294) | Switchgrass rhizosphere bulk soil microbial communities from Kellogg Biological Station, Michigan, USA, with PhiX - S5 (SPAdes) (version 2) | ecosystem: Environmental > Terrestrial > Soil...
GGTGCAGGACATCGCTGACCCGCCGACACAGGGGGAACGGATGACAGGAATCGTTCGATTCCAGGCTTTGGCCTTTGACCTGGTCGACGGCCGGCTTGTTGAAAGTCAACGGGTCGACTGCGGAGACCCCGCGCTCGCGATACAGACGGCGCAGGGGCAGTGGAAGGTTTTCGGCCACGCCGGCGCGGTTGCGTTCAGCCGTGTCAGCTCTTTCGACGCGGAAAAATCAATTCGAAGGCACGTGCTCCGCCGGTTCGGGCAGGTGCCCGATGAGTATCTGAAGGATACGACCGGCGGATGGTCTTCGGACGGCGGGGCGTCGTCTTAACTCGCCTTCGCGACCTCCTCGTCTTCCGGTTCGATAAAATACATTCCGGACATCGGATCGACCCAGCACAAACGATCGTGCACTTTCTTCACCCCGGCGATATTCTCGGCGCAGACGATCGCCGCTTGCCTGGTGCGTTCATCGGTAATGATCCCGCTCAGATGCACGATGCCGTCGCGGACGACGACACCAAGGCCATTCGGGCACCAATCGTGGCTGCGGAGCGCATTGATGATGCGGTCACGGATGTGATCGTCATCGGCCGTCGGATCGGGAATCTGACGGGCGAGGCTCGCGACCGCCTGCAACAGGTTGGCGCGTGACACGATGCCGACCAGCCTTTCGCCGCGCATCACCGGCAGCCGCTTGAGCTTGTTTTTCTCCATCAGTGCCACGATCGTTTCGAGCGGAGTATCCTCGCTGATCGTCACGGGATCAGGCGTCATGATCTCGGCGATCTTGCGGCCGTGTTCGTGAACGAAGTCGGTTGCCGCCTGACCCGGACCGAGAATGAATTTCAGCAGACGGCTGCGCCTGCGCTGCGTGCCGATTTCGCTGCGGCGGACGAAATCACCTTCGGAGACGATGCCAACCAGCTTGCCGGCGACGTCGACCACCGGCAGCCCGCTGATATGTCGCTGCAGCATGAGGTTCGCGGCTTCAAGCACGCTGGCGTCCGGCAAGACGGTAAAGACCGGCCGGGTCATGATCTGATGTGCGCGCATAAGGCCCTCCGTGAATTCGGGATCGATAGTTGGAGTTTACCGCCACCGATCGGCCAGCTGTTTGATGCAGCGCAATGTTCATGTGACATAGGGTCGTAGCATGCGAATTAGGCAAGATCGGAGGTCACGATGGAAGTTTCCGAACCAAAAAGCGCGCAGGAGCCGGCGGCCAGTCCCGCGACGCGATCGACGGATGCGAACGGACCGGCGTTGCATTTCCTGCTCGGCGCGCAGCGGATCCTGGTGGAGGAGATGGTGTTCTCGGCCGAGGCGACGCTCGATCGGATACGAACCGAAATACACTTGTTCGGCGAGTTTGCCTCGAAGTTGGCCGAATCGCACTCGGTTCTGGATTGGAAGAAGATGGGCCAGGAATGCGGCCGGCATCAGCTTGAATTTGTTCGGCGCGACTGCGATCGGATGTTCAGGCATGGCGAGCGGTTGATCGATGCCACCGCAGCCCTCTTGAGCAATCGGCCGTAGCGCATAGGACGCGCAGCCACCTCTTCTGGCAACGACCGGCGCTCAAATCTCTCGAGTGCGGGCGCCGTCGGTTGCGGGTCGCTTCCGATTTTTGATCTTGCTCAACAGGGGATTGGCGGGTCCGGAGTAGGGAATATCGACGAATTTGTCATCAGGCCGAGACCGCGCCGGGTTACAATGCCGTGCGATTGCGAAACGGCCTCCTGAACCTGCAGGGGGTCAGCCCCGGCCGGATACGAGACCGATGTCGACCTATCGTTTGAAAAATCTGCTCGCGCCCCGATCGGTTGCGCTGGTTGGCGCCAGTTCGCGGCAGGGATCCGTCGGCAGAGCCCTTCTCGGCAATATCCGCAAGGCGAACTTCCAGGGACAATTCGGCGTGGTGAATCCGCATCATGCGGAGATCGACGGTTTTGCCACGGTGGCGAAGCTCGACCAACTGCCGTTCGTACCCGAACTGGTGGTGGTTACAGCGCCGGCGCAAGCGGTCGCGGCCATCGTCGATGAGGCGGGAAGGCGCGGCGCCGCCGGCGCGCTCGTCATTACAGCCGGGCTCGGCCACGGGGCCGGTTCGATGGCCGAAGCCACCGAACGCGCCGCACGCAAGTATGGCATGCGGCTGGTGGGCCCCAATTGCCTTGGCATGATGCTGCCGGGCGTCCACCTCAATGCGAGTTTTTCCGCGCATATGCCGGTTCCGGGAAACCTGGCGCTGATTTCGCAATCGGGCGCAATCGCGGCGGGCATGGTGGACTGGGCGGCGCAGCGCGCGGTCGGTTTTTCCGGGATCGTTTCGATCGGCGACCAGCTCGACGTCGATATCGCCGACCTGCTGGATTATTTCGCGATGGACAGCAAGACCCGCGCCATCCTGCTCTATGTCGAGGCCATCAAGGATGCCCGCAAATTCATGTCGGCGGCGCGCGCGGCCGCGCGGATCAAGCCTGTGGTCGTTGTCAAGTCCGGCCGTATGGCGCAAGGCGCGAAGGCAGCTGCCACGCATACGGGCGCGCTGGCCGGGGCGGATGCGGTCTACGATGCCGCGTTTCGGCGCGCCGGAATCCTGCGGGTTTCGGATTTGCGCGAACTGTTCGACTGCGCGGAGACGCTGGGCCGCGTCGGATCGCCGCCGGGGAAGCGGCTGGCGATCCTGACCAACGGTGGCGGCATCGGCGTGCTTGCCGTCGACCGGCTGGCCGAGCTGGGAGGCATCCCGGCCGTCATCGCGCCAGCCACACGCGAAAAGCTCGATGCGGTGCTGCCCCCGACCTGGTCGGGATCGAATCCGGTAGACGTCGTCGGCGACGCCGGTCCGGAACGCTATGCCGCTGCGCTGGAGGCATTGCTGGCCGATTCGAACAACGACGCGGTGCTGGTGATGAATGTCCAGACCGCGATCGCTTCCGCCGATGATATCGCCGCCACCGTGATCGGGATCGTGCGCAACTACCGCGAGCAGCGCCGCGGTGCCGCCAAGCCGGTGCTCGCGGTCTGGGTCGGCGCCGACGCCAAAATCATCGATCTCCTGAGCGGCGCCGGCATCCCCAACTTCCCGACCGAGGACGACGCCGTGCGTGGTTTCATGCACCTGGTGCGCCATCGCGAGGTGGTGGAAGCATTGGCGCAGGTGCCGCCGGCCATGCCAGGCGAGTTCGCACCCGATACGGACACGGCCCGGCAGATCGTCGCGATGGCGATTGCCGACGGACGCCAATGGCTCGACCCGGTCGAGGTCAAACGGTTGCTCGAGGCCTACGACATTGCGATGGTGCCGACCTTTGCCGCGGCCGACGCCGATGCGGCAGTCGCCGACGCTTCAAGACTGTTCGCGCAAGGATCGACCGTCGTGCTCAAGATCATGTCGCGCGACATCGTCCATAAGTCCGACGTCGGCGGCGTCGTACTCAATCTCACCAGCGCCGATGCGGTGCGGAAGGCGGCCGGCGATATCCTGGCGCGGGCGCGGGCATTGCGTCCAGAGGCCCGGATCTCCGGCGTCATCGTGCAGGCAATGGTGGTGCGGCAAAAGGCGCGCGAGTTGATTCTCGGCCTCGCCAACGATCCAACCTTCGGCACCGTCGTGGTGTTTGGCCGCGGCGGTACCGCGGTCGAGATCATCAACGACAAGGCGCTGGCGCTGCCGCCGCTCGACCTGCAACTGGCCCACGATTTGATCAAGCGTACGCGCGTCTCCCGGCTGTTGTGTGCCTACCGCGACGTGCCGGCGGTGAAGCAGGATGCGGTGGCGATGGTCCTGGTCAAGTTATCGCAGATGGCCGCGGATATTCCTGAGATCCGGGAACTCGACATCAATCCGCTGTTGGCCGACGAAGCCGGCGTATTGGCCGTCGATGCACGCGTCGCGGTCGGGCCGACGGGGCGCAAATTCGCGGGCACGGGCCCCGCCAATTTCGCGGTGCGGCCCTATCCGTCACAATGGCAGCGGCACATCGAGGTCAAGAACGGCTGGCGGGTCTTTGTGCGGCCGATCCGTCCCGAGGACGAGCCGTTGATTCATGAATTCCTGCGTCACGTTACCTCTCAGGATTTGCGGCTGCGCTTCTTCGCCCCGATGAAGGAATTTACCCACGCATTCATTGCCCGGCTGACGCAGCTGGACTACGCCCGCGCCATGGCATTCGTCGCGTTCGACGAAGCCAGCGGCGAATTGGTCGGCGTGGTCCGGATCCACTCGGATTCGGTCTACGAAAACGGCGAATACGCGATCCTGTTGCGATCCGATCTGAAGGGCAGGGGGCTGGGCTGGGCCCTGATGCAGATGATCATCGAATACGCGCGGTCCGAAGGGCTCAAAATAATCTCCGGCGACGTGCTGGCCGAAAACACGGTGATGCTGGCGATGTGTCGGAGCCTCGGCTTCGAGGTGAAATCGGATCCAGCCGAACACGATATCTGCAACGTCACGCTCGCGTTGTAGCGGGAACGGCGGCACGGGGCCGTCCCGAACCTCCGCCCGGTTCTTTACAGGCGGCCTATTCCGCCGCTACCGGCCTGTCGGCGCCGGTCTCAAGTGAATACCGGTTCCTCGTGGATCGGCTCGGGGCCTTCCCCGATTACCCGGATCGATAGTTGGGGTCTGATATCGGACTCCAGGCATCGCAGGTCGGCAGCCAGATATTTTGCATACACGACCGCCTCCGAAGCCAGCCTGAAGTCGCGCCCAACCTGGTCGCGGATGGGAAGTTTGTCGTTTATGTCGAAATAGAAACGCATGGACCTCTCCTCTATCCGTCGGGCCTGATCGTATGCGATGCCGCGACTCGGCAATTGATTTGCGTCAACCGGTCGGCGCTTTAAGCGAAGCTATTGGAGGGTCTTCAGATACGACAACAGGTCATGAATCTGGTCGGGATCGAGCCGGAACTCCGGCATGGTCGGATGGCCGGTTTGAATGCCTTCGGCGAGCGACTCGGCCAGGGTTTCGATCGGATAGCGCTTGTGCAGATTGCGAAATGGCGGCGCAATCCTGAGCGGGCTTCGGCTAACCCGATCGATGGCGTGACATCGCGCGCAATTGTTGAGTGCGAAGGTCTTGCCGCGCTGCTGGTCGGGCGAGGCGGCCGGGGCCGGCGCCAACGTGAAGAGAGTCAACGCGAGAGTCCCCAAAATTCGTCCAATCATTGCAGCTTCGACCCCGGTGGGATTTCCCGATATCGGCGCACAATAAAGGATTAATCGCTGGCCAATTTGATCTGGATCAAATGGGCTGGCCGTGAACGGAGTAAAATGGACGATGTCTCAGCGGGTCCTTGACCGGGGGATGCAGTGGCCGGCCGCCGGTCGAACGGGCAGAGGCAATGATCCGAACCATCACCCCAAGTTCATTTCGCGCCAATTTCGGCCGCTGCACGGCCTGCGCCGTGAGGTCATTCAGCATCTGCGGCGCGCTCGACGAGGCCGATCTCGCCGAGTTGGAGCGACTAGCCCGCCCCGTCCACCTGCCTCCCAACGAGGCCCTGTTCACCGCCGGGGAGGCCGCCGCTTCCGTCCATAACATTACCGCGGGTGTTGCGCGCCTGTACAAGCTGCTGCCCGACGGGCGGCGGCAGGTGATCGGCTTTGCGCTGCCCGGAGACTTTCTCGGCACGACGCCGTCCGACCGCTACCGTTTTTCGGCGGACGCGATCGGTACCGTTTCGGTGTGCCGCTTCCCTGCAGACGTCTTCCTGCACTTCATCGGGCGGCGTCCGAACTTCCTGCTCCGGATCAACGAATTTGCGGCACGTGAGCTGATGCTGGCACAGGAGCAGATGCTGTTGTTGGGGCGGCGTACGGCGGAAGAGAAGGTTGTGGCCTTTCTGCTCGGCTGGCGGGCGCGGCTGGCCCATATCGGCGACGATCGGCAGACCATTTCATTGCCGATGAGCAGGCAGGATATCGCGGACTATCTCGGGCTGACCATCGAGACAGTGAGCCGGACATTGACCCGATTCGAGCGTGAAAAGATGCTCGTCATCGTCAAGGGTGGCGTGCGCCTGCTCGACTCGACGCGGGCCGAGGCGATGGCTGCAGCGTGAAGGTCATTTTTCGCAGCCACTGTCCGATTGATTCAGGTCAAGGATGATTTGCGCAGAACGGGCATCATTCCTCCATCACAGGGAGGTTTCCGATGCCGATCGATTCGATGCTCGTTGCCGCAGGCATAGTCGTGATGTTTGTTGTCTTTGCCGCCGTTCTGGCGTGGGGCGATCAGCAGACCCGCACCAAGCAGTTGGCCGAACAGCCCAACACAAAGCGCCGGCCATTCTGAGCCGAACCGTGTTCTCGTCCAGAATTTCCCGCGGGCCAAGGTGAGCGCTGTCGTGAACGATATCGTACGCCGTTACGCCCGATTGCGGGTGCCGCGATACACCTCCTATCCGACGGCGGCCGAGTTCTCGCCTGCGGTCGCGTCCGCGGACCAGCAGCGGTGGTTGCGGGATCTGGGTACGACCGAGGCCGTCTCGGTTTATTTGCATGTGCCGTATTGCCGCGAACTCTGCTTCTATTGCGGCTGCAACACCAAGAAGGCGATGCGCGACGACGTCATCGCGGCCTATCGCGAAGCGCTGGAATCCGAGGTCGCCTTGACCCGCGATGCCCTGTCGGCACCGCTCCGCATCACCCGGCTGCACTGGGGTGGGGGAACGCCGAGCATCCTGGGCGCGGAGGGGCTCGCATCCGTGACGGCGGTGCTGCGCCGACATTTCGTTTTTGGAGACGATTTCGAACACGCCATCGAACTCGATCCCCGTTATGTGACGTCATTGCTGGCGGATAGTTTGGAGGAACTCGGGGTCAATCGCGTCAGCCTGGGCGTGCAGGACGTCAATCCGCTGGTTCAGGCGGCGATCGGGCGGTGGCAGCCGATGCGGGACGTCGAAGCCGCCGTGTTTCGGTTGCGGGCTGCCGGCATCGGAAAACTGAATTTCGACCTGATCTACGGCCTGCCTCTGCAGACCATCGCCTCGCTGCGCAAGACCTGCGAGACCGTTGCGATGCTCTCGCCGGATCGCATCGCCTGCTACGGTTACGCCCATATGCCGCGCCTCAAAGCCAACCAGCGGCTTATCGATGAGAAGGCACTCCCCGGCGTGGAGGAGCGAATTGACCAGGCCTCTGCCATTGCCGAGGAATTCCAGCGCCACGGTTTTCTGAAGGTCGGCATCGATCATTTTGCGAGACCCGACGACGCGCTGGCGCGGGCCGCGATGTCGGGGCGGCTGCATCGCAATTTCCAGGGCTATACCGACGACGGCAGACAGACCCTGATCGGCTTCGGCGCGTCCTCGATCTCGCGGTTCCGCGATGGATACGTCCAGAATGTTTCCGACGTTCCCCGCTATGTCCGAGCCATTGCGGATGGTCGGCTGGCGGCGTCGCGCGGTTGCCGGCTCGATGCCGCCGAGAAGCAGCGCGCCCGCACCATCGAAAGCCTGATGTGCGCGTTTAAGGCCGATCTCGACGTCACGGCGCCCGACATGGAGTTTGCCGAAGAACTTTCACTGTTGCAGCCATTGGTCGAAGACGGGCTGGTTTGCGTCGAAGGCCGCGTCGTGACGGCAACCGACGCCGGCCGCCAGGTGGTGCGGGTCATCGCGGCAGTATTCGATTCGCACATGCGCGCTGATGCGGCGCGCTTCAGCAAGGCGGTATGACCGGCGCAATCGGCTTGATTTAGGTCAAGGTTCTCTCCGTCCAAACCGCAATGCTGGGGGTCACCCTGGAGACCTCCATTGACGAATGCTTTCGGCCAAACAGGCGATTTGCCCGGAGCCGGGGCGCTGACGGGTTGGGCAAGGTCCGTCGCCGCCAGGTTCTTCCGGGCGAACGAGCTTTTGGGCATGGATCGTGCCGAGTTCGAGCAGATTGCGCGGGATCTAAATCTGCGGCCTCTGGATCTTTACGAGTTCTTGACGGGGCGCCGGGTTTCAGCCGACGGGCTGGATGAACTCCTGACGGCGGAATTCGAAGCATCTCCACAACTTGCGAAGCCGCTGCGCACGATCGAACGGCGGCACCGTGCGGCCATGCGGATGTCCGTGCCGATCGCTCCGTGCTGTTGATGCTTGACCGTGTTTTTACCAGTACCCGCAAATTTGCGGGCGTTTGACCTCGATCAATTCGGCGTTGCAGCAGGTGTGATCATTCAACGAAGCGTTTGCAGAAGAGAAGGCCGCGCATGAACCAGTCTCAAATCGCAAAATCGATGACCCATGGCGAAGCCGGTCTCGCAATCGTTTTTGCAGTGTCCGCGTTTCTCTGCCTGTTCGCCACAGGCAAGGCATTGGATACGGCGTTCGCCTTCCATGCGGCACTGGCGTGTGCGGCCAGCCTTTGGGCCGTCTTTGCGATCGTGAACCGGTATTACGATCGCCCGGCGGCGCTGCCGCCCAGGGAGATCAACGGTCGACCCAACTACAACATGGGTCCGGTCAAATTCTCGGCGGTGATGGCGATGTTCTGGGGTATCGCCGGTTTTGCGGTCGGACTGCTGATTGCATCGCAGCTTGCATGGCCGGCACTCAATTTCGACCTGCCGTGGACCAGTTTTGGTCGCCTGCGGCCGCTGCACACCTCAGCGGTGATCTTTGCGTTCGGGGGCAACGTGCTGATCGCAACCTCGTTCTACGTCGTGCAGAAATCGTGCCGCACGCGGCTCGCCGGCGATCTGGCGCCGTGGTTTGTCGTCATTGGGTACAATTTCTTCATTCTGATTGCGGGTACCGGCTATCTGCTCGGCGTCACCCAGTCCAAGGAATATGCCGAGCCCGAATGGTACGCCGATCTGTGGCTGACGATCGTCTGGGTGACCTATCTGCTGGTCTTCCTGATGACCCTCATCCAGCGCAAGGAGCCGCACATCTTCGTGGCGAACTGGTTCTATCTCGCCTTCATCGTCACCATCGCGGTGCTGCACCTCGGAAATAACCCGGCGCTGCCGGTGTCGGTCTGGGGCTCGAAATCCTACATCGCCTGGGGCGGCGTTCAGGACGCCATGTTCCAGTGGTGGTACGGCCACAACGCGGTCGGTTTCTTCCTCACCGCCGGCTTCCTCGCCATCATGTACTACTTCATTCCCAAGCGCGCCGAGCGGCCAATCTATTCCTACCGGCTGTCGATCATCCACTTCTGGGCGCTGATCTTTCTCTATATCTGGGCCGGACCGCATCACCTGCATTACACGGCATTGCCGGACTGGGCGCAGACACTCGGCATGACGTTCTCGATCATGCTGTGGATGCCATCATGGGGCGGCATGATCAACGGTCTGATGACGCTGTCGGGCGCGTGGGACAAGCTGCGCACCGATCCGGTTCTGCGCATGCTGGTCGTGTCCGTCGCTTTTTATGGCATGTCGACCTTCGAAGGTCCGATGATGTCGATCAAGGTGGTGAATTCGCTCAGCCACTATACCGACTGGACTATTGGTCACGTTCATTCCGGCGCGCTCGGCTGGGTCGGATTCGTCTCGTTCGGCGCGCTGTACTGCCTGGTGCCCTGGTTGTGGAACCGCAAGGGCCTTTACAGCCTCAAGCTCGTCAACTGGCACTTCTGGATCGCGACCATCGGCATCGTTCTCTACATCTCCGCAATGTGGGTATCAGGAATCCTGCAGGGTCTGATGTGGCGGGCCTACACCTCGATGGGTTTCCTTGAATACTCCTTCATCGAAACCGTGGAAGCGATGCATCCGTTCTACATCATCCGCGCCGCAGGCGGCGCGCTGTTCCTGATCGGCTCGCTGATCATGGCCTACAATCTCTGGATGACGGTGCGCGCCGGCGAGGCGGAAGTGCAGGCACCCGTCGCCCTCCAGCCGGCGGAATGAGGAGAAGCTAAATGTCATTCTGGACGCGGCACCAGATTTTCGAAAAGAATTCGATCATCCTGATCGGAGGGATCCTGGTGGTCATCGCAATCGGCGGTCTGGTCGAGATCACACCGCTGTTCTATTTGAAGAGCACCATCGAGGCTGTCGACGGCGTCCGGCCGTACACGCCGCTGGAGCTTGCCGGCCGCAACGTCTACGTCCGCGAGGGCTGCTATCTCTGCCATTCGCAGATGGTCCGGCCGCTACGCGACGAGGTCGAACGCTATGGCCACTATTCGCTGGCGGCGGAGAGCATGTACGACCACCCGTTCCAGTGGGGATCGAAGCGCACAGGGCCGGACCTCGCGCGTGTCGGCGCCAAATATTCCGATGAATGGCACGTCACGCACCTCGCCAATCCGCGGGCTATCGTGCCGCAATCAG
>Ga0207701_10008269_pt1 | contig 10290 bp, 12 predicted proteins | sample KBSSwiSSwithPhiX_FD_184294 | JGI IMG/M metagenome (GOLD analysis project Ga0207701, IMG submission 184294) | Switchgrass rhizosphere bulk soil microbial communities from Kellogg Biological Station, Michigan, USA, with PhiX - S5 (SPAdes) (version 2) | ecosystem: Environmental > Terrestrial >...
CTCGACGACCATGAGATCGAAGGCTACGAGATCCACGCCGGCGCCCTGGTGCGCACCGATGACGCCGCCGCGCCGGCCTTCGAGATCACCAGCCGCAACGGCGCCCCGGTACGCATCCTCGACGGCGCGGTGCGCGGCGCCACCGTGGGCACCCTGATCCACGGCCTGTTCGAGAACCAGGGCCCGCGCCGGGCCCTGCTGGCGCATCTGCGCGCGCGGCGCGGCTTGCCGCCTCCGCCGGGCGCCGCGGCAGCCTTGCCGTCACGCGCGGCCGAGTACGATCGGCTGGCGTCGGTGGTGAAGGCCAACGTCGACTGGGACGCGCTGGCGGCGTTGCTCGGCCGGTGAATCGCCGTGCGGGTCTGGCCGGCCGCAGGCGCGGCGCGCCGCCCTCGCGCCGCGCGATCCGCGGGCTGCTGGGCGCGCTGGTCGGGTTGGGCCTGGTCGGATCCCGCTCCACTCCGGCGCACGCCGACGGCGCGTTCCCTGACTCCTTCGCTCCGCTGCTGCCGCGCACCCGACCACACCAGATCCTGCTGGCCACCAACTTTGGCCTGGTGTCGTCCGACGACGACGGCGCCAGCTGGGCCTACGCCTGCGAGCTGCCCGACAGCGCCTACGGCCGCCTCTACAATCTGGGCGCGCCACCCGCCGAGCGGATCTACGCGGTGGCCACCGCGGGTCTGGTGGCCAGCGACGACGGCGGCTGTCGCTGGACGGTGGGCGGCGGCGCGCTGGCGGGGGCGGTGGTGGTCGACGCCTTCCCCGATCCGCAGGATGATCCCCACCTGCTGGCTATCGCCGCCGCCGCGGGCGCGCGCGATCTGGCGGTCTACGAGTCGCGCGACGCGGGGATCAGCTTCCGCGGGCCGCTGTTCGCGGCCCCGTCCGGGGCGGTGCTGACCGGCGTCGAGCTGGCCGCCGGCAGTCCCGGGACGATCTATCTGTCGTTCTATCAGACGCCAGGGATCCACCCGCGCCTGGCCCGTTCCAGCGACGGCGGCGCCAGCTGGCGCACCGCCGATCTCGAGCCCGCGCTGGGCACCGCCGTGCCCTTCCTGGCCGCGGTCGATCCGGTCGCCGCCGACACCGTCTACCTGCGCCTGTCCGGCCGGCGCTCCAATGAGGACGCTTACGAGGCGCTGGCGATCACCCGCGACGCCGGCGCCAGCTGGGCGACGCCGCTGGTGCTGCCGGGCGGGACGCTGACCAGCTTTTTCCGGCGTGCCGACGGCACCCTGCTGGCCACCGGCGCCACCGCGGGCGCCGCCGTCGCCCACCGCTCGATCGACGGCGGCGCCAGCTTCGCGCCCTGGCGGCTGGCCATTCACCCGCGCGGCTTCGCGGAGCGCGGCGGCTTGCTCTACGCGGCCACCGACAACCTGGCCGATGGATTTGCGCTGGCCAGCAGCGCCGACGGCGAGGCCTGGACCGGGTTGATGCGCTTTCAGGACATCACCGCCGTGCGCGCCTGTATCCAGCCGGTTTGCCAGGCCGATTGCCGCTTCCGCGCCGGCCTGGGCCTGTTCGCGCAAGCGGTCTGCGGGGGCGCGCCCCCCGCCGACGCCGGCAGCCCGGTGCGGCCCTCCGGCGGCGCGGTCGCGGCGTCGGGCTGCGCCTGCCAGGCCAGCGAAGGGGAGGCGGCACCGATCGCCTGGTCGCTGCCGGCGCTGCTGGCGCTGCTGGCGCTGGGCCGGCGACTGGCTAGAGTCTGACCGGCTTGCGGGAGAAACTTCCGCAGGCTGGCGACGTACCCGACCATGAGGACCGACATCCCATCCCCGCGTCCACCGGCCGCGCCATGAGCGACACGCTGTCGGACGTGCTGCGCGCGGTGCGCCTGACCGGGGCGGTGTTCTTCACCGTCGACGCCACCGAGCCCTGGGTCACCGAGACCCCGGCCGCGCCCGAGATTGCCGGCAGCATCGTCCCCGGCGCCGAGCACGTCATCGACTACCACGTGGTCACCGCCGGGGCCTGCTGGGGCGGCATCGTCGGCGAGGAGCCGGTGCGCCTGCTGGCCGGCGACGTCATCGTGTTCCCCCATGGCGACACCCACGTGATGTCTAGCGCCCCGGGCATGCGCGGCAACCCCGACCCCCACCTTTACCACCGCACCGAGATCCAGCGCCCGGTGGCGATCCGGCAGCGCACGGGCAGCGCGGCGCACGCCGAGGTGATCTGCGGCTTTCTGGGCTGCGACGCGCGCCCGTTCAATCCCCTGCTCGAGACCTTGCCGCGCACCATCCACGTGCGCCCGCAGCCGGGCGACCAGGGGGTCATCGGCCTGTTCGTCCGGCTGGCGCTGGCCGAGTCGGCGGCGCGCCGGTCCGGCGGCGAGAGCGTGCTCGCCCACCTGAGCGAGCTGCTGTTCATCGAGGTGGTGCGCCGCCACCTGGCCAGCTTGCCGCCCGAGCAGCGCGGCTGGCTGTCCGGCCTGCGCGACCCGCAGATCGGGCGCGCGCTGGGCAAGCTCCACGATCGGCCCGCGCACCCCTGGAGCCTGGAAGAGCTGGCCGCCGCTGTCGGCATGTCGCGCTCGATGCTGGCCGAACGCTTCGCGCACTTCGTGGGCGTGCCGCCCATGCAGTACCTGGCACAGTGGCGCATGCAGCTGGCGGCCACCCTGCTGGCCAGCACCGCGCTGGGCCTGGCCGAGCTGGCGCCGCGGGTCGGCTACGGGTCCGAGGCGGCGCTGAGCCGCGCCTTCAAGCGCTGGGTCGGGGTGGCCCCGGCGGCCTGGCGCCAGGGCAAGCGCAACGGGACGCCGCGCCCGGCGCCCTGACCGGGGTCGCCGGCGGCGCCGGGCCGCGCGCGCGGGCGGCCGGGTTCATCCGCCGGTCGAGTCCCACTGCTCCATGCGCTGCCGGCGCTCGGCGCGGAAGTTGGTCACCTCCAGGCGCAGGCCGTCCGGGTCGTCGATGAAGGTGGCGTGGTAGTCGGGGGCGTACTCGGGATAGAGGCGGGGTGGGCTGGCCGGCACGCCGGCCGCGGCCAGCGCCCAGGCGACCCGCTCCACCTCGTCCGCCCCGGCCACGCGCAGGCACAGGTGATGGAGACCGGGCGCGGTGCGATTGTGGGGCAGGGCGCTCGAGGCGGGCCGCAGCACGATCCCGAACAGGCGGTTGTAGTACTGCACGTGGGGATCGCCGGCCAGGGTGAAGCGGTTCTTGCGAAAGCCCAGGGCATCCTGCAACAGCCGATCGTAGAACGGCTCCGACCGCTCGAGCGACGAGACGGTCAGGTAGATGTGATCGATCCCGATGACCTCGGCGGCGGGTGACATGGCCGCCACTTTATCCCGGCCTCACCCGCCCGTTCAGCTCTTCAGCACCCGGTAGCGCAGGTGAGTGGCGTGCGGCCCATCGTGCACCGAAAGCTTCTTCAGGCGGATCCCCTCGGGCAGCGCCTCGAACAGCCGCACGCCGCCGCCCAGCAAGTAGGGCGCCAGGTGAATGACCATCTCGTCACACAGCCCGGCTGCCAGCGCCTGCTTTCCGGGTGAGGCGCCGCCCAGCTTGATGTGCTTGCCATGGGCGACCGCGCGCGCCTGGCGGATGGCGCTCTCCACGCCGTCGGTCACGAAGGTCAGGTTCGAGGGGCCACGCGGGTAGTCGGCCGGCGGGTTGTGGGTCAGGACGAAGACTGGCACGCCGTTCACCGGGTGCTTTCCGTCCCAGCCGTGGGCGATCTCGTAGGTGCGGCGCCCGAAGATGAAGGCGCCGCTCTCGGCGAACATCAGTTCGACCTGATCCCGGTTGACCCCCGGCTCGGGACGGAACAGCGGATGGCGGTACTCCTCGCTGCCCGAAAAATACCAGTCGAAGACGTGCTCGCCCCCGTTTTGCCCCAGCGGGTGCGCCTGGCCGTCGTTTGGACCGGCGACGAAACCATCGAGTGACATCGACATGTCGATCACCACCTTGCTCATGAGCCCCTCCTGGTTGAACTGGTGACGGCTGACGTCCTGGTCCCGACAGGCGCCCCCGTCCCGTAAGTAATTAGTGCTGCTGGCGCGAAATGCCATGCGGGTCGCGCTGGAGCTTCGCCCGAACCAGCGGGCGCCTGGTATCGTTGTCTGGTGTGGCGCGGCGGCTTTGCGAAGACCGCGATGGTCCTGCCGGCGGTGTGTCTCGGCGGGGTCCTGGCGGCCTGTGACGGCGAGCCCGGCGGCAACCACCCCGACGCCGGCGCGCCGGCGTCGGCCAGCACGCTGACCTTCGTCCCGGACGTTCCCCTCGGTGGTGAGGCCTATCTCTGTTTTGGCTTCGAGGTCGGCGCCGCGGTTCGAGCGGCCGGCCTCGCGGCCATCGCCTGGGAGCCGGGGGCCGGCGCGGTCACCCTGCATCACGGAAAGCTGTATGCCGTCACCACCGCCTATCCGTCCGGACCGGTCCCCTGCGACCAGCAGCCGACCGGCGCGATCCCCTTGCACGCCTGGGCGCCGGGGAGCGAGCCGCTGCGCCTGCCGGCGGGCGTCGCGCTCGCCGTGCCCGACGACGCGGTCAGCCTGGTCGTCGAGGCCCACGTCTATCGATTCGCCGAGGGCCCACCGGTCACCGACCGGGTGGGTTTGACCCTGGCCGGCGCCGAGGCCAGCCTGCGCGCCGGCTGGAGCGGGCGCAACGCGCCGGTCCCCCCGTTGCGGCCTGGCCACCTGGAGACCTCGATGTACAGCTGCACCTTCACGGCGGGGATGCACGTCTACTTCGCCTGGCCGCACGAGCACCTGCTGGGCAGGAGCTTCCACGCCGGCATCACCGCTCCGGCCGGCGCTTTCACCCTGGTGGACGTCCCGACCTGGAACTTCAATCAGCAGGTCGCGGTGGCGGTCGACGCCGACGTCGCGGCCGGTGACCTGCTGGATGTGACCTGCAGCTGGATGAACTCCACCGACCGCTACGTGCTGCCTGGCCCCAGGACCACCGACGAGATGTGCGGTCTGGGATTGATCGTGTCACCGCCGCCACCGGGCGGTGCGCTGCCCTGCCAGACCGCCCCTTGACCGCGGGCCAGGGGCGCTAAGGCGCTGCCGTGCCGTTGAAGACGCAACCGCCGCCGAAACAGGCCGTCTGGCCCGTGCACTGGAAATAGCGCGGATCGAAAACGCAGCTCCCGGCGGTGCAGCGGGGATTGTCGTAGTACACGATCCACCAGAGTCCCAGGCACCCGCCATCCTCGCAGCCGGGATTGGCGCAAGCCGGCGCCGGGAATTCGCAGTCGCTGTCCCGGGCACAAGTCAGGTGAGGTGGATCGGGGAACAGCACATTCGCTGGCGGTGTCGGCTGCGCGCTGTCGGGAATCTCCGTCTTCCTGTCGATCAGCGCATCGGAACGCGCCGGGACATCAGCGGCCGCATCCGGTCGCGGCGCCGTCGTCTGGGTCGAGGACGAACATCCCCATCCCAGGGCCGCCGCCATCAGGACCACCGCGGCTCCCCGCGCCCACCCGAAACCCCGCGCCATGCCGTCAGTCATGTGTCGTTCCTGAGAGTATCCGCAGCCCCGATGAAGCTGCTCATTTTTCGACCAGAGGCGGTTCGGCGCTGGACGGCCTGGGCCAGAACGCCAGCAGCAGCGCCACCATGGCCCAGCCGAACACGTCGGGGGAGGCCGCGAATTCCAGGGTGGCGTGCATCATCAGGGCCAGCACCACGCCGGCCCGGCGGGTCCGCGGGTACAGCAACAGCGGCGCCAGCGCCAGCTCCAGCACCACCACCGCCCAGGCGAGCAGCGAGCGCTGTGCGCTGGTGGCCAGCAGATGTTCAGCCACCAGCGGCCGGAACCGCCCCTGCCGGGCGAACAGCTCCAGGGTGCGGCCGTCGAGCCAGTCCGGCCGGAGCTTGGCGATCGCCGCCCAGGCGTAGATCGACGCCACCCAGGTCCGCACCAGCCACCCGCTGGAACCGGGACTTTGCGGGGCGCGCGGGCGCAGGGCGCAGGTGCTGACGGCGTCGCTGCACGCCAGCACGATGGCGCCCAGGAACAGCAGGTGAAAGGTGGTGTAAAAGTGGGCCGGGTCCTGCAACACCGTGAGGTACCCCAGCGCGCCCGCCACCAGCCCCGCGGGCCCCGCCCACAGCCCCAGGGTGAACGCCAGCGCGGCCAGGGTGCGCAGGATGCACAGGGCCGCGACCGCTCCGGCCGGGAGCGCGGGAATGAACGGCGCGAGATGCGGCTGACCATCGGGCCAGGCCAGCAGGGGAGCAGCGTCCGCGAACAGGGGAAGGTGCAGCGGCGCCAGCAGCGGCGTGGTTCGCAGCACAAAGACCGCGCCCAGGGCCACGCGCGCCCGGCCGAGGGCCTCGAGATCGCCCGGGGCCCCCGCGGCTCCCGACAGGGTCTGCCGGCCGAGCATTCGCAGTCTTCCGGGCAGCTTCACCGACAGCTCACCGCGGCCTCGGAGATCTGGACCGGCGCATCCAGGGTGCGGCGCTCTTCCAGCACCACCCGCGCGCGCTGGCTGCCCGGGCGCGCGGCGCAGCTGAAGGTCGCCAGCTGATCGATGCGGCGGCGCAGCAGCGGCCCGAACGGCGCGTAGCGCCAGCCCTCGCTGCCCGCGATCAGATTGCCCACCGTGCCACCGATCCGGGCCGCCACCGCGGTCGGGGGAACCGGGCGCTGGTCGCCGGCGGCGTCGGTGGTCATCACGCGCAGCCGATAGCTCCCGCTGCGCGAGAACATGGTGAAGGCCAGCGCCCCGGTGCCTCGCCACCAGGAGACCGCCGGCAAGATCAAGACCACGGCGATGCCCAGCATCAGATGAATCACCGGGGCCCATCCAGCCGTCAGCGCGGGTCGTCGCACGCGCGACGAGTCTGCCAGAAAACCAAGTGCTCATTCTGAACTTGTGTTTTGCAAGTGCCCCGGGCACAGTGCTTGTGAAAAGCAAGTGGAGGCCACTTGAAGCGCCGTCATCGAAAGTCCGACTGCCCGGTCCACTTCGCGCTGGAGACCTTCGGCGATGCCTGGACGCTGCTCATCATCCGCGACCTGATGTTCAAGAACCGGACCACCTACACGGAGTTCCTGCGCGCGGAGGAGGGTATCGCGACCAACGTGCTGGCGGACCGCCTGGTCCGGCTGGAGGAGGACGGGATCATCGCCCGGGATCCGCAGCGCGCGGGCGGCCCCGGCTACCGCCTGACCGCAAAAGGGATCGATCTGCTGCCGGTCATGGTCGAGATCATCGCCTGGAGCGCCAGGCACGATCCGCGCACCGCCGCCGACAAGGCATTCATCCGCCGCCTGCGCGCCGACCGGCGCGGCCTGCTGACACAGATCAAGGCCCAGCTCGAGGGCCCGCACAGGGAGGAACCCACATGACCGTGCTGGAGAATTCGATCCGCATCGAGGCGCCGCCGGAAAAGGTCTGGACCGTGCTGGCCTCGCTGGAGGCGCTGGACCGTTACGATCCGGGGGTGGCCAGGTCCGAGATTGTCTCGGAGACCCGGGAAGGGCCGGGATCAGCCCGGCGCTGCGACCTCAAACCTGGTGGCTGGTTCAAGGAGAGGGTCGCCGAGTGGCGGCCGCACCAGGCGCTGTCGTTCGAGCTTTACGAGTGCACGCTGCCGGTGCGCAGCCTGCGCCACAGCTATACCCTGGTGGCCGACGGCGGTGGCACGGTGGTGCGGCAGCGCATGGAGTATCAGCTGAAGTTCGGGCCGCTTGGCAGGTTGCTGGACGCGGCCGTGGTGAGACGGAAGTGGGCCGCCGGGATCCGGGGCTTCTTCAGCGGGCTCAAGCGATACGTCGAAGCCGCGCCGGGGCTGACCCCGGATCGCCCATAGCCCGGCCGGCCGGCGCGGCGGTGAATCGCTGCCGATAGGCGGCGGGCGTGACCCCCAGGCGCTGGGTGAACGCCCGCCACATGGTGCTGGCATCTCCCAGTCCGGTGCGCGCGGTGATGTCCTTCAAGGGCAGGGTGGTCTCTTCCAGCAGGCGCCGGGCTTCGTCGATGCGCAGGCGGCGCACCAGCTGCGCGGGGGATTCGTGCAGGTGCTCGCGGCACCAGCGGCTCAGCGTGCGCGGGCTCATGCCCAGCCCGGCGGCGATCCGTTCGACCGGCAGCGGTTGATCCACGCGCTCGAGCACGAAGGCGGCGATGTCGCGCAGCCTGGGCGGTTCCCGCTCTTGCCGCTGCAGCGCCGAGCTGAACTGCGCCTGGTTGCCCGAGCGCCGGAGAAACAGCACCAGCCGCTTGGCGACCGCCATCGCCACGCCGTGTCCGTGGTCCTCCTCGACCAGCGCCAGCGTCAGGTCGATCCCGGCGGTGATGCCGGCGGAGGTCCACACCCCGCGGTCGCGCACGAAGATGCCCTCGTCGATCACCTGGGCCGCGGGGAAGCGCGCGCGCAGGTCGCCCAGGCGCAACCAGTGGGTGGTGGCCCGCCGCCCGTCGAGCAGCCCCGCCTCGCCCAGGACGAAGGCGCCGGTGCAGATCGAGACCACGGTCTCGATGTCCGGGTGATGGCGGCGCAGCCAGGCGACGATGCGCGCCTCCTCGTCGGGGATGGGCAGGCGCGGAGATCCGCCCGCCACGATCGCCACGTCCGGCGGCCGGGCGGGCGACCGGGGCAGGCTGCGGATCCCGCTGACCATCAGCCCGTGCCGGGTCCGGATCGTGGGCGAGCGGGGCCCCACCAGCTGGATCTGGTAAGCGTCGCGGCCCAGCACCTCGTTGGCGTGGCCGAGCACCTCCCAGGGACCGGCGATGTTGAGCAACCCGGTTCGGGGCGCGACCAGAAACCAGACCTGTCGGGGATCGCGCCGCACCTGGCAAGCCTGTCAGTCCCTGGCTGAAAACGCAATAACTGTGTCCTTCCGGCCAGAACGGTTCGGCGCTATCGATAAAGGAAAAAGAAGGAGGACCAACATGATCAAGATCGGCATCAACGGCTTCGGGCGAATCGGCAGGGTGGCGTTGCGCGCGGCGATGGGACGGCGCGACGTGCAGATCGTGGCGGTGAACGACCTGATCGAGCTCCCGCACCTGGCCTATCTGCTGAAACACGACTCGGTTCACGGCCGCTTTCCGCACCAGGTCGAGCTGAAGGATCAGGCGCTGGTGGTCGACGGACGGCCCATCCGCGCCACCGCGGTGAAAGATCCGGCGGCGTCGGCCTGGAACGAGGTGGAGGCCGACGTGGTGATCGAGTCGACCGGGATCTTCCTGACCAAGGAGAAGACCGAAGCGCATCTGCGGGCCGGCGCCCGGCGCGTCATCATGTCGGCGCCCTCCAAGGACGACACCCCGATCTTCGTCTATGGCGTCAACACCGATCAGTACGCCGGCGAGCCGATCATCTCGGCGGCGTCCTGCACCACCAACTGCCTGGCCCCGCTGGCCAAGGTCCTGGACGACTCGTTCGGAATCAAGCGCGGCCTGATGACCACCGTCCACGCCACCACCGCCACGCAAAAGGTGGTCGACGGTGTCTCCGGCAAGGACTGGCGCTTCGGCCGCGGGATTCTGGAGAACATCATTCCGGCCTCGACCGGCGCGGCCCAGGCGGTGACCCGGGTGCTCCCCAAGCTGCAGGGGAAGCTCACCGGCATGTCATTTCGCGTCCCCACCTCCGACGTCTCGGTGGTCGACCTGACCTGCGAGCTGCTGCGCGAGGCCAGCTACCGGGACATCTGCGCGGCGATGAAGCAAGCCTCGGAGGGGTCGCTGAAGGGCGTGCTCGGCTACACCGACGAAGAGGTCGTGTCGACCGACATGCGCGGCGACCCGTGCACCTCGGTGTTCGACGCCAAGGCCGGCATCCAGCTGGACCCCACCTTCGTGAAGCTGATCGCCTGGTACGACAACGAGTGGGCGTACTCCAGCAAGCTCCTCGACCTGGCGGTCAAGATCGCCGGCTGACCAAGCCGCGGCATGGCAGAAAGAATCTGCGCAGGCGGTGTCCAAAGCGGCATCGCTCGCGCGTCTTGAGGTGCGGGCGACGCTGCCGCATGCCAAGAACAAGGAGAACCGATGCCAAGCCAGAAATATCTGCTGATCCACCGCGGTCCAATCGACGAGCGCAGCGAGGAGATGAGCGCTGCGGTGTCGCAGCTTCGGGCGGCGGTGGATTTCGAGCTGCCGGGGCCGGACGAGCCGCGCAAAGAAGGCGAGCTCGAGCCTGCGATTGAATTCCTGAAGAAGGAGTATCTGCTTTCCCGATCGGCGGCAGAGCAGATCTCCACGTATCTCGCCGAAGCGAAGCGCAGCCTCGGCACGGTGCCGACCACCGATACCGTGGCGCTCGAGCGCTTCTTCGATGAATCCGGCGGCATGCAGCTCGTG
>Ga0207701_10008270_pt1 | contig 10289 bp, 7 predicted proteins | sample KBSSwiSSwithPhiX_FD_184294 | JGI IMG/M metagenome (GOLD analysis project Ga0207701, IMG submission 184294) | Switchgrass rhizosphere bulk soil microbial communities from Kellogg Biological Station, Michigan, USA, with PhiX - S5 (SPAdes) (version 2) | ecosystem: Environmental > Terrestrial > Soil...
GGGCTGGGATGCGCTCTATAGCAACACGATTGGCAGCTATAACACAGCCAATGGCCTCAACGCGCTCAAATTCAACAATACCGGGAACAGCAACACCGCTGAAGGGACCAATTCGCTTTACAACAACACAACTGGCAACAGTAATGTGGCGGTTGGTGATCAAACGCTCTTAGGTAACACGAGTGGCAGCAGCAACATCGCGGTAGGCTCCTCCGCTGGAAGCAGTCTCAGCACTGGCAGTAATAATATCGACATTGGCAATAGAGGGATCGATCGCTGGTGAGTCTAATACCATCCGGATTGGGAAAAAGGGAACTCAAACTGCGACCTACATCGCGGGCATCCGCGGAACGACGGTTTCGGGTGGCATCACGGTGCAAATCGACACGAACGGCCGCCTTGGCACGACGGCTTCCTCGGCGCGTTTCAAGCAGAATATCCAACCAATGAATGAGGCAAGCGAAAGCATTCACGCCCTAAAACCTGTTACTTTTCATTACAACAAGGAACTCGACCACTCCGGGAGTCTCCAATTCGGCCTCGTTGCCGAGGAAGTAGAAAAAGTGAACCCGGCTTTAGTCGTCTACGATGACGATGGCAAACCTTACACAGTTCGCTATGAAGCGGTCGACGCAATGCTGTTAAATGAGTTTCTGAAGGAGCATCGAAAAGTAGAAGGTTTGGAAGCTGCTCTGGCCGAGCAAAAGCAACAAATAGAAGCGCTCACCACAGGGTTAAAGGAAAGCAGTAGTCAACTAAGGGCAACCAAGTCTGCCGCGCGTCTTGTGACGAATCATCGCCTGGAATACATCTTAGCCGATAATTCCCAGTGATTGCGCCGAAATTTTCTTGACACGAAACGGCCGCAGCCGTGCAATGTCTGACGCAATGATCTGGATCAGGCGGGAACGCTTATCCTGGGAGTCTTCCTCGTCTAATCGGACCCTGAAGTTGTAGCGACAACCACCAGGAGAAAGGAAGATCAGATGAAAAATGTCCTTGTCTCGTCCGTTAATACACTATGCCGCAGAAACTCGGTTCAACTCGTACGCCTGTACCAATTCAAGCTCTTGTTCGTAATTTGTCTGGCGGGTATTGCAACTTCGCCGACGGGACGGGCAAGTTGCCGGCAGGGCTGCGCAAATGGTGGCGACAATCTTGATAGCAATTCGTTCCTCGGCGAAGAAGCGCTCGCAAATCTTACGACGGGCGTTGGGAATGTCGCGATTGGTTACCGAACGCTCAACGCCACCACCACCACCGACGGAAATACCGCCGTGGGTAGCGACGCACTAACTGCCAATTCCGGCACAGATAACACCGGCGTCGGAGCTGTTGCGCTCTCCATAACCTCGGGCAGCGACAATACTGCCGTGGGACGCAGCGCGATGCTCATTACCTTTGAAGGCAGCAATGATACGGCCATCGGCTCGAACGCCCTCGCCCGTAACAGCGGCAGCAATAACACTGCCACAGGTTATTTTGCGCTAGCTGGGCCGACCGTCGGTGCAGGCAACGCCAGCTTTGGCAATACTGGGGACGGCGCGCTCGCCCTTTTTGCCCTCACTTCTGGCGTATATAATACGGCCAACGGTTTCGAAGCTCTTGCTTCGAACACAACGGGCAGCAATAACACCGGCACCGGCGCGTTCACCCTCTATAGTAATGCGACCGGCAGCGGGCTCACCGCGACGGGATATCAGGCACTCCAGGGCAACACGACCGGCGTCGGCAACACGGCGACTGGTTTGGCGGCGCTTAAAAGTAACAGCTCGGGCAGCTACAACACTGCCTGCGGCAACAATGCTCTTCTACTGAACTCTTACGCCTTTGGCAATACCGCTATTGGTGATAGTTCGCTCCTTGCCAATGTTTCCGGTTATTACAACACCTCGGCCGGCGAATACGCGCTCGCCAGCAATACGAGCGGCAGCTACAATGTGGCCAACGGTTTTAGCGCTCTCTATAGCAACACGACTGCCAGCGGCAATACGGCCACTGGGAGCAGCGCCCTTTTCAGCAACACTACCGGCGCAACCAACTGCGCTTACGGCGACAGCTCTCTCTCGCGCAACACAACTGCCAGCGATAATACCGCAGTCGGTTTCAATGCGCTCTCCAACACTACTAGCGGCGGCAGCAACATTGCCGTCGGAGAATCGGCTGGAATCAATCTAACAACTGGTGCAAATAACATCGATATCGGTAACAAGGGTGTGGCTGGCGAAGCCAACACCATTCGCATTGGAAAGAAGGGCACGCAGACGGCCACCATTATCGCTGGAATCAGGGGAACAACCGTTGCAACTGGCATCGCGGTCCTCATCGATAGTAGTGGCCGGTTGGGCACGAGCACCTCTTCGGCGCGTTTTAAGGAGAAGATTCAGCCCATGGACAAAACGAGTGAGGCTATCCTTTCTTTGCAGCCGGTCACCTTCCATTATAGAAAAGAGCTCGATCCGGAAGCCATCCCACAGTTTGGTTTGGTCGCTGAGGAAGTAGCAAAGGTTGATCCCAATCTGGTGGCGCGCGGCGATGACGGCAAGCCCTACACCGTTCGCTATGACGCGGTCAACGCGATGTTACTCAACGAGTTCCTGAAAGCACATCGCAAGCTGGATGAGCAGGCTGAGGTAAATCAGCAGCAGCGAAAGACTATCGAGCAATTACAAGCGGCGCATTCGGAGCAAAGACAAGAAATCAGGGCTCTGGCGGTGGCTCTCAAAGAGCAAGCCACGCAGCTCCAGAAAGTCAGAGAACAGATTGCTTCCCGCAGACCGGTCGCCCGTATTGCTGCGAATAACGATTAACCGGCTCGGTCCGACTCACGCGAGGTAACTAAGCGTGGGCTGCCGATCCAAGCCCAGGGCGAAGTCACTGTCGCAGCATCGCCCCTGGGCTCGATCGCTTACGAGGTCCTAGTGCACAAAGTTTGCCCAGGGACGAGTCAGAACAAAGTTTGCTCCCGGTGTTTCGACGTTGGCGTTGGTGTTACCGGCCACGATGTCGTAGTTTGTCGTGTTAAAGGTGGCATCGTTGCGAACGATCAGATTGCCTCCAGCATCGACGTCGATCCCGCGGTCGTTACCTGTCGCCATGTTGCCGTCGAGACGGTTTCCTCGACCCGTCACATGAACACCGGCCCCGTCACCGGCGCCCGCCCCATTACCCTGACAGGAATTACCTTCGAGGCGACTCTGATTGTCCACCGAGATGCCATCTCCCGTGTTTGCGGAGACCGTGCAACCAGTAACGGCGCTACCGGTGGATGCGAGAATGCCAGTGCCGGTGTTACCGCTCACGTTGCAGTTACTGACCGTGCTGGAGGCGCCCGCGGAGATTCCCCCTGCGCGATTCTCGGCTGAGGTACTGCTGGTTATAAATGACCGTTTGGGACCGGCTATGCCCGCTCCGGTGTTGAAATGGGTGTTACAGTCGATCACGGTCAGCTCATTTACACCACTGGGCGCGATGCCAGCCCCACCATTGTTGTACGCGAGGCAGGATCTGATCGTGGTTGCGGTCCCAAGCTGGAATCCATGGCTACCGTTTACACTGCTCACACAGTTAGTGACGAGTACGTCATTGCCGGCCTGGATGCCAATATTCCCATTTCCGCCCGCGATACAGTTGTTAACGTGGCTCCCACTATTAGTTGTGAGGCCAATCCCGGCGTTGGAGTCAGTCCGCAAATCGTCAAACCGGGCCAGGCCGCCGTTCGATGAGTCAATTCCATCGAGACCCCACCCGCTGATCGAGCCATTACGGACCGCAATTTGGACGTGATTATTGACCAGAATTCCATTGAGCGATCCGCTGACACCAAGCATGGCAAAACCAGAAAGATCGAGTGTGACACTATCCGAATCGATTCGGATTCCATTCTTGCCACCAACACCAGTGATATTACCGGCAAGACAATATGAACCCGGCTGGCTGATAACGAACTGGGCGGTAGCGTCACCAGGTGTGTTGACATTGTTAACTTCGATACACGCCGCCTGCGCTGCGCAGGTTAAGAGAGATATGAACAGGAGCACGACTGAACCGACATATGAATACTTCATTACTTGGTTTCCTTTCGTTTATTGTTTTGTTCTTCCAGCTCTCTGAACGGGGCTGAAACGTTGCACAAGGCAACATCCGGACGTCTTGAATAGTCAAGACAAATACAAAACGCTTCCCACTCGAAGCGGCGCTTGGTAACCTCAAGAGAAATAGTTATTTAACGGGCTTAATTATTACATGACAACCAAGCTACTGATCATGGGCGCGGCAGGACGCGACTTTCACAATTTCAATGTTGCCTTCCGCGAGGACCCTGCATGTGAGGTCGTTGCCTTCACCGCGACGCAAATTCCAAATATCGAAGGTCGCACTTATCCCAGTTCGCTCGCAGGCTCGCGATACCCAAGCGGAATTCCGATTTTTCCGGAGAGCGAGCTTGTTCACCTAATCGAGAAATTTGCCGTCGACCAGGTCATCTTTGCTTATAGCGATACGTCACACGAAACAGTCATGCATAAGGCCTCGACGGTGCTTGCCGCCGGAGCGGATTTTCGCCTGATGGGTCCGAAGTCGACGCTTCTCAAGTCGAAGAAGCCGGTCGTCGCGATTTGCGCGGTTCGAACGGGATCGGGTAAATCGCAGACTACTCGCGCCGTCGTGGCCGGACTCAAGAAGATGGGCAAACACATCGTCGTCGTTCGTCATCCCATGCCCTATGGCGATCTGGCCCGACAGGCCGTGCAAAGATTTGCCACGATGGACGACTTGACGAAGGCAAACGTCACGATTGAAGAGCGCGAAGAGTACGAGCCGCATCTTGCCTGCGGGTCGATCGTTTACGCAGGAGCGGACTACGAAAAGATATTGCGACGCGCCGAAGAAGAAGCGGAAATCGTGGTCTGGGACGGCGGCAATAACGACATGCCATTTTTTCAACCCGACCTTCTGTTCGTCGTGACGGATCCCCACCGTCCCGGTCACGAACTGACCTTTCATCCGGGCGAAACCAATCTGCGCATGGCAAATGTCATCGTCATCAACAAGATGGACACCGCGAGCGCAGAAAACATCGCGCGCGTCCGCGAAAACATTCGCGCGGCAAATCCAGACGCAGTCGTTGTCGAGGCGGCATCGCCGATCTCAGTTGACGATGCGGACCCGGAGCAGATCCGCGGACGGCGCGTCCTCACAGTCGAAGATGGCCCCACCCTCACCCACGGCGACATGTCGTTTGGAGCTGGCGTTGTGCTGGCGAAAAGATTTGGCGCGGCCGAGATCATCGACCCGCGGCCTTATGCGGTCGGTTCGATCAAGGAGACGTTTGAGCGTTACCCCAAGACCGGAGCGGTCCTGCCGGCCATGGGTTACGGGCCGAAGCAAATTGCGGAACTCGAAGCGACCATCAATGCCGCACCGGTAGACCTGGTTTTAATTGCGACCCCGATTGATCTGCGTGGGATCGTGAACATCAAACACCCGACGGTGCGGGTGAGTTACGAGTTAGAGGAGATCGGTCATCCAACCGTACTTGAGATTCTGCAGGAAAGATTCAAGAATTGAAACGTTATCTGGCAACCGACGCGGTTGCCCTACAATTTCCATCCTCACCCCGTGCAGCAGTTATCTCTCGCTGCACCTAGTCTTAATAAGGTGGGGTGCGCCCCAGGAGCTACTCTACAAGCCATCTCAGGAGCTCTGGAAGAATTGTCATTCTGACGACAACGAAGAACGTGCACTGAGGCATAGCGAACGTGTTCTCGACTCTGACAACTGTTGTCATCCTGAGCAGAGCGAAGAGTCTCTGACTCTTTCTGATGCACAGTGTGTGGCGACGACGATCACGCTCTTCCCCGGAAGGCTCGAGCAATTCATCGGCAGCACAGCGCCGAGTCCGCGGAAACGGTCAGAGATCCTTCGCTGCGCTCAGGATGACAACCTATTTAGTTACGGCGCTAGGAATAGAGATACTCGTCGTGATATTGGCGCTGGGGCGCAAATTGCGCGCTCGGGTCGGCGCCGGTTTCGGGATACTCGAAGATTTTCCCCTCGTAGTTGCGAATCACGATCTTCTCGTGGTCGTGATAAAGGATGTAACCAGGATTGATTGGAACTTTGCCGCCGCCGCCGGGGGCGTCGATGACATATTGCGGCACGGCATAACCCGTGGTGTGACCGCGCAAGCCTTCGATGATCTCAATTCCTTTGGCCACCGATGTGCGCAGATGGGCGGAGCCGTTAATCAGATCGCACTGGTAGATGTAATAAGGGCGAACACGGCACATGAGCAGTTTGTGCACGAGCGTTTTCATCGTCTCGAGATCGTCGTTCACTCCTTTGAGCAGGACGCTCTGATTGCCTAACGGAACGCCATGATTCGCGAGCATTTCGAGGCCCGCGCGCACTTCGGTCGTCAACTCGCGTGGGTGATTAACGTGGATGCTCATCCAGAGGGGATGATATTTTTGCAGCATTGCGCAAAACTCCGGCGTGATCCGCTGCGGCAGGAAGATTGGAACGCGCGTGCCAATGCGAAGGAACTCGATGTGCTCGATCGCGCGCAAGCGGCTCAGGATTTTCTCCAGCTTCGCATCAGTAAAGAGCAGCGCATCGCCACCTGATAAGAGGACGTCGCGCACTTCGGTGTGTTCTTCGAGATACTTGAAGGCGGCCTCGAATTCGGTGTGCAATTCCTGTTCACCGACTCCGCTGACGACGCGACTGCGGGTGCAGTAGCGACAGTAGGCCGCGCATCGATCGGTCACGAGAAAGAGGACGCGGTCGGGGTAGCGATGGACCAAACCCGGCACCGGCATGTGCGAGTCTTCGCCACATGGATCCGCCATGTCGTAAGGCGAGGCCCAGGTTTCTTCGATTCGCGGGATGACCTGACGTCGAATCGGGCAATCGGGATTATCCGGCTCGATCAGGTTGAAAAAATGAGGGGTAATGGCGAGCGCGAGTTTGTCGCCGGAAAGCAGCACTCCAGCGCGTTCTTCCTCGGAAAGAACGAGATGCTCCTCGAGCTGCGCCAGCGTGGTGATACGATTTTGCAGCTGCCACTTCCAATCGTTCCAGAACTCGGGCGCGATCCCGCCATCGCGCGAGAAATATCCCGGCGCATGGGAGATGAATGCCTTTTCGTCTTTTTTACTATCGGCAAGAGTAACCATTTTGATTCGACAAAAAGTTACGGGTCCCAGGTAAGGTGGTCAACGAAGGCACCTTGGGGTGCGCCCCGTTCGCCCAGGTTCGCTCGCCTGCTCCTTCTCTTGCTCTTGCTCGGGCCTTTTTGATCAGGAGCATGAGCAGGAGAAAGAGTAAGAATATGGGCAGGAGGGAAGCGGTTTGCCCGCTTCGTGCTCTCCGCTACTATTTGAACAGCGCCGTCCGCCTGCCTGTCCAAACCGCCGCCTATGCATCGTCGACTTCTCATTGTTTTTTCCCTTGCGGCCCTTCCCCTCACTTCGTTGCAAGCGGCGGACCCGGCTGCCCCTCCGGCCACAGTTCAACCGACGCCGACCATCCCTGAGGCCGCAGCAGCGCCGGGAAAAGATGTTGTGCATCAACTCAATAGCGCTTTCGCAAAGGTTTTCGAAATTGTCGCTCCCAGCGTTGTAATCATCGAGGTAACAAAGAAGTCTGACGGCGAATCCTCGTTGGATGATCTTTTTTTCCAGGCCCCGGATGACAACGACCCGCGGCGCGGCCGAGGCAATGCCGAACCGGTGCAAAGCGAAGGTTCGGGCTTCATTGTCAGGCAGGACGGCTTTATTTATACCAACTTCCACGTTGTGGAGGGCGCCGATAAGGTAATCGTCAAACTGAAGGATGGTCGTGAATTTCCCGGCAAGATCGCTGGCACGGACGAGAAAACGGACATCGCAGTCGTCAAGGTTGAGGCGAACAATCTGCCGGTCGTGCAGATGACCGACAGCGATCAGGTGCGCATCGGGCAATTTGCGTTCGCGATCGGCGCTCCTTTCAAACTCGATTACACCTTCACCTACGGGGTGATCAGCGGAAAAGGGCGGAGCAAGCTGCTCGAGACCGGCGGCTACAACATCGCCGATTATTTGCAGACGGACGCTTCGATCAATCCGGGCAATAGCGGCGGGCCGCTCTGCGACATCGACGGAAAAGTCATCGGCATGAACACGCTCATCAACGGGCTCAATCGCGGTCTTGGCTTTGCGATTCCGAGCAACCTGGTGGGCGAGATCGGCACCCAGTTGATCGCGGGAAACAAAATTATCCGGCCCTGGCTGGGCATTCGGATCGAAACGCTGGGCGATGATTCGTCGATCCGCGATTTGTTTAAAGGAGTCGACAAAGGCGTGGTGGTGCGCACGATCGAGGCGGACGCGCCCGCCTACAAAAGCGATCTCCGTCCTTTCGATGTCATCACTCAGATCGATGGCGCTGCGGTGACAACCGACACGCAGCTGCAACACGAGATTTTGAAAAAGAAGGTCGGGCAAAGCGTTGAGCTGGGCGTCTGGCGCAAGGGACAGATGATGAAGATTGCCGTCACGACCGGAGAGTTGCCTAACGAGATCGGACAGCCGAACGCGCTCCAGCCGCCGCCGCGAAACGAGCCTCGTCAGGGCGACGCAAACAAGTTCGGCCTGCAGGTGCAGGAGCTGACCAAAGAAATGGCAGCAAGATTGAAGTTGAGCGTGCAGGAGGGCGTGATCGTGACTGACGTCGCCGAGAACAGCATTGCGGCAGCGCAGGACATTCAGCGGGAGGACGTGATCACGGAAGTGGACGGCAAGCCGGTGAGTAATGTGGCCAGCTTCCGCGAGGCCTTATCGAAGGCGGATCCGCGCCGCGGAATTTTGCTTTACCTCGATCGCAAGGGCAGTCGGACGTTCGCGGTCCTGAAGGCTGGGTCGTAGAAACCGGTCCGACCACGCAATGATGACGCGACTTTTGCGCGCCGCTCTTTTCCTGTTCCTGAGCGCGGCTTCCGTCTTCGCCCAGTCAGGGTGGAAAATCGCGGAAACACGGCGGGAAGCTTCGCCTAACGAATCGGTTGAGCACTGGACGACAACCGTCGAGGAGACCGCGACGGCCGATCGCGCCACTCTACACCTGGCCGTTTTCGCGACCCGAACCGCGACGCTCCGTGTGATCGACCAGCCGAGCGCGCCACGAGCTGATCTGGCCAGCGCGATGTCGCGAATCAACGCGTTGGCGGGCGTCAACGGCGGCTATTTCGATCCGGAAGATGCGCCGGTCGGTTTGCTCGTGAGCGAAGGCCGGGTGCTTTCCCCATCGCGCAAGGCGAAGCTGCTGACCGGTGTTTTGTGCACGACACAAAACCAGGTCGACATCGTTAGGACAACGCATTTCACAATGACCAAGAAAGTGAAAGCGGCGGTGCAATGCGGTCCACTCCTGATCGAGCGCGGCGCGCCGGTGCCCGGGTTGAATGACACCCGGCCAGCCCGTCGAACTTTCGCGGCGGTTGATGGGGAAGGTCACGCTCTGATCGGCGTTTCGTCGGCGGTGACACTCGGGCAGCTGAGCCGGATTTTGCGCCTGCCAAATCTCGCCGGGAAAATGAAAATCAGCCGCGCACTCAACCTCGATGGTGGATCTTCGACCGCATTTTGGTTCGCCGGGAAAGAAGAACCGTTTTCGATTTCCGAATCAAAAACGGTGCGCGACTTCGTGGCCGTTGTGCCGCGCTGAAAAAGCGTCGGGTTCGATCGCGATTTTCAGTTCGCGTTTTCATCTGAACGAATCCGTGCAATCTGTGACGGCTCATGCGGACGTTCGGCGGCTTCCTCGACAACGGCAGGCACGTTTACGGCGAGGTCCGAGGCGAGACGGTGCATCTTCTCACGCAGCCTTTCTGGCTCGGCCTGAATTTCAGCGGTGAAGTCCGTTCGTTAGGCGAACTCGTGATCGATCTCCCGGTTGCGCCGAGCAAGATCATCGCGGTCGGCCTGAATTATCGCGAGCACATCCAGGAAATGCAGCGGACCGAAATCGGCTCGCCGTTAATTTGGTTCAAAGCGCCAACCTCCCTGCTGCCGCACGGAGGCGCTATCGAAGTCGCGTTCCCGGAGCACAAAACCGATTTCGAAACCGAGCTCGCGATTGTCATCGGTGCCCGCGCCAAAAGCATCCCCGCTGAGCGCGCGCTTGAATACGTTTTCGGTTACACAATTGGAGAGGACATCAGCGATCGCGATTTACAGAAATCGGAAAAGCAGTTTGGCCGCGCCAAATCCTTCGATACCTACACGCCGGTCGGACCTTTCGTTTATACC
>Ga0207701_10008271_pt1 | contig 10287 bp, 5 predicted proteins | sample KBSSwiSSwithPhiX_FD_184294 | JGI IMG/M metagenome (GOLD analysis project Ga0207701, IMG submission 184294) | Switchgrass rhizosphere bulk soil microbial communities from Kellogg Biological Station, Michigan, USA, with PhiX - S5 (SPAdes) (version 2) | ecosystem: Environmental > Terrestrial > Soil...
AACACTGAAAAGATTCCAGCGGTCGCGCCGATGCCGAGCGCGAGCGAGACGATGGCGATGGCCGTGACGAAGGGCGTTCTGAAAAGCGTGCGCATGGCGAGCTTGAGACTACGCATACAGGCGTTGGACGAGCCTAGACCTTTTGAGACGACAGCTTCGCGATTTGACCGTCTACGAGTGTCTTCAAGGCCGGCTGGTTGCCCGGCACTACGGAACTGGAGATACTCGCGTTCAAGTCGTTGAGCGTACGCTTGGCCTCGTCAAATGTGCCGGCCTCAACTTTTCGGAACGCGCCGACATACTGGTTGATGAGGTCTTTCCGCTCGGTTGTCGCGTTGGAGGCATTGACGAACGCCGAGTCTGGGACTTTCATCAGTGCCGTGTGGAGATCGCCCCAACCGAAATCGATGACGACCGGCTTGACCATCATCAATTCTCCGGTCAGTTGAGTCATACCGGCGACCTGCTGCACGAAGTAATTTTTGTCGAAGCCCGCGGGTCCGGCTTCCGTATCGAGTTGAGCATACGTCTGCGTCCAGGCACCGGGCCAATCGCCCGCCAGACCCAACCCGGGGATTCCGTATTCCCGGCCTTTGTTGACGGCGCTCCTGACACCGCCCTGATACCCGCCGTTGACGCCAGTCTCCGAGCCACGAGCCTTGGCGTCGACCCTGGGCCACTTGTTGTCGGTGGCCGCCTTCGCGATGGCTTCGATCAACCAGATATTGTTGTTGTTGACGTCCATCAGGCTGGTGATGACGCCGCCGTCTTCGGGGCGCTCTTTCGAATAGGTGTACTCGTTTCCGCCGGGCCCGACCTCGATAGTCTCCCGGCCTCCCATGTGCTCGAGGCCGACGGTTGCGACGATCGGCTTCAGCTTGTCCTTGTGGTTATGGTAGTAGTCGTACTGCATCCAGTCGGCTTCACCGCCAGGCATGAAGTGCCGGCAATCGAAGTAGACGCCGATCGTTCGCGCCCGTTGCGCGCGCGGTATCTGGTTGAAGTACGACAAGATCCCCAGGATGCCCAAACCGCCGTTGTCCTGGACGAGGGACATGGAATCGGTGTGCGCGGCGACCAGCACCTGCTCGTCCGCTGCCGTTCCGTAGTTCTTGCCCGGCAGGAAACCGATTGGGGATCTCGCCGTCACGGTCTCGAAACGCGCGATCAGCGTCAGTGTCGCCGTCCTGCCCGCCTTCGCGTCCGTCAGCACTTTCTCGCCGTTCACGCGATCGAGCGTGAGGGTGGGGCAGTTGATATAGCTTGAGGCGGGCCCTGCGTTCCCGTCTGCCGTATAGACGCTTCGCTGCGTCAGTCCGAGCGCGGCTCCGGGCGACAGGTCGTAAACGATGACTATCCCGGCAGCTTTCGCTTTAAGACCGATCTGGGCGAACCGTCCCACCTGCCCCCAGGCCCAGCGGGAATGAAAGGAGTTCGTCACACTGTGGGGCGGAGGCGTGAACAGCGGGTGCCATTTCCCGGGCGAACGCCACTGGTAGTCCGTCAGCGTGGCAGTGCCGAAGAAATTATTGGTGTACGGCGGCTCAGGGTACTTCGCCGTGGCAAAGACGAGGATCTTTCCTGCGATCTGAGCCTCGGTCGGGGGGGTCGCCGGATCGTAAAAGACCATCGGCGCGGTGATCCCCTCCGGCGGCGTCGAACCGGATGTCATGCCGTACGAGGCGACGACCGGCACAGGCGTGCCATCGGTCACGAGCTTTTCCACGGCGATGCCGGAGCTGTAGATGTGAGTCCGCCGATCCGGCCAGTCGTCAACGACGTACCGGTCGTAGGAGACGTCCACGGACACGATGTCCACCAGGCCGAACGTCTGCGCTTTCGAGACGAGAAAATCGTTGAATCGCTTCCAGCCAGCGCTGCCCGCGTAGGTCGGGCCTCCCTGGGCCTTGAACGCCGCCCACTCCCAAGCCAGATCGGGGGTCATCAGGAGCTTCGGATCGATGCCCGGAAACGGATGGGGGCCGCGTGCGCCTTGGGCCCCCAGAGGGATTCGAGTAAAGGCGGCGCCGGCCGCAACGCCGGCTGCAGTCTTCAGGAAGTCACGCCTTGAAGAGTTTGCGTTGTTCCGGCTCCGTGAGTGGCTCATGCTGTCCTCCGAGTACCCGCAGGATACTCCAATGATTTTGATGTGCAACGCGGCGCAGTTCCGAGAAAACGCGCGTACTCCCTGCTGAACCAGCTGCCAGCCAATCTCAGGTAGCCGCCGCCCTGGCGGACTGCTCGCGCCGACGACTCGATCCGAGAATGTAGAGAGATTAAGGCGGATGTCGACCGACTACCTTCTCTGGCTGTGGAGCCTGACCTCACAGGCGGCGTCGGCGACGATGATCGTCGGCTTCTTCGCGGCGCTGCGCCGATCGTTCCCGACGGCCGAGGTCCGCGTCTGGACACAGGCGTGGGCGGCCAACCTGCTTTCGCTTGTTGTCACGTTCGTGGACCTCTACTGGGTGCGCAGTGTGGAGGGGCCGAGCCTGCGGGCGATCTTCGGGCTCTACATCTTCGGCAAGGCCTGGTTCGTGGTGCAAATGGTCCACGGCCTGTGGCTGGCGGGCAACCCGGGAGCCGCACCGCGCCGACTCCGTGTGCCGGCGGTGCTGATTGCCGCGGCCAGCGTCGTCGCCGGGCTGTACCTCCACGACTACACCCTGCTGAGCCTGTTGTCGCAGGTGGGCATCTTCGCGGGATTCTTCCTCGCGACCCTGATCCCGACCGCCAACCGTCCGGTGGGATGGCTGCTGCGCGGCATCGGGCTGCGCGCGCTGCTCAGCGCCGTCGAATCGCTGATCTACGCGGCGCAGACCGCCCCGCCGCTGGTGACGCTGCCGTGGACGGCCGACTCGCTGGCGCACTTCAGCGCCGTATCGTCGTCGTTCGACATGTTGACGGAGTGGCTCATCGCGCTCGGCTGCGTTCTGGCGGCGACCGGGCGTGCGCACCGCGAGCTGGCGACCACGAACGAGGAACTGCATCGTGTGCAGGCCTCGCTGCGGGCCATGGTCGACGTCGACGCCCTGACGGGCCTCGCCAGCCGCAGCGCCCTGCGCGACGTCGTGCGTAGCCTCCACGGCACGAGCGCCGGCGTCCTGTTCCTGGACCTCCGTGGTTTCAAGGCGATCAACGACAGCGGCGGTCACCAGGTCGGAGACGACGCGCTGCGCCATTTCGCGGCGGTGCTTCGCGAGAGCTTCCGTCCCGAAGACGTCACGGTGCGCTACGGCGGCGACGAGTTCGTCGTGGTCGCACGCTGCGTCGATCGGGCCCAGATGATGGCGCGGGTCGACAACCTTCGCGCCCGCCTGGCCGCCGCGGATGGCCGGATGCCTCTCGAGTTCGACTCCGGCTACGCGGACCTGCCGGCCGACGGCGCGTTCGACGAGGCGATCAAGAGCGCCGACCTGGCGATGTACGACGCCAAGGCCGCCGCGTCGCGAGCGCGTCAGTCGCTGGCACACATCACCGCCTGACCGCGAACGGCCGGTCACCCGGCCGCATGCACGATCGCTAGGTCGCAGTTTATTTCTGTTCGGCAACACGTCAGCCGCTCTCAGCGCGAGAGCGGCCGTGTTGGTGTGCGCGACGTTCGACAGCCACCGGCAACACGATCCGTTGTCGCCGGCGCGTCATCGGCGACATCACACGTTCCGCGAACTCGTCGTCGACGCTCTCTGCTTTCGTCGCCAAGGCGAAGCGGACTAGATCGGACGCCGTGGAATTCGCCACCGCGAGCGGTTCGTTCATTGGTGCCCCCGTCGGTGCCGAAAACGCATAGCAGCCTGAACATCCGGCGGCAGGGATTTGGCTCTGGCACAGAGGCCGCTCGACGGTGAACGATGTCCGTTACACGTAGACTGTCCGAAATCTGTATCGACATTTCGGACACGATTCGAAGGTCATCCAGTCATCAATTGAAGGGCGGATGGCTCGTCCCCTCGCAAGCCGAATCTCGGTCGATCTGGATGGTCGTATGACGGATACCAAACCGCTCGGCGAGCATGCGTTGGGCCTGGCTCAGCAGGGAGTCGTGGTTGTGGTCGCCCGGACACGTTACGTGCGCTGACAGTGCTACAAAGCCGCTCGTGATCGTCCACACGTGGAGATCGTGCACATTCGCCACGTGCGGAAGAGCGAGGAGCGCCGAGCGCACATCGTCAACGTTGATATGGCCCGGGGCGCCTTCCATCAGCACCGCGACCGATTGCCGAATCAGCGACCACGAGGAGTAAATGACGAGCAAGCCAATCAGCACCGACGCAAGCGGATCAACCCAGTACCAACCGTACGCCCAGATCAACGCCCCAGCGATGATGGCTTGAAGGCTTCCCAGGGTATCGGTCAACACGTGGAGCCACGCGCCACGCATGTTCAGATTGGCGTCATGCCCGTTGTGCAGAATCCAGAGGCCGGCACCATTGACGAGCAACCCCCCACTTGCGACCGCGAGCATGAGCCCACCCTGCACCTCGGGAGGCGTGCGCAGGCGTTCGAATGCCTCAATGAAGATATACATCGCCACGGCCACGAGGGTGGCGCCGTTGACCAGCGCCGCAAGAATCTCCGCACGATACGAACCATAGGTGCGCTGCGTCGTCGCAGGACGGCGTGCGAACCGCATGGCAAAAAGCGTCAGGCCGAGCGCGCCGGCATCGGAGAACATGTGGCCGGCATCGGCGATCAACGCCAGCGAGTCCGCCCAAAGTCCACCCACGACCTCGACTGCCATGTAGAGGAGTGCAAGGACGAGCGTGATCGCGAGGCGTCGCGCGTTTGTGGCGTCACCACCGTGGTCGTGCTGGTGATCGTGCGCCTTGCTCACGCTGAGGCCTCACCTTCGCTTTGCGAGCGGCGTTCGAGCCACCCATGGACCTGCAGATAGAAGGTCGGCAACACGAGCAGCGTGAAGAGCGTCGATGTGACCAGGCCGCCGATCATGACCACCGCCAACGGTCTCTCAATCTCAGTGCCGTGCAGTTGCAGGACCAACAACGGAAGCAATCCCAGGGTGGCTGTGCCGGCGGTCATCAACTTCGGCCGAACCCGACCAATGCTCGCCTCCCGGACCGCCTCTGCGAGGCTGCGTCCTTCGACCCGAAATCCCCGTGTCTGCGTCACCAAGACTAGGCTGTTCTGAACGGCGATACCGAACAACCCGATGAGACCCACCAGCGACGAGACGTTCCAGGTCTCGCCCGCGATCAGCAGCGCGAAGATTCCGCCGATAAACGCGATCGGGACCGTCCCCAGAATCATCGCCGCCTCCACGGCAGAACCCAGCGCCACCAGCAGGAGGACAAACACCCCGAAGAGTGCCGCACCGATGGCCAGCATGAGTGCACGAGAGGCGCGTGCTTGACTTTCGACCCTGCCGCCAAGATCGAAGAAATAGCCCGAAGGCAGCTTGAGCTGCGCGGTGAGGATCTGCCTGACCTCCGCCGCGGTACTGCCGAGGTCCCTCCCGCTGACCGAGGCCTCGACCGCGATGCGGCGCGTGCCAGCCTCCCGCCTGATGGCAGCCGGCCCGAACGTTTGGGTCATCTCTGCGAGCTGCCCGAGTGGAATCTTGCGGCCGTCATGGCCGTCGATGAGCAGCGTGCGAATCGCATCGAACGTATCCCGCCGATCGTCACGCAGACGAACGACGAGATCGAAGCGACGCTGTCCGATCCAGATCTGTGATTGTTCTTCACCAACCAGCCCGATTCTGATGGCTCGAATGACGTCCCCCGGCGCCAACCCCACCCGTGCGGTCGCGTCGCGATTGACCGCGATCTGCAGCTGCGGGAGGCCCGTCAGTTGCTCCGCCCGCAAGTCGGCGATTCCGTCAACGCCGCGAATCAACCCTTCAGCCTGCTCCGCAAGTCGCGCCAGCTCGCCGAGATCCGGTCCGAAGATTCGGACCGAGAGATCCGCCGGCGTCCCGCCCAAGCCCTCGTCGATGCGCATGCCCAACGGTGTCGTGAACAGCACGGCGACGCCGGGCATGCCTTCGAGTTGTTCCCGCATGTCGCGTTCGATCTCTTCCAGCGCACGAGAACGATCGGTCTTCAGAACGACCAGCACATCCGAGACCGTGTGTGGCATCGGATCTTCAGTGCGTTCCGCACGACCCGTCCGGCGCACGACGTCCTCGACTTCGGGTAGCTGTCGCAACACGTCCTCGACGCGATGGTTCAGTCGATCGACTTCGTCCAGTGAGGCTTCCGGTGGCAGGACGGTCTGCAAGAGGAACGCGCCCTCGTCCAGCTGCGGCATGAAGTCGCTGCCAATGCGCAAGCCCAAGGCAGCACTCGGGACCGCCACGAGTAGTGTGACCAGACCGACCAGGACGGGATGACGGAGGCACCGATCCAATGCCGGTGCATACCACTGCTTGATCTTCCGGAGGAGGAGAACGTCTTCCGCCCCGGCCTTCGTCGGCCTCAGGACCACGGCTGCCGCGATGGGCACCAGCGTGACCGCCAAGATCAGCGCCGCGGCCATCGCTGCTATGACGGCGGCTGCCAAGGGCTGATACATACGGCCTTCGATGCCGGTCATGCCGAACAACGGAAGGAAGACGACGATGACGATGAGCGTGGCAAAGGCAATCGGGCGAGCGACCTCCACCGCGGCTCCTAGTGCCCGCTCCCGCCGGTCCTGGCGAGACGTCGCGCCCACCAGCCGGTGGAGGATGTTCTCCACCATGATGATTGCGGCGTCGACCAAGAGGCCGACGGCGATGGCAAGGCCGCCGAGTGTCATCGTGTTCAGACCAACGCCGAGCGGCTTGAGGAGCAACCCCGCAAGCGCGATGGACAGCGGAATGGTGAACGTCACGACGAGCGCGGCTCGGACGTTGCCCAGGAGCACCAGAATCACGAGCACGACGAAGACACCGCCGAGCATCACGGCGCGGCCGACGCCGCTCAGTGCCGACGACACCAGTTGCGATTGGTCGTAGACGATGCGCAGCTGAACACCCGAGGGCAGTGTTCGGCGGATGTCTTCCACGGCGTCCCGGATGCCCGCCGCGACCGTCACGGTATCGGAGCCAAATTGCTTGATGATGCGCGCACTCACGACCTCGCCCTTCAGGCGATGCGCGACGCCTCGTCTGACCGCTGCCGCTTCGCGAATGTCGGCGACATCGCCGAGAAGGACAGGCACATCACCTTTCGTCGTCACGACCGTACGGCGCAGATCGTCCACGGTTTGCGCACGGCCGATGGCGCGGACGGTCCATTCAATCGACCCTTGGGCGACGATCCCACCCGACGCATTGAGATTCGACTCCTCGACTGCGTGCATCACCTCGTCCAGGCTGACTCTCCGCGCCGACATACGTTCGGGGTCGAGTTGGACCTGGAACTGCCGCAGATAGCCTCCGAGCCGTTCCACGGCCGCGACGCCAGGCACGGCCAGCAGGCGGTTGTTCACCTCGAATTCGGCGAGATCCCGAAGGGTCATCAGATCCGCGGCGCCCGGGTCGGCCTCAAGCGTGAACTCGAAGATCTCGTTCAGACGGCCAGTGAGGCTGGAGATCAGGGGCGAATCGGTCCCGGGTGGCAGTTGCGCGGCCACTTGCCCGACCCGCTCGGCCACGAACTGTCTCGAACGGTAGTAGTCGGCGCTCGGCTCGAACTCGATGGTGACCTGGGCGACCCCAAGCTGCGAGTTCGACCGCACGCGCCGCACGTCGGGCAACCCAGCCAGCGCCACCTCGAGCGGTATCGCGATGGCGGTCTCGAGTTCCTCAGCACCCATCGCGGCGTTCTGCGTGATGACATTGAAGACAGGCGCCGACAAATCGGGGAAGACGTCCCGCCGAAGATCCTGGATCCAGAACGCACCGATCGTCGTGCCCGCTGCGACCAACAGGGCGGTAAGCAGCGGCGCGTGAAACGACTCGCGAATGACGCGGCTAATCATGGTGTGTCTCAATGCGCATCGTGATCGCCTGCGCCCTTCTCGGCCTGCGCCTTGAGGAGAAACGCGCCATCGACCACGATGCTCTCGCCGGCCCGAAGACCGAAGAGAATCTCGACCTCACCGCCGAGATCACGGCCTCGTCCGATGCGCCGAATCTCGAAGTGATTCGCGTCCTTGGGCAGGAACACACACCATTCGTTGCGCACACGTTGAACCGACGCCACCGGGACCGTCAGGATGGGTGCGCCGGTCTCGCCCACGGGCAGTGTCGCGGTGGCAGACATACCAGGACGAAGGAGATTGCCGCTGTTTTTCACGTCAATGCGAACCGGCACGGTCCTCGATTGGCTCTCCACCTGACGTCCAACCACGCTCACCGTTCCGGCGAAGTCCTGTCCCGGAAGCGCCGGAAACGACAATCGCGCGGCGACGCCCTGGCGAATGCGGACGGCGTCGCGCTCAAAGGCGTGAACCGTCAGCCACAGTGTCGAAAGGTTGCCGATCCGGAACGCAGGCGTTGCCGGATCCAACATCTGTCCGATCACCGCACTCCGCTCAATGACTGAGCCCGCGACAGGCGAGCGCAGCACGAAGGCAGAGGAGGTACCATCGTCAGTCTCGTCCGCGGGCGGCTCCACACCGAAAGCGGCGATCGCGGCACGGGACGCGCGCACAGCCGCGCGGGCTTCACCCGCGGCCGATTCCGCCTCCTGCACTTCTCGCAGCGGGACAATCTTCTCTGCGGCCAGGTCACGCTTGCGTTCACGTGCAGCTTCGGCCAGCTTCAGACGGGCACTGGCCGACAAATACTCTGCGCGCTCGCGTCCGAGCTCCGGACTTGTCAGCTCCGCCAGGGTTTGGCCGGTGCGAACCGAGTCGCCGGCATTGACGAGCAGTCGCGTCGCTCTCGCGGCCACAGGTGTACCGACTTCAGCGTAGGCGCGCTGATCCACCGCGAGCTCTCCCAGGAGCATTACGAGTTCGCCGCCGGCGCGTGATTCGACCGCGCGAGTGGTTATCCGAAGGTCGCGAAGCATGCCTTCATCCACTTCAACGGTGTTAGCGGCATCCGTGTGAGCGTCGGGCGCGGCGGCATTCGGTGTTGCCGGCGCCGGTTTCGCGGTGTCATCGGAACGGCCGCAGCCAGCGAGCGCCAGCATCAAGGCGAGGATTAGGAAGGGTTTCACAGTCATCGTAGTACTCCGGCGCTGGCGTCCAGATCGATCCGGGCCAACGCTGCCTCCAGGAGGGCAGCCAGATACTCGGAACGAGTCTCGAAAATGGCTCTGCGGATCAGCAGCAGGTCGGGGAGGCCCAGTTGACCGACTTCGAAGCTCCTCGTGGTGAGCTGTTCGTTCTCGTCGAGGCCGGAAATCGCCTCGGCTTCGAGGACACGAACGGCAGCGAGCCTGTGGTCATACGCCTCGAACGCCGCACGGACTTCCGATTGCACGCGAGCTTGCGCGGCGTCGAGTTCGGCCCGAAGTCTGGCCGCGCGGGCTGAACCCACTGCCCGCTGCTCCTGTCCCTTCGAGAACGTGGGCAGCGTCACCGTCATACCGCCGGTGATGATTTGATCACCTTCTTCCCGCGAGTACCGAACGCCGAGACCGTATTCGGGCTTCGAAAAGCTGAGGCCGAGCCGAAATTCGGCTTCTGCTTCCTGAATAGCGGCTTCGAGTCCTCGTAACTCAGGGCGCAAGTGCGCCGACTGCAATGCCGCGTTCAGGTCGGCATCAGCTGGACGCACGAGCGAGCCTTCCACGCCGACATCCGGCTCGAGTCGAAGGAGCTGACGAAGTTCGCCGAGCGCGAGCGCCTTCGATGCCTCTGCCCCCTCGCGCTCAGCGCGAACACGGCCAAGAGACGCGCGCGCGATGTTCACGTCGAGGAGGGCGATGTCACCCGCCTTGAAGCGACGATCGGCGGTGGCGTACACGCTTTGCGCCACTTCTTGCGTGGCCATCAACAGCCTGATCCGGTCATTGGCGTGCACCGCCCGGTGGTACGCCGATGCCGCGAGGCGAAGCACCGTCCGTGTCACCTCGTCGATGTTGGCCGAGCTTTGCGCGATGGCTGCGTTGGCACCGTCGATACGAGCGGACCGACGGGCACCCGGCTCGAAGCTCTGACCCAGTCCAAGCTGGAGGTCGGTGTATCGGACGCCGGTGCCATTGCGATTGCCGAGCGACGCATCGATCTCAGGGTTGGCCTGCGATCGCACGGACGCTCCGAGCAGACGGCCACGGGCCTCCTCCAGCGCCAGGCGCGCGCTGACAATCTGCGGCGCTTGCTCGCGCACCCGCGCCAACACCTCCGCGAGCGTCACTGTTCTGCCCTGAGCGGCGGCCGTCGCGGCTT
>Ga0207701_10008276_pt1 | contig 10284 bp, 6 predicted proteins | sample KBSSwiSSwithPhiX_FD_184294 | JGI IMG/M metagenome (GOLD analysis project Ga0207701, IMG submission 184294) | Switchgrass rhizosphere bulk soil microbial communities from Kellogg Biological Station, Michigan, USA, with PhiX - S5 (SPAdes) (version 2) | ecosystem: Environmental > Terrestrial > Soil...
AATGATGAATGAAGAATTTGTTTCTGAGATCCGCAGAATGATATTCACGCAAGCACGGGCAGCTCTTTCCATCAGGTCGATGGAAGAAATAGGTTCATGTTCTATAGTATACTTGTCCCATTCCCTGATCTGGGAAGCGTTGAATACTTTCATGCTTCCCTAAATGTAAATCAATCAGTCTTCTCCTGAAGTATTTCCGTCGTAATTACCGAAGGCAGTAAAGAGTTTTTTGGCGTCGTAGATGCGCCTGTTATATTTATTTCCCAGGATGATAACCGTAGCGGAATCCTGGATAAGCCTTGTAAACACGGTGTTGTTGCCATGCCACCAGCCATTATGATAAATGATTTTTTTATTGTTCGGATAGTTATACATTCTCCAGCCAAGGCCATAATTTTTTACACCTGGTTTTTCATTGCTATAACCGGTATAGGCAGCTTCCAGTGTTTCCGGCTTAAATAATTTTCCAGAACTGAGACCAATATCCCATCTCAGCATATCCCTGGGGGTAGAGTACACATTTTTATCTCCATATACGCCATCCAGGTAAGTGAATGGTTCTTTCTGTCTGCGCCAGTTATAAGAAGGCATAACCGTGGATTCCATTTCCGGTAAAAAAACAAAAGAGTTATCCATCTGGAGTGGAGTGAAAAAACTTTCTTTCAGATAATCTTTATAAGCTTTGCCGCTCACTTTTTCAATGATCAGGGCAAGTAGTGCATAATTGGTATTGCAATAAGAAAAACCACGATCAGGTTTTCCTACCATCAGGTCTTTTTTCTTTGTGATCATGAACTGAAGTACATCCTGGTTGGTGATCATCGTTTTTTTATCCCAACCTTTTTCTTCCATTACATGAACATAATTAGGTAATCCACTGCGATGATTTAGCAGGGTTTTTACAGTTACTCCTGGATAATTAAAACCTTCCAGGTAAACCGACACTTCGTTATTGATATCCAGTTTTCCATCTTCCCATAATTTACAGATAGCCATTCCTGTAAAAGTTTTGGAAACTGAAGCCAGGTGAAAAGTGGTATTCATGTCAATACTATCCCTTTCTTCCAGGTGCTTGAAACCAGCATATTTTTCAAAAACTATCTGACCGTTTTTGGCAACGAGCATAGCTCCATTGAAACCACTTGGCTTTAAATAGAGGTCGTAAAATGATTCGGAAACTTTGTAATATCTGTCAAAATCTGCCTTGGAGAGCGTTGAACCCAGGCGGGCCCCGGCTGGAACTTCTTCTTTTTGAGCTTTTTCGACGATCCTTTTATCCGTTGTGGCGAAGCAACCTAGGAGGAAAATTGTCAAAAGGGTCAGCGTTATCAGATTTTTCATGCTGGTTTATACTGGATTATAATGGATAGAAACGATACTAAGTTATTAGTTATTATTTTCGCTGCAAACTATTGTACCACAAATTTATGCCTGACAATAAACCAACCAGTTACCCTAAGGAAAAGATCAGTATACTTTTTCTTGAAAACATCAGTGATACTGCGGTAAAACAGTTTCGCGAAGCGGGTTATACAGATATCCGGAAATTGAGCGGAGCCCTTAGTGAAGAGCAACTTATCCAAGAAGTGAAAAATGTTCATATTCTCGGTATCCGTTCTAAAACACAGATAACCCGTAAAATCCTCGAACATGCTAGCAAACTTCAGGCCATAGGTTGTTTTTGCATTGGAGTTAACCAGGTAGATCTGAAAGCCGCCAGCCAACAGGGAGTTGTTGTGTTTAATGCTCCTTATAGCAATACACGTTCAGTCGCAGAATTGGTAATTGGCGCTTCTATCATGTTGATTCGCAGGATCCCCGACAAAAACAATGCGGCACATAACAGTATATGGATGAAAGAAGCCAGGGGTTCATTTGAGCTTCGTGGTAAAACACTGGGCATAATCGGTTATGGAAATATCGGATCTCAGGTGAGTGTATTGGCTGAATCCCTGGGAATGAGGGTCATTTTTTATGATATCGCTACAAGGCTTCCATTAGGAAATGCTGAGTCACGCAGAAACCTGAAAGATGTAGTCAGTAAAGCTGATGTGATCACACTTCATGTACCTGATACTCAGCAGACAAAAAACATGATCAATAAAAGCCTCCTGAAGCATTTTAAGAAAGGATCTATCCTGCTTAATTATGCCAGGGGTGAAGTAGTTGATATTGAAGCACTTGCCAAATCACTGGAAGATGGTCATCTTGGCGGAGCAGCTATTGATGTGTTTCCATGGGAACCCGAAAAAAACGGAGATAAATTTGTTACACCCCTGCAGGGTTTGCCGAATGTTTTACTGACTCCGCATATCGGTGGTTCAACAGAAGAAGCACAGCAGAATATTGGTCAGGATGTAAGTCATAAATTGTTTCATTACCTCGAGATGGGTATCAGTACGGGTTCACACTCAATTCCTGAACTTAGCCTGCCTCCGCAGGAAGGTACTCACAGGATTCTCCATATACATAAAAATGTACCTGGTGTATTATCGTCTATCAATACCAGTTTGTCAAAAAACAAAATCAATATACTTGCCCAATACCTTAAGACAAATGATGAGATCGGGTATGTTGTTTTGGATATTGACAAAAAAATTTCAACCCAGGCACTTCAATTATTAAAGCAGGTAAAAGATACCGTTAAGGTGAGATTGTTGTATTAACATGAACTCCGGCATCACAAAGATCCTCAGTGAATTTGGCCTGGATACTGAAAACTATAAAGCAACGGTTTTCGGAAGTGGCCTTATTCATAAAACTTATCTGGTAAAAAAGGATGACCAACCTTGTTATATCCTTCAACAGGTGAATCACCAGGTTTTTAAAAAACCTGAAGATATTTCTTTGAACCTGCACATCATAGGAAATTTTATTAAAGTACATGCACCTGAGTATCCATTCACCTTTCCAATGTCTTCAATTGCCGGTAATGACTATGTAATTGAAGAAGGAAATTATTTCAGGATGTTTCATTTCATAACGGGAACGCATACTGTAGATACTTGTACCGGACCCGAACAGGCATATGAAGCAGCATACCAGTTCGGAAGGTTTACCTCGGTATTAAATGGTTTACGCACGGATATGCTCCGGTATACCATTCCCGGCTTTCATGATCTTTCTTACCGTTATAAAGAATTTGAAAAGGCAGTATCGCAGGGTAATCGCGAAAGGCTTGACCAAAGCAGGGATGTTGCAACATGGCTGTTTGACCATTCAGGTATTGAGCATCAATTTAAAAAAATCTGTAAAGATGACACGTTCATTAAACGTGTCACCCACCATGATACAAAGATCAGTAATGTACTGCTGGATCAGGATAACAAGGGAGTTTGTGTGATAGACCTGGATACTGTAATGCCCGGTTATTTTTTCAGTGATGTGGGCGACATGATCCGCACCTATACATCCCCGGCTAATGAGGAAGAGACCGATCTCGATAAAATAGTTATACGACAGGATTTCTTTGCTGCCATTTACAATGGATACATGGAAAACATGGGAGAACAACTTACGAAATCAGAACAATCAGGTTTTATCTATGCCGGTAAATTCATGATTTATATGCAGGCCCTGCGATTTTATACTGATCACCTGAATGATGACCGGTATTACGGCTCAATTTATCCCGGTCATAATCTTAACAGGGCAAGAAACCAGGTGAAACTGCTCAACGAACTGTTCAGGTCTGAAAATGACCTGCTCAGGTTTTTTTAGGTTTTTTAGGTTTCACTTCTGACGTATCGCCATGTAGTACCGGTAATGTATAGCCGCCAGTATCTATCTTTACTCCAGGAAGCTGTTGTTTTATTTTTTCCAGGTTGTTAGGATTGATATTAGTCCGGTAAATGTAGAGCTGTTTTAAGTTTTTAAGCCTGGCGAGACCCTCAATACTCTTGTCGCTGATCTTTGTTCCAATTATGTTTAAGTAAGAAAGTTCCTGTAGCGAATCCAGTCGCAGAATAAAACTGTCTGTAATGGATGCATTAGCGAGGTTTAACTTGTGTAGATGGATCAGTTTTGTAATATACCTGATGTCTTCGTTGACGGTGAAGGGACCTGATGCATCGAGAATATATACCTGTTCACACAACCTGGATATTTGTGACCAAACTGTGTCTGATGAATGTGTAATGTTGATCATGCTCACTTCCAGGGCATTAATGGAGAACGCCAGAGGTAATACTGTGACACCGGCCATTTTAAGCGAATCAATGATACTTTCTGGCGCAGGCGGAACATTTTCAAATGGCTTAATCTCAGTTTCCTGGATCTTTTCCGATGTTGTCTCTTCTAAAGACGTCAAGAGTTTTTTTATAGTATCGTTTTGTGGTAGGTCCCTTGCCCTTACATTGAAATCAGCTCCTTTTTCCAGCCACCACCGGATCAACATGACCTGACGGTCACTTAATTGTCCTTTTTCTTTTGGTGGCATGTGATCTTCATCATCAGGTGGAAGTAAAATTCGCCTCAGCATTTCGGGTTGTTCATTAAGTTCGCCTAAAATAACCTTTCCATCTTTTCCTCCACGAAGCATATTATCCTTTCCGTCAAGGCGCAGTTTCCCTTTTTGTTTTCGGGGACCATGACAGGAATAACATTTTTCCTGAAGTATGGGTTGGATGATATCGCTGTATACCATCGCTTCCTGTGCATTAACTAAGGGTTTGAAACTACTGGTGTTTTCTTCCGATGATGCGAAAAGAAAATTACTGCCATGAGTTAATTCACCTCCGAGATGAGCGGTATAAATAATACCGGTAAAAAGGATTATTGCAATAATTTTCGAATATGGTCTGAACCATCTTAATCCCCTTATGCCAAGAAACAGTACGAATGATGTGATAGCTACACCAATACCCATCCATTGATGGGTATTCAATAATTCAGCATCGTATTCTTCCTGGAGAGATAAAATATATCCTGAAATGCAGGATAAAATTGCAGTCAAAAAACCTGCGAAATATAAAGGCAATAATGCTGGCCTTAAAGATGGATTTTTTCCATTGCGGCTTAGCCAATGCAAAAGGAATCCCGCCAGTAATATTCCGATAGGAAGGTGAACCAACAGCGGATGCATATGTCCGATAAAAGAAAAAATATCCGTCAGCATGATTGATTATGCATATCGTTTCCTCAGCAAGTTCATCATATAAACATTGATATCCCATTGCGAGGCCACTGGCTGTCGTGTATACGGCAAAGTGGGTAAATAATCAGGCGGACCAAATTCGGTGAGTATGGTGAGTCTTTTACCTTCTTTTCGTTTTCTTTCTGCAACAGTATCCCACCAGCCCATATGCGCTTTGACTGCCGAATCCCATTCCGGTGCCCGTGGATCATTAACCTGCGGACCTTCTGAATGTCCAACCCTTGCATGAATATGATCAACACGCTCAAGTACAGCAGCCACTGTTTCTTCCTGGTCGCCTAAAAGGCTTTCATGAACATTGCACCAGTGTGAAACATCAAATGTGAGTCTTAAACCGGGCTTTTTCTTTATATAATCTCTTGTCACATGCGCCGCATAGAGTGAACGTCCGCGATGTGTTTCATGGTAAATGGGTATACCGGTGCTGGCAGATAACGGTATTGTATAATCGAAGTATGGAATAATTTGTTCCGGAGTAAAATAGTCTTTCCCGGAATGACAGTTGATATAAACGGGTTTATAGCTCACTGCAGATTGAATACCTTCAGTAAATTGTTTAAAATGTTTTTCCGGATCTTTGTCGCCTCCACCATAAAGAAAGGCGAGGGCAAGATTATTCTTCATTGCTGCTTCAGCGATTTCATTACGTCCTTTTTCATCTCCCGGCAACCAGACCTCAATACCATTATATCCCTCTTTTTTTGCCTTTTCGCAGAATACCTGTGCATTTCCATTGAACCCCCAGTTAGTACCCATGATCAGCAGTTCATAACCTACATGGCTAGCCGAATTTATTGGATTCCCATACTCTTCAATGGATGGAAGGAATAGGGATGATCCTGCCATAGCAGTCTGCTGTAAAAAATTGCGCCTGTTAATTGTCATTGGATGGTATTAAGATATTAATTATGATAAAATTTCATGAATTACTTTCCCTTCAACATCTGTTAACCTGAACGGCCTTCCCTGGAATTCGTAAGTCAGTTTTTCATGATCAAACCCAAGTTGGTTAAGTATTGTTGCCTGGATATCATGCACTGAAACTCTTCCGCTGATTCCATTGTATCCAATTTCATCTGTCTCTCCATAGCTGAAACCTTTCTTAATTCCACCACCTGCCATCCACATGCAAAATGCATCCACATGGTGATCCCTTCCTTTAAAAAGATTTTGTTTGCCTTCACGGTTTTCCTGCATTGGTGTTCTGCCAAATTCACCACCCCATACAACAAGGGTATCTTCCAACATGCCCCTTTGTTTAAGGTCCATTAATAAAGCTGTCATGGATCGGTCCACCTGCCGGCATTTATTTACAAACCCAATATCCAATGATCCGCCTTCATTGGTTCCGTGTGAATCCCAACCCCAGTCGAAGATCTGGACAAACCTGACACCTTTCTCAACCAGTTTTCTGGCGAGCAGCATATTGTTTGCAAGGGATGCCTTTCCAGGTTTGACTCCGTATAATTCTTTGATATGATCAGGCTCATCATTAATGTTCATTACTCCCGGAACAGCGATCTGCATTTTGTAAGCCATTTCATATTGTGCGATTCGCGATAAAATTTCAGGGTCACCAAATTCTTCATAGCTCGATTGGTTAACCTGGTTAATCGCATCTATTGAAGCTTTCTTCAGATCCCTGTCTATCCCTTCCGGATCTTCAATAAATAATACGGGGTCACCTTCAGACCGGCATTGAACTCCCTGATAAACAGATGGAAGAAATCCACTGCCCCATATACTTTTTCCTGCATCAGGACCACTTCCACCCGAAGTAAGTACTACAAAACCAGGAAGATTGTTATTTTCTGTTCCCAATCCATAGGTTACCCATGATCCCATAGAAGGTCTTCCTAACCTGGCTGATCCCGTATGCATCATCAATTGCGCCGGTGCATGATTGAATTGATCCGTATGTACCGCTTTCAGGATCGTTACATCATCAATAACTTTTGCAAAATGAGGTAAGTTGTCGGATAGCCATAAACCACTATTTCCATTCTGTGAAAATTTAGCCTGAGGTCCTAATAATTTAGGGACACCACGTATAAACGCAAATTTTTTTCCTTCAAGTAATGAAGCCGGACAATCCTCACCATTCAGTTTCATTAATTCCGGCTTGTAATCAAATAATTCAAGTTGAGAAGGAGCTCCGGCCATATGCAGATAGATCACAGATTTTGCCCTGGCCGGAAAATGAGGTGTCCTGGGAAGTAATGGATGTGACGGATCAAATTGATTTCCTGAAACAGTATCTTTTGAGCCGAGCCAATCGCACCCACCTATCAATGATCCCAACGCCATCAATCCCATTCCGGTCCGGCATTCCTTCAAAAAATGTCGCCTTGTAATAAATTCAAGAGATGATTGCCTGGCCTCCCTGAATATTTTATGATGGTTTTTCATGTGTTTCAGGATTTAGTAATGACTTCATCCAAATTAAGAATTGCCTGCATAACTACAACCAAAGCCGCGGTTTCAGGATTATTATTTTCATCCTGCAATCCGGATACCTCGCAGGTTTTAACAGGGTCTTTCGAAAATTGACTGAAAGCCTGTCGATAAAGGGATTCAAGAATCTGCAATTTTTCAGTTGTTATCGGCCTTCCTGCTGCTATATAAAATGCTTTCGAAATCTGTTCCTGTACTATTGGAGATTTCGACTTCATCGCAATCGCAAATTGTCTTGATAAATCTACATAAGCAGAATCATTCATCAATGTAAGTGCCTGTAGCGGGGTATTTGTTCTTATTCTCCTTGAGGAACAAACCTCACGGGCAACTGCATCGAAATTCAGCATGGAAGGATAGGGGCTTGTCCGTTTCCAATATGTATAGATAGCGCGACGGTATTGTCCATCGTCAATATTTTTTTGCCAGTATCCTCCACCATAAGGTGAGGACCAAATTCCCGTCGGCTGCCATGGCATAACGCTTGGGCCGTACATCTTTTCAGAAAGTTTTCCACTGAATGCCAGTGCCTGGTCGCGAATCTGCTCTGCGCTTAGTCTTACCCGTGAGCCTCTTGCATAGTACCGGTTAAAGCGGTCTTTATTTAGTTGGTCCGCGCTAACTTTCGAATCCTGTCGATAAGTAGCCGACATCACAATTTCTTTCATCAATTTTTTGAGACTCCAGTGATAATCATTCATCAGTTTCCATGATAAATAGTCTATCAGTTCAGGATGAGTAGGGGGAGTGCCTTGTGTACCCAGATCTTCAAGTGTTTCAGCAAGTCCCTGACCGAAAAACTGTTCCCAAATTCGGTTAACCATCGCACGTGAAGTAAGTGGATTTTGTTTATCAGTTATCCATAGTGCGAGACCGTAGCGGTTTGCAGGGGCATTTGCCGGCATTTCGGGTAAAGAAGCAGGTACTGATGGTGTGACTTTTTTACCTTTTGCTAACCAGTTTCCACGTTCAAAAACATAACTGCTGCGTTGCATATAGCCGGGATTTTCTTCCATCACCGGAGTAATAACAACGTCACTGGCATTAAGTAGCTGGTTATATGATTTCTTCGCACTGTCATAGCCGGTCTTTCCAATACCGGGAAAAGGAGTTGAAAAATAAAACCAGTCGATCATTACACCGTCTTCAACCTGTTTTTTTAATTTCTCTGAATGATATGTCAGGTAAATATCATGTACCCCGGAAGCCGGTGTGATACTAACTTCATGCAATGCCCAGTTATCATTTTTTGTTTTGGGGATTTGAAATGAAGCGATTATCGGGCCGGTGGGTGAATCAATATGAACATCCATCCGACCATCAGCTACATAGGCTACATAGCGAAAAAGCAGGCTGGATTTTCCATCCAGATCAATATTACGTAAACGGGTACTCGAAGTTTTTCGCATGATGAGCCATTTGGTATCGGCGAGTTCGCTGTTTACAAAGGAATCCGCCGCTAGTCCGTTCACAGCAGGTTGCCAGGTCTTGAGAAAATGCAAAACAGGTTCACGTTCTTTTGGAGTTGTATTTTCTTGTAGCCATAGATTTAATTTTTCCATGCGCAAGCTGTCGTCCTTTTTATATTCATGCAGCAGCGGATAATCAGCATAAGTATCTTCATCGCGGCTATTATTAAAGAACGCCATGAACTTGTAATATTCTTCATGCCTGAAAGGATCATAGGGATGACTATGACATTGTACACAGCCAAAAGTTGTACCCATCAAAACTTCCCAGGTAGTATTAACACGATCGACTACAGCAGCCGTTCTGAATTCTTCATTGTCTGTTCCGCCTTCGTCATTGGTCATCGTATTCCGGTGAAAGGCGGTGGCAATGATCTGTTCATTGGTTGCATCGGGTAACATATCACCCGCAATTTGTTCTACCAGGAAACTATCATAAGGTTTATCCTGGTTAAATGATGTAATCAGCCAGTCGCGATAACGCCAGATATTCCGCTGGTAATCCCGTTCATAACCTTTGGTATCAGCATATCTTGAAAGATCCATCCACATTGCTGTCCAACGTTCTCCAAATGAAGGAAGTGCAAGTAATGAATCCACCAGTTCTTCATATGATGAATCCGACGGATTTGCCAGGTATTTTTCCTCCAGGTGTTTTGGTGCCGGTAATCCGGTGAGGTCGAGAGAAAGCCTGCGTAGCAATGTATATTTATCAGCTTGTGTGGAAGGCTTAAGTTTTAGATCTTTTAGTTTATCCAGTATAAAATAATCGATATCATTTCTTACCCATGGATTTTTAGCCGCTGGCCATAATCCCCAAAGTGCTCCTTCAGGTACGGGAACTTTTTCTTCTTTTAACGGAACATATGCCCAGTGGTCGCCCCATTTTGCACCCTGGCGAATCCATTTCGTTAGAATATTAATCTCTTCTTCCGGTAGAGGATGCGCCTTATATGGCATTCTGTCTTCAGGGTCCTTCAACGTTATTCGCCGGATCATTTCACTGTGTTCGGGATCACCGGGAATGATGGCAGGTTTTCCTGATTCATTGATGGCAAGTGCATCAGAACGGAACAGTAAACTGAAGCCTGACTTTCTTTTCACTCCGCCGTGACAGACCGGACAAGAGCGCACCAGGGCCCGTCGATCCAGATGCTCCTCCGTTAGCGCCAGCGGCGAGGCTTCGCCGTGGCATCGGGCGCAGTC
>Ga0207701_10008277_pt1 | contig 10284 bp, 12 predicted proteins | sample KBSSwiSSwithPhiX_FD_184294 | JGI IMG/M metagenome (GOLD analysis project Ga0207701, IMG submission 184294) | Switchgrass rhizosphere bulk soil microbial communities from Kellogg Biological Station, Michigan, USA, with PhiX - S5 (SPAdes) (version 2) | ecosystem: Environmental > Terrestrial >...
CGGCCAGCGGGACTTAGCGTCGGTACCGAATCTCATGTACCGCACGGCCGACGGCGTGCAGCAAAACAAGGAGATCCATACCGAGAAGATGACCGAGTTGCCGCTGCCGGACTTCGACGGCTTCCCTCTCGATCACTACTTCGTGCCGGAACGGATCATTCCCTATCTCGCCACGCGCGGCTGCTACTGGGGCCGCTGCACGTTCTGCGATCACGGCCAGGGCTACTTCGACCAGTACCGCGGGATGACAGCCCAGCACGTGGTGGATCAAGTCAAGGCGCTGCGCGACAAATACCAATGCCGGCATTTTCTCTTCTCGGACGAGTCGTATCCGCCCGCGCTGTTCAAAAAGGTCTCGCAGCTGTTGGTCGACCAGGACGTCGGCATCAAGTGGACGACGCTGATCCGCTTCGAGGAGACCTTACAAGATCAGGCCATCTGGGATCTGGCGGCCAAGGCCGGCTGCTGCACGCTCTATTATGGAATGGAGTCGGCCAACGAGCGGGTGCTGAATCTCATGGACAAGCACGCGAAGAAGAGCGTGATCCAGAATAATTTACAGTCGGCGGCGAAGGCGGGGATCTGGAACCACGTGATGGCCTTCTACGGCTTCCCCGGCGAGACGCGGGACGAGGCGCTCGAGACGCGGCAGTTCGTGATCGACAACCAGCCGGTGATCCACTCGGTGGAGCTGTTCTACTTCGTGGCCTACCGGCATACGCCGATGGTGCGCAATCCGGAGAAGTTCGGCATCACGATCCACAAGCAGGAGGACTACGACCTGCCGCTGGACTACTACTACACGCTGAACGAGCCGGTGGGGATCTCCTGCATGGACGCCATGCAGCTCTGCGAAGAGTTCTATCAGAACGATTTTCAGCCCTGGGCCGTCCGCGTGAACGCGCGCGAGCACGTCTTCCTCTATATCTCCAAGTTCGGGACGAACAAGCTGCCGCAGATCTATGCAAAACGGCAGACGGTGGGGGTCTCAGATAGCGTGTCAGGGTTGGTGACGTGGCCGGTGTCGATGAATGAAGGCGAAGATGGAAAAGAGGGGATGAGCCGGGTTGTCTCCCACGGGATGAGCTAACCGAATGGCGAAATTTATACGATGATTTGGCCTCCTGGGGGATTATTGCCAGACGAGACGATCCAGGAAGAGAGCAGAGCATAGGCGCCTTCTATTTTCTGAGTCATTTCCTCGGCTTCCTTGTAGGACTGCATGTATTTCTTCGGGTTATTCGTGAGGTTTGCATAGCGAGAGGGGTCCCAGGTATGGAGCAGTTCCTTGCGTTTAATCTCCAGCTGCTCCTGGGAGACCGGCAGATCCAGACCGAGGATCTTGAGAGCATCCGAGACCGGTTGGGTGACGTCCATAATATGAAAGTCTGACAAAGCCTTTGTAAGCCTGTCAATCTAGTAATGCCCACAGTACTACCCATCCTTCAGCCCGTTCCCGTCCTCAAGAACAAGGACTATCGCGAGGTGATGATCCGCGAGATGGAAGGGGGGAAGATCCCGATCAGCCTCGGGAAGACCTGTCCGGTGAAGTGCGAGTTCTGCTACGAGATCGACCACTCCTACCGCGAGACGCTCGATCCGCCCAAGACGACCGACGAGGACTGGAAGTTCATCCTCGACTACATCAGCAGGAAGCCGACCGACCCGATGCAGTTCTGGTGCATCGGCGGCAACGAATACATGGAGTGGACCGATCTCTTTCTCCATCCCAAGACGATGGAATGGATCGAAGACTTTCTCACCTACACGGACAAGAATATTACCTTTTTCACCGTCGGGTTCGTGACGGTGCCGAAGATCCACGAGCTAGCGGCGCGGTTTCCCGGGCGGATCAATTTCGAGCTGTCGGTCATCACGATGAGCGACTACCGCCAGCGGCTCATGCCCCATGCGCCGTCGATCAAGCATTTGATGAAGGTGCTGGATGGCCCGGCCGTCTCCTCGGCGAACTTCTACGCCTTCGATTCGCACACGATGTCGAAGGACGCGGAGATGATCTCCAAGATCAATCAGAAGTGCGTGCTGTGGATGGGCTGCCTGACGCCGGTGCGCGGGATCAAGGACCCGACGGCCGATCTGATGCGGCAGGGCCGGAAGTTTCTGGCGGAGGAATCCGTCCGGCTCTACGAGAAGGGCTTGCCGAACATCCAAACGATCCAGACCGAGGCGCCGATCACGGCCTTCATGAATCGGAAACGGATCGTGAGCGCGTTCGACTCACTCGAATTGGAGAAGCGCGATACGGTGGTGATGGCGAAGAGTGTCTACAAGGTGCTGAACATGTACCGGAAGAATCGCGCCAGGTATCTGATGGTGCCAAACGCGACGCTCGGTGGCGATTCCGACTGCTCGGTGCTGCTGACCTTCGACGACATCGCACGCTGTGTCAACGGCCACAAGCGTGTGCACATTCCGAAATGCATGATGCAGTCGGGCCGTGGTCTATACACCGACATCGGCGGAGTGACGCTCGAACAGTTCATGAGAAAGACCGGCGTGAAGGCCACCGTGTTGCACAAGATCGATACGAAGTTTGCGAACAAGCTGCTGTGGCGAAACTGCCTGCTGAAGAATTACGTGGAAGACTACGTGCAGAATCCGCTGACGCAATCGTTTGAGAGCCTACCTGTTCCTGCTTAGCGTCCCTGAGAAAGCGGCGAGGACTTCTGCTGGCTCTGACTCTGGTTCAGTTCGAGCTCGAGTTGCGTCACTCGCGCGGCGGCATCCCGATGACCGTTCCGCGCAGCGAGTTTGTAAAACGAGAGGGCTTTATTGAGATCCTTCAGACCGCCAAAACGGCCTGATTCAAGCGCTTCAGCCACGCGGTAGGCCGCGTCGGGATCTCCACTGGCAGCTTTTTCTGAATCGGCCGCATACTGCTGGGCGGCTTTAGGACTTATCTGCGGCGGTGTCTCTGCCTTGAGGTTCTCCATGCTGCCGACGAGGGAAAGCACCGAAATCAAGATCGCTGCGAGCATGATCGGCTGGACATGTGTCATGGCAGCCTCCACAGCCGCTGCTCTTACTCTGAACCTCCTCGCGGTCTTAATTCAAGCCCCGACGTGAACTGTCTAAGCATAGACGTGCATCACATAACTCACTGGTAACGCCGTGAGATATAGGCCGACACCGAATACCGTATGCGTCATCAAGCTTTTCAGCCTGGCCTGGGTGGGGTGAGGCGTCTTGGATGCAGCGATCCCGAGTCCCAAGGCCGGCTGCATGATGAAATAGGGAATCGGTACTGTCCCTATTCCCACCCACAACGCTGGGAGGAAAGATGGATGATCCAGCCAACTGCCGGATGTGAAAAGGACGAGCATCAGCGCAAAGGCCACGCCGATCAAGTAGTGTGCGGTCCAACCGATCGTACATTCGGCCGGTCGTTTTGGAGCCGCGGCAATGTTCGTGTGCGTGAACGTGCCCAGGGGCATGTAGCTCAACCAACGCCCGACCAGGCAAAAATTGAGCGAAGAAATATTCAGAGCCTGGTGTAAGAACAGGTTCCAGAGGTCCATGATCACGATCGCGCCGATCCCAACGAGCACTGCACCACCGATGTGCATGGGTTCGATGCTCATTGGAATGTGTAGGGGCGTTATTTGGGAAGGATCGGATCCAGGTTGAAGGCGACGCTGATGCGAGGCGCCTTGCCGATGTAGGGAGCCACGGCATGGTACTGCCAGCCGGGGAACATGACGCACTGGCCTGAGGCAGGCGTGAAGGATATGGTGTTGCCGGCATCGTGCAGTTCCGGAATCGCATAACGCAGGTAGGGCGCCAACATGCGCGGGAGGCAGCCGCGCGGATCGAAGAGCTGCAGTTCCCCGCCGTTCTTTTCCTTCTCCGAGATATCGCCCGCATCCACATAATAGACACCGGACCAGAAGGAGCCCGGATGGGCGTGGGAGCCGTTGCTGCCGCCGGACCGCTGGACGTTCGCCCAAATCTCGACTACCTGCCAGGCGGGCCGTTGTGATGCCTTGCCAGTGCGTTCGGAATACTCCGTTGCCTGAGTCGCGACCTGGATCACGTACTCGAACAGTGTTTTGAGAGGACCGCCGGCCCAGTCCATCATGGACATGTCGTGGGGAGAGGACCAGCCGATGACTTCACGGTCGTGATAGGCGGGTTCGGAGGCTTCCCGCGTGAGCACCGCCCGCGTGAGCTCGGCGTTGAGGCGCTCGGCCTCGGGAATGGAGAACACGAGGAGCGGTGTCGAGAAGATCGGGCGGACGTTGAGTTCCAACTCGCGGGCCATTGAATGTTCCTATCGGTTGGGCGCTCTGAGAATAGGCGGCGTGCAGCGGCCAAGTCAAGAAGAGGTCGAGGGACGTTCAGCCCTGCCTGCTCCGCACTTCGGCTCGACCGCGCTAAGCCTCAGGCTGCTCGGTGTCGCAAACTCGTTCAGGTTCCGCTCCGCGACCTGAACATCAGACATGCGCCACCGTCCTCATGCTGAGGACCGCAAGCTTTCGGCAAGCGCGGGGCCCTCGCCTCCGTGCATGTCGCATAGCAGGGCTGAACGTCCCTCATTATTTGGAAGGAAAAACGTAAGATCAGCCTCGCCTGCTCCGCGCCCATGGGTGAAGCCCGCGTCTCGGCGCGGGCTAGGGCGGGTGGGTGAGATAAGGGAGGGGTAAAGGAGAATCGGATCGAGCGATTTGAACTAAAAGAAAAGGGATACCATCTCACGATGGCACCCCTTGATGACCCTCTCGTCAGCCTGTGCGGTTACAGGGCGTTCAAAAAATTGACGAGGTCGGTTTTCTCGGCGTCCGTCAGGCCCATGGCAAATCGGACGTTGTAGAAATCGATGACCTGCTTCAAGTCTGCCGCCGACCCATTGTGAAAATAGGGGGCGCGTGCCGCCAATGCTCGTAGGACTGGTCCTTTCAGCTTGCCAATATCAGCCCATTTTCCCGTGATGAGAGCCCGGCCAGGATCGGTGGTGGCGATGACATCGTGTCCGTGTTTCTTCTGACGAAGTGTGATCACGGGCAAGTACTTGACGTCGAGCGGACCGTTGACGTCGCTTACGCCGATGTTCAATGGCGCCGAGACCGAATGGTTGCCCACGTTCGGTGAGTCATGGCAGGTGCCACAAGTCCCCTTGATCACTGGGAGCCCGGTGGCATCGTTGAGGCCCCCCACTCCCGTAATATTGATGGGCTTGGAGTTAAACAGCGTTTGCCCTCTGAGGATGCTGGCTCGCCGTTCGCGAGCAGCCCCTGAAGCGGCATTGACCCACGAGTTATTGAACAACGTAAACACCGTCGGATTGAATGGCGTCTTAAAAGGGTTGAGCCCCAGCGGGTCGTTGATTCCGATAAAGAACGGTTGGTCGACCAAGGCCGTCGGTCCGCCGCTTGCGGTGTTGGACCCGAGCGAGCCTGCGACCGAATCGAAATCTTGCGCGGTCGACAAGGCCATTTCGAACGCCACGATTTGCTGTTGCTGGTCCGCCGAAGGCTTAGTCGTCGCTTGCGCATGACCAGTCGTGGCGTCCACCGATTGATGCTTGAGGTTTGACAAAAGGTCTGCTGGGTTTGTCGCGAAGGCAATCGGGGTTGTTCCAGTCTGCGTTGAAGATTCACGACCATCCCACATCAATGTGCTGAGAAATCGGAGGTTCGCTGAAGGAAGCGGACGCCGGTACATCGAGAGGGTCGACGTTTCATTGCATCCGTACGGATTGCTCACACTGACGACTTCAAATTCTGCACCATCAGGTATGGGGAGGTCGATGCGGATCAGACCGCGGCTGATCAGGAGGCTGTACGCTTGTCGCCGGCCCTCCAGGGTTGACACATCAATATTATGATCACAATTGGAACCATCATTGGGACGAAAGATGGGATCCATACCCTGGGTGTCTTCGAATCGCTGTGCGACATGGGCTGCGGAGACAGACCAGGCATCACTCGCCTGGTGGCAGCTGGCGCAACTCCGGCCATTCTCCCTCGAGCCCAGAATCTGGAAAAACGGCCCCGTGAGATCGACTTTCCCGGTCGTGCTGAACGTTTCAACTTTTCCAGAGGGGTCTTGAAAGGGGAAGAGATTTGGGAGAAAACCGCTATCGGCCAGAGCCACCGTCACGGCACCGAGCAACAACCCACCTTGCAGCCAGATGCGCAGGTTCAGCATGATCCCTCCCTATTGTAAGTGCGAGGCAGGGGAATCCTAGAGGGATCCCTAGTGGGCTGTAAATCGGGCGAAGTGCGTAAGACTTGTTAGGAGCCGGAATGCCGGGAATGACGTCTGGAATGGCCCGCCGAGTGTGAACTGTTTTAGTTCGCCCTGCCTCGGAACTGTTTGGAAAGCTGTTGGTTTGACACGAGCTTGTTTCTTGACCTAGAGTGCCCGCTATTATGCCGGCCGAGCGTCGCTCGCTGAAATTCTATCAAGCGGATGTGTTCACGGCTCAACCGTTCGGCGGCAACCCCGTGGCGGTGTTTCCCGAAGCTCAAGGACTGACCGACGATCAGCTGCAGCAGATCGCCCGCGAGATGAATCTCTCCGAAACCGTCTTCGTATTCCCACCGACGGACCCGGCTGCCGTCGTCCGGCTGAGAATCTTCACGCCCACCCAGGAAATTCCCTTCGCGGGTCATCCGGTCGTGGGCACCATGCATGTCCTGGCACAACTTGGCATGATTGCCACTCCCGAGCCTGTGACTCGTGTGGTGCAGGAGTGCAACATCGGATGCTTTCCGGTCGATCTGCTGATGCGGGACGGGCAGGTGATGCGCGTCGTCATGACCCAGCCGCAACCGCAATTTCTCGAGCGCGTCGAAGACACGGAAGACTTATATAAGGTGGCGGCGGCATTAGGGATCCCCAAGCACACGATCGCCGATACGAAATGGCCGGTCGAAGTAGTGTCGACCGGATTGCCGGTGTTGGTCGTGCCGGTGCGTACCCTGACGGCCGTGCGCTCCATCAATCCCGATCCCTCTGCCATCGTGGATCTATGCGGCCGGTTCGGGGCGAACGGCATCACCGCTTTTACGACGGTGACCGTGGAACCCTTCTCGAATGTGCACTCGAGAATGTTCGCGCCTGCCATCGGCATTCCCGAAGACCCGGCGACGGGAAGCGCCAGCGGCGCCTTGGGCGCCTATCTCGTGCAGAACGGCATCGTGGAGGTGAGCCCCAAGATCGAGATCGTGATTGAGCAGGGATACGAAGTCGAGCGGCCGTCCAGGATCCTCGTGCAAATCGAATCCGACGGACAGGCGATTCACTCAGTAAAAGTCGGCGGGCAGTGCGTGATGGTGATGGAAGGGACGTTGTCGTTCTGATTTCGTTTTGGATGAACAACTGTACGGAATTCTTGATAAGATGACAACCATCGAGGGATTGAATAGAGCCGACGTTCTTTCCTATCGAGATCACACTCTTTGAAAGGAGGGAACCATGTCAGCAGTCGCCAGCATCATGACAAAGCAACCCAAGTCGGTGGGCCCGACGACGTCGGTGGTGAGTGCAGCCAAAACGATGAAGTCGGCACGTGTCGGCTCGTTGTTCGTCAAGAAAGGGAAGCAGCTGGTCGGCATCGTGACCGATACCGATATCGTCCGGCGGGCGGTATCCTCGGGCAAGCCGCTCGGGAAATTGACGGTGGAGAAGATCATGACAGCGCCCATCCGCACGATCGAGGCGAGCCGTCCAGTCGACGACGCGCAGGACATGATGGGCGATCACAGCATTCGGCACTTGGGCGTGACGCGGAACGGAGAGATTATCGGGGTCGTCTCGGTGCGCGATTTACTCCTTCATTACAAGCGCTACGCGCAGTCGAAGATTCCGTCGGCTATGGGATATTCGGAACCAAAAATCGCCCAAGACTGACGGACGCTGAAAACGGTTTGTAACAGCGTTCTCGGTCGCATGTCTCCTTGCGACGTACCGAAAAACGTACGCCTCAGTCGCCACGCTTCCTGCGGCCTTGTTCCAAACTCGTTTTGAGCGCCCTCTGCCCTCCAAGTGCACTTACAAATGCTCCTTCCGAGCTCGGTCGTTCCCCTTTCCATAGGGATGGGTCGGGTCACTGCCTGCGCCCTCGCTGAAGCAGGGGTTACGCCCGCCCATGCCCTATTATTTTGTCAATTCTTTGACGAGGTGACCGAGCTCTGGGAGGATGAGTTTTTCCATCGCGAGGCGGACGGCGTTTTCTGAACCGGGGGTAGAAAAGAGCACGCGGCCCTTGATGATGCCTGCGGTGGCCCGGCTGATGATGGCCGGAGAGCCGATCTCCTGATAGGTGAGATAGCGAAACACTTCGCCGAAACCGTCCAATCGTTTTTCCAACATCGCGTCGACGGCCTCGAACGTCGAATCCCGCCGCGAGATCCCCGTTCCACCATTGACAATGATGGCCTGCACCTGATCGTTGCCGGTGCCTTCGGTTATCCGGGCCTTGATCTGTGCGGGCTCGTCCTTGACGAGGTGATAGGCGGCAATCGTGTGGCCTTGCTCCTTGAGGAGCTTCTGGATCAATTGTCCGCTGGTGTCGGTGTCCGGCGTGCGGGTATCGCTGCAAGTAATCACCATGCACCCAATGGATTTGGGTGCATGGGCTTTGTGTTCGTGGTGAGTTGAGTGTGCCACGGCGTCACAGGATGCTGAAAATGGTTTGAGGCTGCGTTCTCGCAACGCTCAGATCCTCGACGTACTGTAAAGCGTACGCCTCAGAACTTCGCTCGCTGCGGCCTGGCCACAAATCCATTTTAGGCATCCTCAATGGAAGAACTAAGTACGTTTATTCGGTAGCACTGACGACAGTCATTTCCAGACGGCGTCGGGATTGAGCTTCGCCGCCGGTTTGCCGCCCTTGATGTGTTCGTCGAGGATCGTGGCGACGTCGGCTTCCGTGACCTTCGAGTACCAGGTGCCCTCCGGATAGACCACGACGGTCGGTCCCTGCTCGCAAGGACCCAGACACGAGGAGCCGCTGACGAGCACTTCGCCCGGCATCACGCCGCGCTGCATCAGCCCCATGTTGAACGCCATCAGCAATTGCGCCGAGCCTGCGCTGCCGCATGAGGGTTTGGGATGTCCCGGCGGCCGGGCGTTCGTGCAGACGACGATGTGATATTTGGGTTTTGGCATAGGCTCCTCTATCTAAAAGTTGAAATGCTCCCTCTTCTCCGACTGTGAGATTTGAGATGTGCGATGTGAGAGTCGTCCGCGTTCCTCGCCGTCATGAGCGTGGCCGGTAGGCTTCCCATTGCTCGATGACTTCCTGCGGAAACTTCCAATGCTTCAGGCCCTTGATGACCCAATCGAGGTAATGATCCTTGGGTTTGAATTTCCCGATCGGATTCGCCGCATGGGTGGTCACCAGGATCTTTTCTCCGGCTTCGCTGAGGACCGTCACCTGAACATGACGAAAGGCTTCCGGAGGCACGTCGTCTTCGAGTTGATCGAGCAGTTTCACGTCTTCGTCCGTCAGCTCGAAAATCGCACCCCAGGCCTTCTCGCCCGCGGACGGCACGACGCTGGCGAGGCCGCACCGCCACTGGGAGGACCAGCGGCAAAACTGGATGGTGTGGTCGGGGAGCGTGGCCAGCATCTGGAACTGATGTTCGGGCGCCCGTCGTTTGAGCTGAGTCGGGTGGAGATTATCGGCGTACAGAAAGAACTTCATAAGTCGCGCGTGGCCTCACAAATTGAAGGGGTATTCTTCTAACATACCCTCTTTCAGTGGCACAAGCGTTAAGGGGTGTCTGTCGCGTCGGATTGACTTGGCGTGAGGCCGCTTCCTAATATGCCTGTGAGTCCCCATGCGCACGGGATCGCCTGTCGATGGTAAAAATCATTCATTATCTTGTGCTCGGCGTGCTGGCACTGGGCGCCATCTATTATGTTTGGACCAAGCCGCCGACGATCAATCCGATGCTCGACCGACGCGGCGCCGACGCGCTGGCGATGGTCCAGACGCACCGGGCGCTGGGCTATCCCACGCTGCTACAAGCCATGACGGAGCACGTGCGCTCGATGAAGGAACGCGGGCTCAATGCGCGGCTCGACTCGCGGGCGTTGTGGCGCGTCGTGAAGCTCGGCGCCGAGCAGCGCGCGCTGCTGAAGCGTGCCGCGGATCGCTGGCAGCTCTCGGCGCGCGCCTCGCTACGCGTGCTGAAGGTCGCGCGGACGATCGCCGACCTCGAGCAAAGCGCCGCCGTGACGACCGGGCACGTCGCCGAGGCGCTGCAGCTGCGCTGCCGCTCGAGCGCCCAGTGAGCCGCGGCATGGCGGCCC
>Ga0207701_10008278_pt1 | contig 10283 bp, 10 predicted proteins | sample KBSSwiSSwithPhiX_FD_184294 | JGI IMG/M metagenome (GOLD analysis project Ga0207701, IMG submission 184294) | Switchgrass rhizosphere bulk soil microbial communities from Kellogg Biological Station, Michigan, USA, with PhiX - S5 (SPAdes) (version 2) | ecosystem: Environmental > Terrestrial >...
CTCGAACGACTCGGTGTGCCAACCATCGACGCGGATATCGTCGCGCGCGATGTCGTCGCGCCCGGCACTTCGGGCCTGACGGCAATCCTCGGCCGCTTTGGAACGAGCGTTCTCGACAGCGATGGCGCACTTGATCGCCGGAAGCTCGGGTCGATCGTGTTCGCCGATGAAGCCGCGCGGCGAGACCTGGAGGAGATCGTTCACCCGAAAGTCAAAGCTGCCATCGACACGTGGCTCGACTCAATGAGCGGGCAGCACAACCTCGCGGTCGCCGTCATTCCGTTGCTGTACGAAACCGGTCGTGAGCGTGACTTCGATGTCATCGTCACCACCGCCTGCAGCTCGGAGGAGCAGCTTCGCCGCGTGATGACGCGCGACTCGTTGAGCGAGCTGCAAGCCAGGCAGCGCATCAACGCGCAGTTGTCAACCGAGGAGAAAGTGCGCCGGGCCGACTACGCAATCTGGACCGATGGGACGCACGAAAACACGAAGCGTCAAGTCGTGGAGACGCTCGAGCAGCTGGCGAGGCGAGGTAGCTAGATCTAGCAGCCCGTGGCAAAAGCGTTCTTGAGCATAACCGTGATTCCGCGTACGTTCCGAGGCCGCTGTAAGTCGATCAAAACAATTGGAGACTCGTGACGACTCCAAGATCAGCGTGAAAGCGGTTGCTGGATGCCACAGCAGCGACCAGAGCGCCGCGAAAAGCGCCGCCGCACGGCCCTGAAGACCTCGTGGCGTGCCCACGCCAAAGAGCGTGCGCATCAGCAAGCCGAGATTCAGACCACCGGCATGTACCAGCAGCCGTTTGCGAATATTGTCGTGACCCCGCAGGTGCACTCGGCGCATCCGCCCTGTTTCGTAGAGGTGAGCGCACGGACGTTCCAGTCGCTCGCCGCGCTTACGCAAGAGCCGCTTTCCACGTGCACCGCGAATCCGTCTCCGGTTGCGGTACACGGCGTCACGCGCTTCAGGATGGTCCTTCCAGTTGCGGCGCCCGCGATCAGGTTCGGAGATGTAACTCCGCACGCCGACCGCTTCGAGGTCGACCATCACCTGATTACTGTGATAGCCCTTGTCGCCGACGACTTCTTCGATCTCACCGTCGGGGACGACCGTCTCCACCTGTTCGGCGGCGTCGATCAGCGTGTCGACGCTCGTCGCCGTGTCGCCGGCATCCGCATCTTGCACGGTGACGGCGATGACAGCACCGGTCTCCAAATCCACCGCGTGCTCCGCCTTGTGCGCCAGGTGCGTCCGCCCGTCCTTCATCTTCGTGATTTTCGCGTCGGGATCGAGCGGATGAGTCCAATCGTCATTCGAGCCCTTCTTCGGGCGTTTTCGGTCGAGGCGCGCCAAATCCTCGCGCGTGGGCGTGTCGATGCCAGACGCCTGCGCGAGCTGCATCAGGAATTCTTGATAGCTGGCGCCCGTGTCGCGCCGCACGATGCTGCGCAGCGCCGCGTTCGCTTCCAACGTCGTCGCGTCAATGCCGATCGTCTTGCCTTTGACCAGGCCCGCGTTGGCGAGCCGCTGCAGGATCCACGTGAAGACCGCTTCGTGCGTTTCCAGATCGATCAGCCGACGCGTCCGCGAAATCGTCGAATGATCTGGCGGCGCCTCAGGCAGCACGAGGCCGAGAAACTCGCGGAGGGCAAACGAATCCGCCGCACGCCATGCGATCGCGCGCTCGGCGTCCAAGCCTTCGAAGTAGCCGATCAGCAGCAACCGAAAATACCGTCCAGGGGGCAGACCTGGCCGACCGATCTCGTCAGCGTAAAATCGCTGACAGAGCGACTCGACGTAGGTATCGAATTCGGCGTTGTCCAGAATCTGATTCAGTCGCGTGTAGAAGGGGTGCGCGGCGGTGCGTGGCAAATCTTGAGTCGCGACCCACATCGACGTCTGCTTCGGACGCCGCCGTCGTTTGCCCATCGCCATGCGCGAGTGTAGTGCGAGTGATCGATCGTGTCGATCCCTAATTCAGCATGAAGGGTCGGGAACAGCGGGCGGTGGAAACTCACATGACTACACCAGACATTACCGGCATCGCGCCGTTCTTCATCGTCAAGAATGTCCCCGCCGCGCTGTCGTTTTATCGCGACCGTCTCGGGTTCGACATCACGTTTCAAGGGCCCGAACCTGACGACATCTTCTTCGGCATTGTCCAGCGCGACGCTGCGATGATCATGTTCAAGGACGTCGGCGTCGATCCAGTGCCGAACTACACGCGAGACGTCAAAAAGGGCATCGCCCGCTGGGACGCCTACCTCCATGTGCCCGATCCGGACGCGTTGGCGGCAGAGTTCTCGTCGCGCAACGTCGAGTTTTCCGAACCACTCAAAGATACCGATGATGGCTTGCGTGGATTCGAACTCAAGGACGGTGACGGCTACGTTTTGTTTTTCGGTCGTGCTCGTTCATGAGCGCCAATTCAAGTGGGGATTCTGCGTTGCCGAGTTGGTGATGAAATCACGACTTCCACCACGGGCTGCTAGGTAGCTGGGTAGCTGGGTAGCTGAGTAACTGGGTATGGGTTGCTGAGTATTTACCTAGCTACCGAGCAACCTAGCCACCTAGCTACCTACCGGCAACCCGCGCACGTGCCGCATGCAACGTGTTCATCATCAACATCGTGATCGTGAGAGGTCCGACACCGCCGGGCACAGGCGTCAGGGCGCCTGCCACTTCCGCGACGGCGGGATGGACATCGCCAACGAGCACAGACCCTTTGGCCTGGAACGATGCAAGCCTCGGATGACCTGCCGGAAACAGCTGCGCTGCCACCGCGGGATCCGTCACGCGATTCATTCCGACGTCGATTACGGCCGCGCCCGGCTTCACGAAGTCGTTCGTGACGAGGCCGGCTCGCCCGACAGCTGCGACGAGGATATCCGCCTGGCGGCAGACGGCCGGTAAATCCGGTGTTCGCGAATGGCAGATGGTCACCGTGGCGTCCCGATGCAGCAGCAGCATCGCCATCGGCTTTCCGACGATATCGCTGCGACCAATCACGACCGCGTGGCGGCCGCGGATTTGAATCTTCTCGCGTTCGAGCAGCTCGATGACGCCCGCTGGCGTGCACGCCACCAGCTTGGGGCGATTCTGAGACAGCAGGCCCACGCTCTCGGCCCCGAATCCGTCCACATCCTTGTCGGCGGCGATCGTGTCGAAGACTCGCTGCTGCGCGCCCGCGCCCATCGCTTTGGGCAACGGGGACTGGACGAGGATGCCATCGTGATCAGGGCTCTTGTTCAGTCGCTCGACCAGCGTGAGCACATCGGTCAGCGTTGCCGACTCCGGCATTCGTTCGAGATCGACTCTGAAGCCGACGTCCGCTCCCGCTTTGACCTTGTTGCGAACGTAGACCTGCGATGCCGCGTCATTGCCCACCAGCACAATCCCCAACCCGGGCGGGCGGCCATGTTTGCTGATGAAGTCCGCGACCTGCGGTTTGATTTCCTCCTGCATGCGCGTTGCGAGCGCCTGTCCGTCGAGCACACGTGCCGTCATACCGAGATGGTCTCCCCGAGCGCCACAGCGCCTTATCGTCCCGACCCGACCGCCGCGTGTTGACGCTTTCGCAGCTCACTGTGCTTGTATCCGTACGCGAAGTACAGCACCAGCCCGATTGCCATCCAGATCACGAGCCGGAGCCACGTATCGAATGGCAAACCCAACATGAGCGCGAAGCTGACGAGGGCCGACAGAATAGGAATGAACGGCACCAACGGCGTCTTGAACGGACGATGGAGATCCGGCCTGCGGTAGCGGAGGAAGATCACACCGATTGACACAATGACGAAGGCCAGCAGCGTCCCGATACTCACCAGCTCGCCGAGGGCGCCGATCGGAGTGAAGCCGGCGGCCAGCGCCACGATGACGCCGGTGATGATGCTCGTGATGTGAGGCGTCCGAAATCGCGGGTGAATCTTCCGGGCAAACGGCGGGAGAAGGCCGTCCCGCGACATCGAGTAGAAGATGCGCGGCTGCGCCATCATCAGTACGACCATCACAGAGCTCAACCCGGCGATCGCGCCAAGCTCCACGAGCATCGTCATGATCCGGAGCAAGGTGCTGCCACCAGAGGCCGCTTCCGCCGCGCGAATGGCGACGACCATCGGCGCCGGCGATCCCAGCATCTCGCGATAGGGCACGAGGCCTACCATCACGCCCGAGACGAGGATGTACAAGATCGTGCAGACTACGAGCGATCCAAGGATGCCAATCGGCATGTCTCTCTGCGGATTCTTGGCTTCCTGCGCCGCGACCGATACGGCGTCGAATCCGATGTAGGCGAAGAAGATGACCCCCGCGCCACGCAACACGCCGCTCCACCCGTATTCGCCGAAGTGGCCCGTGTTCGGCGGGATGATCGGCTGCCAGTTGGCGCTATTCACGTAAGCCGCTCCGCCGAGGATGACGATCAGGACTACGGCAACCTTGATGACAACGATGACGGAGTTGACGTTCGCGGATTCCTTGATCCCGATCACGATGAGCACGGTTACGGCGATCGCGATCAGAACGGCGGGCAGATTCAAGTACGCATCCGGGTTGCATCCGGCGGCCGGCACGATGCTGCAGGGCGCCGACGCGAGCGACGCGGGAATGGTGATGCCGAGGAAGTCGTGCAGAAAGCTCGTGAGATGTCCGGACCAGCCGACGGCAACCGTGGCCCCGCCGAGCGCGTACTCGAGAATGAGGTCCCACCCGATGATCCAGGCGATGAACTCGCCGAGCGTGGCGTAGCCGTACGTGTAGGCCGAACCCGCGATCGGCACGGTCGAGGCGAATTCCGAGTAGCACAACCCGGCCAGCGCGCTCGCGACGCCTGCGACGACCATCGACAGCACGATCCCGGGACCGGCGTATTGCGCGGCTGCCTGCCCGGTCAGCACGAAGATGCCTGTGCCGATAATGGCTCCGATCCCGAGTGTTACGAGATTGGTGGGTCCGAGCACCCGCTTCAGGGAATGCTCCCCGGTAACCTCCGACTCGGCTTTCAGCTGCTCAATCGACTTCGTTGCGAATATCGACATCAGCAATGTCCTCACATTCGGCTACGGGCCCGTGGCCCGATTATATTCGCGTCACCGTGGCTGCCGTCCGCAGATAGGCGCGTACTCGGGCCGCAGGGTCGCGTCCTTCAAGCAAGTCACTGATCACGGCGACAGTCGACGCCCCAGCCTCCCACACTGATGCAGCGGTTTCGAGCGTGATCCCCCCAATCGCGACGACAGGCAACCCGTGCGATCGACTCGCGGCCTCCGTCACCTGCGCCAGCCCCACGGCCGTATAACCGGTGTCTTTCGTCCGCGTCCCGAACACCGGTCCAATCGCGATATAGCTGATCGGCTCCTGCGCTGCTCCTTCGACCTGCCCGCTCGTGTGCGTAGAGAATCCGACCACCGCAGCCGGGCCCAATAGATTGCGAACCGCCATGGGCGGCAGATCGTCCTGGCCCACGTGAACGCCCGCGGCGTTCGCCATCACTGCCAGGTCAGACCGATCGTTGACAATTACGACTGCCCCATACGGATCTGCTACTCCGACGATCCGGTCGCACAACTCGAGAAAACGATCGGACGCGAGATCCTTGGCGCGAATCTGGACACACCGCGCGCCTCCATCCATGAAGGCGCGCGCCAGGTCCGCGGGCTGCCAGCCCGCGCGCTGCGAGAGCGCCACATCGACGATGGCGTGGAGTGGAGAGAGTGAGGTCAGGCTGTATCCGCCAGGGGGCTTTTCCTGGGCTGCGGCATGAAGCGCTCCATGAAGGATGTGTTCAGCCTGCCAGCGGTGAAATCAGCCTCGTTCAGGATCTTGATGTGGAGCGGCACCGAGGTGCGAATCCCCTCGATCACCGTCATGTCGAGCGTTCGTTTCATGCGCGCGATCGCCTCCTGACGGTCGCGCCCGTGCGTGATGATCTTGGCAATCAGCGAGTCGTAGTACGGCGTGATCGTGCACTCGGAGTGCGCGAACGTGTCGATGCGCACGCCAGGGCCGCCGGGAGCGCTGAAGGCATGAATCACGCCGGGTGACGGCGCGAACGTCTCTGGGTCTTCAGCGTTGACTCGACATTCGATGGCATGTCCGGTAAACGTCACTTCGCTCTGCTTGAACGACAGGCGTTCGCCGGCTGCGATTCGGATCTGCTCCTTCACGATATCGATTCCGGTCACCATCTCGGTCACCGGATGTTCCACCTGAAGACGGGTGTTCGTCTCCATGTAGTAGAACTTGCCGTCCCGATCCATCAGGAATTCGAAGGTGCCAGCATTGGTGTACTGGACGGCCTTGGCCGCATCCACGACCACGCCGCCCATCTTCTTGCGTATCTTGTCGCTCAGCGCAGGTGATGGCGCCTCCTCGAGCAGCTTCTGGTGGCGTCGCTGAATCGAGCATTCGCGTTCGCCGAGGTGAACGACGTTGCCGTGATGATCGCCGATGATCTGGAACTCGATGTGCCGCGGGCTCTCGAGGTACTTCTCGATGTAGACGTCACCGTTGCCGAAGGCGGCTTCGGCTTCGCGCTGGGCTGTCCGGAGGGCATGGGACAACTCGCCGGCCGTTCGGACGACGCGCATGCCACGCCCTCCCCCGCCGGCCACGGCCTTCACGATGACCGGAAAACCGATGTCCTTGACCACCTTGAGCGCGTGTTCCTCATCGGTCACCGGCCCGTCGCTGCCGGGCAGCATGGGCACGCCGGCCTTCTTCATCGCTTTCTTGGCGCGCGCCTTGTCGCCAAGCAGCTTGATGACGCTCGGGTCGGGCCCAATGAACCGGATGTGGCAGGCCTCGCACACTTCCGCGAGGTACGCGCTCTCGGACAGGAAGCCGTATCCGGGATGGATGGCGTCGGCGCCCGTGATCTCGGCCGCGCTGATGATGGCCGGAACGTTCAGGTAACTGTCGGCGCTCCGCGGCGGACCGATGCAGACGTCCTCATCCGCGAAGCGGACGTGGAGCGAATTCTCGTCGGCCTCTGAATACACGGCGACCGTTTTGATGTTCAGCTCGCGGCAGGCGTGGATGATGCGCAGCGCGATCTCTCCGCGATTGGCGATCAGAATTTTCTTAAACATGGCTAAGTGGGTCTGATGGCAAAGAGCCGCTCACCGTAATGAACCGCTCGCCCGTTCTCCACGTACACCTTGACGACTTCACCGTCGCATTCGGCATTGATCTCGTTCATCAACTTCATCGCTTCGATGATGCATAGCACCTGACCGGTCTTGACCATCTGCCCGACGTCAGTGAACGGCTTGGCATCGGGCTCGGAAGCACGATAGAACGTCCCGACGATCGGCGACTTGATGATCGCCAGGTCGACGTCCTCGCTCGCGACCGTCAGCGGTGCCGATGCCAGCTCGCCCGGATTTGGCGCGGCCGTGACTTGCGGAACAAATACCGGGGACGGCGAGAGGGGCGCGTGACCGGTCCACTGCGGACCGGAATCCTTGCGCAATCGAAGCTTGACGCCTTCCTGCTCGAGCTCGAACTCGGCCAGGCCGTTCTCGCGCATCAACTCCAGAATCCTTTTGATCTCGTCTAGATCCATTCATCCTGCAAGGACCCCGGGGGTAATTTCCGACGAGTTGCGACGGAAATTACCCCCGGGGTCTTATCCAAGCTCCAACAACTCTCTGGTCACCGACGTCAGGACCTCATATCCGTCCGCCGTCACCAGTACGTCGTCCTCGATCCGCACGCCACCCAGGCCTGGCAAGTAGGCCCCTGGCTCAATGGTAAACACCATCCCTGGTTCCAGTTGCACGGAAGCTGAATGGGATCGAGGGGGGCCGATACGGGGTTCTTCGTGAATATCCAGCCCCAGACCGTGGCCGGTCCCATGTCCAAATGCCTCTCCAAGCCCGCGCGATTCCAGCAGGCTTCGAGCGGCGGCATCAACGGAGGCCGCTGGGACACCCGGCTTGACCGCCTCGATGGCCCTGCGCTGGGCATCGCGGACGGCTGAATGCAGCCGCAGGGCGTCGTCTGTGGGCCTCCCTACCGATACGGTCCGGGTCAAGTCCGAGCAGTATCCGTCCAGGACACCGCCAAAGTCCAGCACGACCAAGTCGCCCGCCTTCAGCACGCGCAGGCCGGCGCGGTAATGCGGAAGTGCCGCATTAGGTCCGGACGCGACGATCGTGTCGAATGCCGGGCGCTCGTAGCCGGCCGACCGAAGGCCCGTTTCGAGCACCGCGGCGACGTCGCGCTCTGTCACGCCGGGGCGAACAGCGTCAAAGGCCTTGTCGGCCACAAAAGTGAGCCGGGCGGCTGCATCGCGAAGGGTCGCCACCTCATTTGCGTCCTTGACCAGGCGCGCCTGCTCGACCACCCGCTCGGTCGACGTCCAGCTCAGAGCCAGCCCACGCGAGGAGGTCGTCCGCTCGAGCCACTCTTTCCTGGCGACCGTCATGTGCGCCGCTTCGATCCCGACTTTCACCGGCATGCCCGGTTCCGAGAGCATGTCGATGAGCGCCTCGTCATAGCTCGCGGGCACCGGCCACAGCGTGAGGCCTGGACACGCGGCATCCGATGCCTGGGTGGACCGGACCGACTCCTGATAGCGGAAGTCGATCAGCAGGTGAACGTCGCTGTGCGTGATGACGAGGGTGCCGGCGCTGCCTGCGTGATTCGAGAGATACCTGATATTGGTCGGATTGGTGACCACCAGGCCATCAAGGCCCAGCGCTGTGAGTCTGGCTCTGATCGCGCGATGGCGCGCTGCCAGAATGTCCGAGCCGGGAAACGCCATCACTGGTGTCGCGCGAGTCGTTCCTGCGTAATCACGTCCAGCCACGCGCTCAGTTCCGCGACGATTCGTTCGTCGATCGATCGCCCGTCCGGCGCGCTTGCGGGCGCGCTCTGCGTCGATTCGGCGGCGGCTCGAAGATGAGCGGCCTGATGCGTCCGCTGATGGATCTCAGCGAGCTTGCCGACGGCAACGAGGTTGTCCGGCGCGGCGTCGAGGACACGAAGAAACTCGGCTCGCGCTTCTTCCAAACGGCCAAGTTGGAACAAGGCTCGACCAAGGGTCACCCTCGCCGACAGATAGGCGGGATGTTGTGCGAGTCCCATCTCGCACACCCGCACCGCTTCCTCGCAGTCGCCTGCGCGCCGGTGCTCCTCGGCAAGCTGCGCAAAAGCAATCGACGCCGGGTCCCTCAGGATCCGGCGTCGAAGGTCTTCAATCCGCGAATTGTCCGCCACCCCTACATTATGGGATGACTGTGAGCTGATTCGTCTTCGTGCTTTGACGTCCGAGATTGTCGGTCACCGTCAACATGACGTTGAAACCACCAGCCGGGAACGACTTTGTCACAGTTGGCGTCGTCCCGGTATCGACCGGCGCGCTCCCATCGCCGAAGTTCCACACGTGACGCACAATCGATCCGCCTGCGCCAACGGTCGAAGTAGAGGTGAACGTGACCGGCGTAGAGGTAGATGGCGTCAGCGGGGCGTTGGTGAAATTGGCCGCTGGTGCGGCAGGAGATGCGACGACGACGTACCTCGTGGTGCTGCTCGAGACGCCGCCTGCACTGACGGTTAAAGTCACTGCCTGGGGACCGGACGTCTGGAAGACGTGCTGAACGACTTGTCCCGACCCTGAATTTCCGTCGCCAAAGTTCCAGCTGTACTCGCACGCCTGGCCGCATGCTTTGTTACTCAGCTTCGTCGAGGAGGCGTCAAAGGTCACGACATCAAAAACTGCCGGCGTCGTTGGCGCCGATGTGAAAGCAGGCTCCGGCACATCGGGACCGAGGAGAGCCACCGTAACGATCTTGCCCCGTGCGTTATCGAGGTTTTCGCCGACGGGCACAGCCAGGATCGACGCACTCGCGGCAGGCGTGTTCACACTCGGCGCCGTGAATGTCACTGAGCCGTTGCCAGCCGAGTCGGTTACGACCTCACCCGCAGACAATGAGCCCACGTCGGCGGTCACCACTACCCGTCTTTGAGCGATTGGCGCATTCGTAACACCGTCCCGGAGGTTGACCCGGATCGTCGACTGCGAGCTGCCATCGCGAGCGACGATGTCCGGCGACGCCGCGAGAGTGATCGAGACGCCGAAGCCAGACGGCCCGGCGAGCGGCGGGGGAGATTGACTCTCCGTCATGCACCCGCTCAGGATCAGCGCTGCGCTGGCTGCGCCCGCAGCCCGGAGAATCGTAGCTAAACACGTTCTGTCGCTGTGCATCGTCGTTCCTACTGAGGGTCCGCGAAATTGCCAAAGTCGACGCCGATCGTGGCCGTGGCGCTCACGTCGT
>Ga0207701_10008279_pt1 | contig 10282 bp, 11 predicted proteins | sample KBSSwiSSwithPhiX_FD_184294 | JGI IMG/M metagenome (GOLD analysis project Ga0207701, IMG submission 184294) | Switchgrass rhizosphere bulk soil microbial communities from Kellogg Biological Station, Michigan, USA, with PhiX - S5 (SPAdes) (version 2) | ecosystem: Environmental > Terrestrial >...
GCGAGGTAGCTCAGCTGGTTAGAGCACGGGAATCATAATCCTGGGGTCGGGGGTTCGAGTCCCTCTCTCGCTACCAACATTCCTTGCAGCGTGCCTGACCGAAATCCCGTCCGTCATTGCGGTTCGATGCCGGCCTGCTTGATGATGCGGCCCCATCGGTCGATTTCGCTTCTGAGCAGGGCTTCGAGGGCTGCGGGTGTCGCGCGCTCTTGCTCGACGGGCGCCATGCTGAGTTCGGCGAACCGGTTGACCAGCGGCGGATCCCTCAGCGCCTTTTGCAAGGCATCAACGAGTGCATCCACGATCGGCTTCGGCGTGTCGCGCGGCGCGTACATGCCGTACCACGTCGTGACGTCGAACGCGGGTACACCGGCTTCTGCCGAGGTTGGCAGGTTCGGCAAGGTTGGGACACGTTTCTTGCTGGTGATCGCATAGCCCGGAATGGTGCCGGCCTGGATATACGGCGTCGGCCCCGTTGCGGGATCGCAATAGACGTCGATGTGACCGGCGATGATATCGTTCAGCGCGGGTCCGCCGCCCTTGTAGTAGATCGGCGTGAGCCTGGTTTCGATAGCGCTCATGAACATCAATCCGCACAGATGCGACGCGGAACCCAAGCCGACATTGCCGTAAGTGACCTTGTCGCCCTGGGCGCGGACATAGGCGACCAGTTCCTTTAGAGTTTTGGCCGGAAAGTTCGCGCGCGCCACCAGGATCATGGGCACGTCAGTGACGAGGCCGATCGGCGCAAAGTCGCCGACGGGGTCAAAGGGCAATTTCGCGTAGAGCGCGGGCGCGGTCGCCTGGCCGACATGCATCAGCAGTAGCGTGTAACCGTCAGGTGCGGCTTTGGCGACACGGTTGGTGCCGATGGTGCCGCCGGCGCCGACGACGTTTTCGATCACGATTGGCTGCTTCAGCGTCGCGCCCATCGAACTGCCGAGCAGGCGGGCGATCACGTCGCCGGGGCCGCCGGCCGAGAACGGCACGACGAGCGTGATCGGCCGGCTCGGGAATTCCTGGGCAAATGCCGGCAGCGCGGGCGAGAGCAACAACATCAGCAAAACGCGTCTTGCAAACTGCATGGGCGGGTCCCTATCGGCCTTGTTGTTCTTTCAAGCAGGTGACTGGTTACTCATCCGCGACGCCTTTTGGTTCGACGCGGATGTCCGTTCGATCATGCTGAGCGCGGCCACCGCCGCGGCCTTGACGTGATCGACGCAGCATTGCTCGGCAAGATCAGGATCGCCGTTCTGGATCGCGCGCCAGATCGCCGTGACCTCGCGAAGGCTCTTGTTGATCCGTTTCGGCTGCGACATCGAGGTAATTCGCAACAGTGTGATCCGGTCATGCAGTGGCCTCAGCATGCGCTCGATGAAGGCGTTTTGACACCCGCCGATCAGCGCGGCGTAAAATTCCGTCTTGGCTTCCAGCGCCGCCGTCAGATCGTCCTCGGCGAATGCGGCTTTCAGTCTGGTGAGCGCGTTCCCGATCCGGCGCACGACGGCAGGATCGCGCAGGCGCGCGCATTCGCGGCCCGCAAATCCTTCGAGCACGGCGCGCGCGGCGTAGAGTTGCCTGGCTTCTTCAAGGCTGATGGTGCTGACCACCGGACCGCGATGGGGCACCGTGTTGACGAGTCCATCGGCTTCCAGCAACCGCAGCGCCTCGCGGATCGATGGCCGGCTCACGCCGGTCATCTCGCAAAGCTCGCGTTCGACCAGGCGCTGGCCGGGCTTCAAGGTTCCGGACATGATCGCCTCGCGCAGCTTTTGCGCAACCATCGAGCGAACGGTCGGAACGTCATCGATCCGCAGCGTGGACTGCAGTTCAGCGCGTTGGTCCAGGAGCCGGCGTTTTGCGGTCATGCGATCGACCAGCCTCCATCGATCGGCAGCGCCGCCCCTGTGATGTCCTGCGCCGCCGGGCTGCAGAGGAAAACGGCCATCGCGCCGACGCCTTCCGTCGCGATGAACCGCCCGGTGGGTTGCCTTGTCGCCAGAAAGTCGTCTGTCACCTCCTCGATGCTGCGGCCCTCGCTGGCTGCGATCGAGGCGATCCTTCCCTGGATCGCCGGCGTTGGCAGCGTGCCCGGGCAAAGCGCGTTGCAGGTGATCCCGCTCCTCGTCGTCTCGATGGCGACCGCGCGGGTCAGGCCTACGATCGCCGTCTTGGTGGTGACGTAATCGATGCGGTCGGCGACGGCGCGGGTCGAATAGATCGAAGCCATATTGATGATGCGGCCCCAACGACGTTGCTTCATGGCGGGCAAAGCAAGGCGGATCAGGTGGAACGGGGCCGACAGATTGACCGCCAGCGCTTCGTCCCATCGTTCCGGCGCGAAGTTTTCGACCGGCGAAAAATGCCGCACCACCGCATTGTTCACCAGAATGTCGATCGCACCGACGCGCACCTGCAGCTCGGCCATGACAGCTTCAATGGCGGTGCGCTGCGACAGGTCGGCGGCCACGCTGACCGCATCGACACCGAATTGCGCGCGCAGACGATCTCTCGCCTGCGCCGGTTCGTTGAGATCGTGCAGGACAATGTTGGCTCCCGCGCCGGCAAGGCTTTCGGCCACAGCCAGACCCAGGCCCGCCGTCGCCCCGGTCACGAGTGCCCATTTGCCCTTCAACATCGCCTTGCACTCCCTGTCGGCGACCTATCCGCGCATTTCGACGCCGGCCCATTCCTCCAGCACTTTCGCGATCGAAGTGAAGTCGGAAGACGCGCCATATTTGGCATTGGTGATGGCAAGCATCTGCCGGACCGCCGCGCCGCAGACCATCGGAACGCCCATGGCCTCCGCTTCATCGACGCAGAGCCGCACGTCCTTGTAGGAGAGACCGGTGGTGAAGCCGAAATCGAAGGTGCCGGGCAGCACGGCGCGGGGAAACTTGTCTTCCGAGGCGCTGTTGCGCCCGCTGCTGGCGTTGATGATGTCGATCAGCACCCTGGCGTTGACGCCGCCCTTGACGCCCATCGCTACCGCTTCGGAGGTGATCACGAGCGCTGCCGCGGCCATCAGATTGTTCGCGAGCTTTGCCGTCTGCGCCGTACCGGGCTTGTCGCCGGTGTAGAACAGCTTTCCGAAGTGTTTCAGGATCGGCTCGACCCGGTCATAGGTTGCCTTCGGGCAGGATACCATCACTGCGAGCGTTCCGTTCACCGCGCCCTTGATGCCGCCGCTGACCGGCGCATCGACCAGCGTCAGGTCCCGCGGTTCGAACCCCTTCGCGATCAGTTTGGCGGCGCCAGGTCCGGTCGTGGACAAGTCGATGAAGATCGTGGCGCGGTTACCGGCAATGATTCCGTCAGGCCCGAGGGTGACGGCCTTGACGATGTCGGGGGTCGGCAGACTGGCCAGCACGATATCCGCGCTGGAAGCGACTTCGGCGGGCGATTTCGCAAGCCGCGCGCCACGGGCAACGAGCGCCCTGGTCGCCTCGCTCTGCGTATCGAAAATGCACAGCGAATAGCCGGCGTCGAGCAGGCGTCCGGCCATCGGTCCGCCCATGCGGCCGGTTCCGACAAAGCCGATTGTTTCTGCTGTCATGGTTCGCTCCCTGTGGCGCCGCAACGGACGGGGCGCTTTCTTGTTCTTGTCGCGCGCCGGGTTACCCGGCCGCGTTCGCCCGAATTTCAAGATTGTCAGTCAATCTGTCAAGCAAGAGAATCTTGTCGACAGGCCGCGTCGTGCCGGAATAGGGTTGGAAAAACAAGATCCGGGGAATTCGCTCAGTGCGGCAGGACGAAGCGCAAGGCGCCGCCACAACGCTCGCCGATTTCGTTGCCGGTACCGTGTGGGCGGATGTCGCCGCGCAAAATCACGAAGCGAAACGCGCGATCCTGAATTTCTTCGCCACTGCGCTCGGTTCGGCGTACGACCCTGCCGTTACCGCTGCGCTGAAGACGCTGGTGCCGTTCAGCGGCGCGGCAACATCGGCGATCATCGGTCGTCCGGAACGGCTCGATGCGTTGGGGGCAGCGTTCGTCAACGCAATTTCGGCCAATCTGCTCGATTTCGACGATACCCATCTGGACACGATCATCCATCCGGCAGCACCTGTCGCGGCGCCGGTTCTGGCGCTGGCGCAGGCGCGGGGGTTTTCGGGGCGGGCCGTTCTCACCGCATTCATCCTCGGCGTCGAGGTGGAATGCCGCGTCGGCAACGCAGTGTCGCCCGGACACTATGCGCGCGGCTGGCACATCACCTCGACGTGCGGGGTGTTTGGCGCGGCTGCGGCCTGCGCGAAGCTGCTTGGCCTGTCGGCGGACCAGATTGCACATGCGATCGGAATTGCCGCCAGCCAGTCGGCGGGGATCATTGAGAACCTGCCGAGCGCCGCCAAGAATGTCAGCGTCGGCAACGCGGCGCGCAACGGCCTGTTCGCAGCGTTGCTCGCGGCCGAGGGCTATTCGGCATCGCCACGGGCCATCGAGGGGCCGCTCGGCTGGGCCCGCGCCATGGGCGACGAGCCGGATGTCGGACGCTTGACGGGTCATCTCGGCAAGAGCTGGGAGATCGCGAAGAATACCTATAAGCCCTATCCGGCAGGCATCGTGTTTCATGCCGTGATCGACGCCTGCTTCAATTTGCGGGCAAAACTCGACATCGATGATATCGCGTCCGTCATGGTGGAAGGCTCGGCACTCCTGCTGGCGCGGGGCGATCGTGCGGTTCGAAACCAACGCGACGCGCGGGTCAGCATTCATCATTGCGCCGCCTGTGCGCTGCTGCTGGGCGCGGCCGGCGTCGCCGAGTTTTCGGACGAAACCGTATTTCGACCAGACATTGTGTCCTTGCGCCGGAGGGTCAGGGCGGTGCTCGACGCGTCGTTTCCGGACGGCGCCGCACGTGTCACCATCCAATTGATGTCGGGAGAGACGCTCAGCGAAATCGTGATGGAAGCCCGAGGCAGCCTTGCCGATCCGCTGTCGGATCGTGATATCGAAGCCAAGCTGCGCGATTGTGCACGACTGAGCGGAACCGATTGGGATGCCGATCGCGTGATCGACCATGTCTGGCATCTCGACACGCTGGCCGACGTCTCGAGCCTGATGAGCGCGCACGGCTGAACGCATGAACTTGAATCCACAATACTCAAACAACGGAAGGATCAGACGATGAGCGAGATGTTCGACAAGGGATTGAAGGTCCGCAAGGAAGTGCTCGGCGAGGATTACGTCAACAAGTCCATCGCAGGCGCCGACGAATTCACCCGCACGATGGCGGAATGGTCGACGGAGTTTTGCTGGGGCGCGTTGTGGACCCGGCCGGGACTCGACCGCCGTACCCGCAGCATCGTCAATCTGGCGATGCTCGGCGCACTGGGGCGGCCCCATGAATTGAAGCTGCACGTCAAGGGGGCGCTCAAGAACGGCCTGACCAAGGACGAGATCAAGGAAATCCTGCTTCAAGTCGCCGTCTATTGCGGCATCCCGTCGGGAATCGACGCGTTCCGGAACGCGCGCGAGGCGTTCAACGAGGTGGAAGGGAAGTGACGGAAGCGGGCTCGTTATCTGAAGAGATGTACGAGCCCGATGCTCAGCCCGAGCAGCAGCAGCAATGACAGGGTGACGGCCGCGGTGACGCGTCCGCCGAGCGTCGAGAGAACGCGCACGTCGACGCCGAGGCCGAGTGCCGCCATCGACAGCACGGTCAGGATCGACGCGGTCTTTGTTATCGGCGTGATCGCAAGATCCGGCACGAGCTGAAACGAGCGCAGCGCGGCGAGCACGAGAAAGCCGATGATGAACCAGGGCACCAGCTTGAACGGGCTGATCGGGACGGCCTTGGTATGATCGGCGTGGCGCTTGCGGCGGCGGGCCGCGACGAGCGAGAGCCCCACCACGATCGGCCCCAGCATCAGCACGCGGACGAGTTTCACCAGCGTGCCGATTTGGGTGCTGACGATGCCGGCGGGGACCGTCGCCGCCAGCACCTGTGGAACGGCATAGACGGTGAGCCCCGCCAGAATGCCGTACTGCGTCGCGGACAGGCCGAGCAAGGGAATCAGCAGCGGCAGGCCCAGCACCATCAGCACGCCGAGAATCGCGGTAAACGAGATCGACGAGGCGACATCGTCGCCATCGGCGCCGATCACGGGTGCTACCGCGGCAATCGCCGAGTTGCCGCAGATCGAATTGCCGCAAGCGATCAGGATCGACAATTTTACTGGCAGGCTGAGCATCCGGCTGAGGCCATAGCTGACCGCCAGCATGATGACGACGGTGCCGACGATCGCGCCGACCAGCAGAAGGCCGGACGCCGCGATCGCGGCGTAGCTGACGGAGGCGCCGAGCAGCATGACGGCGACCTCGAGCAGTTGCTTGGCGCTGAAGGCGACGCCGGAAAGCCATTGCTGCGAAGGTTGCCAGGCGGTGCGGATCGCCATCCCGAGCAGGATCGCAATGACCAGCGCCTCGACATAGGGATGGGCGAAGAAACGTTCCTCGATCCATTGGACGCCAAGCGAAACGAGGGTGACGGCGCCGGAGAGCGCGATGCCGGGAATGAGCGCCAGGCTGCGCCCGAGCACGCCGCGTTCCGGCGCCATTCCGTCAGGATCGGTTTCTTGTTGCGGCACATGCCCCCCGTTTTGAGGAACAGTTTATGCGCCGGCGCCGTCAGGTTAGGCAATAAATTTTACACCCGCCCGTTCGAGAGACGTTCTCTCTCGCGGGGCCGGCCCGGAATTTGCGCAAACGGCTAGAACAGGGCAACCAGCCCCTGCGCCCACGCCAGGGCGCCCCCGAAGCTGAACGCGCCTGGCTCGAAATAGAGCGCGCGCGCCAGCACGATGATGCCGACAAGCCCCCAGAACAGGCTGACGCCAGCCGATTCCAGCCAGTTCGACGCGCTTTCCGGCGCAGTCACCGGATCGGTCGACGGGACCGGCTCTCCAAAGGGATCAAATGCGGGCGGGCTCATGCTGGCTTCCGTATGAGCACCTAATGTCGCGCACTTCGGCTCGGAAGCAAGGGTAGGCGAATGCATATTGTATCGCAGGCTTGGAAGCGTCTTTTCCACCGCCGCCACGGCGGAGGGTTTTCTTCTCCTTGCCGATAATTCCGCCTGTTTCAGGCAGCGCTCGGCCCAATTGCCGGACCGGCATGACGACGATCACGCCGCCCAGCACTGTCCTGCGCCATCGACGCGCAGCACCTGACCTGAGACGAATGCCCCGAGCGGACCAGCGAACACTTCGACCACGCGTGCGACTTCGTCGACGGTCGCGATCCGGTCGAGCGTGCCGGTTTCGACCAGCCGGTTCTGATCGACTGCGCGCGTGCCCAAAAAGCGCCCGGTGCGGGTGTCGCCCGGCGCGATGCAGTTCACGGTGATGTTGTAGGATCGAAGCTGATCGGCGAGGCAGCGCGTGTAATGCGTCATGCCGGCCTTCGCCACCGCATAGATCGAGCCGTTGGTGCGGCCCTTGAAGGCTGCGACCGAGCCGATGGTGACGATACGGCCGTGCCGCCGCTTCATCATCTGCTGCGCCACCGCCTGACAGGTCAGGATGGTAGAGAGCAGATTCCGGTCCAGCACGGCGCGAACGTCTTCCTCCTTGATGCCGATCGCATCGTTCGGGTCCGGCTTGCCTCCCCGGGCGGCGATGTCGCCGCCGGCGTTGTGGACGAGGATATCGATCGGCCCGAGTTCTCGCGTCGCCGTCTCGACCACGCGGGCGATATCGGCACCAAGCGTGAGATCGCCGAGCACGCGAAGCGTCCGTATGCCATGCGCGGCGGCTACTTCTTCCGCCACTGCTGTCAGCGTCGATCCCTCGCCATATTCCGCCGGTCCGTTCTCGCGCATGCCGTGGATCGCGACATCGGCGCCCATGCCAGCGAGCTTTTCGGCGAAGGCGCGGCCGAGTCCGCGGCCCGCGCCGGTCACCAATGCAACCTTGCCCCTGAGCGCCCGCGCGCCGTCGTGTGATGCCATGTTGTTCTCCCTGGAAAGAAAAGTGGTATGCGGCGAGCGATCGGGGACGCCGTCCTCGTGCTTGAATGATCCACTGGCAGCAGTCGAACTCTATCGGCGGATCTTTTCGGCCGCCTCGATGGCAACCGACAGCGCCAGTTTGGTCTGCTCGACGATATCTTCGACCAGTTCTTCCCGGCTGACGTTGCCAAGCTGGCCGGTGAGCAGGCCTTGTTCGGCCAGCATGACGACACCGTGCAGCGCGGCCCAGATTTTCAGGGCGCTGCGCTCGCGCAGCAGCCCGACCGCCGGCGCTTCCAGGGCTTCCAGCAGCAGCTTGAAGCATTCCATCGCGGCAACATGAAGTTCGCTGCCTTTGGGTACGCAGGCCATCACCCGCGACGCGAACATCAGCCGGTAGATCCCGTTGCGGTGCAGGCCGAAATCGAGCGTCGTCCGCGCGAAGCGTGACAGCTTCGAACGTTTCGACGGCTTCCTGATCTGTTCGCGCAGCATGGCGCTGAACTGGCGGAACGCCTCGGCGGCGACCGCCACCAGCAACGCCTCGCGGTCGGCAAAATGCTTGTAGGGCGCCGGCTGCGAGACGCCGAGCTTCTTTGCCAGCGCGCTGATGCTGATTGCCTCGGGGCCGCCGAGTTCGACTTCGCCGAGCGCGGCCTGAACCAGGGCATCGCGGAGATCCCCGTGGTGGTAGGTGTTGAGCGGTTTGCGTGCGGGTCGGGGCGACATTCGGAGTGATGATCTATAACTTTTCGCTTGACAGCACAACCGCGGCAATAATGTAATACACTATAACTTAGGCGCGCCGGCCACCCGGCCGGCGGCGCCCATCAACATGAGGAAATGCGACGCGCTCATCGGGGGCGCGTGGCCTGGAGGGGAACGCTCGCCATGTCGGGAAAGCTGAAGATCCGCGTCGACCAGGACAAATGTCAGGGACACGCGCGCTGCAAGGCGCTGGCGCCGGAACTGTTCGAACTCGACGCGTTCGGCAACGCGCACGAAATCGGGGATGGTTCTGTCCCCGCAGGCCTCGAAGACAAGGCGTGGCTGGCGCAGACCAATTGTCCCGAATTCGCGATCGACGTGCAGGAAGAATAGGGACTTGGGAATAACCGGTCTTGAACTCAGACCGCTTTATCCGGATTTGAACGAACCAAGCAAAGGGAATTTGCGATGTCCGATTCCGTTGGCGTGTTGCCCGAACATCCTCCGGTCACCGATTGGGTCAACGATTTCGATCACACCGACCCGCGCTGGACCGAAAACCCGTTTCCGATCTGGGACGAGTTGCGCAACCAATGCCCGGTGGTTCACACCAAGCGTTTCCTCGGCTGCTATCTGCCGACCACCTATCAGGCGGTGAAGGAAATCGCCTACGACACCGAGCATTTCTCCTCGCGCCGCGTCGTCGTGCGCGACGCCCGGCCTGAAGTCACGCGTAGTGCCGCGCCCCCGATCACGTCAGACCCGCCCGAGCACAAGCCAGCCAAGCAGCTGTTGCTGCCGCCATTCACGCCGGACGCCATGAAGAAACTGGAGCCGCGGGTACGCGCGATCTGCAACGAGCTGATCGACGAGTTCATCGCCGACGGCAAATGCGACGCGGCGGCGCGCTACACCAAGCACGTTCCGGTGCGCGCCATCGCCCACATGCTCGGCATCCCCGAAGAGGATAGCGAACTGTTCGTCAAATGGATCCACATGATCCTCGAGCTCGGCATCAAGGACGAAAGCATGGGGCCCCAGGCGTTTCAGGAGATGAGTGCCTATTTCGCCGGCCATATCGAGCACCGCAAGACGCATCCGACTGACGATCTGATCTCGACGCTGATGAAGGCGAGGGACAAGGACGGCCAGCCGCTGGAAGATTCCCAGGTGCTGGGCTCGCTGGCGCTGCTCCTGATCGCCGGCATCGACACCACCTGGAGCGCGATCGGTTCTTCGCTGTGGCATCTTGCGAACACGCCTGCGGACCGCGACCGCCTGATCGCCGAGCCGGAACTGATGCCGAGCGCGATCGAGGAATTTTTGCGGGCCTACTCGCCGGTGACGATGGCGCGCGAGGTGATGAAGGAGACCACCATCAGCGGCTGCCCGGTCAAGCCAGGCAACATGGTGCTGCTGTCGTTTCCCGCCGCCAACCGCGATCCGGCGATGTTCCCCGAAGCCGACAAGGTCGTCATCGACCGCAAGGAAAACCGGCACGCCGCCTTCGGCCTCGGCATCCACCGCTGCGTCGGCTCCAACCTCGCGCGCATGGAAATGACGGTGGCGATCGAGGAGTGGCTGAAGCGGATCCCCGACTTCCGGCTCGACCCTGCCGGCAAG
>Ga0207701_10008289_pt1 | contig 10273 bp, 8 predicted proteins | sample KBSSwiSSwithPhiX_FD_184294 | JGI IMG/M metagenome (GOLD analysis project Ga0207701, IMG submission 184294) | Switchgrass rhizosphere bulk soil microbial communities from Kellogg Biological Station, Michigan, USA, with PhiX - S5 (SPAdes) (version 2) | ecosystem: Environmental > Terrestrial > Soil...
GCCAACGACCAGATTGCCGACGCTGATGACGGGCCGCGCGAGGTGCGTGCGCGCGGCCGGCCGCCGTTCATACCAGGAGCGGCGGAATCGGGCAACGCCGCCATAGACGGCGCTCAGCGGGGTCAATGGACTATGCGGAACGGGTAAAGAGTCGCCGTTCGGCCGCGCTCGTTCGCCGGAAGCAGCTCGGCGATGACGGCGAGCGTTCGATCTTTAGCGCCGCGGTTCGCGTCGATCAGCGCACGGGCCGCAGCTCCCAGACGCGCGCGGCGGACAGGGTCACCCAACAGGCCGACGATCGCCGTTTCGAGTTCACGCGGCGTATGCACCTGGATCGCCGCGCGGTTGGTCAGGAACGTCTCCGCGATCTCGGTGAAGTTCTCCATGTGTGGCCCGAACACGATCGATTTGCCGTAGAGCGCGGGTTCAAGGATGTTGTGTCCGCCTGCCGGCACCAGGCTTCCGCCGACGAACACCGCCGTCGCCACCTGATACAGGTGCGCCAGCTCTCCGATCGTATCGAGGATCACAGCGTCGGCTCGTGGCTCAGCGTCGATCGGCAGCTCACTGCGCCGGATGGTGGCCAACCCCTCCGACTTGCAGAGACGCTCAACTTCATCGAACCGCTCGGGATGGCGCGCCGCGATGATCAGGAGCGCGTTGGCGCCGCCCGGCGTCGTGCGCACGCGGTTGAACGCGCGGATCACTGCTTCGTCCTCGCCGCGCATCGTGCTGCCGGCGATCAGCACCGGCCGGCCCGGCGACATGCGGAAGAAGCGCAGCACGCGGGCCGGTCCGCGCCCGGGCAATGGCTTCGCATCGAGCGCGTCGAACTTCAGGCTGCCGGTAATGGTGATGCGAGACCGATCAGCGCCAAGGGATACGAGGCGTCCGAACGTCTCTTCACCCTGTACGCAGAAGCGATCGATGTCGCCGAGCACGCGTTTGAAGAACGGGCGAACCAGCCGGTAGCGCGGAAACGACCGCGCGGAAATCCGGCCATTGATCACGATGGTCTTCACCCCTCGCCGGCGGCACTCCTTCAGCATCGTCGGCCAGATCTCGTTCTCGACCATGACGAAGAGCCTGGGCCGGATGATCGCGAGCGTGCGGCGAACGGTGAATGGCCAGTCGAATGGGAAGTAGAAGATGCCATCGACGTCGGTGATACTGCGCCGTGCCAGCTGCTGTCCAGAGCGCGTCGTCGTCGAAAGAAACAGACGCAGGGACGGATAGCGTTTGCGAAGCTCGTCGATCATCGGACGCGTCGACAGGACCTCGCCGACCGACACCGCGTGAATCCAGATCGACGCCTCGCCGTCGAGATTCAGCGCGACGGGCAAGTAGCCGAGCCTCTGGCCCAGGCTGCCGACGTACTTCTTGTGGCGCAACGCCTGATAGACGAAGTACGGCGAGAGCGCCACGAGCGCGATCAGCGTCGCGACGCTGTAGAGGAGATACAACGCTAACTCGTGGAAAATGAGGGTGTTACGCTGACATGAGTATATCCGCGCGATTGACCGCGTTCAAGCCGGCTCACTAGAATCGAAGATTGCGGGTGTGCGGAACGTCCGGAACGTCGGTCGGCCGCGCTGGAGCGGCCCGCGGACATCATCGAGGTGGGGACGTGGCAGTGAAGGTCGGCATCAACGGGTTTGGCCGTATCGGCCGCAATATCATGCGCGCGGCGCTGGGCGCCAAGGACATCGATTTCGTCGCGGTCAACGACCTCACGAACTCCGCCACGCTGGCCCACCTCCTCAAGTACGACTCGGTTCTCGGCAACCTGCACGCCGACGTGAAGGTCAGCCCCGAAGGCATCACGGTCGATGGCGATGAGTTCAAGGTGCTGTCGATCAAGGATCCGGCGCAGTTGCCGTGGAAGGACCTCGGCGTTGACGTGGTCTTCGAGTCGACCGGGTTGTTTACGGCGCGTGACGCCGCCGCCAAGCACCTGTCCGCAGGCGCCAGGAAAGTGATCATCACGGCGCCGGCGAAGGGGCCGGATGTGACCGTCGTTCTTGGCGTGAACGATGACAAGTACGACCCCGCCAGGCATCAGATCATTTCGAACGCCTCGTGCACGACGAACTGCCTGGCGCCGCTCGCGAAGGTCATCCACGAAAAATTCGGCATCCGTAAGGGATGGATGACCACCATCCACTCCTACACCAACGATCAGAACCTGCTCGATCTGCCCCACAAGGACCTTCGGCGGGCGCGTGCCGCAGCGCTGTCGATGATTCCGACGACGACCGGAGCGGCGCTGGCGGTTGGCGAGGTGCTGCCCGAGCTCAAAGGCAGGCTCGACGGCTTTGCGATGCGTGTTCCCACTCCGAACGTCTCGGTCGTGGACCTCAACGCCATCGTCGACAAAAAGACCACCGGTGAAGAGATCAACAACGCGCTGCGTGAGGCCGCCAACGGTCCGCTGAAGGGCATTCTGACCGTCTCTGATGCGGAGCTGGTGTCGATCGATTTCCGTGGCAACCCGTATTCCTCAATCGTCGACGCTCCCTACACGAAGGTGATGGACGGCGACTTCGTCAAGGTGTTGTCGTGGTACGACAACGAGTGGGGCTACTCGAGCCGCTGCGTCGACCTGCTCCGCAAGATCGTCGCCCGCGGGCTGTAACGCTCGTCCGCTAATCGCATGACCAAACGGAGCATCCGCGACCTGACGCTGAAAGACCGCCGCGTGTTCGTGCGCGTGGATTTCAACGTTCCGCTCAAGAACGGCCGCATCGGGGACGACACGCGTATCCGGGCGTCTCTACCGACGATCCAGTACGTCCTGGATGCCGGCGCGTCGCGGGTCATCGTCGCCTCGCATCTCGGCAGGCCGAAAGGCAAGCCCAATCCAGAGATGAGTCTCAAGCCGGTGGCGGCGAGGTTGAGCGAATTGATTGGCCGGCCCGTGGCGTTTGCGGAAGATTGCATTGGACCTGTGGCCGAGAGCGCCGTCCGATCTGCTCCTGATGGCGGGATCGTTCTGCTCGAGAACTTGCGCTTCCATCCCGAAGAGGAAAAGAACGACGTGGCGTTCGCGAAGCAGCTGGCGACGCTGGCTGACGTCTATGTGAACGACGCGTTCGGCGCCGCGCATCGCGCGCACGCCTCGGTCGAGGCGCTCGTCAAATTGATCCCTGAGGCTGGCGCCGGCCTCCTCATGGAAAAGGAGCTGCGCTATCTCGGCGAAGCGCTCTCCAATCCCGAACGGCCGTTTATGGCTGTTCTGGGCGGCGCCAAGGTCTCCGACAAGATCGAAGTGATCGAGAACCTGATCACCTGCGTCGATCGGCTTCTGATCGGCGGTGCAATGGCCTACACCTTCTTCAAGGCCCAGGACATACCCGTCGGTCAGTCACTGGTCGAAGACGACAAGCTCGATGCCGCTCGCGATATTCTCGCGCGCGCGCAGCAGCGCGGGTTGCAGTTGCTGCTGCCAGTCGACCACGTGGTGGCGGCGAAGCCCGAGGCGGGCGTGCCGACGGAGACGCTCAAGGTCGGGGATGCCTCCATCGGCGAGCGCATGGGACTCGATATCGGCCCGGCCACAGTAGCCGCGTATACGCAGACGCTGAAGGACGCGAAGACCGTCGTCTGGAACGGCCCGATGGGTGTGTTTGAAATCGACGCGTTCGCGCAGGGAACCGTGGGCGTCGCGCGCGCGATTGCCGACGTCACAGGAACGACGATCGTCGGAGGTGGCGACTCCATTGCCGCCGTGACGAAGGCTGGAGTCGCCGACCGCATTACCCACATCTCGACGGGTGGTGGCGCGTCGCTCGAGTTCTTGGGCGGCCTCGTGTTGCCGGGTGTTGCAGCGCTGCCGGATAAGTAAATGCAGAATTCAAGATGCAAAATGCAGACACCGAGTGGTGGACACCATGAGGTGACAGGCGCGACGATGTTCACTTCGCCGCGTCGATCAGGCATCGTTTGCATTTTGCGTTTCGCATTTTGAATTTCATGCGAACTCCCCTGATTGCCGGCAACTGGAAGATGTTCAAGACCGTCGCCGAGACGGTGAAGCACGTCAAGGCGCTCCGGGCGCTGGTCAAGGACATCACCAACGTCGAGATCGTCGTGGCGCCGCCGTTCCCGTCGATTCACGCGGCGGCCGACGCGCTTCGCGGGAGCAACGTGTTCGTAGCCGCCCAGAACCTGTACTGGGAGCGTGAGGGTGCGTTCACCGGCGAAGTCAGCGCGCCAATGATCAAGGAAGCCGGCGCCGAGCTCGTCATCATCGGACACTCCGAGCGGCGCACGCTGTTCGGCGAGACCGACGCCACGGTCAACCGGAAGATCGGCGCCGCCTTCGCATCGGCACTGACGCCCATCGTCTGCATCGGTGAAACGCTCGATCAGCGCGAGCGAAACGAGACCCTCGACGTAATTGATCGCCAGATTAAGGGCGGGCTGGACGGCGTCACGTCGGAACAATTGGTACGGCTGGTGATCGCCTACGAGCCGGTGTGGGCGATTGGCACTGGCCGCAATGCGACGCCGGCACAGGCGGGCGATGCACACAGTCACATCCGCCAGCGGCTGCGTCAGTGGTTCGGCGTTGAGGCAGCCGATCGCTGCCGCGTCATCTACGGCGGCAGCGTCAAGCCGGAGAACATCCGGGACCTCATCGCTCAGCCGGATGTGGACGGGGCGCTCGTGGGCGGGGCCAGCCTCGATGTGCAGGCGTTTTTCGAGATCCTGAAGAACACCGTATAATCATTTCTTCGGATTTTTGAAGAAAAACATGCTGTATTACGTTGCGACCGGAATTTATATCCTCGTCTGTCTGACGCTGATCCTGGTGGTCCTTCTCCAGCAGGGCAAAGGCGGCAGCATGGCGAACGCATTTGGCGGCGGCGCCAGTCAGGCGGCGTTTGGCGCGCGCAGTGGGGCGACTGTGCTTTCGCGCGCCACGACGGTCTGCGCCGTGCTGTTCGTCGTCGGCGCGCTCTACCTCGGAATCTCCGGTCAGAAGGGTGGCGGCGGCGGCGGGGGCTCGGTGGTCGGCGGGCGTGCACCAGCGCGCTCTGGCGCGCCAGCAACTCCGGCACCTGCCAAGCCCGCGCCGGCACAACCGGCTCCGGCGCCGACACCAGCACCGGCGAAGTAATCGTAGGGCACCCCTTCAGGGGTGCCTGCCCTCCTCGTCGCGGAAGTGGCGGAATTGGCAGACGCACCAGCTTGAGGGGCTGGCGGTAGCAATACCGTGGGGGTTCGAGTCCCCCCTTCCGCACCAGCCTTCGCCGTAGCGCGAAGGCGGACTGCTCGATAGACGATTCACTCTCACAACCATTGAACAGAGGACTCACACGCGATGAAAGAAGAACTCGGACTGCTCTGGATTCCCGCTGGCTTTCTCCTCGTCATCGGCGTCGTCGCCGCTCTCTTCCTTACCGTGGTTCCCTCATAACAAACCGGCCTCAGACCGTTCCTCGACGAACGGTCTCTTCACTTCAATCGCTTTGGGTCATCGGACCACACGCTGCCGCGGCGGCCTGATCCAAGATTGCTGTGTCAGTGTCTGAACCCTCCTGGAATATCGGGGACTACCTCACTCACCGTTTCAATCCCGAGCTGGGCATCGGACGCGTAACGGCCCTCGAAGCTCGGGCGCTCCTCGTCGAGTTCCCACGCTCGGGGACGACGCTCCGGCTCGCCGCAAACACGGATGCACTGATCCCGGTTGATCTCAGCCCGGGCCGGCCGGTCCGGATCACCGACACCCGAGAGGAAACGACGATCGTCGCCCGACTCCCGGACGGGACACTGCGACTGGCGAATGGACACACCGCGTCGTCCCAGGCGCTGTGGCCGCTGGAGCTCGAGAATGCGCTCCTCGAGCGACTTGCCCTTGGCGATCTCGATGACCTCGAGGACTTCGTGACCCGCCTGGACATCCTGCACCTCCTGGCGCTTCGCGAAGCCGACGGCCTGGGCTCCTTCCTCGGCGGACGCGTCCGGCTCTTTCCCCATCAGCTTCATGTCGCGGAGCGCGCGAGCGCCAGCGATCCCGTGCGGTGGCTGCTCGCCGACGAAGTGGGCCTCGGCAAGACCATCGAGGCCGCGCTCATCCTGAATCGCCTCGTGCACGCCGGGAAGATCGATCGCTGTCTCGTGGTCGCACCGGATGCACTCACCGTGCAGTGGCTGGGGGAGCTCTGGCGGAAATACCACCAGGTGTTCACGCTCCTCGATGCGCAGCGCCTCGCCGACGTGGCCCGGGATTTCGGTCCCGAGTTCAACCCTTTCGACACACACCGTCGCGTCGTGATCGCGCTCGAAATGCTGATCGATCGCCCAGAGCTGACAGACCAGGCCGTGCGAGCGGGCATCGATCTGCTCGTCGTGGACGAAGCACAACGACTGCGCCGCCCACCGGGCCACCCGGGCGAACCCGGCTGGCGTGCGATCGCGCCTATCGCAGCCCTCGGACGTCACGTCCTGCTCTTGAGCGCCACCCCGCTCGAGGACGACGCACACGGATTCTTCAGGCTGCTGCAGCTCCTCCGCCCGCAGGAATTTCCGGAGAACATAAGTTTCGACGCGCGCCTCTCGCTCGGCACGCCTCTCCCTCCATGTACCAGCTCGACCCGCCGCGCCGATATCGGCGGCTTGCCACCGAGAGTGGGTATTCCGATCACGCTCGACGCTCCGTCAAAGTGGCAGCTGAGGGATGGAGTCGAGAGGGTCGTTCGAGAGATGGCAGCTCCCCATGCGATCGCGCAGCGGCAGAAGATCGATCGCGTGCGTCGCGCCCTGGCATCGGGGGCCGCGCTGTCCGCGGTGCTCGGACCCGACGAACGTGCTCTGCGCCAGCAGGCTGCGGCGATGGATGCCAGCGATCCACGTCTCGAGTGGTTGCTGTTGCAGGCACCACGCTGGCGAGACGCGAGAGAAAAGACGCTCGTCTTCGTGGCGCACCGCGAGACGCTGGAGATGCTGCGCACGGCGCTCAGCCACCGGGCGCAGCTCGCGACCTGTGCCTTCCACGAGGATCTGTCACCGGCACAGCGCGACACGGAGGTCGCCCGCTTCCGGGATGACGCGGGGCCCAGCCTGCTCGTGTCCACGGAATCCGGAGGCGAGGGCCGAAACTTCGAGTTCTGCCGGCGCCTCGTGCTGTTCGACCTTCCCTGGAAACCATCGATCGTTGAGCAGCGGATCGGCCGGCTCGATCGGATTGGCCGACGCATCCCGGTGGAGATCGTGTACTTCCGTCCGCCCGCCGGAATCGGTCGTGAGGTCGTGCGACTCTTCGAGGCGTTAGGCCTCTTCCGCGAGCCGGTGGCGGGACTGGAGCCGCAACTCGCCCACGTGGAAGGCGCGCTCGAGGAAATCGCCCTCGATCCAGGTGCGTCGTTCTCCGAAGAACGCTTCACGGCCCTTGTCGCCGAGGCCAACGCGGCGCGCACGCGCATTCGCGAGGCGGCCTACCAGCAGCTCCATCGCGACCCGTACCGATCGGATATGGCTGCAGGCATCCTCGCGCGCGTCCCCGCGGAGCTCGATTCGCTCAACCAGGAGGTGGTGGTCACGGCCTCCATCGGCCTGGGGTTCACCATCGAACGCCCGCGCGGCCACCAGATCTTCGCGATCGAGCTCGGCAGCGGGGCGAAGGTCGACGGTCTGCCGGGGGTCCCCGGCGGATCGAGCTACGTCGGCTCATTCGAGCGTGAGGAGGCCGTGGAACACGAGACGATCGATTTCTTTGCCTCCGGGCATCCGCTCGTCGAGGGGATCTTTGCCCACTTCGACGAGAGCGCCATCGGCCGCGTCGCCCGGTTCGAAATCGAGTCCGCCAGGAACGAACACGGCGAGGGGCTCGTGGCCATCTACAAAGAGGGCCCCGTGTTCGAGGTGGTGGCGATCGACTCGGCTGGTCAGCATCGGCAGGACTGGGCGGCCACGATTCGCCAGCGCCCCCTCCGTGCGCAGCGTGTGGCTGATGAAACGAACGAAAGCGTCGACTGGGCGGGCCTGGTCCGTCGTCTGGGTAAACAGCTCGACGCGACGCGTCGTCCGCACGCGCTCGCGGCGATCCTGATGCGACCGCCGCGAGCTTGAGGATTCCCACCTGACCATTACTGGACCACGTTCGCCGTTTCCTGCGCGAGGATGGCGTGGCCGGCCTTCGTGGGATGGATACCATCCCAGAAGAGATACTCGTCGACCTGATCGCAGATGAAGGGAGCGCGGTCAGGGGTTAGACAGGCCGTCGCGGTGGTCGTTAAACCGAACGCGCCGGGATTCGCCACGATATCGTTCAGAATCCGAAAGGCATCGAGCCGCACAAATCTGATTCCGGGAAGTCCCTGGGACAACTGCGCCAGGACCTGGTTGAGCCCGCCGTTGAACACCTGTGTTAACTGCGTCGCTAACGCCCCAGCTGCAGCGCCGAACGAGCGAACCGCCGGTGTCATCGCGATGTTCGGCGTCACCCAGACGAGAAACTCAGTGGCACCCGCTTCGTACAACCTCCGGATGTTCGTGGAAATCGATCCGAGCGCCCGGGCAAGGATAGGGCCCCCATTGCCACCGGCCGCGTAGACCTGGAAAGCATCGCGAACGTCGTTGCCGCCCATCTCGATGACGTAGAGAGCCTGCGACGATGCCACAGGGCCCGAGCTCTGAAGAAACGTGTCTACCTGTCGCGTCAGGTTGAAGTTGATGCCGTCGTCGTATGCTCTCGCTGCGCCAACGGCATAGTTGGTGGCGGTAAGGTTCTTCGTCGCAAAGGCCGGGCGGACGCTGCCTTCCAGGCCGTGGGACTTGGCAAACTGCTCGACCCACGTCGCGCCATTGCTGAAGTGATGACCGCCCCGTGCGTAAGGCGCACTGGGCACCAACAACGGATTCAGCGTGAAATCTGGCGGCGTGCTCTGGTCACCAAACATTGTGAACGCATTACCCGAATCGGACAGGCTGGTGCCAAAGACAACGATTCCGGAGAACCGTGACTGGGCCGAGACGGTAGACGCTGGCATCGCCAGAGCCAGGACAAAACAAATCACGACTGTGCATCGCGCCCGAGATCTGGATCCTCGTACAACGTTGTCCATGACAGTTCTCCTCGATGTTGGGTTGACCGAGACGATCGACGCGAGTCACGTGGGCGTCATCGCCCTTCCCGACATCGACGGCTGGTGGCAGGGTCGCGCAGACCGGAGCCCCAAGTCCTGACGAGAAGCTGAATAAGGCTGAAAGTGATTCGGAGGTACTGCGCGGCGGACTACCGCGACCCGTTACTGGCTCCCGCGGCCGAACCGATCCAAACGCTGAAGCGTCAGAAGCTGGGCAGCCCTACCACTTCAGGAACAACCCGAGCTCCTCGAGGAACAGAGACCAGGCAGGCTCCTCCTCGAGCATCAGGTGATTCGCGCTCGGCAGTGAGACGTATCGCGCACCCGGGATCTCGGCCGCCAGCAGGCGACCCCGCTCCGGCGGAACTGCGTGATCACGATCGCAATGGATGACGAGCGTCGGCGTCCTCACCTGCGACAACAGCGGTCGAACATCGATGTCGTCGTCGCGCTCCATGAGTCGCGCCGCGTTTTCTGGTGACGTGGACACACGCTGGAGTTCGTCGAGCCAACGCTCGTGCGCCGACGTCGCCTCGGGAATAAACCGACAGGTGAACGTCTTGCAGAACGCCGGGTTGTCGAGTCCCCACCCAAGCCGCACCAGACTCGCGAGCGCGCGCCGCGCCTCGAGTTCCTGAGGCGTGCCGACGTGTGTCCGTCCTGCCTCGAACGCGCCGTAGAGCACCAACTGCGTGACGCGCTCGGGATGCTTGGCCGCGTACGCGATGGCGATCGCACCGCCTCGAGAGATCCCAAGGAGCGGAAATCGATCCAGCCCGGCCGCGTCGACGACCGTTTCGAGATCGCGGACCCACGTGTCGAAGCTCACATCGGGGACGTCACGCTGGGACATGCCATTGCCACGCTCGTCGTAGCGGATAAGCCGATGATGACGGGAGAGTGCGGTGTACCAATGGCGCCAGATTGGACTGCCCCACTCGAAGTCGAGATGGGTCAGCCAATTTGACGCCTTCACGAGCGGCGGTCCGCTGCCGGTCGTGGCATACGCGAGCCGGACACCGTCGCTCGTCGTGCAGTAGCGGATCTCCTGTCGTGCCTTGCTGGAACCTGCGAATTGGAGGCTGGAACTTGACGCGGTTGAAACAGCGGAGGTGCCGGCCTGTGGGACCGCAGCGTCGACCGGTGCCGCGAAGCGATAGCCCACACGCGGCACCGTCTCG
>Ga0207701_10008290_pt1 | contig 10273 bp, 10 predicted proteins | sample KBSSwiSSwithPhiX_FD_184294 | JGI IMG/M metagenome (GOLD analysis project Ga0207701, IMG submission 184294) | Switchgrass rhizosphere bulk soil microbial communities from Kellogg Biological Station, Michigan, USA, with PhiX - S5 (SPAdes) (version 2) | ecosystem: Environmental > Terrestrial >...
CGCGATCTCAGGTCGTTGCAATCAAGTCGATTTCCACCAGGGCGCCGCGCGGCAGGTCGGCGACGGCGACGGTGGAGCGTGCCGGCTTCGACGCGCCAAGAAATTCGCTGTACACTTCGTTCATGGCGCCAAAGTCGCCCATGTTCTTTAAAAACCCCGTGGCCTTGACTGCGCGCTCGAACGAAGATCCCGCCGCCGCCAATACGGCTTGCAAATTGTTGAGGACTTGGCGGGTTTGCGCAGCGATGCCGCCCTCGGTGAACGTCTGCTTCGCCAGCCTCTGGTGCTCGGCCTCGGTGTCGATGGTGGTGAGCACGCCGTCCTGGCGCATCCCGCGCAGCAGCCACAGGCCGGAGACACCCGTGCCGGTGCCGACCTCGACCACCGCCCGGGCACCGAGCACCGCGGCCAGGAACCGGAGTGCGGCGCCGCCACCGGACCCGATCGGCGCAACGCCGACCTCCTGCGCCCGGCTGCGCGCGTTGCCGAGGACCTCGTCCTCCGCGACGAACTCCTCCGCATAGCTCCAGCTCGCGGGCTTGATTCCTGCGGCGATGACGGCCTCCTGGGTCTCCGGTACCTGTACCGAAACGAACGGTCTCGAACTGCGCGAGAGCCTACCGCTCAGGCTGGAACAGCCGGTGCATGCAGGGCTTGGGGAACACCCGGTCTTCGGCGTACGTTCACAGGCAGAGTGCGGCGCAACACACAGCGCACTCTCAGGCGTTGTCCCTAGCGTGATGGAGGTCAGGTTCAGCCGATGGCGAAACGCACGCCGCTCCGGGCGGTGACGGGCAGGTCCCGCACCCCCGCCGCACGGCAGGAGGTCCGCATGAACGACCAGCCGGACGAGCAGCTGGCCGGTGGACCGAGCGAGCCCTGGGTCGCGCCCAGCTGGGAACAGGTCGTCACCGACCACTCCGCGCGCGTCTATCGCCTCGCCTACCGGCTGACCGGCAACCTGCACGACGCCGAGGACCTCACGCAGGAGGTCTTCGTCCGGGTGTTCCGCTCGCTCGACCGCTACACACCCGGCACCTTCGAGGGCTGGCTGCACCGGATCACCACGAACCTGTTCCTCGACCAGGCCCGGCGCAGGAGCCGGATCCGGTTCGACGCGCTCGCCGACGACGCCGCCCACCGGCTCCCGAGCGCTCTGCCCGCACCCGACATGGTGTACCTGAACCAGATGTTCGACGCCGACATCGAGGCCGCGCTCGCCGACCTGCCGCCCGACTTCCGTGCTGCGGTCGTGCTGTGCGACGTGGAGGGGCTGACCTACGAGGAGATCGCCGGCGTCCTCGACCTCAAGATGGGCACCGTCCGCTCCCGTATCCACCGCGGCCGGGCGATGCTGCGAACGGCGCTGGCGCACCGGGCTCCCAAGGACGGCCGGCTGCGCTACGCCGGTCCCGCCCTCGCGGAGCAAGCAACATGAACCGACACCCCACGAAGCTGCTCGCTGCGCTCACACCTGACACCCCACCAGACCGCTCGCTGCGCTCCCGTTCCGGCGGGGACCCCAACACACCTCCGCGGGGACCCCAATGATCCTTGGCCTGAACGGCCACCTCGGCGACCGCGTCAGCGCGCTCGTCGACGGCCAGCTCTCCGCACCGGAGCAGGAGCGCGCCTGGGCTCACGTGATGAGCTGCCCCGGCTGCCGCCGGCTGGTCGAGCGTGAGGGCTCGCTCAAGACCCGGCTCGGCACGCTGTCCGACCCCACGGCCGAGGCGCGCCCCGGACTGCTCGGCTCGTTGTACGACGTGGACGCCTGGGCGACGGTCGACGAGATCGAGCGCCAGGGTCGCACGCGGCGCACGGCGATCGCCGCGGTGGGTGCCGGGTCGGTCGGCGCCGCCGTGCTCGGGCTGGTCGCGTTCACCGGACCGCCGGCCGGTCTCGGAGAGCGCCCGCCGGCCCGACAGGCCCCCGCGTCGGTCACCGCGGACCTCGCGGGAGTGGGTGCCTCGCTGGGTCCCGCGACCGGCATCTTGCGCCGTCACGCAAGATAGGACCCGTGAGTGACCACGAGCACGACCCCTGGAGCGCGCCCGACCAGCGTTCCGAGCCCACCCAGCCGCTGAGCAGCGGCCACGCGTGGGCGTCCCCGTCCGCTCCGGTCGCCGACCCGCAGGCGCCCCCCGCAGCCAGCATGCCGACTCCACAGGCCCCGCCGCAGCAAGACCCGCCCCAGGAGCAGCCACCGGCGTACGGCGGCGGCTACGGCGGCTACGGCGGCTACGGCCCGCAGTCCCACCCCCAGTCTCACTCCCAGGCACAGCCGCAGGGCTACCCGCAGCACACGATTCCGCTGCCCACCTCGCCGAGGACGCCGCGCGGCCGGCTCGCCGGCTGGGTGTGGCCGATGATCGCGGTGCTCTCGCTGCTTCTGGGCATCGGCGGCGGTGTTCTCGGCGCACTGCTGGTCACCGGCAGCGGCGGTGACGGCAGCGGGGGAGTGCTCCGCGTGGAGAAGCGCACGGCCGCGCCGCTGCCCGCCGACAACAAGAGCATCGCAGCGGTCGCCGACCGGGTGCTGCCGAGCACCGTCCAGATCATCGCGGAGTTCGACGGCGACCCGCGCGGTGCGACCGGCTCCGGGTTCGTGCTGGACAAGCAGGGGCACGTGATCACCAACAACCACGTGGTCGACGAGGCGGCCAAGGACGACGGCAACATCGAGATCGTCGACCGCAACGGCAAGCACAGCAAGGCGTCCGTCGTCGGTCGCAGCCTGGTCTACGACATCGCGGTGCTGAAGTCGGAGGGCGTGAAGGGCATGACCCCGGCGAAGCTGGGCTCGTCGGAGCAGATGCGGGTCGGCGAGACCGTGGTCGCGATCGGCTCACCCCTCGGCCTGAGCAGCTCGGTCACCTCCGGCATCATCAGCGCGCTCGACCGACCGGTGACCACGGGCGAGTCTCAGGACGACACGTCGTACATCAACGCGGTGCAGACCGACGCGGCGATCAACCCCGGCAACTCCGGGGGTCCGCTGGTCGACCTGCAGGGACAGGTCGTCGGTGTGAACTCCGCGATCGCCTCGGTCGGGTCCATAGGCCAGGACCAGGGGGGCAACATCGGCGTCGGCTTCGCGATCCCGATCGAGCAGGTCGTGGTCACCACCGACCAGATCCTGAAGACCGGCAAGGCCGAGTACCCGATCATCGGGGCCAACGTGCAGAGCAGCCGCGACGTCGACGGTGCCCAGATCACCGGCGTGACCAACGGTCAGCCGGCCGACGACGCCGGCCTGCGCACGGGCGACCTCGTGGTGGCCGTCGACGGCAAGGCGATCAGCAGCAGCATCGACCTGGTGGTCGCGATCCGCAGCCACGTCAAGGGCGACCACCTCAAGCTGACCGTCAAGCGGGGCTCGGACATCCAGCAGGTGACGCTGACCCTGGACGCCCGCTCGGACTGAAGCTGACCCGCCCGACCCTCAGGTCGCCTCATCGTCGTATGGCGGTGCCTCACCCTCGAGCAGCGGCATCTGCCCAGGACGAGGCTTGGGGCGATCGTCATCCTCCTCGTCGATCTCCGCCATCGCCTCCATGATCTGCTTGCGCACCGCGACCCGGGGGTCGAGGTCGCGCAGCTGGAGGTCGGCGTACTCGGGGCCGAGCTCGTCGCGGAGCTCGTTCTGGGCGTTGCGCGCGAAGCCGCGAAGCGTGTGGATCATCCGGGCCGCCTGGCGCGCCATGTCGGGGAGCCGGTCCGGGCCGAACACGATGACTGCCACCACGAGCAGCACCGCGATCTCCGGGACGCCGACTCCGAACACGCTCTACAACCTACCGGTGGGGGTGAGCCCGAGCTGCATACCGGCGAGCCCACGGCCGCGCTCGGTGAGCGAGCGCGCGACCTTCTCCAGCTCGAGCGCCGCCGGGGCCGTCGGGTCGGCGTCGACGATGGGCTTGCCGTCGTCGCCGCCCTCGCGTAGGTGCGGGTCGAGCGGCACCTGCCCCAGGAGCGGGACGTCGTAGCCGAAGCGGCTGCCGAGCGTGGCCGCCACCCGTGCGCCGCCGCCGCTGCCGAAGATCTCGAGCCGGTGGTCGAGACCCTGCTCGACGCAGTGCGGACACAGCAGGTAGGACATGTTCTCGACCACGCCGACGACGCGCTGGTGCATCATCGAGGCCATCGTGCCGGCCCGCTCCGCTACCTCGGCCGCGGCCTCCTGCGGCGTGGTCACGACCAGGATCTCGGCGTTCGGCAGGTGCTGGCCGAGCGAGATCGCCACGTCGCCGGTGCCGGGCGGCAGGTCAAGGAGCAGGACGTCGAGGTCGCCCCAGTAGACGTCGGACAGCATCTGCACGAGCGCCCGGTCGAGCATCGGCCCGCGCCAGGCGACGACCTGCTCGCGCTTCGGCTTCAGCATGCCGATGCTGATCACGGAGACACCGCTCGCGGTGGGCACCGGCATGATCAGGTCCTCGACCTGGGTCGGCCGGGTGTCGGCTACGCCGAGCATCGCCGGCACTGAATGTCCGTAGATGTCGGCGTCGACGATGCCGACCTTCATCCCCCGCCTGGCCATCGACAGGGCCAGGTTGACGGTGACCGACGACTTGCCGACGCCACCCTTGCCGGAGGCGATCGCGTAGACCTTGGTCAGCGAGGAGGCCTGGGCGAACGGGATCTCGCGCTGCGCCTGGCCGCCGCGCAGCGTCTCCTGGAGCTCGCCGCGCTGCTCGGGGGTCATCACCCCGAGAGTCAGGTCCACGTCGGTGACACCGGCCACGGCCCGGACGGCGGCATTGACGTCGCGCGTGATGGTGTCCCTCATCGGGCAGCCCGACACCGTGAGCAGCACGGTGAGCGTGACCCGGCCGGTGTCGTCGATCGCGAGGCCCTCGACCATCTTCAGGTCGGTGATCGGACGCTTGATCTCGGGGTCGTGGACCGTCGCCAGCGCAGCACGGACCTTGTCGAGCAGCGGGGATGTCATGGGCTCAACGGTACGTGCTCACCCGTGGGCGTCGGGCGGGAGTCCGCTGTGATCCGGCTCATCGGCGCCGCTGCGCTCATCGAGCTCGTTGAGCAGCCCGCGCAGCTCCGAGCGCAGGTAGTCGCGGGTGGCGACCTCGCCCAGCGCCATCCGCAGCGAGGCGACCTCGCGGGCCAGGAACTCCATGTCCGCGTGGGCCCTCGCGTTCGCCTGCCGGTCCTGCTCGCCGACCACCCGGTCGCGCACCTCCTGGCGGTTCTGCGCGAGCAGGATCAGCGGTGCGGCGTACGACGCCTGCAGGCTGAGCATCAGGGTCAGGAAGATGAACGGGTAGTTGTCGAATCGGAGGTCCTCGGGCGCGAGCACGTTCCAGAGCACCCAGACGACGACGAACAGCGTCATGTAGATCAGGAACGCCGCCGTGCCCATGAACCGCGCGAACTGCTCGGCGAACACCCCGAACGCGTCGGTGTTGACGGAGGGCCTGCGCAACCGGGAGCGACGCAGGTCGCGGGGAGTGTCCAGGCGACGGCTCTCGCGGGACGCCTCGGGACGCGTCTTCTCGGCCCTCTTGTCGGCCCTCTTGTCGGCCCTCTTGTCGGCCCACTTTTCGGGGGTCATTCGGGGTCCCTGCGGGATCGTGGAGCGCCAGCGGAGCGATCGCGTGGGCTGATCATCAGCGGCCGCCGGCCTTCCGGTCGCGCCAGCCCTCGGGGAGCATGTGGTCGAGCAGGTCGTCGACGGTGACGGCGCCGAGCAGCCGGCCCTCGTCGTCGACGACGGGGGCCGCCACCAGGTTGTACGCCGCGAGGTGGGCGGCGACGTCCTCGAGGGTGGCCTCGGGACGCAGGTAGCTGATACCGGTGTCGAGCGCGCCGGCGACCAGCGACGACGGTGGCTCGCGGAGCAGCCGCTGGATGTGGGCGACGCCGACCAGCCGGCCCGTAGGGGTCTCCAGCGGCGGGCGCACGACGTAGACGAGAGCGGCCAGCGAGGGCGTCAGCTCCTCGTTGCGGACGTGGGCCAGCGCCTCGGCGACCGTGGCGTCGGGGGAGAGGATCACCGGCTCCGGTGTCATCATGCCGCCGGCGGTCTCCTCCTCGTAGGACATCAGTCGCCGCACGTCCCGGGCCTCCTCCGGTTCCATCAGCTCCAGCAGCTGGCGGGCGGTCTCGGGCGCGAGGTCGGCGATCAGGTCGGCGGCGTCGTCGGCGGACATCTCCTCGAGCACGTCGGCGGCGCGCTCGGAGTCGAGGTGCTCGAGGATCTCGACCTGGTCCTCCTCGGGCAGCTCCTCGAGGACGTCGGCGAGCCGCTCGTCGTCCAGAGCCGCCACCACCTCGCTGCGACGCTCGGCTGGCAGGTCGTGGATCACGGTCGCGGCGTCGGCCGGCCGGAGGTCCGCCAGTGCGGCCACCAGGTGCACGGCTCCCTGGCCGACCTGGCTGCGGGCCAGCCCCTCGACGTCGCGCCACTCGGCCACGTGGGTCTGGCCGCGGCGGCGGAAGCCCTTGGTCGGCTCCTGGATGGCGACCCGGGACAGCACCCACTCGCGGCTGCGGGTCTGCTCCATCGCGACGTCGAACACCACGCCCTGGACCTCGGTGCCACGCACGGTGACCTTCTGGTCGAGCATCTGCCCGATCACGAGGGTCTCGGTGGAGCGCTTCGCGAACCGGCGCATGTTGAGCAGCCCGGTGGTGATCACCTGGCCGGCGTCGATGCTGGTGATCCGGGTCATCGGCGCGAAGATCTGGCGCCGCCCGAACACCTCGACCACCAGCCCGACCACACGTGGCTGCGAGACCAACGAGGACGCACCGGGGCGCATCACGACCACGACGTCGCGCACCTTGCCGACCTGGTCGCCCTGTGGGTCGAACACCGGCAGCCCGGCGAGGCGGGCCGCGAAGACGCGGGTCGGCGTGGTGCTCACGGAGGGAAACTGTAGTGGCGGGACGCCTCTCGTCCGGTGGACCCGGCCGGGGCGACCGGGTTTGGTGAAGGGGCAAAGTTCCATCCCCGGCTAGGTCGGCTCGGGCGCCTCTCTGAGTCGGCGGCCGAGCTCGGCCGCACGCAGGGCAACGTCGACCACCTCGGCGACGGCTTCGTCCACCGGTGTGACATGCCCGCGTGTCCTGCCACGTGTTGGCGGTGCGCCCGCCGTCGTACCGGTCGGGAGACCGCGCTTGCGCAGCCGACGCGCGCGACGCCGTACCAGCACCTGGAGTCCGGTCACCGCGGCCTCAGCAGCGGCGAGCAGGTCCTCGTCTTCGACCTGGAACTGCCCGGCGCCGGACGCCGGATCCGACCCCTCCTCGACGGGAAGGTCAGCAAGGTCTCCGACGACCCTGCATCCGCTGGCGGTCACGGCACGGCGGGTCAGCTGGTTCCACCGCAGGGCGGCCAGGCTGGTGGGCCGATCCATCCCGATCGACGGCTCGCCGGAGCGGCGAAGGGACAGCACCCGCAATGCGAGATGCTCCTTGATCGTCTTGTCGTAGTCCACCTGGGCGAGGTGCTTGACGTGACCGTTCACCAGCCGAAGCAGCTCCGTCGACGCCAGTCCCAAGGAAGTGTTGGCCGGTGACTCCGGAGGCCGGCACAGCTCGGGCGGGACCCCGATCGCCGACGCGAACCGTGCCCACAGCAGCTGCGGCGGATCCCCCTCGGCAGGCACCGTGACCACGTCGACCCGCTCCGCTCCCAGCTGCCCCGCCCACGACCGCAGGATGTAGCGGGCGTCCTGGCTGTGGGCGAACATCCGCGTGCCTCCCAGCGCCGCGTACCGCGCCGTGGTCGACGGGAAGCGCGGCGCGGCTCTGACTCCACGGGCGAACCGGGGCCACGAGATCGTCGATCCGTTGTGCACGTCGGTCTGCCAGACCGCCGGCGCCGTGCGCGTCGCGTCCCGGAGCGTGAGCACCGCGCGGACCTCGATCGGTCCCAGCGACGAGACGACCGACCGCACCTGGGCACGGCGCGCGAACGAGAGCCACTCCATGGACACGACCACCGTCTCACCCCCGAAGGACCGGATCTCCTCGACAAGTCCCGGCCAGGGTCGTGGGGTGGGCGTGGGGCGCCCGTCCCGCCTCTTGCTGAGCCGGAGCACGTCCTCCACGGCGCGCACCTGGTTTCCCCAACCCTCGCCCGGGAAGAGCACACCGTCGTCCAGCAACCGCTCCCGGTTCTCACCCAGGACGCTCTGGATGTACGTGGTGCCAGTCTTCATGGCACCGATATGGAGGAATATCCGGCGCGTAGCCACGGCGACCCTCGTCCCGCTCCGGTGGTGACCCGACGGCACACCGTATGCCGGTTGCGGCGTCCTGGCGCAACTGCTGGGCGTCTCGTGGGGCATCCGGCCGTCCTCGGCCCGATGAATCGTCGTGCGAGGCTGTGCCGGTGCCTTCCGCCGACGAGCTCGCGTTCGACGTGGTCGATGTCTTCGCCGACGAGGCGTTCGCCGGCAACCAGCTGGCCGTGGTGCACGACACCGCAGGCCTGACCGACGCGCAGCTGCTCGCCCTGACCCGGGAGTTCGGGTTCTCGGAGACCGCGTTCCCCTCGGGCGGCGGCGGCGGCGGCGACGGCGACCGCTACCGGGTGCGGATCTACACGCCCGGCGGCGAGATCCCGTTCGCCGGGCACCCGACGCTCGGAACCGCCTGGGTGCTTCGGTCGGTCGGGCTGCTCACCGGTGCTGGCGCGACGCAGGTGTGCGGTGCCGGGGAGATCGGGGTCCGCTTCGACGGGGACCTGGTCGAGCTGTCGGCCGACGCCCGCGACCTGTCCGGACCGCTGCCCGCCGACGTGGTGGCCCTGTTGCTGGCTGACCTCGGCCTGAGCCCCGACGACCGCACCGGCGAGGCATGGGTGGCGGGCGCCGGACTGAACTTCGTGCACCTGCCCGTGCGGGCGGAGGCGGTCGGCCGGGCCTGGGCCGGGCACACCCCGGTGTCGGAGGTCGTGGCGGGCCTCGGGCTCCGGGACCCGCTGGAGGGCGTGAACCTGTACGCGCTGGATGGGCCCGCGGTGCGGGCCCGGGTGTTCGTGCCCGGGCTCTCCGTGCCGGAGGACCCGGCCACCGGGTCCGCGGCTGCCGGCCCGGGCATGGCGCTGGTCGCCCGTGACGTGCTCCCCGACGGCGGGCGCTACGAGATCACCCAGGGCGTCGAGATGGGTCGCCCGTCGCGGCTGTTCGGCCGGGTCGACGCGGAGCGCGGCGTGCCGACCCGGTGCCACGTGGCTGGGCGGGTGTTCCCGGTGGCGCGCGGCACGATCGCCGTCCCCGCCCCGTGAGCAGCCCGCGGCTCGCCCCGTCCACGCTCGGCCTGATCGCGGTGGGCGTCGTGGCGGTCTCGATGTCCGGGCCGGTCATGGCCTCCCTGGCGGTGCCGGCGCTGGTCATCTCCTTCTGGCGCAACGGACTGGCGACGCTGCTCCTCGCGCCGGTCGCCATGGTCCGGCGGCGGGCGGAGATCGGCGGCCTCTCCCACGCCGAGCTGGGCTGGATCGTGGCGTCCGGCGTCTGCCTCGCCGTCCACTTCGGCACCTGGGTGACCTCGCTGAGCATGACCTCGGTCGCGGCCAGCACCGCGATCGTGTGTCTTCAGATCGCCTGGGTCGCCGGGTGGGACCGGTTCAACGGGGTGCGGCTGCCGGCGCGAGCGGTAGCGGGCCTGGTCGCCGCGTTCGTCGGCGTGGTCGTGATCACCGGGGTCGACCTCTCGGTCTCGACCCGGGCGGTGGTGGGCGACCTGCTGGCGCTCGTCGGCTCGGTGGCGGTGGCCGCGTACACGGTGATCGGCCCGAAGGACGAGCTGCAGCACATCGACTACGCGGACAAGGTCAGCCACTTCGACTACCCGCGCTTTCCCGAGCCCATCGGGCAGCGTGCCCTGCGGGAAGAGGCGTGCCGGCGCATCGACTCGACGTTCGACGCAGCCGTGCCCGCCTGCGACCAGCCGACGTACGACCCGCACCAGTTCCAAGAGGACGGGCTGAGCACGCAGACCTTCCACCCCCCGCTGTACTACGCGGTGGTCGGCTTCCCGGCGCGCATCATCAGCGCGCTGCCCGGCGTCAACGGCATGGTGGGCGTCGAACGGCTGCTCGGAGCGGCGTGGCTCGCGGCCGCGCTGTGTCTCGGCTACGCAGCGGCGCGCCGGCTGGGAACCGACACGTGGGTCACGGTCGCGCTGCTCGTGATGGTGGCGTCGACGGAGCAGATCCTCTACACGCACGCGACGGTGTCGAACGACGCATCAGCGCTCTTCGCCGGCGCGCTCTGCCTCTACGCCGTCGTGCGCGACG
>Ga0207701_10008291_pt1 | contig 10273 bp, 9 predicted proteins | sample KBSSwiSSwithPhiX_FD_184294 | JGI IMG/M metagenome (GOLD analysis project Ga0207701, IMG submission 184294) | Switchgrass rhizosphere bulk soil microbial communities from Kellogg Biological Station, Michigan, USA, with PhiX - S5 (SPAdes) (version 2) | ecosystem: Environmental > Terrestrial > Soil...
GCTTGCCCTGAAGCTGATGATCTTCGCGCCTACCGGCGCCTCGGTCGCGGCGCCGACGACGTCGCTGCCGGAGGAGATCGGCGGCATTCGAAACTGGGACTACCGCTTCTGCTGGATCCGCGACTCGGCGTTCATGATCGACGCGCTGCTGCGTCTCGGGTGCCGGGCCGAGGCGCAGGCCCTCTTCTGGTGGTTCATGCAGGCGACCGCCCTGACGACGCCGCGCCTCCAGGTGCTGTATCGCCTCGACGGTAGTCCGGACGCCGCTGAACGGATCCTTCCGCTCGAAGGATACCGGGGCTCACGTCCGGTTCGGATCGGAAACGGTGCAGTGGCGCAGTATCAGCTCGATCTGTACGGCGACCTGCTCGAAACGATCTGGCTCTATGCGAAGGGCGGCGAGCACCGGCTGGATGGGGACACGGGGACCAGGGTCGCCGAGATGGCCGATCACGTGTGCAGCATCTGGCGGCAGCCTGACGCCGGCATTTGGGAAGTGCGCGACGAGCCGCGCCATTTCACTCACTCGAAGGTGATGTGCTGGGTCGCGCTCGATCGTGCCATCCGGCTCGCGGAGGAAGACGATGTGCCGCGGGCGCACGTGTCGCGATGGAAGCGCGAGGCCGCCGCGATTGTCGAGTTCGTCGAGTCACAGTGCTGGTCGGAGGCACGTCAGTCGTTTGTCCAGTACGCCGGCGGGAACACAGTGGACGCGAGCCTGCTGATGCTGTCCCTCATGGGCTATGGGGGCGAGCGCAACTCACGCGTGCTCGCGACGGTCGACGCGGTCGCCCGCGACCTGCAGCGAGGCCCATTTGTGTATCGGTACTTGAACGATGACGGACTCCCGGGATCGGAAGGATGCTTCCTGAACTGTTCGTTCTGGCTTGCGGGCGCACTCGCTCGCGCGGGGAAGGTTGCGGATGCGCACGCTCTGATGACCGACTTGCTGTCCAGGGCCAACGATGTGGGTCTGTACGCCGAGGAGATTGAGCCCGAGACCGGCGCTTTCCTCGGCAACTTCCCGCAGGCGCTCGTGCATCTTTCGTTGATCGATGCGGCGCTGGCGATTGGCGAGGCGGAGCAGGCGAGCCAGGGTCCGAAGAAAGGCAAGGCGAGCGCGTGATCGAGCTGTATCGCGCGGCGATTGCAGGAGGCCTGCTCGGCACCGTCGTGATGACGACCATTCTGCGCGCGGCCAGCGAACTCGGTCTCACGCGCATGGATCTGCCGTTCCTGCTCGGTACGGCGGTGACCGACAATCGCCGCCGGGCGCGGATCTACGGACACCTTGCGCATTTCGCGCTCGGACTCCTGTTCGCCGTCGGCTACGCGTTCGTGTTCGACGCAACCGGTCGTGCGGGATGGGCGATCGGAATGGGGATCGGTGCCGTCCACGCCTCGTTCGTGGCGACCACGCTGGTGAACGTGATCCTGCCGATCATCCACTCGCGAATAGGAACGCCCGAGACCGGAGCAGACGAGGTCGCACTGCTCGAAGCCCCGGGCTTCATGATGCTCAACTACGGGCGTAGTACATTCCTTGTGACTCTCCTCGGTCACATGGCGTACGGCGCGACCGTCGGTTGGGCTTGCGTTAACATGTCGTGATGCTCAGGCGTAAAACCAGCGGCTCTGTGGTGTGTCCGTCGTGCGGCTCGCTGGTCGGCGTGAACGACGAGCGGTGCTACACGTGCGGCCGGGTGAATCCGGGCATGTGGGGTTTCGCGCCTGCGCTCAGACAACTCGGCTCCGACCTCGGCTTCGTTCCACTCGTTGTCGGGGGGTCGGCCGTCCTGTATGTCCTCACCCTGCTGGCAACGGTTCGCGGCGGCCAGTCGATCATGGGCGGCGGTTTCAACATTCTCGCGCCGAACACGCCCGCGCTGCTTGCTTTCGGCGCCAGCGGCGGCTTTCCGGTCTTCCAGTTGGGATTCTGGTGGACTGTGCTGAGCGCCACCTGGCTCCACGGCAGTTTCCTTCACATCCTCTTCAACATGATGTGGGTGCGTGACATCGGACCGTCAACCGCCGACGTCATCGGCCCGGGCCGCACCATCATCATCTACGTGGTGTCGGGCGTCTGCGGATTCCTGCTCAGTTCTGTGGCGAGCGAGTACCTCCCGCCGCTGCCGCTGCTGCGCGGAGCACAGGTGACCGTCGGGGCGTCGGCCTCGATTTTCGGCCTGCTCGGTGCCCTGGTTCACTACGGCCGAAAGAGTGGCAGCAGTTACGTACACGCCCAGGCGAAGCAGTGGGCGCTGATCATGTTCATTTACGGGCTCATCATGCCCGGCATCGACAACTTCGCGCACGCGGGCGGCTTCCTCGGCGGATACGTCACCTCCGCGTTTTTCAATCCGCTCACGCGTGAAAAGGGCGATCACCTGCTCGTCGCGGCCATCCTCCTCCTGCTGACGTTTGCGGCGATCGCGATGTCGATCTTCGAAGGCTGGGGCTTTCTGTCGATGTAAGCCGTGGCACCCGCCTTGCGATGAACTGCCTCATTGGAGGAGGTCATCGCATGAGAAAGGTCTTCATTTACGGAACCGCCGTGCTCGCGCTTGTTACAGCTCCGGTCCTGGCGCAGCAGCCGACCGCCGGCGGCGGATCATCTCAACCCACGAAAGCACCATCGCAGGCACAGCCGTCAAAGGATGCCCTCGCCGATCGCGCGTTCGTGACAGAAGCCGCCATGGGCGGTATGGCCGAAGTGGAACTCGGTCAGCTCGCCAGCGGCAAGGCGGAGAGCGGCACGGTGAAACAGTTCGCGCAGCGGATGGTCACCGACCACGGCAAGGTGAACGACGAACTCAAGACGCTTGCGCAAAACAAGAACATCTCGCTTCCGGCCGATACCGGCGCCAAGCACAAGGCCACGAAGGATCGCCTGGCGAAGCTCTCGGGTGCGGCCTTCGACAAGGCCTACATGCAGGAGATGCTCGCCGACCACCGCAAGGACGTCGGCGAATTTCAGAAGCAGTCGAGAACAGCGAAGGACCCGGACGTGAAGGCGTGGGCGGCGAAGACCTTGCCGACGCTGGAGGAGCATCTGCAACTCGCTCAGGCGGCCAGCCGCGGTGCGGTGGGCACGTCGGGCACGAAGACCGATTCACCTGGAACTACACCAGCACCGGGTGGAAGCACGTCTTCGCCCGGCAACGCGACCGGTTCCAGCAGCCCTCGGTAACGGTGTTCGGGCTCGCGCGCTGCTACTTGTGCGCGAGCTCCTCGTCGATGACGCGCTTGAAGGCCTCGAACGGCTGTGCGCCTTCGACCGATCGCCCGTTGATGAAGAAGGCCGGTGTGCCGGTGACGCCAACCGCCTCGCCATCGGCGATGTCCTTGTCTACGCCGGCCTTCTGTTGACGGTTGTCGAAGCAGGTATTGAACTTCGCGGTGTCGAGCCCCAGGGCGGCCGCGTGTGCCTTCAGGTCGGGGTCGGTCAGCGACGGACTGGCGAACAGCCGATCGTGGTATTCCCAGAATTTTCCCTGCGCTTCGGCGCATGCGGACGCTTCGGCGGCAGGGCGCGCGTTCGGGTGGTTCGGCAGCGGGTAGTGGCGGTAGACGAACTTGATCTTGTCCCCGTAGGTCTTCAGGACCTGTTCCACTGTCGGGTTCGCACGCTGACAGAACGGACACTGGAAATCGGAGAACTCGATCAGCTCGATGGGTGCGTTTGCCGATCCGCGCGCAGGTCTGCCACCGTCAGCGACCTCGAACCGTGGAGGCTCCAGCAGGATCGTGATGTTCGTCTTTGTCTTCAGCGACTCGACGAAAGAGGCACGCGCGGTCTCCATACGCTCCTGGGCAAGCAACTGCCGGATCGGGTCGCGAACCTGATCGATGGTCGCGCCGTTTATGCGGGCGGGGTTTGCCTGGTACCACGCCTGGACATCCGCTTCGGTTGGAGCGGGCGCCTTTGACGCGATCTCTCGTTCAATCAGCGTGGGGCGATCGATGCCCCGCGCCTTCGCTTCCGCATCCAGCAGGCGGTTGGCGACAATCAACTCTATGGTGCCGCGCCGCGCCATATAGAGCGCCTGGACCAGTTTCGCGCTGCCGAACGAAGTGGCCGGTTCCTGCAGAGCCCGCGCGTCGACCTCCTCGAGGGTGATCGGGTCGTTTCCCACCTTGGCCACGACCTCCGCCGGCCCCGGCTGCCTGGACTGCCTTGATGGCTGCGCGCTGGTCGAACAGGCGGTCACGATCAGCAGCGCGGCGGAGGTCAGAACGGTCAGGAACGTGTCGCGTGAATGCATGGCGGTCCTATTCTGCACCTGTTCCGAGCCTCTGCGGTAAGTCGGCAATGACATAGCTCATGACGGCAATTGCGGCTGCTGCGCGCGAAACGTCCGCCGGGTCTATCTTGTCGACCGTATCGGCGTGAGTATGGTGCAGCAGGAAATAATCGCCCGTCCCCTCGTATGACACCGCCGGAATGGACGCCGCCGCGACACTCGGCCCGATGTCGGTGCCGCCGCCTCCTCCCGTGATCGCATCAGCGTCGATGTTCGTCAGCAGCGACGCGATGGCCGCGACCGTCTCGCGGGCCGCCGCGTTTGCCGTGACGGCGAACGACACCGGACGAAACAGCCCGCTGTCCGCCTCGAGCATCATGACGTGCTTTGGCAACTCGGCAAGGTGCTGGTCGCGATAGGCGCGCCCGCCACGCGCGCCGTTCTCTTCGTTGGTCCAGAGGACGACGCGAAGGGTGCGCCGCGGCCGGAGCCCGAGCGACTTGATCAGCCGCAGTGCTTCCCAGGTTGCTACGATGCCGCCGCCATCGTCGCTCGCTCCGGCGCCGACGTCCCAGCTATCGATGTGGCCGCCGATCACGACGAACTCATCCGGCTTCTCGCGCCCACGGAGCTCTCCAACAACGTTCGCCGACGCTGCATCCGGCTCGAAGTGGGCCTCCATCTTCAGGCGCAGCACGATGCGTCCGCCACGGTCTGACATCCGTTGCAGCCGATCCGCGTCTTCGCTGGCGATGGCCGCGCCGGGAATCTTCGGCGCGCCGGCGGCGTAGGTAAGACCGCCGGTGTGCGGCAGCCGCAGCCCGGCAGGACCGACCGAGCGCACGAGCACTGCCACGGCACCGAGTTGTGCCGCTCTCGAGGGCGCATCGGACCGGTAGGGTCGCGTCTGCTCGTAGGTCGTAAAGGGAACGTTGAACACCACGATCCGGCCGTGAACACGGCTTGATCCAGCTTCCATCTCCTGAAAGCTGCGCACCACGATTGCCTCCGCCTGGATGCCGGCGTCCGGAGTGCCGACGCTGTCGCCCAGCCCCAGCATGGCTATCTGGTGATGAGCCGGCTCGACGATCTCCGCGCTCTCGTGACCGCGGACCCATCGAGGCACCATCACCGGCTCGGCGTGCACGTTTTCGAGGCCGTCGCGCTTCATTTCCGCAATCGCCCAGTCGATCGCCCGCGAGAGTTCTGGTGAGCCGCTCAGGCGATTTCCTATCCCGTCGGTCAGTTCGGCGAGGCGGCGCCAGGCGAACGAGTCGACCATGGCTGCCCCGATCAGGCGGGACGCCGGTTCCCGGTACGCATCCAGCCAGCGCGGCGGTGCCTGGTTTTCCGCAGGAGCCTGTGACTTCGGAGCAGTGGGAGACTGGGCATGAGCCACGCTCGCACTCACGACGGCCAGTCCGAACAGGGCAAGCGCAAAACGCTGAAAGAAACGCACGATCACCTCGTAAAAAAGTCGCCGCCGTCAGTCGCTCGGGTGTGGGACTTGCTTGCCGCGAATTCCATGAACACCAGGGTCCTTGTACCAGCCCTGCTACTGGGCCTTACTCTACCGGCTCACGCGCAAGAGCGTGTGTCCCTGCGCGTCTCTCCGGCGCTTGCCTACGCGCCCGCCAGCCTGTTCGTCAGCGCGACGGTCGACGTGAACGCGGAGAACAGGTCGCTCGAGATCATCGCAGAGTCGGCCGACTTCTATCGAAGCAGCGAGGTTTCGCTCGATGGCGACCACGCCCCGCGCATCACGCAGTTGCTGTTCAAGAGCGTCCCCCGGGGCAACTACGACGTGCGCGCGGTGCTTCGCGGGGTGTCGGGCCGTGAAATCGCCTCGACCGAAACGAAGGTTGACGTCGTCGGCGAGAAGGACTTCTGAACCTGTCCGGGCCAACCTAAAGAGCGCCGGTCCCTCCGGCGGACCGGGCAAGCTGCGGTTTTTCCGGTTCGGGCGTGAAGTCCTCACCAGGGTTGATGAAACGATCGCGCTCGAAGCGGTACTGCTTGTCGTACAACTGCCGGTAGCGGCCGTTCAGCGCCAGCAGTTCTTCGTGGGTGCCCCGCTCGACAATCTCTCCATGCTCGAGGACGAGAATCTGATCGGCGCTTCGGATCGTCGAGAGCCGATGGGCGATCACGAAGGTGGTGCGTCCGTGCCGCAGTGAGCGCAGACCGTCCTGGATGAGCGACTCGCTTTCGCTGTCGAGGCTCGACGTCGCTTCATCGAGGATGAGCACGCGCGGATCGGCCAGGATCGCGCGCGCGATGGCGACGCGCTGCCTCTGGCCGCCCGACAGGCGCACGCCCCGTTCGCCGACGATCGTGTCGTAGCCGTTCTCGAATTCGCTGATGAATTCGTCGCAGTGGGCGATCCGGCTCACCGCGATGATCTCCTCACGAGTGGCGCGAGGCCGTGCGAACGCGATGTTGTCGCCGATCGAACCGTCGAAGAGAAAGTTGTCCTGCAGGACGACGCCCAGGTGTTCGCGGAAGTCGCGCAGTTTCAGCGTAGCCAGGTCGTGACCATCGACCACGACGCGGCCCGTGAGCGGCCGGTTGAAGGCCATCACCAGGCTGATGAGCGTGCTCTTACCCGATCCGCTCGATCCGACGAGCGCCGTCGTCGACCCGGCGGGCGCGCGAAACGACACGTCCTTGAGCACCGCCACGCCGGTGTTGTACTCGAAGACGACGTGCTCGAACTCGACGTCGCCGCGCAGCGCCGGGAGAGGATCCTTGTCGGCGTCCTCCTGATCCTCGGTCGCCATCTGGCGGATCTCCCGGATTCGATCGAGACCGGCAAATGCCTCTGTGATCTGCGTGCCGATGTTCGCGAGCTGTACGACCGGCACCGTAATCAACGCGGTGAACGTGAGGTACATGACGAAGTCGCCGATCGTCATCTGGCCCGCGCGGATGGCGTTGCCGCCGACGAGCATCATCGAAATGCCGATGGCGCCGAGCACAACGGTGGAGAAGGCCGACACACCCGACACGCCGGTCAGCGATTTGGCCACGTTCCGGAACAGCTTGTGCGCGCCCTTCGCAAAGACAAGCTCTTCGCGCTTTTCAGCGGTGTAGGCCTTGACTACTCGAACGCCTCCGAGCGTTTCCGCGAGCCGCCCCGTCACTTCCGCATTGATCTTGCCGCGTTCGCGGAACAGCGGGCGCAGCCGCCGGAACGCCATGGCCATGCCGCCGCCGAACGCCCCGAGGACGACGATCGTGACAGCGGTCAGGCGCCAGTTCAGGTACAACAGCACGACCAGCGCGAGGATCGCCGTAAGAATCGATCCGGTGAGCTGCACGAGCCCGGTGCCGACGAGGTTCCGGATGCCCTCGGCGTCGGTCATGATCCTCGAGATGAGCACACCGGTTTTCGTGGAGTCGAAGTAGCGGATCGGCAGGCGCATCACATGCGCCTCGACGTCCTTGCGCATCTCTGTGATGGCACGCTGCGCCGCCACGCCGAGCACCTGCGAGATCGAGAACGACGTAACCGACTCCACCAGCGTCGCCGCACCGGCCGCCAGCGCGAGACGGGGAAGCAGGTCCCACTGGTTGCGGAGGACGACGTTGTCCATGAGGTACTTTGACGTCGTCGGCAGCACGAGACCGGCGAGACGGTTGATCACCATCAGGCCCAGGCCGACACCCAGACGCTTCCGGTGCAGCCAGATGAGGGCGCGAGCCTCGTCGATGGCGCCGCGGCTGATCTTCTTTTTCGTGCCCGGAGGATTCGTGTCGCCGCCCGAGCCGGGTGCCGGCCTGGCGCCACGGCTTCGCTCTGCACTGCCGAGTCCCTTGATTTTCAACCACTCACCTCAGACTTCTTCGGACGCCTGGAGAAGGTCGTTCGTCCCAGCGTCCGGTCCCACGATTATCGTCGATTGTTCGACCCCGGTCGGTTCCGGCCTTGGCCCTATGGCAGAATCCGCCCATGCGCACGCCCCGGACAATGGTTGGCTTCGCCGCGCTCGTGGCTGTCGCGGGTCTGCTGGCAACCGCGACCCCTGCACGGGCACAGCTCACGACGCACGCGGCCGAAGCCGCCCAGATCATGAAGGCGGATGCCGACTTCGCACAGGCTGTCGCGGCCAAAAACCGTGAGCGGTTCCTGTCGTTCCTCGCCGATGTGACCACGTTCAACGGTGGAAGTCCCTCGGAACTTCATGGACGGGACGCCGTCATGAAGGAGTGGAACGACTTCTTTATGGCCGATGGCCCCACGCTGTCGTGGACGCCCACAAGGGGCGAGGTCGTCGGTGCCGGGGACCTGGGCTACACGACCGGGCAATCGCTTTTCCGGGGCAAGGGCCCCGACGGAAAGATGGTGGAACGCCGGGGCGAGTATCTCACCGTGTGGCGGAAACAGCGGGACGGTTCGTGGCGGGTGATCTTCGACACCGGATCGACGCTTCCTGCTGCCCGATGACGTCGATGATCTGACCTCAGGCCTGGCGTCGTGCGACCGGTCAGGCTCCGGCGTCTGGTGCCGCCTCACCCGCATAACGGGCACGCGCGAGTTCAATCTGCCCGGCAATCTCCCGCGCCAGGGCCTCTGGAGCCGTCACCCGTGCGAATGGGCCGAAACTCAGGATCCAGCTTCGAAGCGCCTGGTCGATGCACACGTCGAGGGTGAGCACTACGCGACCGTCGCTATCGTTCGACCACTGCTGCGACTGGTGCCACTCCCTGGCGCGCACGTAGTCGGCCACTGACGGTTCGAATTCGACGGTGACCCGCTCGGGCGGACCCGAGTGCACGCCGAGCGAGTGCGGAAAGGCTTCGTCCGGCAGGTCGTCGACGGGGGTGAAGCGCTCTTCGAGCAGCGTGATGTCATCGATGCGCTCGACGGCGAACGTGCGCACCTCGTCGTATTCCGGCACGTGCGCCAGCAGATAGAGCCCGCCCTGCGCGTAGGCGAGCCGATAGGGGTGAACGAGGTAGGACTTGGTGCGGTCGCTCGATCGCGAGTAGTAGGTCAGCGTTGCCTGGCGGTGATGCAGTGTCGCCTCGAGCGCCCGGGCGACGATCTGCTGCTGATGGCCATCGTCGTCTGCAGGACGCCGGCGCAGCGGGTCGGGCTTGGATGCGATGACGCGCGGCAGTTGATCGAGGAACTGCCGCATGTGCGGCGTCAACGAGGCACCGAGCTTGTCGAACGCGCTCTCGAGCTCGTCCCGGAAGGGAGTGCCTGCGAGCGATTCGAGCAGCGTCCGGCTGAAGTGCAGCGCGCAGAGTTCCGAGAGCGTCAGGCCCGCGAACAGCCCCTTGAACGCCTGGCCGTTGATCGTCCAGCGAGTTCGTCCATCGTCATTCGAGCGATCGTCGTAGATCGGAAAGCCGGCCTCTTCGAGCGCCTGGAGATCGCGCCGAATCGTGCGGGTTGTTACGTCGCACGTCGCCGCCAGCGCGTCGATGGTGACGCCACTCGCCCGCGCGCGCTCGATCTCGCGCAGGATGGTCCACTGGCGGATGACTTCCGCGTTCCGGGGCATCGCGCCATTGTACGCGCGCCCGTACGTGGCGTCGGGCAGTACGTGGCGTCGGGTCTTTAGACCCGACGTTTATCAGTCTTGAGTCGCGCGCTCAGTCGAGCGAAATCCGCCGGAGCAGCGGGAAATCGGAGAGCATTTTCCCGGCACCGAGAACGACCGACGTCAGCGGGTCCTCGGCCATCTGTACCGGGAGGCCGGTCTCGTCGCTCAGGCGACGATCGAGCTGCTTCAACTGCGAGCCGCCGCCGGTCAGGATGATGCCGCGGTCGAAGATGTCGGCCGAGAGTTCCGGCGGAATCCGCTCGAGCGCATCGTGCACGGCCTGCACGATCGCACGCACCGGTTCGCCCAGCGCCCTGCGAATTTCGGTGTCGTTCATCCTGATCGTGACGGGACGCCCCTCGGAGATGTGCCGGCCCTTCACTTCCATCGTCAGCGGTTCATCGAGCTCGGCTGCCGATCCAATCGCGATCTTGATTTCCTCGGCCGTCCGCTCGCCGATGAGGAGGTTGTGGG
>Ga0207701_10008293_pt1 | contig 10272 bp, 7 predicted proteins | sample KBSSwiSSwithPhiX_FD_184294 | JGI IMG/M metagenome (GOLD analysis project Ga0207701, IMG submission 184294) | Switchgrass rhizosphere bulk soil microbial communities from Kellogg Biological Station, Michigan, USA, with PhiX - S5 (SPAdes) (version 2) | ecosystem: Environmental > Terrestrial > Soil...
GATCGTTGGCGTCGAGGCGGGTCTGCAGCACCGCGCGCTCGTTCTTGCAGAACAGCTTCTCCACCCGCTTGAGGGCGATGGGGTTGGTGTTCCAGGTGTCGCCCGAGATGTAGGTCACCTTCTCGACCCGGGCGTCGTGCGGGGCGTGAAATCGGTGGTACATGCTGGACGTCAGCCGCAACGTGACATATTGACCGTCGCGATAGCGATCGACCAACTCCGGATCGGCGAGGAGATCGTGCAAGGTATAGGGGAACCCTTTGGCCTGGATCACGTCGACGCCGGCGATGGCACCGCAGGCGCCCACGATGGCATCGCACGGGCTGACCATGACCGCGGGGTCGGGATCGATCGGCCGCGCGCCCGGCTTCAACGAGCGGATGAAGCAGTCGTGCAGGCTGCTGAAGGCGGGCTTCTCCGCTTCTTCCAGGTGGGGTTCGGCGAACAGGCGCCAGACCCCGATCGAGAGATCGCGGACGACCGGGTTCTCGATGCGGCTGAACCAGCCCACGAACCGCGTCGCCAGGTGACGCGGAATGCGGTTGGTCAGCAGAAAGTTGAGGTCCTCTTGCAGGGCGACACGGGCAATCATCGATCGAACGTTCATGTGCGATTGAGTCTCCTGGTGGATGTGCGGGACGTGAATGCGATGAAAGGATCGAACCCATGAGCTGGCCGATGTATCTGGCCGGCGCGGCGGCGGTGGCCGCGGCGCTGCCCAAGGTGAAGATGCGACTGGAGCTGTCCAAGGCCAAGCACCCGTCGTTGCGCGGCCACGCGCGCATCGGGCGCTGGGTGGCGTCGCTGGTGCCGTTCTACGAGTACCCCGACGGCCAGATCTTTCGCAGCGACGGCGCGCCGCCGGAGATCGTCGACCAGCGCCACGACGGCTTCATGCGCCTGGCGGCGCTGTACCGCGAGCGCTTCGCCAGGACCGCGGCGCAGACCCGCGAGGTGGAACAGGGCATCTCCGACGTGCAGTTCACCTCGGCCTACCGGGTGCCGTTCCAGTACAGCCGCTTCGTGCGCCAGCACCTGCGCGCCGGGGTCTTCGTGAGCTCGTCGTCGGGGGTGCGGGTCACCGACCTGGACGGCAACAGCTTGTACGACCTGACCGGCTCGTACGGCGTCAACGTGTTCGGTTACGACTTCTACAAGGAGTGCATCGATCGCGGCGCCGACCAGGTGCGCGCCCTGGGCCCGGTGCTGGGCGCCTACCACCCGCTGGTCGCCGCCAACGTGCAGCGGCTGCGCGAGCTGTCCGGCCTGGACGAGGTCTCCTTCCACATGTCGGGCACCGAAGCGGTGATGCAGGCGGTGCGCCTGGCGCGCTATCACACCCGGCGCACCCACCTGGTGCGCTTCTGCGGCGCTTACCACGGCTGGTGGGGCGACGTGCAGCCCGGCGTCGGCAACCCCTCGCGCGCGCGAGAGACCTACACCCTCAAGGAGATGGACGACGATACCTTGCGGGTCCTGCGCCGCCGGCGTGACATCGCCTGCGTGCTGGTCAACCCCCTGCAGGCGCTGCACCCCAACGCCAGCGCGCCGACCGACTCCACGCTGCTGGACAGCTCGCGCGCCGCGGGCTTCGACCGCGAACGCTACACCGAATGGCTGCAGCAGCTGCGCGCGGTGTGCAGCGAGCGCGGCATCGTGCTGATCTTCGACGAGGTGTTCGTCGGCTTCCGCCTGGCGCCCGGGGGCGCGCAGGAGTACTTCGGGGTCAAGGCCGACATGGTGACCTACGGCAAGACCCTGGCCGGCGGGCTGCCGGTCGGCGCGCTGTGCGGTCGCAAGGACTTGATGAAGCGCTTCCGCGACGACCGCCCCGCCGACGTCTGCTTCGCGCGTGGCACGTTCAATTCGCATCCCTACGTGATGGGCGCGATGCACGAGCTCTTGCGCCGGCTGGACACGCCCGAGGTGCGTGGCCTCTACCGCGATCTGGACCGCACCTGGGACCGCCGGGCCGAAGAGCTCAACGATCGGCTGCGCAACGAGGGGTTTCCGGTCCAGGTCGCCAACCTGTCGTCGATCTGGACGGTCAGCTACACCCAACCATCGCGCTACAACTGGATGCTGCAATATTACCTGCGCGCCGAGGGTCTGGCGTTGAGCTGGGTCGGCACCGGTCGTTTCATCTTCAGCCTCAATTACACCGACGCCGACTTCCAGGCGGTGGCCGACCGCTTCGTGGCGGCGGCGCGCGCGATGCAGCGGGACGGCTTCTGGTGGAACGACGCGGCGCTGACCAACAAGGCGATCAAGCGCCGCGTCCTGCGGGAGATGCTCGCGCACCGTTGACGCGGCCCCCGCCAGATGCCGCCGGTTAGGCGTGCTGCTGCGGGGGTTCGACGAGCTCGCCGCGCAGCAGGTGCAGCGGCGACTTGTGGTACAGCATGATGTCGTGGAAGGGGTCGGTGAGGATCTTGGTGAACCACACCACGCCGGTCAGGACGTCGCGCAAGAAGAAGAGGTGGATGGTGCGGAACAGCAGCGCGCCGGCGGCCAGCCCGATCCACAGCTTGGACAGGTGCTGAAAGTATTCGCCGGCGCTGGTGTGCGCCGGGAACAGGCCGAAGAAGGTTGGCTCCAGCAACAGCACCAGCGGCGTCGCGCCCCAGATGGCGTGCAGGATCACCTTGCGGCGCAGGTTGTAGCCGACCTTGACCTGCTCCTTGTAGGCGTGGGTGGCGTGGTTCTCCTCGTCGTAGCCCTTGGGCTCGAAGAAGAAGTGGCCGACCTGGCGGATGCACATTGCGAACACCCAGCCAAACAGCGCCGCGTAGACCGGCTGCGTGAACAGCAGCACGTAGGTCACCAGGAAGCTGATCGCGCTCACCAGGTGCAACGACTGGTTGATGCGGCTGTGGTGGTAAAAGCGATGGTCATCCCACCTTTGTTCTTTGAGTGCGCTCAGGAAACGGTTCATGGGTCCTCCCTGGAACACGACCGTACCACCGTCGCGCCGCGCGGCGCGGATCTGGACTGCAACAGGTTTGCTTCAGTTTGGCGGCTTTGCGCCGCGGTCATTTGAGGTTCGCAATGGACAGCGACCGGCATCGCGCTTAGCGTGTCGTGCCAAGGAACGACACAATTGACCGTCAACGAAACCGGGCTCGAATCAACCGGGGTGCTGGTCTGGTGGGGGACGCTGAGCGTGGTCAGCGTGATCAACATTGTCGCCTGGGTGGTGGTGGCGCGGCGCTTCGCGCGCGACCAGGACGCGCTGGACCCGCGCGCCCGGCGCGCGCGCCGCTGGCACCTGGTGCTGTCGGCGCTGTTCGTGGCCGGGTGCGCCTTTCGATCGTTTCTGCCGCGCGCCGAGGGGCAGCGCATCGCCCTGGTCGACTCGTGGGTGTCGGCGGTGGTCATCAGCCGCGCGGTGGCCACCGTTGCCGAGCTGTCCCTGGTGGCGCAATGGTCGATCTTCTTGCGCGAGTACGCGCGCGCGGTGCAGTCGCGGGTGGCGGTCGCGCTGTCGTACTTGCCGGTTGGCCTGATCAGCATCGCCGAGATCTTCTCCTGGTACACCACCCTGACCACCAACTTCATCGGCAGCGTGGTCGAGGAGTCGACCTGGGCGGTGACCGCGGCGGTGGTCATCACCGGCTTCGCGATGGTCTGGCCCCGCTACCGCGGGCTGCGCCGGCGCTTGATCACGCTGATGGTCGCCATCAACGTCGCCTACTTCATCTTCATGTGCACGGTCGACGTGCCCATGTACTGGGCGCGCCACACCGCGGACGTCGCGCTCGGCAAGCAGTTCCTGTCGGTGGTCGCCGGCTGGCACGACGCCAGCCATCGCCTGGTGGTGACCCGCGGCTGGAGCGACTGGGTCGACGAGATGCCCTGGATGTCGCTGTACTTCACCGCCGGCGTCTGGATCAGCATCGGGATGATCCGCACACCGCCCCCGCGCGAGGCGGACCGGGCGGCCGGACGTTCCCAGGCCTGACTACGCAGGCGTGTCACCGAGTTGTTGGGATCCTGTGACGGATTCGCCGCGGCCGCCGTCGTAACTCCTCTCCGCGGCCACGTACGACCGCTGCCGAAGAGGATAGGAGCCCGCATGAAACGATCCGGCGTCCTGGACCTGAATGCCGTGGGACTGGTGTTCGCGCTGAGCACGACGGCGGCCTGCGATCGCCGGGCGGTCGATGGCGGCGACACCATGGTGCGCCAGACCTCGGCGCTCCGCCAGGACGAAGCTGGTTCGCGTTTCCTGAAGTTTCGGGCGCCGGCGGCCGATCGTCCCGCCGCCCTGGCCACCACGGTGGACGGCCGCTCCGCGGCTATCCTGCCCAGCGGGCGCTTCGTCACGCCGGCCGGCGTCGAGGTCGGGGTGCAGGCGCCCAAGCCTTTCGGCCTGGCGGTCAGCGCCGACGGGCGGACCGCGGCCACCATCAACAGCGGCGCGTCCCGGTTCTCGGTGACCTTGATCCGCGACGCGCGCGCCGCCGCGCCCAGCGCGGCGCGGGTCGATATCGACGCCACCTTCATGGGCCTGGCCTTCTCACCCGACGGCGCGCTGTTCTACGCGGCCGGCGGAGAGAACGGCAACGTCTGGATCGGCGACACCGCCGCCGGGACCATCATCGGCTCGGTCAACTTGAACGGCGCCGCCCATGCGCTGGACCGGCCGCTGGCGCCGAACGCCGCGCCCGCCCAGCGCTTCAAGGGCGCCTTTCCCGGCAACCTGACGCTGACCCGCGACGGTCGCTGGCTGTACGTGGTCGACCAGGGATCGTTCGCGGTCTTCGTCATCGACACCACCGCCATCGCCACCGGCGTCGACGCCGACGGCAAGATCCTGGAGCCGGACAACTTCGCCGCGGTCGCTGGCCGCGCTGCCACCGGCCGCTATCCCTTCGGGATCGCGCTGTCCCGCGACGAGCGGACCCTGCTGGTCACCAACGTGGGGATGTTCCAGTACACCCACCTGCGCCCGGCGGCGCCGGTCGGCGACAACAACCAGGACTATCCGTTGTGCATCCCCGGCGTGGGGTTTCCCGACGAGGTCGAGGCCGCCAAGACCATCGCCATCAAGAAGATCGACGCCTCGACGATGAGCGGATTGCCGGCCACCCTGCGCGATCCCGACGGCATCCGCTGTGGCTACGTCAGCGGCGACCGCAGCTACACCATCCCGGGGCTGGGCGATCCCAACGTGGCGGCCTCGTCGTCGCTGTACGCGTTCTCGCTCGCCGACCCGCGGGCGCCGGTGATCGCGCGGGTCGCCAAGACCGGGCCGCTGGTGGGCGAGCGCGAGGACGGCATCGCCGCTGCCAGCGGCAGCCACCCCAACGCGGTGGTCGCGGGCCGCGGGGCGATCTACGTGTCGAACGGCAACCACGACAGCGTCGCGGTGCTGGATCCGGTCCGCCTGCAGGTGCGCCACACCATCAACTTGTCGGTGCTGCCGGGGTTCGACGCGCGGCTCAAGGGCGTGCAGCCGGTCTCGCTGGCGCTGTCGCCCGACGAGCGCCTGCTGTACGTGGCAGAGGCCGGCATCAACGCCGTCGGGGTCGTTCGCCTGGACGGGCGCGAGCCCCGCGTGGCCGGCCACGTCCCCACCGGCTGGTGGCCAAGCAGCGTGAAGCTCAGCGGCGACGGGCGTACCCTGTATGTCGCCAGCGCCAAGGGGCGCGGGGCCGGACCGAACCTCAATGACCAGGCGCCCAAGCACAGCGCGCTGGGGACGGTGAACGTGATCGACGCGCCTCGCCCGGGCCCGGCGCTGGACGCCGACACCCGGCAGGTGCTGCGCAACAACGGCTTTCTCTCCGATGATCCGCCGCGCGTCGCCGCCGGCCAGGACCGCGACAACGACGGCGCCAACCGCGACCATGATCGCGACGACGCCCGCGCCGACGATCGCGATGGCCCGATCCCGGCCCGCGCCGGCGAGGCCAGCCGGCGCATCAAGCACGTGGTGTTCATCAACAAGGAGAACGCGACCCACGACCTGATGCTGGGTGACATCGTGGCCACCCGGCAGGGCGTGGCCGTAGACGGTAGCCCGGCCTACTCGCTGGGCCCCGCCGCCTCGCCCAATCATCACGAGCTGGCGCTGTCGTTCACCTTCGGCGACAACTTCTATCTCGAGCCGTCGGTCTCGTCGGACGGCCACCGCTGGTTGACCAACACCTACACCACCGAGTTCGAGGAGACCCACTGGCCGGCCTCTTACGGCGGGCGGCGGCGCGATTCGGGCGACGATCCGGCGGTCATCGCCGGCTACCCCGGCCGCATCGGGTTCACCGACGCCAACGCGTCTCCAGAGCCCAACGATTACAACCAGCACGGCGGGATCTTCATGCACCTCGATCGCCACGGGAAGAGCCTGGCCAACTTTGGCAACGGGTACGAGTTCGCGGTGGTCGACGAGGACGACCGCACCGAGCCGACCGGCATCCGCGAGCACACCAACATTCCCATGGAGAAGGTGGTGCGCGACAACACCGATCATCTCTTTCCATCGTTCAATACCCACATCCCCGACGCGCCCTTGCCCGAGGAGCCCGATCGATTCAGTCGTTTCGGGCGCTTCCGCCAGGTCTTCGAGAGCCACTACGTCGACCGCGCGCGCGACACCTGCAAGTTGCCGGCGTACGTCGACCTCTACTACCCCAACGACCACGGCGGCGGCGCCAACGACATCCACGCCGCCGGCCCGGCCTGGGACTTCACCCGCTTCGTGCAGGACAACGACGCCGCGCTGGGGCTGACCGTCGACCTGATCTCCAAGAGCCCGTGCTGGAAGGACACGGTGATCTTCGTGGTCGAGGACGACACCCAGAACGGCCTGGACCACGTCGACGGGTTCCGCTCGATCTTCCTGGCCATCAGCCCCTGGATCAAGCGCGAGCAGGTGACCAAGCAGCACATCAGCCTGGCCAGCATCTTCAAGACCGTCGACCTGATCTTCGGCCTGCCGCCGCTGAATCAGTACGACGCCGCCGCGACCGACCTGCGCGACCTGTTCACTGGTCGCCCCGACTTTTCTCCTTATGACTACCGGCAGCCGGTGTTCGTCGCCAGGGCCAAGAAGAGTTGGCGGCGCCACACCCGCGGCATAGACTTCAGCCACCCCGACGGCAACGAGGCCCGATTGCGGCTGGCGATCATGCGTTCCGAGGGGATTCCGCGGCGTGGGCGGGGCGGTCAAACTCGGTGACTGAGGTGGTGATGTGATGCTGTTGCGCAGAGCTGCTCTTCTGGTTGCCGCTTTTGCTTTCCTGACCACCCCCGGCGCGGCGCGCGCGCAAGAGGCCGGTGGGCCGGAGGTCGACGACGGTGGGCGGACGGCGCCGCCGCCGCGCCTGACCGCGCGCGAGGTCACCGGCAGCGGGCAGTTCCTGGCTGGCTTGCAGGCGGCCAGGGTGTCGTCCATCACCGGCAGCGGGCTGGGCTTGGCCGGGTTCGATGGCGCCCGTCACACCTCGGTCTTTTCGGCCAGCGCCGAGGTGGCGCTGGCGCGCTGGCTGGTGCTGCGCGGCGACGCGATCTACCGGCCCAGCAACGCCGATGACCGCGCGGTCGCGCGGCCCGCGGTCAGTCTGCGCGGCCGACTGCTCGACCAGCAGTCGGCCGGTATCGACCTGGCGGTGCTGGCCGGCTATTCGCAAGAGAAGCTGGCCGCCGAGGGCGGCATGCTGCACGTCGGGGCCGCGGTGGGACGCTCGTTCGACCGCCTGTCCCTGATCGGCAACCTGGCGGTGGGCGGTGATCCGGAGGGCGATGACCGCGACGGCACCCTGGGCGGCGCCGCCCTGTGGCGGGCGGCGCGCTCGCTGCACCTGGGGGCGCAGGCCTTCTTCCGGCGCGACCTGGGCTCCAGCGACGGTCGCCGCCTGCTGCGCAAGGACGGCCAGTACGACTACGCCGCTGGCCCGGTGGCCAGCTACGCCGGCGACGTGCTGGTGTTCACCCTGCAGACCGGCGTCTCGGGCGTGAACGGCGCGGGAACCAGCGCCGTGGGCCTGCTGGCGCTGGGGGGCGTCGGCGCGGTGTTCTAGGCGCGGGGGGCGGCCGGCCCCTCAATCCCGTGATTGTCGTCGTGGCCACGACTACGATCACGACTACGATCAGGGGTTTGTGGGTTTCGACGGCCCACCGTAAGCTGCGCCGGAATGGCGCGCGACTCCGTCGAGATCTGGTACGCGACCTGGGGCGACGCGCGGGCTGCCTACCTCGTTGATTTGATCCGCCGCACGGCGGAGTCGGTGGTGCGGGTCGCGGTGTTCCGGCGTGGCCAGGCGGCGCGGGTGCTGCGCCAGCGCTTCGCGCGCGAGGCGCTGGTCGCCGACGCCGACGGCGCGGGCGCTACCCTGGGCTCCTGGCGACTCGACGGGAACGGCTGCGCCGGGGAGATTGAAGACGTCGCGCTCGATTGCCGGTACCGGCTGCTCCCGCCCGAGGTCACCATGGTCCCGGCTTGGGTCGGGCGCATCTCCGCGGCGGTTCCGGCGCTGCGCTCCACACCGGGCACGGTGATCGACGCCCAAAGCGTGCCAGGCGCGCCAGACGGGTCAGCCCGGTCCCCCGCGCTCCCCTGCGTGTTCACCCGCTACCGGGTCGGCGACATCGCCCGCGCGAGGTGGTTCTTGATCACCGCACAGGCCTTCGAGGACAGCGACGTCCGCTGCGAGATCTCGGGCGGGTGGTTCGGCGGGCGCTGGGCGCTGACCGGGTACCTCCGCCTCGGCGATCGGCTGGTGCCGCTGAACCACCCCATGGCCAACCTGCGCCGGTTCCACGCCCAGTCCACCGGCGCCGAAGTCGGCCCGGCCCGCCGCTTCGAGGTCACCTACCAGAGCCGCCCCCTGTCCCTGCACCTGACCGCCGAGGCCCCGGCCGAGGCCTTCGTGGTCCTGGAGCGCGAGGGCCCGACCACCATCCACACCACCCTCTTCGGCAGCTGCACCCTGCACCTGACCGTCGACGGCACCCAGCGCCAGCTGACCTCGCGCGACCGCTGCCTGCTGGAGGTCAAGGGCTGACTCAGGACACCAGTCCGGTCTATCCTGCGCGGCCGGAGGGTTCATGCACTATCGCAAGCTGGGTCGCAGCGGGGTTCTGGTCAGCTCGCTGTCGCTGGGGACGATGCAGTTCGGGCGCGGCATGAACATGGGCGGTCTCGGCCAGGCGGAGACCACCTCGATGGTGCGCTTCGCGCTGGATCAGGGGGTCAACTTGATCGACACGGCCGACGTGTACAGCCGCGGCGAGAGCGAGACCCTGCTCGGCAACGCCATCCGCGAGGTGCGCGACCGCATCGTGCTGGCCACCAAGGCGCGGCTGCCGATGAGCGACAGCGATCTCAACCACTCGGGGGCGACGCGCAAGAACCTGATCCGCGAGGTCGAGGCCAGCCTGCGGCGCTTGCAGACCGACTACATCGATCTCTATCAGGTGCACGGATGGGACAGCCTGACCCCGCTCGACGAGACCTTGCGGGCGCTGGATGATCTGGTGCGCGCCGGCAAGGTGCGCTACCTGGGTCTGTCCAACTACCTGGCCTGGCAAGCGGCGACCGCGCTGGGGCTGCAGGAGCGCGAGCGCCTGTCCCGCTACGTCACCGCGCAGATGTACTACAGCCTGGTGGGCCGCGAGCTGGAGCACGAGTTCCTCTCCTTCGCCGAGCACCACCAGGTCGGCATCCTGGTGTGGAGCCCGCTGGCCGGCGGTTTCCTGAGCGGCAAGTACGATCGGCAGCACCCGCCACCGGCGGGCACCCGCTTTGCCGAGGCCGGGCCGTTCGTCCCCTTCGACCGCCAGCGCGGCTTCCAGGTGATCGAGGTGCTGCGCCGGGTGGCCGAACGCCACGGCGCCACGCCGGCGCAGATCGCCATCGCCTGGCTGCTGTCGCGTCCCATGGTGTCCAGCGTGATCGTCGCGGCCCGCGACAACCAGCGGCTGGCCGAGAACCTGCGCGCCGCCGACATCGTCCTCGACCCCAGCGACCTCCAGGCGCTCGACGAGGTGTCGCACCCGGGCAACCCGTACCCGCAGTGGATGGTACGCCAGCTGGACCAGGCCGAGGATCCGCGCCCGCAGGCGCTGGATCCCGCGCGGACGCGCCTGCGCGACCTGCGCGGCGGGCGCTGGCCGGAGTGAGCGGCCGCTGATCGCCGCCCGGTCGGCCGTCAGGTCGAGCGGGTGAAGACCTGGCGCTGCGAGGCCTGGTAGGCCGCGGCGCGCAGGCGCTCGCGCACGGCCGCCGGGTCGTCGATGCCGTTCAGGACCAGGCGCGGGCGCGTCGGG
>Ga0207701_10008296_pt1 | contig 10271 bp, 8 predicted proteins | sample KBSSwiSSwithPhiX_FD_184294 | JGI IMG/M metagenome (GOLD analysis project Ga0207701, IMG submission 184294) | Switchgrass rhizosphere bulk soil microbial communities from Kellogg Biological Station, Michigan, USA, with PhiX - S5 (SPAdes) (version 2) | ecosystem: Environmental > Terrestrial > Soil...
CCAGGTGAATGTGCCAGAGTTTGTGCCCGGTCTTTCCGTTATCGACGCGCTAATGAATTGTGGTTTTGAAAGGACCGCCGAACTTATCCACGGCGCTTGATCCAGGACAATCTGTCGAATGGTTGAAACCCAAACAAGATCAGCCGCCACGATCGTGATCGAGCCGTCCCGCGGCCTGGCCGATTTCAATCTCAAAGAGATTTGGGATTATCGTGACCTGATGTTCTTCCTCGCCTGGCGAGACATCAACATCCGCTATAAACAGACGTTGCTGGGGGCGGCCTGGGCCGTGGTTCAACCAGTGTTGACCATGATTCTGTTTACCATCTTCTTTGGCCGGCTGGCCGGGGTTCCATCTGAAGGCGCACCGTATCCCCTGTTTGCGTTTGCAGCTCTGTTGCCATGGCAGTACTTCGCCACGACTCTGGGAAACGCGGCGAATAGTTTGGTCAATAACTCGAATCTGCTCTCGAAGGTCTACTTTCCGCGGCTGTTGATTCCTTTGACGAGTCTGTTCCCGCCGGCCGTCGATTTCATGATCGCCTTCACCGTGTTCATCGGCCTCATGTTCTATTATCGTTGGCCACTGACGTCGAATGTGATTTGGCTGCCGGCATTTCTCTTACTGGCGATGGTGGCGACCCTGGGCGTGGGCTTGTGGTTTGCCGCCATGAACGTCAAGTATCGCGACGCGCGTCATATCGTCAGTGTGGTGGTCCAGTTTGGCTTGTTCGTTTCACCGGTGGCTTATCCGAGCCGGATCGTGCCCATGCCCTGGCTCAACCTGTATGCTCTTAACCCGATGGTCGGAGTGATTGAAGGATTCCGCTGGGCGCTGTTGGGGACCGGCGTTGCACCGCTACGGCTAATCGCGATCTCTTCACTGGCTGCGTTAGCGATGCTTATTAGCGGCCTCTACTATTTTCGATACACCGAAAAAACCTTCGCAGACGTCATCTAGCGCATGGGAAATCTCGCAATCAGCGTAAGAGATCTCGGTAAGCAATACCGGATCGGCGGCAGGCAGGAGCGTCACGAAACGTTCATGGCGGCGCTGACCGCGGCGATGTCTTCACCGTTACGACGACTGCGGCGGATGGGACAGCCGGTGCCTGAAGAGCAGATTTTTTGGGCTCTGCGAAACATTTCGTTCGAACTCGATCGCGGCGAGGTGCTGGGCATCATCGGCCGGAACGGCGCGGGAAAATCCACGATGCTCAAATTGCTGTCTCGCATCACTGAGCCGACTGAAGGACGCATGGAAATTCATGGCCGGCTGGGATCGCTGCTGGAAGTCGGCACCGGCTTTCACCCGGAGTTGACCGGCCGCGAGAACATTTTTTTGAACGGCACAATTCTCGGAATGAAACGGCGCGAAGTGAGCCGCAAGTTCGACGAGATCGTTGATTTCTCAGGCATCGAACAGTTTCTCGATACGCCAGTCAAGCGCTATTCATCGGGCATGTATGTGCGTCTGGCTTTTGCCGTCGCTGCGCATCTCGAACCGGAAATCCTGGTAGTCGATGAAGTACTGGCCGTGGGCGATCTGGAATTTCAAAAGAAGTGTCTGGGCAAGATGAGCGAAGTTGCGGGCGAGGGACGGACGATCCTTTTCGTCAGCCACAACATGGGCGCAATCAAAACTCTCTGCAGCCGGGCGATGCTGATTCACAAAGGGACGGATGTGGCCAACGGTCCGGTGGAAGAAACGATCGCCGCCTATCTGAATCTGAACAGTCCGATCCAGGAACGCGGCGTGATCTCGGACGATGCGCATCGCATCGGTACCGGCGATGCCCTGCTGCGCCGGATCGAACTGCGCGATTGCCAGGACCAGGCGACCCAGCAGCTAATGTTGGGGCAACGGTTCAGGGTCGTCGTCGTGTTCGAGGTGCAGAAACCCATCGACGATGCCTTCATCGAAATAGGCATTTCGACTTTGGATGGACTGCGCGTGGCGACGGTCCAGAATATTGACGAAGATGGCCCGTGCCTGAACTTCAAACCCGGGCTAAACGAGGTCGTAGTCGAGATTGACGCGACGCTTTTGCCGCGCGAGTACGTGATCGACGTGATTATTGGGCATTTATCGGGATTGATCGTAGACTGGGTTGAGCGAACGTTCCAATTCACGGCGCTTAACGTCGCGCCGGACAGCACCGATCATTATCGTTGGGGTGAAGTTCGTGGGTTCGTGCGTCCAAAATCGGTCTGGCACGGGCCGAATCCGGGAACGCTCAATTGACGATGCAATCGAACGGGTCTTTAAGCACCGCAACCGGCGGTAACGCCTCTCCAGGCCGCGTCCTCTATGTCGACCAGTGCTATTACAACACCTGGTATCTTTCCCGGGCGCTGCGTGACCTGGGCTGGAAGGCCGATGTGCTGAACATCGATCCGACCGAAAGCGATCAGATCTTCTATCACGGTCAGGATTTCAAATTCAGATACGGAACGACGAAGAATGCTCTGGGCCACCTGATTTTCTACCTGCGCGCCCTGCGCAGCTATGACATCTTTCATTTCACCGGCGCCTGGAACCTGAGGTTCGTTTCCGATTTTGATAAGTCCGGTATTCTGCCTGAGCGTTGGGACATCAGGCTCCTGAAAAAACTCGGAAAGAAGATTGCTTACACTAACGTCGGTTGCCTGGACGGAGTTGCGCAAAGTTCGTTTCGCACCTGGTTGCCGGAACCCGTCTGTGAGATCTGTCCGTGGCAACATCGGGCCGACGTTTGCAGCGATGAACGAAACCTGGCCTGGGGCAAGCTGCGAAACAACCTGGCTGATTACCAGGTAACGCTGGGCGGTAATCGCAAGGACTATAACGACGACCCGCGGGTGCACGAGGTGCCGCAATTCTATTGTCTGGATTCTAACGTTTGGAGTCCGGAGTTATTGATTCCTTCAAATTATCGTCTGCCGATTCCGGCCGAAACGGTGAAGATCTATCACTCGATCGGTAACTATGAATCGCGTACCGACGCCACCACGCAACGGAACATCAAGAGCACGCACATTTATTTGCCGCTGATGGATCGGCTCAAAGCCGAAGGTCATAACGTCGAACTGATCTTTTTCCATGACGTGCCGAACAAAACGCTGCGTTATTACCAGGCCCAGGCAGACATCGTGGTCGATATGCTGACCTATGGCTGGTTCGGGGCCAACGTACGGGAAGCGATGATGCTGGGCAAACCCGCGATCTGTTTTCTCAGGCCGGAATGGCTGGAAAGTATGCGGCGCGAAATTCCCGAATACGTCGACGAACTGCCGGTAATCAGCGCCAATCCGCAGAATGTCTACGAGATTCTGGCGGATCTGATTGAACATCCGGAAAAGCGCCGCGAGATCGGCCGGCGCAGCCGTGAGTTTGCCGTCAAATGGCACTCCGCCGAAGCGGGGGCCCGCAAGCTGGATCGAATCTATCAGGATTTGTTGAATGGAAAGCGGGAGTAAGTGCGGGCCGGTACGCCGCCATCGCTTCAAAGATTAGAAATTCGGAACTGCAAGCATGGATATCAACGGCGTTCTTTTGCTCTATCATCTTCCGCTCGAACAGGACGCGGCGACGATCCTCGAAAATATTCAGGCTTACCAAAACAATTCACGATTCAAAGTCTGGAACGTTAATACTTATCTCGGGCTGCCGCCGTCTCTGAACGGGATGCGCTTCAGTGCTATCGCTCTTCATTATTCAATCTTCGGCAACGCTCCCTTTGCGATAAACGAAGAATTTGTTAGTTACCTCGGCGAGAGCACATCCAGTTACAAGGTCGCTTTCTTTCAGGATGAATACCATCACTGTCACGAACGGTTTGCCTTTATCAACGAAAACCAAATTGATTGCGTCTACACGTTGATCGAGCCCGATTACTTCGATGACGTTTATCGAAAGTACACCCGGGTCCCAAAGATCATTCATCACCTGACCGGTTATGTCAGCGACGGCCTGATCGAGTTGGCGAGCAAACTGACGGTGCCTGACGAGCAACGAACGATTGACGTCGGTTATCGCGCGCGACCCTTGCCCTTTTACCTGGGGGCCGGCGCGCAGGAAAAAACTGAGATCGCTTTTGAATTTCGCAGGCGGGCGGCGGACACAGGCCTGCGGCTCGACATTGAAACTGACGAGCATCACCGGATCTATGGGAACAACTGGTATGAGTTTGTCGCCAATTGTCGCGCCATGATTGGCACCGAGGCAGGCGTCTCGATTACAGATTTGGATGGCGAGGTACGCCAGGGCTGCGAGCGTCTGCTGGCAGCGAATCCGCAAATGACGTTCGCGGAAATGACCGCCGCGTTTTTGCACAAGTGGGAAGGCCGGATTCCCCAAAGGGTGATCAGTCCCCGCCATTTTGAGGCCTCGGCGTTTCGCGTCGCGCAAATTCTTTTTGAGGGCCGTTATTCGGGGATTTTGCAGGCCGGAAAGCACTATATCCCTCTGAAAAAGGACTTTTCCAACTTTGACGATTGCATCCGGATGTTTCAAGATAAAGCCCTGCGCCACGAGCTGGCCGAGCAGACCTATCGCGACATCATTGCATCGGGTAAATATACCTACCGCAAGTTTATCGAAGGGTTTGACGAGATTTTGCTTGAGGCCGGATTGGGGCCGGCAATTGCTGCCGAGGACGCCGCCACCGTCTCCAACCGGCTGGAACGTGACCGAAAGATTTTGGAGCTGCGGGCGCGGAAAAATCGCTTGATGTATCATAAGAACTTTCCCGGAAGGCGTGCGCTGTCGGTAGTTGGCGGGCCTCCGCTCAGGATGCTGAGAAAATTGAAGAACGCTATTGCGCCGCCCAAGCCGCCGCTGCTGAAAGAGAAAAACTGAACGCATGTGTGGAATCGCCGGAGTCCTGAATCTATCTCTCACTGAGATTCCCAACCTGGAGCGCCGCCTCGAGGCGATGAATCAATTGCTCCGGCATCGCGGACCGGATGGCGAAGGTGCGTGGCAGCATGAGCGTCGTTCCGTGGGTCTGGCCCACCGCCGCCTGAGCATCATCGACCTGGCCACCGGCGACCAGCCGATGACCGATGCGGCGGGCAACTGGATCACTTACAATGGCGAGGTCTACAACTATATTGAGCTGCGTGAAGAGCTCGGCGCCAAAAACTTTCAGACGAGTTCGGATACCGAAGTTGTGCTGGCGGCTTATCGCCGCTGGGGGAAAGATTGTGTCACGCACTTGCGCGGCATGTTTGCGTTCGCTCTGTGGGACGAAGCGCGGCAGGAACTATTTTGCGCGCGCGACCGTTTCGGGATAAAGCCCTTCTACTATGCAACCGCCGGCGACAATTTCTACTTTGCCTCTGAAGTAAAAGCTCTTCTGCCTTTCGTCGATAAGATCGAAACCGACGTCGAAGGTTTTAAGGACTACCTGGCATTTCAATTCTGCCTGGCCGGAAAAACTCTTTTCAAAGGGATCAAGGAACTGCTTCCGGGACATACACTGTCGGTTCGAAACGGCGCGATCGAAATCAGGCGGTACTGGGAAGTGTATTACGAGCTGGATTTCGATCACACGTCAAAATATTTCGACGAGCGTTTGCGCGAACTGCTGCCTGAATCCGTTAACCTGCATTTGCGCGCCGACGTTCCCGTCGGTACTTACCTGAGTGGCGGACTTGATTCCAGTGCAGTGGCTTCGATCGCCAGCCGCCAATCGAACGGCGACTTCAAGGCATTCACCGGAAAGTTTTCATTCAGCGAAGACTATGACGAGAGCCGCTACGCGCGGGCCCTGGCTGAATGGCGCGGGTTTAGTCTGCACGAGATTGACATCACGGCGGCAGACTTTATTGAGAACATCAGAAAGGTTATCTATCACCTGGATTATCCGGTTGCCGGACCGGGATCGTTTCCGCAGTACATGGTTTCACAACTCGCCGCTAAGCATCGGAAGGTGGTTCTGGGCGGACAGGGCGGGGATGAAATTTTCGGCGGTTACACGCGCTATTTGATTGCCTATTTCGAACAGTGCATCAAAGCCGCGATCGACGGCACGATCAACGACGGCAAGTTCATCGTCACTTACGAATCGATCATTCCCAACCTGACGGCGCTGCACAACTACAAGCCGATGTTGCAGGAGTTCTGGCGTGAGGGCCTGTTTGAAGATATGGATCGCCGTTATTTCCGCCTGATCAATCGCGCGCCGCTTTTGCGCGACGAAATCCACTGGAACCTGCTGGGCGACTATTCGCCGTTTGAAACTTTTCAGACCGTCTTCAACGGCAACAACGTGGGAAAGGAATCGTACTTTGACCGGATGACCCACTTTGACTTCAAGACTTTGCTGCCGGCGCTGTTGCAGGTTGAGGACCGGGTGAGCATGGCCCATGGGTTGGAATCGCGCGTGCCGTTTCTGGATCATCCGCTGGTTGAATTCGCGGCGACCATGCCGTCCAACGTTAAGTTCAAAGACGGGACGATGAAGCAGGTCCTGAAAGACGCGGTCCGCTCGGAACTGCCGGACGCCATCATCGATCGCAAAGACAAGATGGGTTTCCCGACACCTTTGACGGAATGGATTAACGGCGAGGCCCGCGACTTTGTGCAGGACACTTTGACGACCCGGCATGCCCTGAGCCGGGATTTCGTGGATAATCAGAAGTTGATTTCCGGCCTCGACAAAGAACCGAAATTCGGCCGCAAGGTCTGGGGATTGTTGTGCCTGGAATTGTGGCAGCAGGAATTTCACGACAAGGCCGGCGACTTTAGAAAGCTAATTGACTAACAACACACATGGTGACTGAAGAGATCGACTTGAAAAAAACGGGCGACGCCACGCGACCGGGACTGCTGACGCTGGTTTTGATGGGCGACTCGATCACTTTCGGCCAATGCGTCGAGCCGGAATACCGCTGGGCCCATTCCGTTACGGATCGTTTGTTGCGAATGTATCTGGATACGCCCATCAACATTCACGTGATGAACCGCGGGATTTCCGGCGAGACCAGTCGGCAGGGGCTGGAACGGTTTCCGGTAGACGTGCAAGACGCGCATCCCGACATCATGACGTTGCAGTTTGGTTTGAATGACTGTAACTGCTGGCTCACTGATCGCGGCCTGCCGCGCGTTTCGGAATCAGCTTTTCGCGCTAATCTGATCGAGATGATTTCGCGGGCCCGCTTGTTTGGCGCCCGGCACATCATCCTCAGCAACAATCATCGAACCGTTCGTCACAAAATGATGCTGAGCGGCGAGCGCTACGAAGATGCCAATGCGCGCTACAGCGGGATTATTGAAGAGGTGGCGACCGAAACCGGCGTAACCTTCTGTGATATTCGCAAGGCCTTCGAACCTTTCTCGGAACCAGAACTGGAAGATCTCCTGATCCCTTATCCCGATCAGCTGCACCTGAGCGCCAGCGGCAACCGAGTCTATGAGAAAGCCATCTGGCCGTTCATTCACGAAGCAGTTGAAGATCTGATCAAGGAGCGTTTCCGCGAGGAGGTTTATGAAAAGCAGTACTGACCTGCATTGGAACGAGCGCGCGGCCCGCATCGAAAACGATATCGAAGTGAACATCATGGACATATTCCAGCGCGAGCTGGAATATGACTACGTCTGTCGTTATTTGACAAAAGAGATGAAGGTCCTCGAAGTCGGCTGCGGCAACGGTTTCTCAACCGGACGCTTTCGCCCGCTGGTCAAACATATCGACGCCTTTGACTATGCTGAGAACATGATTGCGCGCGCGCGAGAGAAGTTGGGCGAGACGAACAATCGTTTTATTCACGACAACGTTTTGGATCCAAAGAATCTGGGCCATGAATATGACGCCGTGATCTGTGTGCGCGTGCTCATCAATCTGCGCAACCTGGACGAACAGCGTCGCGCGGTCCGCAATCTGGTAAAACTGGTCCGGCCCGGGGGAATTCTGATTTTGGTAGAAGGGTTTACCGAAGGGTTCAAGGCCCTGACCGCCCTGCGCGAGCAGGTCAATCTGCCGCCGGTCGAGCCGGCCAAAATCAATTTCTACTCGTCGGTGAATGATTTAATGCCTGATTTGACCGCCGAGGGTGATGTCGAGGATCGGTTTCACCTGGGCGCTTATGACTATCTAACTCGCGTCATGTACCCTTTGGTGGTGGGCGCCGAGAATGCCAGGCACAATTCGGTTTTCAGCGAGAGGTGCCAGGAACTGGCGCGCGCATTTAATCCGGATTGCTTTGCTGAACTATCGCGGGTGCGCGGCCTGGTGATGCGCAAACGATAATAACTTGTGGCACAGACTAGAGTTTGTGCCACTTATTCAAGGAGAGTTTGATTGATGAAAGTTTTGATTACCGGCGGCGCCGGTTTTATTGGGTCGCATCTGGCGGACAAGTTGCTCGGCCGCAACGATCAGGTGCTGGTCATTGACAACTATGCGACAGGCCGCAGAGACAATTTGCAACCGCAGGCAAACTTGCAGGTCGTCGAAGGTACGATCGCCGATTCGGATCTGGTGAATCGCCTGTTTGATGAATTCAAGCCGGACGTGGTGGTTCATGCGGCCGCCGCTTATCGCGACCCGGACGACTGGGCCGAGGATGCGCGCACAAACGTTCTCGGGTCAGCTAACGTTGTGCAGGCGGCGAAGCGCACGGGGGCGAAGCGCCTCATTTATTTTCAAACCGCGCTGGGTTACGGACTGAAGCCGATTGAGCAGCCGATTACTTTGAACCATCCGTTGAAGCCGGAAGGCAGCAGCTATGCGATCAGCAAAACTGCCGGCGAACAGTACGTCGAATTGGGCGGTCTGGACTTTCTTTCGTTTCGCCTGGCTAACGCTTATGGACCACGAAATCTGAGCGGACCGTTGCCGACGTTTTTCCAGCGGCTGACGACGGGCAAGGGTTGTTTTGTGATGGACACGCGCCGCGACTTTGTCTTCATCAACGATCTCGTCGATTGCGTAACCAAGGCGATTGACGGCAAAGGGTCTGCGGGTTACTACCACATTTCGTCCGGCTCTGATTATTCAATCAAAGAATTGTTCGACGCCACGGTCAAGGCGCTCGGTATTTCGATGGATGGCGAGGTTGAGGTCCGTCCGCGAAATCCTGACGATGCCTATACTATTCTGCTTGATCCGTCGAAGACTAACCAGACTTTCGATTGGGCGGTCAGGACACCTTTGGAAGATGGCGTGCGCGCGGCGATCGACTGGTACAAAGAGAACGGAATTACGCAGACCTTTACGCACCTCAAACAAGAGGAAGCGAAGGACGCCAAGGCTTAGGAGTAGCGCAGACTGTCCAGTCTGCGTGTTGGTAAAGAGTGCGCAGGCCGGACAGCCTGCGCTACAACAAAACCGCGGAGAAAAGCTTGAACGAATTTACTAACACCAGGATTCTGATTGTCGGCGGCGCCGGTTTTGTCGGCAGCAACCTTGCCAGGAAGCTTCTGGAGTCGGCTCCGCGCCGGCTTTTGATCGTGGACAACTTGCTCTCGGCGGAACGCGTGAATGTTCCCGAGCATGAAGCGGTAACTTTTATTGAAGGTTCCATCACGAATGACGCCGTTCTGGACCAATTGACTGACGATTTGGATTTTGTTTTTCATCTCGCCACCTATCACGGCAATCAAAGTTCGATGCACGATCCGCTGGCGGATCACGAGAACAACACGTTCACGACGCTCCGGCTGTATGAGCGGATCAAGAACTTCAGCAACCTTAAGCGAGTTGTTTATTCCTCGGCCGGTTGCACGGTGGCGGAAAAAACCTATGACAAGGCCGAGGCCACGCAGGAGGATGCGCCAGTCTCCCTCTATCTCGACAGTCCGTATCAAATCTCAAAAATCATCGGCGAGCTGTATTCAAATTATTATTTCCAACAGCACCAGCTGCCGGTCGTGAAGGCGCGCTTCCAGAATGTCTATGGGCCGGGCGAAATCCTGGGCGCTGGCCAGTGGCGCGGAACACCGGCGACCGTCTGGCGCAATGTCACGCCGACTTTCGTCTATCGGGGATTAAAGGGAATGCCGCTGACGGTTGAGAACGAAGGGATTGCCACGCGCGATTTTATTTTCGTCGACGACATCGTGCGCGGATTGATGCTCTGCGCCACGCGGGGAACGGCAGGCGAAGTTTATAATCTCGCGAATGGCGTCGAAACGTCGATTCTGGAACTCGCGACTACGGTCAACGAGTTTACCGGGAATCCGACGCCCATCGAATTCCTGCCGCCGCGCCCCTGGGACCATTCGGGCAAGCGCTTCGGCAGCACTGAGAAATCGAAAAAGACTTTGGGCTTTGAGCCTGAGATCG
>Ga0207701_10008297_pt1 | contig 10270 bp, 7 predicted proteins | sample KBSSwiSSwithPhiX_FD_184294 | JGI IMG/M metagenome (GOLD analysis project Ga0207701, IMG submission 184294) | Switchgrass rhizosphere bulk soil microbial communities from Kellogg Biological Station, Michigan, USA, with PhiX - S5 (SPAdes) (version 2) | ecosystem: Environmental > Terrestrial > Soil...
GTTGAAGGTTCGTGGCTGATTGAGGATGAGTTCCTCGGCGAGGGTGAGCACGACTACGAGGTGCGATTTCACTTTGCTCCCGAGTTGGACGTTAAGCTGCTGGAAAGTGCCGTTACCGCGACTAATGGTATGGCTGCTCTAACAGTATCAGCGCTTGATCCCGGAGAATTATTCCTCGAGGTTCAATCAACGTCGCGCGACTACGGTGAGAAAAGGGACTCGGTAACCGCCTGTTGGCGCGTGTCAGGACGGCCGGGCAAGTTGCGTTGGCTCCTGCGACCCCACATGATTAGCGACCAATAGCGAAAACTTTGAAACAGTTTAGGAGTATCAAGACCTGGTTGCTTGACCATTCCCGACAAGCTAAAGAGGTTCTTGCAAAAATAGAACAAGTTGGGAAGGGCAGTTTACCCCCGCTGGCCTGACTAAAAACAACCTCGATGTAGCTCTTAATTAGGCCAACTTGTTCTGAAATTTCAATCCCTTTTCCGTTGGTCGTGACTTTTGCAAGAGGCTCTAAAGCATAAGTCTCTATGATTCCCATCCAGGTAAACATCTGATGTGCGGTATTTGCGGCGTCTGGGAGTACGGTACGACGGGGCGAGTTGATTCATCGCTCATCGTACGAATGCGCGATGAAATGTCGCATCGTGGCCCAGATGACTCCGGTGAGTTGTCATTCGATCAAGGTCGTGGGGCGTTGGGTTTTCGCCGGCTCTCCATTATCGATCTCTCGGCCGCCGGGCATCAGCCAATGCATGGTTGTGACAAGCGGACCTGGTTAGTCTTTAACGGCGAGATCTATAACCACGCACAGCTACGAGTCGGGCTGGAAGAACGTGGGCATAAATACTCTTCCCGAACCGACTCCGAAACCATCCTTCACCTGTATGAAGAAGTCGGGCTCGATCTTGTACACGAGATCGAGGGTGACTATGCGATCGCTTTATGGGACGAAGGCAAAGAGCGTCTCGTTCTTGTTCGAGACCGCATCGGAGTCAAACCCCTTTACTATTTTTACAAAGACGGTCGCTTCATTTTTGGTTCCGAGATCAAGGCAATAGTTCAACATCCGGCCGTGACCCGGGATATTGATGAACAGTCGCTTTACCACTACCTGACTTTTTTAACGACACCCGCTCCCGCCACCCTCTTCAAAGACATTCACAAACTGCCGGCCGGTCATCTATTGACCCTTACCAGAGATGGGCAGTTGAACATTCAACAATACTGGGATGCTTTGCCGAAGCCTCAGGAGTTGGTGCGTAGCGACGAGGAACATCAGGCCGAGATCATGAGGTTGCTGCGAGAGTCAATCAGCAAACGCATGATGTCGGACGTTCCCTTTGGCGTGTTTCTGTCAGGCGGCGTCGACTCCTCGGCGAATGTTGCCCTCATGTCTGAACAAATGTCGCGGCCAGTTGAAACTTTCACGGTTGGCTTCAGTGATGCGGAATATCTGAATGAACTCGATTCAGCGCGACGAATCTCAAAACAGTTTGGAACAAACCACCACGAAGTAATCATCTCTGAAAAAGAGATGAGCGACTTCTTACCGAGCATGGTCTTTCACCAGGATGAGCCTATCGCAGATCCTGTTTGTGTCCCGCTCTACTACGTCTCAAAGTTGGCCCGTGACTCAGGGACAATCGTGGTCCAGGTGGGAGAAGGTTCAGATGAGATCTTCAGCGGTTATGAAAACTACGTTCGCCATTTGAGGATTTACGAAAAGTTCTGGCGTCATGCGGAGTCGATCCCGCTGACATTGCGCCGCGCAGTTTCAAACGTTTCCCGTCCAGCCCTTGAAGCGACCGGCCGAAAGCGGGTGGCAATTGAACTAATTCGACGACTCGGTGCTGGTGAACCGTTGTTTTGGGGTGGGGCGGTTGTTTATGACGAAACATTCAAGCCGCGAGTGTTGTCGAAGCAATTGCTTGAACGGGTGAATGGGTTGTCGTCGCTTCATGTTGTAGAGGGTTACCTGAAACACATCGAACGTGAGTGTCCGGACTCCGACTTCCTGGCTCGAATGACTTATCTCGAATTGAAGTTGCGTCTGCCAGAGTTGTTGTTGATGAGGGTCGATAAGATAACTATGGCCACGAGTGTGGAAGCGCGCGTTCCGTTCCTGGACCACCACCTGGTTGAATACGCGCTTGCGTTACCGCGTGCGTTAAAAGTCCAGGGAGTAAGTGGGAAACACATTCTCAAACGAGCTCTCGAAGATGTTCTTCCGCGCGATTTGTTATACGAGCGGAAGCGAGGATTTGGGGCACCTGTGCGCGAGTGGTTTAGGGAAGGCCTTGGTGGGTGGTTCGATGATCACCTGATGAATTCTTCAATGCGACGCCGCAATTTACTTAATTATGACTTTATAGGTCGGATGTTGACCGAGCATCGGAATAGGACGAAGGACTGGGGCTTCCATTTGTGGGCATTGTTGAATTTAAGCTTATGGTATGAACGCTGGATCGATCGAGGATGAAAAAGAACGGGCGGGCGGCACCCTGTCGCCGAGAAAATAGAGTCGCAAGTCATGGAGATGGTCTAGACTGTGAATGATGTTTAGTCGTGAAACCACTGGCAACGGCAATGGGACTAGACGCCCGAAGATTGTCTTACTGGTCCTCAGTGGCGACCCGGCCCAGGCACGCGAAAAACTGGCTGCGGAGTATCCTCACGCTCTGATCGAGTTGGTCCCTCGTGGAGAAGTGCAGGGTGGCGGGTTTGCAAAGCGCTTGCGAACATTTCGAGCGCTGCATCCTGATGTGTTTGCGATTGCGACCGAGAGACTATCGTGGCAGCGCGGCCAGAACCTCTTCATGCTGTTCGGTGCGCTTGTGGGTGCTCGCGACGTGGTGATGCTTGATGCACACGGTGGCGAATTGAAACGATCAAGGGTCAGCGTACTGCTTGGTTCACCAGCAAAATTAAGTGGCGATGCGATTTCGAATGCGCGCCTGTCCTCGAATGCTCGTCGCGAACTCATTCGTCTCGAACAAGCCATACAAAACGATAGAGTCCCGATTGAACGACGTGCATCCCAGCATCCGCGCATCATGTATTTAAGGTCGACGCCGGGACCAGGTACGCAAGTTGGCGGCGCAGCAAGTCATATCAAGGGAGTTGTCGAAGGGCTGATCCAACTCGGCGCCAGCGTAGAAATGGTTAGTAACGATCGAATCGCTGGATTCGACGAGACGAAAGCCCCGGTTACCTTGATCGAACCCGTGTCGTCTGGCGGAACGCGGGCCATGTTTGACATCAACAACAACCTCAACTTCACACGCGCTCTGCTTCCGTTGATTAATGGAAACGCTCCCGACTTTATGTACCAACGTTATGCGCGTTTCAGTTGGGCAGGAGTTGCCGCAGCATTAAAGGCGAAGCGACCGTTATTCCTCGAATACAACGGGTCGGAAGTTTGGGTTGGTCGTTATTGGGACCGTGTCGGCAAACTCGATCTACTCGAACGCTACGAACGATTAAATCTCGAAGCTGCTACGCGCATTTTTGTCGTGTCGGATGTCGAGCGTCGGAACCTTGAGCGCAGAGGAGTTGATCCGGCAAAGATTGTCATCAATCCCAATGGTGTCGACTCGACCGTCTTTCATCCGGGAGTTGGCGGCAACGAAGCGCGGCAAAAGTTAGGGCTGACGCAAGACGAAGTAGTGGTTGGTTTCGTCGGTACCTTTGGTCCCTGGCACGGAGTGTTGGTACTGGCGGAAGCGATCAAGTCAATATCTTGCAGTGTCCCAATTCGTTTTGTGTTTGTTGGCAATGGTAGCTTGCACGGAGATGTCCAACTGCTATTGCAGAACGAGTGTGAACGCAAACGAGTGATTTTCACCGGTCCTGTTAAGCATGGAGAAGTACCTGCGTTGCTCGACGCGTGCGACGTTCTGGCATCGCCGCACGTGCCGTTGACGGATGGCAGCGAATTTTTCGGCTCGCCTACAAAGTTGTTTGAGTACATGGCGATGGGGAAGGGAATCGTGGCGAGTCGCCTGGGCCAGATCGGTGAAGTGTTGCGAGATAACGAGACGGCGCTGCTGGTCGAGCCCGGTAATGCAAAAGCCCTGGCGGCGGCAATTCAGCGTCTGGCTGAATCTTTGTCCCTGCGAAAGTGCCTCGGCGAGAACGCGCGCGCAGTTGCTGTGCGGAGTTATACCTGGAAGCACAACGCCCAGCGCGTGCTCGATGCTTATGGCTCCTTAGCGGAGAAAGTTCCGGCCATTCCCGAGTTGGTGCAGACGAGAATAGCTAAGAGGTCAGCGTAGTTCGATTAAGAGCTAATGCTAGCTGACAAATGGAAAACGATTCTTTGTCTAGTCATCTTCCTGCTCTCGCTTTCTGTGAGAGGCCTTACTGCTTACTTCATTCACACTCATCTCTCTGATCCTGCCTGGTTTCAAGCAGGCACTTACGAACTCTTCGATCGCAAAGCCCAGGACATTCTCGATCACAAGGCCTCGGCGTTTTGGATTGACGATCCAAGTCACACTGAGTCGGCCGTGTACCCACCCGGATATCCATTGTGGATCGCTGGCATTTACAAATTGACAGGTGAACGTTCGCCCTCCAGTGTTCAAAAAATTCAGTGGATTCTCGACGCGTTGTCTGTCCTCCTGGTTGTGGGAATCGGCGTCACCGCATTCGATTATCGCGTCGGCCTTGTGTCTGGCTTGCTCGCGTCGTTATCACCACTCCTGGCTTTGTCGGGAGCAGTACCGCTTGCCGATGCGCCAACGAGTTGGTTGGTGCTTGGCGCAGTCTGGCTTTTGTTGATTGCTGCACAAAGACAAAAGCTAGTTCCCGCACTGTTGGCTGGACTCCTAGTTGGTTTGTCGTGTTGGTTGCGAGCGAACGCGTTGTTGTTACCGGTGTTTTGGATCGGAGCTTTGTTGCTCTGGAAGGTGTCCTGGCGAAGTCGACTGTTGTTGAGTGGTGGAGTCGTTATCGGCATGGCGGTTCTCGTAACTCCGTTGTTGATTCGCAACGCCGTTGCTTTTCAGGTATTCACACCAACTGGGCTGGGCGTGGGAACGAATCTTTGGGAAGGGATTGGCGAAACCGATCGAGCAGCGGAGTTTGGCGCCGTCTACGGCGATCAGAAGTTACTCGAAAAGGAGCGTCTGGAACTCGGGGTTTCGCCCGAGGCGACTTTCAATCTCTACTACCCTGATGGAGTGAAACGAGATCGTGAACGCGCGCGCAGGGCGATATCCATTATCCGCGCACATCCAGTTTGGTACGCGGGTGTGATGTTGAGACGAATGGTGGGTGTGTTGAAGTTCGCCGGAACCCCCGCTCGTTATTACGGAAGCTCTGGTGTAAACGTGACGAGTAGTAAGTGCTTGCCGGTAACAATGCAGGGAGGTTTGCTTAGCTTGTTGGTGAAGGCACTCGGGATGGTTCAAAGCGTACTGCGTTACCTGGCGTTGCCGCTCATGATTCTTGGAATTGGAATCGCTTTGAAACGAGACTGGCGTCTCGCGTTCTTGTTGCTAAGTACAATTCTTTACTATCTGATTGTTGGATCGGCGTTGCACACAGAGATTCGATATGGACTGCCGATGCAGGCGCTTTTGTTTGTCTTTGCTGGGTTGGCAGTGGCGGTAGTTAGTGGAAGAGTACGCAGCGCGACAGCGCCACACAAATCGAAGGAAGTATCCCTTCAGTAACCACATTATTGTTCAATCCACTGAGGCTACTAAAGGGTCAGTGTGACTGAGGCTTCCTAATGATTCCCCACAACAAATGAGCGAGACAGCACAACGCCACGCTTACCAACACGAGGAAGAAAAAGTGAATTACATAAACGTAGCGGCGCTCGGTATGAAGTGCTGATTGAACAAGCAGGTAGTACGCGGGAACGACGAGTAGAAGCGCGAGCTCCTGGAACCGACGTCGCCTAATCAGCAACACAATTCCGATGATGACGAAAGGAAGTGTCCAGGCGGTCGTGAAGAGTCGTTGAACTAATCGCAGTGGCATTCGCACATAACGAAGCCAACTTAACGAGCTCGGTCCCAGGTCGAGTACTTGAGCATTTCCGAGCAGCATCGTTCCTCGCTGCGATGCAGCGTTGGCGATCGACATCCGAACTTCAGAATTGTTTGCACTGACAAATGGAATCGCCAGTTGGGTTACGGGTTGATCATGCGGAGATAATCCTTCCGACACGTCCACGATCGTCGAGGCAAGAACGTTCCTACCTGAAGAGTCTGTGATTTTTACGACCGCACGCTGCTTTTCTAATTTGAAAGGGAGCTTGAAGACATAGTCGTGGTATCGAACGACGCCGATCGATTCCGATGAAAGTTGGCTCCCATAGTTCGTCTCGTCACTCTCAATCCTTAGCCAGCCGTTCTCGACGACGGTGAAAGTTGCACGTGGCGAGTGGCTGCCTGTGCTGAACAATTCCGATGGATTCTTCTCCCAGGCAATCTTTGCTGCGCCATCATCCAGCCGGTGAGATACAGGAGTTTCCGGTTGTAATACAGGAACTGGATCAAGTCGCGTTGAAGCTAATGCTCGTCTTCCAACGACACTTGCAAACCACACGGGATGCTCGGCGATTGTCTTAAGTCCACGTCTTACGCGCATCCGGTCCCGTTCGATGCCATCTTCACCGAAAAGCTGCCCGGCATAATCTGGCCTTCCGTACCACTGAGCTTCTTGCCGCGACAACCCAAGATCAGTGTTGGGAATGTTGAGGGTACCTTTGGGATCGTAGTCGGCAAGTCCTTCGAGAAGTGTTTGCCCACTACCAAGTGAAAGCGGAATAAAACGATGGAAGATAATGGCATTCTTGATCGTGATTGGCGCGATCGCGAGGATTGCGCCAACGATGACAGCCGCAGCGGCCGATAGTCGTTTGTCCCTGGTTGTGGTTAACGCTGCCGCCACGCCAACGAAGAGAGGCAATAACAATGCGTTGGCGCGCAACCAACAGGACACTCCGATGAGAATTCCCGCGACGAAGAGTCGCGGCCAACTTAATCGTCGACGAGACGCAACCACGAGATAGATGGCCAGCAGAATCGGAAAGACAATCAGTGAGTCGGGAAGCAGCAGTACTGAAAAGTAAGCGAACTGTGGCGACAGAGCTGCGAGGAAACAGGCGACAAGCGAGACCGACAGTGAAAACAACTCGAGCGAAATTAGAAACAACACCACAATTGCGCATGAGTCGACTGTGATCTGCAGAAACTGAAGAGCGGTGTCAGATTCACCGGCAGTTTTGAAAATCACAGCCAGGACAATCGGGTAACCTGGCGGATGACCGAGTCGAGGAACGTCCGTCAGAAAGGTTTTGATGTCTCCATTGGCGAGTTGTCGTGCGGATTCTTTGTATCGATGAGTAACTGAAGTCTGGACCTTCCATGCGTCCATTCGATTGTCTTGCCAGGTGAGTGTGCGAATCGCAAAGGCAAGCAGGAAGATTGACAGACAGAGCAGTATGGTCCGTCTGAGACTGATTGAGGGATGAGATCTAGTATCGGAAAGTATGATTGTACTCCGGGGGTTGAAGATCTACCGCGAAGCGGTTACGTATCAAAGCCCAGGGTTGCCGCTTTGGGCTACCCTGGGTAGACAGGGAATTGCACATCAACCGCAACGCGGTTGCGTCCGAGCTTTTTTGACAGGTCAATCCAAGGTTTTGAAATTACCACACCGTTTCGAGGCGCAACCGCGTTGCGGTTGATAATCAATGCCCGCTCGTTCCCAGGGTAGCCCAAAGCGGCAACCCTGGGCTTTGGGGCGCAACCGCTTCGCGGTACTGATGACGATGATCCAACGATTCAACAATCCAATCGTCCCCACTGCTCTTCACTCGGTTCGCTAATGTATCATGCACGCCTTGCTTCAAACTTGATGCTGACGAACCGATCGATTATCTGTTTTGGTGGTGAAGACTGGTGGTACCACCACCCGCATTCCAAAGCCCACCTGATGCGTAAGTTTGCGCGCGCCGGCAACAAAGTCATCTTCGTCAATTCAATTTCAATGGGCCTTCCTGGTTTGGCTCACAAGGATCTGTTGCCGCGAATCAAACGCAAGCTTGGCAGTTACTCAAAACTAGCACGGCAAACTGAAGATGGAATCACGGTAGTTTCGCCGGCTAGTCTTCCTTTCTTTGGCAGCGCGACCGCTCGCAAACTTAATCGTCAGATGATTGGCGCGCAAATCAGAAAGTTGGCGCAGAGTCGTGGTCTGACAAAGCCAATTCTCTGGATTGCCATTCCTACTGCTGCCGAGATGATTGGCGCGTTTGATGAGTCGGCGATTATCTATCAAGTCTCGGATAAGTACGACGCCAACACGATGGATCACGCAACCGATCCGGCGTTGATTCGAAAACTTCATGAACAAGCAATTGATCGAGCCGACCTTGTATTTTATTCCGGACGTAAACTCTTTGACGAAGCGACGCGCGGTCGCGATCATTCGTATCTTCTCGAGCAGGGCGTGGATTATGAACGTTGGAGTAAGGTGACGACGCTGAGTATCGCACCGGAGATTGATAAGATTCCGCATCCCCGTCTGGGCTATTTCGGGGCAATTGAACCGTGGTTGGTGGATCAGGAGTTAATCAAGCGCGCAGCACGCGAACGACCGAGCTGGCAGTGGATCTTCATCGGCAATCGATCTCGTGGGATTGAGATCGAAGATCTGCCAAACACTCATTTTCTTCCGCCCGTTCAGTATGAAGAGTTACCGGCGTATGCGGCGGGATTCGACGTTTGTGTGCTCCCGTGGGAAACTGAGCAGGCTTTTACGAGCTATGGATCGGCGATCAAAGTGCGTGAGTATCTTGCTAGTGGCAAGCCGGTGGTTATTTCACCGTTGCCCGAGTACGAACCCATGGGAGATGTTCTCCGGATTGCGCGAAGTCGTGATGAGTTTTTGAGACTGGTGGAAGACGCGTTGAATGAGAATGATGAAAGTGCTTCTGCGAAACGTCAGGCCGCGGTAGCGTCGGGTACGTGGGACGCGCGCGCAGAGTGGGTTAGTGGTTTGATCGAGAAGACGCTTGCAAAGAAGGGTTAGTAACAGTGCCATGAGTTCAGTACCACAACGCGGTAGCGTGTGGCTCGTGCGTGGCTATGCCACCTCCCTTGCGGAAAGCCTTTGGCTTTCCGTTGAGCCGATATTAGCCGGCGGCTGCGCCGGCGGAGGCGCAGCCTCAAAATCTTCTAGATGAGTGACGGAAAGGCAGAGCCTTTCCGCAAGGAGAGCGGCACAGCCGCGACAAACCACTTGCTACTCAGTTGTGGTATTTGACCTCATTGATTCATGAAGCAAGTACTCCAAAACCGAAAGACTGGTAGACCATTCGTTGGTGAAGTGCCTGTGCCTGCGCTCCAGCGCGGCCGCGTACTCGTACGCACGGTCTCGTCATTGATCAGCGCCGGTACTGAGCGGATGGCGGTTGAGTTAGTGAGCAAGGGGTTGGTTAACGAAGCACGGCAGCGTCCTGACCTCGTCAAAGCTGTAGTTGCAAAAGTAAAAAGCGAAGGACTGTTGAATACCTTCGCATCTGTGCGCGACAAGATGGAAGCCTCAACCACGCTCGGTTACAGCGCGGCTGGTGTTGTGACGGCGGTAGCTGAAGACGTCACGGAGTTTCAAATCGGAGATCGGGTGGCGTGCGCGGGAGTTGGTTTTGCTTCGCATGCCGAAGTGCTGTCGGTACCGAAGAATCTTTGTGTTCATTTACCGGAGAATGTTGGGTTTGATTCAGGAGCTTTCGGAACACTCGGCGCAATCGCTCTCCAGGGAGTGCGACTCGCTGAGCCGACGTTAGGTGAATCGGTGGTTGTAATCGGACTCGGACTGGTCGGCCAACTGACGGTCCAGCTGTTGAAGGCAAATGGCTGTCGCGTATTTGGGCTCGATCTGGATCCTGCTCGCGTAAAACTGGCGATTGAGCTAGGCGCTGACGATGCTGCGCTTTCAAACGATGAATCCGCTAAGGCGATAGAGGTGTGGACCCGCGGACGTGGAGCTGATGCCGTGCTCATCACCGCCGCGACGGATTCCAATGGACCGGTAGAACTCGCCGCGAAAATCTCACGTTTGAAAGGCCGCGTGATCATCGTGGGTATGACTGGTTTGAATATCCCACGTCAACCGTTTTTCTCGCGGGAGCTATCACTCGTCATATCTATGTCCTATGGACCCGGGCGCTACGATCCGGAATACGAAGAGCGTGGCAAAGACTACCCGCTGCCATACGTGCGCTGGACTGAGAAACGAAACA
>Ga0207701_10008298_pt1 | contig 10267 bp, 10 predicted proteins | sample KBSSwiSSwithPhiX_FD_184294 | JGI IMG/M metagenome (GOLD analysis project Ga0207701, IMG submission 184294) | Switchgrass rhizosphere bulk soil microbial communities from Kellogg Biological Station, Michigan, USA, with PhiX - S5 (SPAdes) (version 2) | ecosystem: Environmental > Terrestrial >...
CGCCGACAGGCCCACCGAGCCGGCTAGCGCGATCGACGGATACAACGCCGCTTCGCTGATGCCGATCTGCGCCGACTGCGCGGCCAGCTGCATCTCGGCGGCGCGCACGTCGGGCCGGCGCCGCAGCATCTCGGCCGGAATGTCGACGATCACCTCGAGCCGCACTTCGGGAATCTTCGCGCTCCCGCCTTGGAGCTCGGGCAGCGCATCGGGTGGGCGGGCGAGCAGCGCGCACAGCGCGTTTCGCGTCTGCCGCAGGCTGCTCTCGATCTCGGGGATCGTGGCCAGCGTGCCGAGGTACTGCGAACGCGCCTGCTGCACGTCGAGCTCGGAATCGTTTCCGCTGCGAAACAGCTTCTCGGTGATCTCCAGGCTGCGCTGCTGGATCGCCGCGTTCTCGTTGGCGATGCGCAGCCGCAGCTCGGTGGTGCGGATGGACGCATACAGGCTCGCCGCCTGCGCCGCGACCAGCACCTGGACGTCGTCGTATTGCGCGATGCTGGCGAAGTAGGCCGCATCGGCCGACTCGATGCCGCGCTTGAACTTGCCCCAGAAGTCCAGTTCCCAGGCCAGGTCGAAAGCCAGGCTGCCGGACCAGAACGCCGCATTGCGGCCGTCGCTGCCGCGGTTGCGGACGCGAAGCGCCTCTCCGTTGAGCTGTTGCAGTTGCGGATACAGCCCGCTGCCGGCGATGCCGAGTTGCGCCCGCGCCTCCATGATGCGCAGGCCGGCGGTACGTACGCCCGGGTTCAGCCGCTGCGCCTCGGCCACCAGCTGGTCGAGCACCGGGTCACCGAACTGGCGCCACCATTCGTCGTCGCGGGGCTGGGCGCGAGGCGGCGATTCTTCGGCCAGCGCACGCCACGCGCCGCCCGGCCAGCCCTGCAGCCAGGGCACCGGGGGCGCACTGAAGTTCGGCCCGAGTGTCGTGCACCCGCCCAGCAACACCATGGCCGCGGGCACCGCCATACGCACTAGCCGGCGCGTGCTTGTCATTGGCGGCCGCGAATTCAGGCGGCTGTGGTCGGGCCGCTGTCACCCGTCGGCGGCTTCGCCTCGGGGTTGGCATCCACCCAGGCCATGAAGATCTGATAGCCCAGCGCGAGCAGCACGGCACCGGCGAACAGGCCGAGAATGCCGGCCGCGACCATGCCGCCGAGCGCGCCGAGCAGGATCACCGGCATCGGCGCATCCACGCCGCGGCCCAGCATCAGCGGCTTGAGCACGTTGTCGGCCATGCCGGCGACAAACAGCACCACCGAATACAGCGTCGCCGCGCCCGTACCGTAATCGCCGCTCATCCAGAGGTAGGCGATTGCCGGCAAGGTGACGATCAGCGCCGGCACCTGCGCGATGCCGAGCACGAGCACCACGACCGCCAGCAAGCCGGCCAGCGGCACGCCGGCGACCAGCAGACACAGGCCAACCAGAATGGCCTGGATGAAGGCGATGCCGATCACGCCCTGGGCAACGGCGCGGATCGTCGCCACCGACAGCACGGCGAACTCGTCGCTGCGTTCGAAGCCGAAGATGCGCGCAAAGATCGCCCGGCTGGCGCGATCGCCGGCCTTGCCGAACGCCATGATGATGCCGGCGATGATGAACGCCGCGACGAACGCGAGGATGCCGCCGCCAATGCTGGCCACCATCGCCAGCGCCTCCTTGGCCAGCTCCCCGATCTTCGGCTGCAGGCTCTTGACCAGCGCAGGCAGGTTGTCGTGCGCCAGTTGCCAATAGGCGTGGATCTTCGGGCCGACCACCGGCCATTCGGCGATCTCGGGCTTCGGCGGTGGAATGTGCAGCGTGTCCTGCTGCACATCGTTGATCAATTGATGCACCGAGTCGCCCACCGAATTCAGCAGCAGCGCCGTGGGTGCGACGATCAGCGCGACGCCGAGCAGGGTGATCAGCGTCGCCGCCCAGCCCTGCCTCCCACCCATCCTGGCGGCCAGCGCCTGGTGCAACGGATACAGAGTGACTGCGAGGATCAGCGCCCAGACCATCAGCACGAGGAAGGGCGAGAAGATCCGGTAGCACAACATCGCCAAAACCAGGACCAGGCCGGCCCGGATCAGCACATCGAGCAGCAGCCTCGAGCGGCGCGCCTCGTACGCAGGAGTGGATGGAACGATTTGCATGTTCGACCTCGTTCGCGCAGCGGATGTCGTGCAGTCGTGCCGGGTGCGCGTCCGGCGCCGTCATGCAGACGAGTATGTCCCATCAATACCGCCCGTGGACGTTGTCTGTGCGGGTGCTGCTCGACAGAAAGGCGGCGACCTCCGCCGGCCAGCGCCTCCCACGCAACCAGCAACGGCTCGCACGCCTTCTCGACCAGATCCTCGATGCCGTTCTCGAACATGACGATCGCGTCGGCCAGAGGGGAAACGTGAATTTCCACTGCCTGCGCCTCGGATCCAATCGACTGGCTCGAAAGGCGCTGTCAGGGTGTGACCCTGCGGACCGACATCCTCTGACCCCCTCACCTGGAGAAACTGAATTGGGCTACTGCCTGCACACGGCTTCTGCGATCGGTGTCTTGACGCTCGGCCTGATGGGCGCCGCACCGGCGGCTGCGGTCGTCCTGACCTTCGAGGAGCTGCCGCACGACGGCGAGCTCCAGGGCGCGGGCCCGATGGTCCTTTCCAAGGGCTACGCGCTCCAGTACACGCCGGCGCCGGGCGAGCCGTTCCCCGTCGGCTTTGTCACCGTGGGACCGACCTGGCGTTTCAATGGCCGCTCCGCGGCACTGGCGGCCAACAGCTGCTCGGCAACCACCCGACTGAGTGCCGACGACAACAACCCGCTCACGCTGGTCTCGATCGACCTTGCCGGCCTCAACGGAGACACAAAGGTCGCGGTGACCTTTGTCGGCATCACGAGTGAAGGCGCCACGGTGCAGCGGTCCATCCAGCTTCGCGATCAGGCGGGCTGGCAGCGATTCTTCTTTCCTGCGACGTTTCACAAATTGCAGTCGGTGAGCTGGACGCAAGGCGACTGCATCGACAACCTCCCTCACATGTTCGACAACCTGTTCGTCTTTCCGACGAGATGAAGAATGGCTCTGCGGGCGATGGACCGCGGTTCGAAACCGCGGCGTCTCAACGGGCCTTGCCGATCTTCAGCCGCCGCTCGAGCCAAAGGCTGTAGCGAGACATCAGGAAGCAGGCGAAGAAGTAGATCGCCCCGACGAACAGATAGCCTTCGATGAAGAAGTCGCGCCAGCGCGGATCGCCGAGCGCAAGGCGCAGCGACCCCGTCAGGTCGTACATCGAGACGACCGCGACCAGGGAGGTGTCCATGAACGTCGAGAGCAGGTTGTTGACGAACGCCGGGATCACCGCGACGAGCGCTTGAGGCAGGATGACGGCGCGCTGCATCTGCCAGTAGCCGAGGCCGAGTGAGGTCGCCGCTTCGTATTGCGCGCGCGACACGCTCTGCAGTCCGCCGCGCACCGTCTCCGCCATGTAGGCCGCCTGGAACAGGACCAGGCCGATCACGACGCGCCAGAACGGATCGAGCCGCCAGCCGGCCGGAAGGACGAGCGGGAACACGAAGGTCGCAACGAACAGCACGGTGATGAGCGGCACGCCGCGCACGAGCTCGATGTAGCCGATGGCGAGCGAGCGCAGCAGCGCGAGCGACGAGCGACGCGCGAGCGCAAGCGCGATGCCGATCGGCGTCGATGCGGCCATGCCGATCAGCGTCAGGATCACGGTGAGCGGAAGGCCGCCCCAGCGGTCGGTGCCGACGGGCTCGAGGCCGAACACGCCGCCGAACATCAGCGTGAAGAAGAGGGCGAACGCGATCGCCCAGCCGAGGGCGAGCGCGCGCGCGCCGCGTCGCGACCAGAGGGCCGGCAGCGCGCTCGCGACCAGCATCGCCAGCACCGCGCCGGTCGCGAGCGCAGGCCGCCATTGCTGCTCGTAGGGATAGCGGCCGAACACGATCAGCCGCCACTTCTCGGCAACGAACCCCCAGCACGCGCCCGGCGCCGACTTGCAGGCGGCGTAGTCCGGGGCGGCGACGGCGTCGATCACGCCCCAGGCGAGCAGCCGCCAGCCGGCCCAGGCGAGCACACCGAGCAGGACCAGTGTGACCAGGGTCGCGCCAGGCCCGGCGAAGAGGCGCGAGCGCCCTCGCGCGAACCGGTGCGCGGGCGGCAAGGGGATCCGGTCGGGTGCAGCCATCGCTTCCGGACCGCTAGCGCGGCGCGCGCGTGACGCGCGCATTGACCGCATTCATGACGGCCGCGACGACGAGGTTCAGGCTCAGGTACGCCGCCATGATGATGACGATGACCTCCAGGGCCTGGCCGTTCTGGTTGATCGATGTGTTGCCGATCGAGACGAGATCGGGATAGCCGACCACGACCGCCAGCGACGAGTTCTTGATGAGGTTCATGTACTGGCTCGCGAGCGGCGGAATCGCGAGGCGCAGCGCCTGGGGAAAGATCGCGCCGGCGATCGCCTGCGGGCGCGTCATGCCGAGCGCGAGGGCGGCGTCCCACTGGCCGGCCGGCACTGCCAGCGCTCCGGCGCGCACGATCTCGGCGATCGACGCCGAGGTGAAGAGGGCCAGGCCGAGCCAGAGCGCGAGGAACTCGGGGGTGAGGGAGGCGCCGCCGCTGATCAGGAAGCCGTCGAGGACCGGTCGCGACCAGCCGCCGGCGGCACCGACGATCAGCCAAGCGCCGAGCGCCGCCACGGCGCCGCTGGCGAGGGCCACGAGGCCGATGCCGACCTCGAGCCAGCGATGCGCCGCGTGCCGGCCCAGCAGGGCGCCGACGACGAAGGCGGCGAGCGCGCAAAGCAACGCCAGCCTGCCGGGCTCCGGCACCGCGATCTGCAGCCCTTCCTTCGAGAGGAGGGCGACGCCCTCGACCGACCAGGCATCGTTCGACCCCGGCAGCAGCTCGGTGATCAGCAGATAGATCGCGAGCAGCTGGATCAGCAGCGGAATGTTGCGGAAGATCTCGACATAGGCGGCACAGAGCCCGGAAACGAGCGGGTGGTGCGAGAGGCGCAACAGGCCGATGCCGACGCCGAGCACGCTCGCGAGCACGACTCCGGCAATCGCGACGCGCAGCGTGTTGCTCATGCCGATCGCGAACGCGCGCAGGTAGCTGTCGCGCGACGTGTAGTCGAACAGCAACTCGCCGATGTTGAATCCGGCCGGGTCGCTCAGGAAGTCGAAGCCCGACTTGATCTGCCGCGCTTCGAGGTTGGCGGCGACGTTGCGCGCGAGCAGGATCGCAAGCACGACCAGAAGCAGGGCGACCGTGCCCTGCAGCAGCCAGTCGCGCCGCAGCCGCGCCCGCCGGCGGGCGTGCCAGGCGGCGTCGGCGCCGATCTTCAGCGCAGCGGCGGGGCGTACATCAGGCCGCCCTTGGTCCAGAGGTTGTTGACGCCCCGCGGCAACGCCACCGGTGTCTTCGGCCCGAGATTGCGCTCGAAGCTTTCACCGTAGTTGCCGACCTGCTTGACCACCCGGTAGGCCCATGCGGCATCCAGGCCGAGGAGCTTGCCGGTGTCCTCCGAAACGCCGAGGAAGCGCTGGACGCCCGGGTCCTTGTTGCTCGTCTTCTGCTCGTCGACGTTGGCCTGCGTCAGGCCGTTCTCCTCGGCCTCGATCATCGCGAACAGCGTCCAGCGGACGATCTGGAACCATTCGTCGTCGCCGCGCCGCACCGAGGGGCCGAGCGGCTCCTTCGAGATCACCTGCGGCAGGATCACGTAGTCGTCGGCATTGGGCGCCTTCGTGCGCGCTCCGGCGAGGTCGCTCATGTCGGTCGTGTAGACCTGGCACCGGCCGGCGAAGAAGGCGCTGGTGATCGCTTCGGCGGTATCGAACACGACCGGCTTGTACTTCATCCCGTTGGCGCCGAAGTAGTCGGCGACGTTCTTCTCGCTGGTCGTGCCGGCCTGCACGCACACGGTCGCGCCGTTCATCTTCTTCGCGCTGTCGATCTTCAGCTTCTTCGGCACCATGAAGCCCTGGCCGTCGAAGTAGTTGATGCCCGCGAACACGACGCCGAGGGAAGCGTCCCGCGTCAGGGTCCAGGTGCTGTTGCGCGACAGGACGTCGATCTCGCCCGCCTGCAGCGACGAGAAGCGCTGCTGCGAGTTGAGAGGCACGAACTTCACCTTGCTCGCGTCGTTCAGCACGGCGGCAGCCACGGCGCGACAGAAGTCGACGTCCAGGCCGGTCCAGCGACCCTGGCTGTCGGCGTTGGAGAAGCCCGGCCCCGAGGTGTTGACGCCGCACACCAGCTGACCGCGTGCCTTGACCGCGTCGAGGGTCTTGCCGGCGTGTGCGGGAAGGGCAAAAGCGGCGATCGCGAGCGCAGCCGGAATGGAGTGTTTGATCGACATGGCTTTTCCCTCGAAGCACGGAGACGAGAAGAGCCGAGTGTAGCGAGGCGACGCGATCGATCGGACGGACACGCGCAGCCCTGCCCGACGCCCATGCCGAACGTCAGGCATGACGACGCGCGTGGCCAGACGGTGTCTTCGCGGCCCGCAGGTCAGGGCCTGCGGCCGCGTTGCCGCGTCACGGCTTGCTCAGCTCGTGGGTGCTTTTGCGGGCTTGGTCGTCGACGACTTGTGCGTCGTGGAGGAGGTGTTCTCCTTCGTCTTCTTGGTGCTCGACTTCTTCGTGGTCGACTTCTTGGTGCTGGTGTGACCGGTCGCCGGCTTTGCCGACGCCTCTTTCGACTGACGGGCCTGCAGCTCTTGCGCGTGCTTTTCGACCGCGGCGGCCTTGGCCGGGTCGGTGCTCATCGTGATCCCACCGCTTGTGCTCTGGGCGTATGCACCTGCCGTGGCCAGGGACATCAGAAGGATTAGACCGAGTTTTTTCATGGTTCGCCTCGCAGGCTGTTGAGTCGTGTTTTCAACGCTCGAAGTCAGCCCGGGGATGACCGCTGCCGCTCAACGCCGGGCATGGCTATTGCCCTCGCCGCATCCTGCGGCCGGTGCCAGCGCTTCACTACCTTCGCAAGGTGGGGCGAGACGTGGGGTCGGCGTCGATGTAGGGTTCGCCGAGTTCCTTCTGCAGCAGACGCAGATTGCGGAGATGCGCCTTGAAGTAGATGTCGGCCACGTCGCCGGCGATCGGCACGACGCCCAGCGCCGCGTCGAACACCAGGTTGCCGATCATGCGGGCCTGCAGCCAGCGCGAGGCGCCCAGCTCGCGCGCCAGTGCCACCAGATAGAGGCCGATCGCCGCAGAAAGCAGGTCCCCCGCCACCGGCACGATGCCCAGCAGGGCGTCGAGGCCGACCCGGGTGCGCAGCAGCGGCACTTCCACCGCGGCATCCATCAGTTGCGAAAGGGCATGAAGCCGCTCGCGGGCCTGACGCTTGCGCTCGGCCCGATCGCGAACCGGCCGCCCATCGATCACCATCACCATTGCGCACTCCTCGAAATTCGAAGAGCGCAGTTGGGGGCGTCGAGGGGCGTCTCAAGCTGCAACGGTGCAGCGCCCCGCGGATGGAACTGGCGGACGGCCGTTCGATGAAGGGTCAGGCGGCGTCTTTGACCGTCTTGGTCGTGCCATTCGCCTTGACGCTGGCGATGCCGCTCTCACGCGCAGACTCACTCGAATACATCTGACTCGTACCGATGACCTGGTGGTTGGCGGCCTTCAGGTTGAAGAATGCCCTGTCATCCGACGACGTCTTGCGCTCGTACCTCGCGTCTTCGGAACAGTTCGCTTGCACCGAAGCGATACCCCCTTCGGCCGAATCTCTGGCCGCGTACTGCTGGCTGGTGAGAATCACTTGTGCGTTGTCCGCCTTCAGGACGAAGCGAAACTGATCATCGGCGCTCTTGCTGAGTTCGAACCATCCAGCCATTTGCGTACTCCTTCAGTTGGTTGTGTACCGGCACCTCTCCCGCTCCGGGGAAAGGTGCTCATCGCGGGGCGAATCAGCCGCCGCGAGAGCGGCCAGCTCGGCTTGTTCTTTTCATGCCGGCTGCCTGTGAGATGGGCGGGTTGCGCATCCCGACGGGGCGAGTCATTGTCGACACCCTGTTTCGCCCCTGGACAGGTGTGGGTTTGACACGTTGCCGGCTGCGGGTCGGACGGAGGGGCCAGGGCCTCCCACCGTCCGAAAAACTCCTTCGCAGAGCGCGTCGCCCTCAGCGCTGCATCTTCATTACCCGCTCCATCGGCATCACGTTGTGGTCGAGGTGGGTCATGATCCAGAGCGAGCCGAAGACCAGCAGCGCCACGATGAGCAGGCCGAACGCCAGGGCCATGACGTTGTTGACGCTGTCGGGTCCCGACGTGATGTGCAGGAAGAAGACAAGGTGCACGCCCATCTGCGCCAGGGCCAGCACCGAGAGCGCGATCGGGATGCTGGGTTGCCAGACCAGGGTGCTTTGGGCGATGTAGAACGAAACGCCGGTCAGCAGCGTCGCCAGCACCAGGCCGACGAGATAGCCGCCGATCGCGTGGGAGACGTCGGCGGGGCCGAGCTCGTCGCCGGGGGCGACGTCGCCGTGGGCTTCGGGAATCGAGGTGCTCATCGCGGTGCCACTCCAACCAGGTAGACGAGACTGAACAGGGCCACCCAGATGATGTCCAGGGTGTGCCAGAACAGCGCGAAGCAGAGCAGGCGGCGCCGGATGTCGGCGCGAAAGCCCTTCGCGTACACCTGCGCCATCATCGTCAGCAGCCACAGCAGGCCGGCGCTGACGTGCAGGCCGTGGCAGCCGATCAGGGCGAAGAACGCCGACAGGAAGGCGCTGCGGCCCGGGCCGGCGCCGACGTTGATCATGGTCGCGAACTCGTGCAGCTCGATCGCGACGAAGATCGCACCGAGCACGAAGGTCGCGGCCATCGAGCCGTAGTACATGGCGTGGCGCCGCACCTGCGCGGCGATGCCGGCGAGGCCGCAGAACACGGTCGAGAGCAAGAGGCACGCGGTCTCGATGGCGACCGTGTGCAGCTCGAACAGGTCGCGGCCGGTGGGGCCGTCGGCGGTGGCATCGGTCAGCACCGCGTAGCTCGCGAACAGCGCCGAGAACAGGATGATGTCGCTGATCAGGAAGATCCAGAAACCGTAGGCGACGACGATGCGCTTGGACGGCCCGTGCGCCGGCTCCTCGGTGAGCGACTGGGCGTGGCCGCCGCCGACCGGCGCCAGTCCGCCGCCGGCCACGCCGCCCGGGTAGACCTCCGCTCCGGTACTCACGAAACCGGCCTCAGGGTCGGCAGCGCGGCTTCGCGGGCGGCGCGATTGGCCCGGTCGACGGCTGCGACGGTGGCCGCGGGGATCGCCTCCTCGTGCTCGTCGCGCCAGGCGACGACGACGAACACGGCCCAGGCGCAGACGAAGGCCAGGGCGACGAGCCACCAGATGTGCCAGATCAGCGCGAAGCCCATGGTGGCCGCGAAGAAGGCGCAGATGAAGCCGGCCGAGCTGTTGCGCGGCATGTGGATGTCGTGATAGTCCGGCTCGGGCTGCAGCGCCCGGCGCTCGATCGCGCTCTGCTTCCTCATCCAGTAGGCCTCCACGCCCTCGACCTGCGGCATCACCGCATAGTTGAACATCGGCGGCGGCGAGGGCGTCATCCACTCGAGCGTGCGCCCGTTCCACGGGTCGCCGGTCGTGTCGCGCAACGCCTCGCGGTGGCGGATGCTCCACACCAGCTGCACCACCTGGAGGGCGACGCCGATGGCGATCAGCGCCGCGCCGCCGGCGGCGACCTGCAGCCAGGGCTGCCACTCGGGCACGTCGTAGTGCTGCATCCGCCGGGTCATGCCCATCAGGCCGAGCACGTAGAGCGGCATGAAGGCGACGAAGAAGCCGATGATCCAGAACCAGAACGCCGCCACGCCCAGGCCCTTGTGCAGGCGGAAGCCGAAGGCCTTGGGGAACCAGTACTCGTAGCCGGCGAACAGGCCGAACACCACGCCACCGATGATGACGTTGTGGAAATGGGCGACGAGGAAGAGGCTGTTGTGGAGCACGAAGTCGGCCGGCGGCACCGCGAGCAGCACGCCGGTCATGCCGCCGATGACGAAGGTGACGACGAAGCCGAGCGCCCAGAGCATCGGCGGCTCGAAGACGACGCGGCCGCTGTACATCGTGAACAGCCAGTTGTAGATCTTCACGCCCGTGGGCACGGCGATGATCATGGTGGCGATGCCGAAGATCGCATTGACGTCGGCGCCCGCGCCCATGGTGAAGAAGTGGTGCAGCCAGACCATGAAGGAGAGGATGCAGATCGCCATCGTCGCCGCGACCATCGAGCGGTAG
>Ga0207701_10008299_pt1 | contig 10267 bp, 8 predicted proteins | sample KBSSwiSSwithPhiX_FD_184294 | JGI IMG/M metagenome (GOLD analysis project Ga0207701, IMG submission 184294) | Switchgrass rhizosphere bulk soil microbial communities from Kellogg Biological Station, Michigan, USA, with PhiX - S5 (SPAdes) (version 2) | ecosystem: Environmental > Terrestrial > Soil...
GAACGCCACCCGACGCGGCGACAACAACAACGCGACGACGACGGTCAATTCGCGCTGCGAGCACTTCGGCCTGCGCGACGGTACGGATGGAAACGACGCCTACGAGCCCTACACGTTCGCGAAGGCGGCGGCGCTGGAGCAGCAGTTCCCCGACTGCGGCGGCGGCTGGCAGATCTACTGGCGGCAGAGCATCCCGGGCCTCGGAACTCGTGCCAAGAACGCCGACGGTACGACAATGAAGAACTGGTGGCCTCTCCTCTACTATTGAGAGGGGAGCGCGCGTCAGGAACGCGTCACGGACGACGTCCAAGCCGGCCCGGTCCTCGTACAGGTTGCGGCCTGCAAATCTCTCTCAGTTGGCCACCTACAGAATGGATCGGGGGCGGACATTCACGTAGGGAGAGTAGGCATAACTACCTAATTTCGCTGTTTTGTTGCGACCGTTTACTTTTTTGAGCTGCGTGTGGGAAGTGTCGTCACTTATGCGTGTCGCCACTCCATGAACCGTGATGTCCCGGAAAAGTCCGGCGTCCAAACTGGTCCTGTTCGGAGGGTTTTCAAATGAAGCGAGTCCTGCTGGTCTCTTTTGGGTTGCTCCTGGTGGGCGGATACGTTGCCTGTGCCCCAGGTGATACGGGCACCACTAACCCGACCGGCACGGCCGGCACGGGCGGTGGCAGCGGCCCAGGGGTAGCTGGCACGACCGGCAACGCCGGCGACAGCGGCCAGGGCCAGGCGGGCACCAGCGGCAACGCGGGAGACACCGGTCAGGGCCAGGCGGGCGACACCGGCCAGGGCCAGGCGGGCACCGGCGGCACGGGCGGCAGCGTTGGCCCGGGCGAAGCCGGCCGGGGCGGCAGCGGCCAGGGTCAGGCGGGCACGGGCGGCAGCGGCCAGGGCCAGGCGGGCACCGGCGGCAACGGTCAGGGCCAGGCGGGCCGCGGCGGTAGCGGCGGCACGACCACCGGCCAGGCGGGTCGCGGCGGCACCAACGGCGGCGCGGGCACCGGCGGCAGCACGGCCGGCACCACGGGGCAGGCGGGTCGCGGCGGCACCACCGGCGCGGCCGGCAGCACGGCCGGCACCACGGGCACGGCGGGCCGCGGCGGCACGACGGGCGCGGCCGGCGGCACCGGCAACGTCGCGGGCGTCCTCGACGGCGTCATGTTCACCGGGCCTTGTCTGCGCGACACGGAGGCCGCGGTTTGCGCGACCGTGAACGGCAACTGCCCGAACACGACCGCGTCCGACGTCCCGCTGCGCGGCATCCTGACCACCGACCAGACGGTGACCCTGGGCGGCGATCCCAACACCACCTACACGATCGTCTTCCACGTTCAGGGCGAGGTCGAATCGAAGAACTACAACGGCGGCCTCGACCAGGCCACGACCCAGAGCGACGGCTGGCGCTCGCCGAACGGCACCACCAACGCGACGCCCAACACCGGTAACGCGTACAACGTCTACATGCTCCGCGTGACGGAGCCCGGCGCCACCACCTCTCGCGACTACTTCCTCAATTCGCTGGATCCGCCGGGCGTCGAGAACCACACGACGTACGCCATCGACTACTCGTCGCCGGCGTCGGGCAACATGGCCTTCACGGCGAAGGGCGGCTCGAAGGTCCGCTACGTCGCGGCCGACTCGAACTGCAGCATGATCAAGAACTGCGGTCCGAACCCCTCGGGCAGCACCTGCCTCCAGCCGCTCATCCCGGGCAATCTGGAACAAGCCTCGGTCGCCAAGAACCCGACCTTCAACGGCGGCACGAACGGCAGCGGCTTCACGAAGGCCTACAACGGTCAGTGGATCCTGCTCACCGTCAAGAGCGTCACCCCGTAAAACACCACGACCAGCTGGCCGGCGACTGCGACAAGAGTGTACTCAGAAACTGCAGATCGCCGGCCCGATCGTCTACTCTCTCACTGCCCGCCGGGAGCTTGCGGCGGGCGTGACTCTTCCAACGCGTTCCGCTCGATGAGGTGACAGACGTGACATCTGCAAGCTCCGTCCTGCGCCGCGGACTGCTGTGCGGCCTCACGCTCGGCGTGGTCGGCATGCTCACGCTGGCTTCGCGCCCGGCGTCAGCAGACCTGATGTTGTTCGACAATAACGGCTGGACCTTCTTCACCGACGGGCGGATCAACACCTTCTTCTCGTACGCGACGGGTGACGACTTCCCGAAGCCGACGCCGAACCCGAACGATCCGAACCTGACCCACGGCGTGGTCGGCGACGGCCAGCCGTTCACGGCCGGATTTCCGACGCAGCCGCAGGGATTCAACGGCAAGTACTCCGCGACGCGCCTGCGCAGCGGCTTCCTCGGCACGATCATCGCTTTCGGCGTCAAGCGGCAGGTCAACGAGACGACCTCGATCAAGAGCTACGTCAGCCTCTGGCAGACGGCGGAGACGAATCAGCGGCTCAGAGCCTTCGATCAGCTGGCCAAGGACAATCCGTACCGCACGTTCGACGTCCGCGAAGGCTGGATGAGCATCGACGGGCCCTGGGGCAACCTCGTCGCCGGCAAGCAGGGCGGGATCCTCGGCAGCATCTCGACGGAGATCGACTTTCTCTACGGCCACAACTACGGCCTGGGCCTTCCCTGTGTGGAGTTCTACTTTCCGACCTGCGGGCACATCGGCACGGGCGCGCTCGGCAACGGCGTCGCCGCGGGCTTCACGTACACGACGCCCTCGCTCGGCGGCCTGAAGTTCAAGGCCGGGATTTACGATCCGGTCCGCCTGCTCGGCGCGTGGGAACGCGCGCCCTATCCGCGGCCGGAAGCCGCCCTCTGGTGGGAACGGCGTTTCTCGCCGGGCCTGTTTCTGAAGGTTGAAGCCGAGGGCATGTACCAGTACATCGCGGTGCGCGAGAACACGCGCAGCGACAAGGTGTGGGGTGTCGCGGGCGGCGCGCGTCTCGAAGCGGGTCCGTTTCGCCTCGGCCTGTCGGCGTACCACGGCAAGGGGCTGGGGGCGTACATCGCGCTTCAGAACGCGGGGTCGACGTTCGATCAGGTCTATCGCGATCTGCGCTACTTCACGGGCGTCTACGCGCAGACGGCGCTGGTCTTCGGCCGCGAGCAGCTCTCGGCGGGCATCGGCCGGGTCCTCGACCACCAGCTGGATTCGGACAAGAACGGCCACCTGACCATGGACGACATGGGGAACGTGGTGCTCGACATCAACCCCGCGATCGGCCTCTCCGGCCTCAAGTACCAGACCGGGATCTCGGGCGCCTTCTACCACCACGTGACGGACTTCTTCGTGCTGGGGATCGATTACTTCTACTTCCGCACCGACTGGTGGGGCGCGCGGAACGCCATGTTGGATCCGACGACGAACCTGCCCGTTCTTTTGCCGGGCAGCCTGCCGGGCGAGAAGCAAGTCGTCCACTTCATCAACCTGGGCGCGACCTTTCATTGGTAGCGGCGAGAGGAAAACAACCGAGGTGACCTCGTGAACATCCTGAACAAACTCAAACGGTCGAAAGGCGTGTGCGTCGGGCTTGCCCTCGGCGCATGCCTGCTGGGAAGCCGCGTCGCCCGCGCCGAGGTGGAGCTCGCCGAAAAGGACGGGTGGACGTTCACCTTCGACGGACGCATCAACGCGTACCTGAGCGGCGGCACCGGCGACGCCCTGCCGCCTCCGACCGGGGGCATGGCCGCGACGCACACCGTGATGGGCTCGGAGACGGACCGGGTCGACAGCATCCCCGACGTGGCCTGGCAACCGAACTACGGTCAGAAGACCGTCGACGGCAAGTTCACCAACATCCGCGTTCGCAGCGGCATGTACGGCAACATCCTCGGCTTCGGCGTGGGCAAGCGGATCAACGAGACGACGACCGTCAGGGGATACGTTTCGATCTGGTCGACCGTCGAGTCGCTGGGCGAGGACAAGTGGGCGCCGATCAACCCCGTCGCGCGTGAGGGTTTCCTCGCCGTCACGGGCAACTGGGGATCGGCGTACGTCGGCCGCATGCTCGGCTGGGTGGGCCGCATGGGATGGGACATCGATTCGGCCTATGGCCATGGGTTCGGCGTCGGCTTGCCCTGCACGGACTCGCTGGGCCCCGCCTGCGGTCACATCGGCACGGGCGTGATCTTCCCCGGCTACAGCGCTGGTATGGCGTACGCGACGCCGAACATGGGCGGCCTGACGCTGAACGTCGGCATCTACGATCCGGTCATCTTCACGTCGGCGCCCGACAGCTGGTCGCGCGCGCCCCTGCCTCGCCCGGAAGGGGCGCTCATCTTCGATCGGAAGCTGGGCGAGTCAGCTCGGATCAAGCTCGAGGTCGAGGGCATGTGGCAGCAGGTGCGACGCACCGACGCGATGACGATGGCCAACGTGAACGGCTCGGTCTGGAGCGCCTCCGGCGGCATGCGCGTCGAAGCCGGCCCGCTCCGGCTGGGGCTTTCGGGCTTCACCGGCAAGGGTCTGGGTCTCTTCTACGCGCTCCAGAACACGCACGCGAACGCCGACCTGAGCCCGGCCCACGAGATCCGCACCTTCAGCGGCTTCTACGGCCAGGGCGGCCTGGACTTCGGCCGTGTGCTTCTCACCGGCGGCTTCGGCATGAGCCTGGTCGGTCAGACCGCGGACGACAAGATCAACACGATGCTCAGCGTGATCCGCTATCAGCGCGGCATCTCGGGCGCGGTCTACTTCCACGCGACCAACAGCATCGTGCTCGGCGTCGACTACTTCAACTTCCTGGCCGGCTGGTGGGGCGCGCCGATCGCGGGCGGCGGCAAGCTGCTGGGCGAGAAGCAGATGATCAACTTCTTCAACGGCGGCGTGACCTATTATTGGTGAGTGAAGTCGGGTCCGCTCGCCGCCGCCGTCGCTGAACAGCTCGCCTCGAACGAGAGCGCGACCGGCCACGAAGCGACCTTCGCGGAGCACCGCGCCCGTCTGACGCAGGAGATCGCCGAGCGGGCGCCGGCTTCAGGGCGCGGGCGCCTTTGCCTGCTGGGCACTGGCAACGCCAACGACGTCGACCTGGACGCGCTGGCGGCCCGCTTCGCCGAGATCCACCTGGTCGACATCGACCCCGAAGCGGTGGCGCGCGCCGTCGCGCGCCTGCCCGCCGAGCGTCGCCCGCAGATCGTCCCGCACGTCCCCGTCGACGCGTCCGGCCTGTTCGATCGCCTGGAGCGGTGGGCCGTCGACCCCCCGAAGCTGGAGGCGTTCGGCGGCATCGTCGGTGACGCCGTGGCCAGCGTGGTGGCCGCCCTGCCCGGCCCGTTCGACGTCGTCGTGTCGTGCAGCCTGCTGACCCAGCTGCAGCTGGTCCTGCTGCAGGTCGTCGGGGACACGAACCCGCGCTTCGCGGAGCTGCGCGAGGCCATCAACCGCACGCACCTGCGCGCGCTGGGCGCGCTGCTCGCACCGGGCGGCGTCGCCCTGCTGGTCACCGATCTGACGAACACGGATATTTACCCGCCGCTCGCGGAGACCACGGCGGACGCGGATCTGGGCAAGCTGATGAGCGACCTGATCGCCGCTGGCAGTGTCATCTACGTCGCGCATCCGGGCATGCTGTCGTCGGAGATGCGGCGCGTTCCCGAGCTGAAACAAGCGTTCGCGGTGCGTTTTCCAGTCGGGCCGTGGCTTTGGCACAACGGGCCGACGCAGGTGCTGCTCGTCTACGCGCTGGAGATCCGGCGCAAGTAGCCGCGGCCCGGGACGGCTAGAAGGTCGCGAGGACGCCGGCTGACGCGAGCAGCGCCGGCGATCCTGTCCGTCCAACCTCGGCGCCGAGGAGCCGGATCAGGTTGTCGGGCCAGGTGACCCCGATCTGTCCGTCGATCACGAGCGCGACGTGGGCGACGATCGGGACGACGACCCCGCCGCCCGCCATCGCGATCGCGGACCACGACGAGCTCACGCGCTCGTTGTAGCTCTGCGTCCCCGTGCCCATGCCGGTGACGCGCGCGTGATACGCGCCGCCGCCGAGCGAGACGACCAGCTGGACGTGGCGGCCGGGAAGGAAGCCGTGCACGATCTCGAGCGCGGCCATCTCCTGGCGGATCTGGGCGCTGGCGTCCGGCGCGCGCAGGACGGCGTCGCCGCCGAAACCGCCCGCGGTGATCCGGACCGCCCAGCCGTGGCTGCCCCCGTACGACGCGCGGACGACCGGCTGCCACACGGCGCTGACCGCGCCGACGCTGTCCAGCCAGCCGACGCCCGCCTCGACGCCGAGGCCGGCGATCGCGTACGGCGCCGGCGGCGCCTCGACGACCGGCGGCGTCTCGGGAACCGGCTCTGGCCGGCGCACGGATGCGAGCCAGTACTGGGCCAGGCTGGCCTTCAGCAGCTCCACCGCGCGCACCGCCAGCACCACCGAACGAGAGGGCTCGCCGGGCGTTCCGGCCGCGTCGAGGCGGACGCTCTGGATGACCGACTTGCCCGCCATGCGATCGCAGACCCAGATCTCGGCGGTGTTCGCGCCCGCGGCGCGCACGATCGCGAACGCCGCGATCGGATCCAGTTCGCGCCCGACCGTCTCCAGCGCGGTCCGCACATCCAGCGTCGGATCCTGCGGGAGCATGCTGACGTCGAATCCCCCCGCGGTCAGCTCGCCGCGCACGCGCGCGAGGGCGTCGGACGTGACGTCGTCGGTCACCGGCGGGCGCAAGAGGACGACCCGGTAGCGGATCGCAGCGTGGGCGTGTGCCCCGGAAAGGAACAGCGCCACGCCGACCGCGAGCGCCGCCCTCATCGGCTGCCGGGCACGTCTACGACCACGACCACGTCCACGTCCATGTCCGCGTGGACGGCGATCCGTCGTCGCAGGGCCGGCCGCTCAGTCCTGGAGGAGCTTCTTGGCCGGGCCGGCGTACGGGCCGTCGGGGAACCGCGAGAGGTACTCGTTCGCGATGGGACGCGCCGCGGACGCGCCGCGCAGCTTGTGGACGAGGATCATCTGGCGGCCGAGAGCCTGCGCCGCGTACGTCCCGCGGGGGCTCTCCGCCATGTAGCGCTCGTACCATTCCAGCGCGGTCTTCGCGGCCGCCACGCCCGATTCGTCCTCGGACAGACCGCCCAGGAAGAACGCCGCCTCGCGCCCGGTGCCCGAGTGGGCGAACCTGTCCCGCTCGGCCATCAGCGCGCGCCGCGCGACATCGCTGCGGCGCACGTAGCGGGCGGCATCGGCCAGCGCGGTCAGGTCCGCGGCCGACGCTGTCTCCAGCGTGCGCGCCAGGCCACGCTGCTCGGCGTCGGCGAGCACCGCCTGGAAGTCACCCTGCGCGATCAGCTTGCTCCAGCTCGTCTCCGCGCCCGGCTGCGGCGCGCGCACGGCGCCCGGACGGACCCGCAGCGCGTGCGACGGCGCGACCGGCGCGTTCGGCGGCACGACCGCCGGCATGCCCGGATCGTCGACGTCGAACGTCGGCTCCGGCGACTCCTCCCGCGCGCGCGGAAGCTTTGCCGCCTCGGCGCCGGGCGTCGCGTCCAGGAAGATCTCGCCGTCCTTCACGTTCGCGACCAGATGCTGGCCGGCCTCCATCGTGAGGCCGCCGCCGCTCGCCAGCGGACCGCGGACGATGACCTTGCCCCGGTGCATCTGCACGTCCAGCACCTCTTCGGCGCCGGACCAGCGCACGTCGAACTCGGTGCCGACGACGTGGACCGAGTACGGCCCCGCGTCGATGACCCACTTCGCGGCCGGCTTGTGCGTCACGCGCACGTGCGCCCGCCCGCTCTCGAGCAGGACGCGGCTGCCGTGCTGATCGATGTCGGTCACGCGCGTGCTGGTGCCGGGATCCAGCGCCAGCGACGACCCGTCGGAGAACTGCAGCTCGGTCCCGCCGCTCGCCTTGGCGCGGACGTAGCCACCATCGCTCACGCTGCCGTTGACGACCGCGAACGTCAGCGCCGAATTGGTGCGGTGAACCATCATGAACGCGGCCGTCGCGCCGGCGGCGACGAGCGTGAAGCCCGCCACCCACGCGCGCACCCGTCCGCCCGCGTTCAGCGTCCGGCGCGCGACCGCCTGCTCGAAGCGCACCAGCCCCGACTTCTCCCGCTGCGACAGATCGTCGCCGAACGCGTCACGCGCGGCGCCAATCAGCTGCGTCAGCGTGTGGTGAGAGTCGTTCACGTCGTTGTCCATGGCACCGCGCATGGCCCCCAAGTTTCCGTCCCCCTGATTCCCGGATGACCGCCTCATGATCCCTTCTCCGGCGCGTTCGGCACGAGCTTCGGGCCGTAGTGCGCCAACACCGGATCGCGCTCCACCAGAAGGAGCACCCGCGCCCACACCCGCGCCAGTCGGCGCTTGGTCGTGGCGAGGGACAACTTGAGCGCGGCGGCGACCTCCGTCAACTCCAGCCCTTCCATGAAACGGAGGACGAATGCCGCCCTGTCAGTTGCGTTCACGCGATCGAGGATCTTGTAGAAGCGCGCGAGCGCCTCGCGCGCGTCAGTGTCCGGGGTGACGATTTCCAGCTCGGCGGCGTCGGTCTTCCCCGACAGCCGCACCCACCGGCGGACCCAGCGGCGCCGCAGCTCGTGGCGCATCGTCAGCGACGTCACCGAGATGACGAACGCCTTCAACGCCTTCGGCTCGCGCAGCGCGCGCACTTTTTCGAACACGCAGAGGAAAACTTCTTGAGCCAGATCGTCGAGGTCGTGATCCGCGCCGAGCGTCCGGCGCAGCATCCGGAACACCATCGGCGAGAAGCGCTGCCACAGCACCCGCGGCGCCCGCGGATCGCGCGCGATCAGGGCCCGGGCCAGCGTCGCGTCGTCGGACTCGGACAGGGCCGCGCCCGGTAATAGCAGCACACGGGCGCCGTCCTCGGCATCCCGCGTCAAGCTATGCTCCTTGAGCAGCGCAAGCCCCATTCCGCCAGAGAAGTCGCGCTGCCAGACATCGGCAGCTCAGAATTCTACCCCTGCGAGCGGTTATTTCTTGGGGGTTGCGGAACTATTTCTTTTCGAAGAAGCGGTCGACGATGACGGCGGCCAAAATCACGCCACCTGCGACGACGTTCTGCCACAGCGACCTACCCACGAGGTTCACCGCGTTGAACGTCACCTGCATGATGCCGGCGCCGATGAGCACGCCGAAGACGGAGCCCTTGCCCCCCTGCAGCGAGCAGCCGCCGAGCACCGCCGCCGCGACGGCGTGCAGCTCGTAGGCGTTTCCGAGGGCCGGCGTGGCGGCCGGCAGGTACGCGACATACAGGATGCCGGCGACGCCCGAGAGCAGCGCGCACGCCACGAACGTGACCAGCCGGACCATCCGGACCGGCACGCCTGACAGCCGCGCCGCCTCGGCGTTGGATCCGATCGCGTAGCAGTACCGGCCGAAGATCGTCCGGTGCATGACGAACGCGGTTATCGCGACCGCGCCCAGCGCGAACCAGAATGGCATCGGTAACCCGAAGCCGATGCCCTCGCCCAGGAACCGGAACGATGGGAACTTCCCCTGGAAGCCGATCTCCGAGCCGCCCGTCATCACCTCGGCGACACCGCGCAAGAGCAGCATCGATCCCAGCGTGACGACGAACGGCGGCACGCCCAGGCGCGCGACGACCGTGCCCTGACCGACGCCGATCGCGATCGCCAGGCCGATGACGAAGATGACCGCGGCGACGATGCCGAAGCCCTGCATCATCGTCATGTAGCTGGTCGTCACCGATATGATGCAGATGATCGATCCGACGGACAGGTCGATCCCGCCCGCGATGATGACCATCGCCTCGCCGCACGCGAACAACGAGATCAGCGAGATGTGCCGGACGTTGTTGCGGAGGTTGTCGGCCCCGAGAAAGCTCGGGTTCAGGATCGCGGTGATGACCGCCAGCGCGATCAGCACCCCCAGCATCGTCAGTTCTTTCTTGAACGCTTTCATTGCTTCTTTCGTCCGTCGTCAGGCAGCCAGCTTCAGGATGTTCGCGTCGGTCAGCTCTTCACGGCGGAGCTCGCCGGCGATCGTCCCGCGACTCAGGACGAGCGCGCGGTGACAGAGGGCCGCGATCTCGTCGGCCTCCGAGCTCGACACGAGGATGCCCTTGCCCTCGGCGGCCAGCTTGCGCACGACGTCGTGAACGTCGCGCTTGGCCTTGATGTCCAGGCCGCGCGTGGGCTCGTCCAGCATCAGCACCGTCGGCGACATCGCCATCCACTTCGACAGCACGATCTTCTGCTGGTTGCCGCCGGAGAGCGTCGAGGCCGCGCCGCCGCCACGGATGCCGAACTGCTTCATGTACGGCGCCGCGATCGCGTTCTCGTCCTCGAGCAAGAAC
>Ga0207701_10008300_pt1 | contig 10267 bp, 9 predicted proteins | sample KBSSwiSSwithPhiX_FD_184294 | JGI IMG/M metagenome (GOLD analysis project Ga0207701, IMG submission 184294) | Switchgrass rhizosphere bulk soil microbial communities from Kellogg Biological Station, Michigan, USA, with PhiX - S5 (SPAdes) (version 2) | ecosystem: Environmental > Terrestrial > Soil...
GGCCGGCGCCTCCGGGGCGGTTGGCCGCCGGATGATCCCGCGGCTGCTGGCGCCCGGCCATGCCGTCGTCGCCATGACCCGCGATCGCGCCAAGGACGAATCCCTCGAGCGGGCCGGAGCCGATGCGGTGGTCTGCGACGTGTTCGACGGACCCGGCCTGACCGCCGCGGTCCGCAGCGCGGCTCCATCGGCAATCATCCATCAGCTGACCGATCTCCCGGCCGCGAAGCGTGTGCCGGTCCTGCTCGCCCGACTGGTGCTCGGCAAGTCGCTGACCGAGTGGATCACGACGATGCGGGGCGCGTCGAATCCCGCGGCGGTTTCGGCGCTCGGATGGAAGCCGCGATTCCCCAGCTGGCGGGAAGGCTTCGCCGCGAGCCTGAGCGCACAGGGATAGTGATGCCCTCCCGGCTCGACACGGCATCGCGCGCCGGCCTCGAAGCCCGGGTCCGGCGGCTTCGACCCGACAGCGTTCGACAGTGGGGCAGCATGACGCCGCATCAGGCCATCTGTCATTTGAGCGATGCGCTCAAGATGTCGCTGAACGAACGGCCGGTGGCACCGGTCGTCGGGTCCATGGCGCCGGTGATTCGCTTCGTGGCGCTCAGCCTTCCATTGCCGTGGCCGCGTGGCCGGATCAAGACGGTGCCGGAAGTCGAGCAGGGTGTCGGAGGAACGCCGCCAGGGGATTTCGAGCGTGACCGGACCGAGCTTCTGGAGCTCGTCGCACGGTTCTGCGCTGCGCCCTCGAATGGATTCTGTCCAACGCACCCGATCTTCGGCGCAATGACGACGGAGCGCTGGAAGCGCTGGGGCTACCTGCACATGGATCATCACCTGAGGCAGTTCGGCGTCTGATGGCGATCGCAGCGTCCCCGAGGACCACTCGGTGACTGATCAATGACTGCCTCCACTGTCGCTCCGGCCGTGAGCGCTCCGGTTGCAGCCGGCGAACGTGTCGCCGTGCTCGATGGCATCCGCGGCGTGGCCGTCCTGGGCATCCTCCTGATCAATATCGACGCACTTTCGGGATATGCCTTTACGCCGGCGTCCGCGCACACGATTCTGAGAAACGAGACCGCAGACGCCGTCACGTGGTTCCTGCTGGCGACGCTGGTCGAGGCGAAGTTCTATTCGCTGTTCTCGTTCCTGTTCGGCGTGGGATTCGCCGTCTTCGTGCAACGGGCATCCGCGCGGGGTGCGGACGCCGCGGGGCTGTTCAAACGGCGGCTCCTCGGCCTGCTGCTGATTGGCCTGATCCACACGCTGCTGATCTGGTTCGGCGACATCCTGGTCACGTACGCGCTTCTCGGGTTCGTGCTGGTCCCGTTCCTCAGGCGCGACGATCGGTCCGTCCTCCGGTGGGCTGTGGCGATGCTCGTGACGCCGATTGTGCTCTATGGCCTTCTGTTCGCGGCTGCCGGCCAGCCGGCCCAGCCGGTCGCGACTGATGCCGGCGGCGAGCTGCCGCCGATTCTGGCCACGGCGACGCAGAGCTTCAGCCACGGGACCTATCTTCAGGTTCTGAGCGGCAACGTGGTGTTCACTGTGGCAAACGTGGTGCGCCGGCTGCTGCTGATGTTCTTCCCACGCGTCATCGGAATGTTCCTGCTCGGGTTCTATGCCGGCCGCAACAACGTGTTCGGCCGGATCGGCGAATACCGGCGCCTCGCCAGAAACACGCTGGTCACTGGAGTGGCCATCGGGCTGCCATTGGCGCTGGCGGCGTACTCGTTGGGAGATCATGCGATGGGGCCGCCAACGTCGCTGGGCCTGCTCGAGACCGTGATCAAATCGATTGGGGTCCCGTTGCTGGCGCTCGGGTACGCTGCCGGGCTTTGGCTGTTGTTCTCGCGAGCGCCGCAGCTGATGGCGCTCCTCGCGCCGGTAGGCCGGATGGCGCTCTCGAACTACCTGATGCACAGCGTGGCGGGCGTCGTGATCTTCTATGGCATCGGATTCGGGCTCTTCGGACGGTTGTCGTTGACCGCCGCGGCCGCCGGCGCCCTCGCGTTCTTCATCCTTCAGGTGTTCCTCAGCCGCTGGTGGCTGCGCCGCGCCCGATTCGGGCCGGCGGAGTGGTTGTGGCGCATGTTCACGTACCGCCGGCGGATTCCGCTCTTCGGCGCGGAGTAGTTCATCGTCTCTTCAGCAACTCATCTAACCTGTCATCAATCGGAGGGCCCTTTGTCGACTGCAGCAGCCAATACCGTTCCGCCCGAGGTGGCGGCCTCTCAACTGGTGTTCCAGCTCGCGACCGGTTACATCGCGTCGAGTGCACTTCATGTTGCGGTGAAGCTTCGCATCGCGGACAGCCTTGCAGGCGGTCCCCGCCCCGTCTCCGACCTCGCCGCGGCCGCCGGCGTCAACGAGGACGCCCTCTATCGGGTGCTCCGAACGCTCTCGTCGCTCGGTGTGTTCGAGGAGGCCGGTCCGGGAACGTTCGCGAACAACCTCGCGTCGGCCACGATGCGATCGAACGTCCAGGGCTCGACCCATCCGATGACGCTCTGGCTGTCGGACCCGTTCCACTTCCGCGTCTATGCCGACCTGATGCACTCGGTCGAGACCGGCCAGCCCGCCGTGGAGAAGACCGTCGGCATGCCGGTGTTCGAGTACTTCCAGCGGGACAAGGACCTGTCGGAGGTGTTCAACGATGCGATGACCGCCTTCAGCGCGTTCGTCATTCCGGCGGCGCTCGAGGCCTACGATTTCAGTGGCATTCACCTGCTCGTCGACGTGGCCGGCGGCCACGGGCAGGTGCTGACATCGATTCTTCAGAAGCATCCACAGATGCGCGGCGTGCTCTTCGATCTCGCGCATGTGATCGCCGGAGCGATTCCACGCCTCGAGCAGGCCGGTGTCAGCGACCGCTGCACGACGGCCACCGGGGACTTCTTCAAGGCGGTGCCCGAGGGTGGCGACGCCTACATCATGAAGCACATCATCCACGACTGGGACGACGAGCGGGCACTCGCGATTCTGGCGAATATCAAGAAGGCCATGAAGCCGGGCGGCCGCATCATCCTGCTCGACTCGGTGCTGGCGTCCTCGAACGAGCCGGACTTCGGCAAACTGATCGATCTCGAGATGCTGGCGATGCCCGGCGGGCGCGAGCGCACGGCTGACGAATTCCGCGCCCTGTTCCAGCGCGCCGGCTTGACCGTGACGAAGATCGTTCCGACGAAGTCACCGCTTACGGTGATTGAGGCGAGATGACTTTTCCGCGTCCTGCTTCATCGTCCGCATCCGTGCGCCGAGGCTCTGGAGCTCTTCCCTGGTCAGCACCTGGCGCGCCGATGGGAACATGTGGGATTCCTCCTCCTCGATGTGGTGTTCGAGGCTCTCTTTCAGGACCTTGAACTTCGCGCCCCATCGCTCATTGTCTCGCGCCAGCTGGTGAAGCTCTTTGACCAGGACGTCGGCCACGTGGTGCTCCTGGTAGCCCTCCAGCACGATGTCCCGCGATTCCGCGTGCGGTTTCAACGCGGGGTAGAGCACCTTCTCCTCGATCAGCTCATGGACGTTCAGTTCCGCCGTGAGCCTGTCGAGGAGACTGGTCCGTTGCTTGACCGCGCGATCGGTCGTGTCTTCGCCCTGTTTGAGGAGGTCTTCGAACCGCCGGTGATCGGTCTCGAGAAGGGCGAGCGGGTCGTTCTCGTCAGTGGACCACGGCAGCGAGCCTGCGACTCTCTGGACGACTCTCCCGACAGTACCGCCGACCATCTGGGCGACGGTCCCCACGACGCCGCCGGACTTGGCAGGGGCGCGCTTGGGTTGCGTCGTGGATTCCGCCGCGACTTTGGTCGATCTCGACGACCCGGCCCGCGCCGCGGTCTTGCGGCTTGCCGTCTTTGCCCTGGGACGGGCGGTCTTCGCCGTGGCCCTCTTCGCCGTGGCGGTTTTCACGGCCGTTTTGGCCGTCGCCTTCCGTGGGTTCCGGACCGCCTTTGCGCTCTTTTTCCCACTTCGCGCAATTCGATTCTGCTTCGCCACGCTCTACCCCCTCCTGGCACTAAACTATCTGCCCGAGAGCAATTCCTGGACCGGTTTCAGTCAGGGACTTACTGATGAGAGAGCGCGTTCTCTTCGTAGTCGCCACGGTGCTCAGTGCGAACCTGGCGATAGCGGGGCAGTCTTCCGACCCCGGCCGTAAGTCATTCGAGAGCCGTTGCGCACGCTGCCACGGTGCCGACGGCAACGGCGGCGAGATGGGTCCGTCGATCGTGGAACGCCTCACGGCCCGCGACGATCAGCAGCTGCGTCAGCTGATTCGGACCGGCGTGCCGGCCCGCGGCATGCCTCCGTCCGAGGTCGGCGACGGGGAGATCGGGGACCTCGTCAAGTTCCTGCGCGGCATCGAGCGGCGACCGGAGGCGAAGCCAGTCGTCCGGACCACGGCGACGTTGATGGATGGCAAGACGCTGGAAGGCGTGCTGATGGCGCAGGGATTCAGCGACGTCCAGGTGCTGTCGGACGACCGCCGCGTCCACCTGCTCCGCAGGAATGGCGATCGGTTCCGCGAGGTGACCTCCAGCACCGACTGGCCGTCCTACAACGGTGATCCTCGCGGCAACCGCTACACGGCCATGACGCAAATCGACAAGACCACGGTGTCGCGGCTCGCGCCGAAGTGGGTCTTTACGATTCCCGGCGGCGGCAGCTCACAGGCGACACCGGTCGTGGTCGCCGGGATCATGTACGTGCCGAACCCGAACGAATGTTTTGCGCTCGACGCCGGCACGGGACGTCAGATCTGGCGGTATCAGCGGCCGCGGTCGAAAGGCACCGTGGGGCACGCCAACCGGGGCGTCGCGGTGGCGGGCGATCGCCTGTTCATGGTCACCGACGACGCGCACCTGCTGGCGCTGAACCGGTTCACCGGCGAGCTGCTCTGGGATACGACGCTGGACGACTGGCGGAAGAACTATTCCGCCACCTCCGCGCCGCTGGCTGTGGCTGGGGACATGGTCATCGCCGGCGTGACCGGCGGCGAGCACGGCGCGAACGGTTTCCTTGCCGCACACGATCAGAAGACCGGCAAGGAAATCTGGCGGTTCTGGACCGTGCCCAAGCCCGGCGAGCCGGGCTCCGAGACGTGGGGAGGCAAGGACATCGAACATGGCGGCGCGCCGACCTGGTTCACCGGCAGCTACGACCCCGATCTCGACATCGTCTACTGGCCGACCGGAAACCCGGCCAAGGAGTACGACGGCACCGATCGCAAGGGCGACAACCTGTACGCCGGCAGCATCCTTGCGCTTCAGCGCGCCGATGGAAAACTGAAGTGGTACTACCAGTTCACTCCGCACGATTTGTGGGACTGGGACGCCACCCAGACGTCGGTGCTCGTGGACGCCGCCTGGCAGGGAAAGCCGCGCAAGCTGATGCTCCACGCCAACCGCAACGGGTTCTTCTACGTGTTCGATCGCACCGACGGGACACTGCTCCTCGCGAAACAGTTCGTCAAGACGCTGACCTGGGCCAGCGGCATCGGTCCTGACGGCCGTCCGATCAAGCTGCCGAACCAGGAGCCGTCGCCTGGCGGCACCAAGGTCTGCCCATCGCAGGACGGAGCCACGAACTGGTATTCGCCGTCATTCAATCATTCCACCGGGCTGTATTACGTGCAGACCAACGAGAAATGCAGCGTCTACACGACGAAAGAACAGGGGGAGTGGGAAAGCGGCAAGACGTATCTCGGAGGTTCCCAGCGAACCGCTGACGATCCCAAACCGCAGCGTGTGCTCCGCGCGATCGACATCCAGACCGGCGCGATCAAGTGGGAAGTGCCGCAGCAGGGATCTGCGAACTCGTGGGGTGGGACGCTGTCGACCGCGACGGGACTTGTGATCGTGGGGGAGGACGGCGGCGGCCTGATGGCCGTCGACGCGGTCACCGGAAAGGTGCTCTGGAACTTCGAGACCCAGCACAACTGGAAAGCCTCACCGATGACCTACATGTTCGACGGCACCCAGTACATCGGTGTCGTAGCCGGCTCGAACGTGATCGCATTCGCTGTGCGCTGAACCGGGACGCCGGCCCGAGCGCTTTCGAGGTTCTCTTTTCGGACGGTGAGTGCCGTCCTGGAGGTTGCCGAGTGACGGACGACAAACCGCTCGACTACTACGAGGTGCTGCAGATCAGCTCGAGCGCGGAACAGGAAACCATCCAGCGCATCTTCCGCATGCTGGCGCAGCGATATCACCCCGACAACAAGGACACGGGAGATGAGCGGCGGTTCCGTGAGGTCCAGGAAGCCTACGAGGTGCTGACCGATCCCGAGAAGCGGGCGCGATACGACATCGGCTACGAACAACGCCGGAACAACCGGTGGCGGCTGGTCACGAGCGGCACGCACGCGGAGAGTGATTTCGAGATCGAGCAGATGGTGCGGCTGACGCTGCTCGAAGCCCTCTACACGAAGCGGCGGGTCGACCCGGGGACACCGTCGCTGTATTCGACCGAGCTGGAGGCGCTCCTGGGCCGAACCCGCGAGCACCTCGAGTTCACGATCTGGTACCTGGTGCAGCGGAAGTACGTGAACAGGGACGATCAATCACGGCTGATGATCACCGCCGAGGGTGTCGACTATCTCGAACACAACTACAAGGGAACGCTGCAGCGCAAGCGCCTGCAGGCAGCGACCGAGCCCGCCTGACGCGAGCCCTCAGGCCTTCTTCTTCCGCATCTGCAGCTCGCGTCCGCCGTCGGCGAACTGCACTTCGTCCATCAGCCCGTTGATCAGGAAGATGCCCCGGCCGCTGGTTTTCAGGAGGTTGGCCGGGTCGAGGGGGTTCGCCACCTTTGCCGGATCGAAGCCGGTGCCAGGGTCGCGGACGGTAATCACGATCTCCCCGGCTTCGCCGAACGACACCGAGCACTGCAGCTGCTGGCTCACGTCGCCGCGGCAGCCATGCCGGATGGCATTCGCGACCGCCTCCTGGAGCGCAAGCTCCACGGCCATCACATCCTCGTCGGGCCAGCCTTTCTCCTGCAGGACATGGGTCACGCCGTCGGTGACTGTCGGGATCGCACCCGGATCCGCCGGGATGGTCATGGTGAACTGGCACGTCGAGCAGAACGGGATGAGTCCGCTCAACCGGCGGACGTCGTCGTGGGACGCGCGCAGCTCTTCGAGCAGCTTCGATTGTTCGGCCTGCGCACGATCGCGTTCATCGAGCGCCACCCTCAAGTCCATCAGGTTCCGCCGCAGCTCGAGCTGGCCCTCGGCCTGCCGGCACAGCGCGCTCAGCGCTTCGAGCTGTTCCCGGGTCAGCGTGCGCGCGACCCGGTCGATGACACAGAGCGTGCCGAGCGCGTGCCCGTCCGGCGTGATCAGCGGTGCCCCGGCGTAAAACCGGATCTCCGGCTCGCCGGTGACGAACGGGTTCTCGCGAAACCGCTCGTCATGCCGCGCGTCGGGCACGATGAACAGGTCGCGATTCTGGATGGCGTGAGTGCAGAACGACACGGCACGCGCGGTCTCGGTGACCGATACCCCGACGCGCGCTTTGAACCACTGCCGGTCGGCGTCGATCAGCGTCATCGCCGCCATCGGCGTCTCGCAGATGTAGGAGGCGAGCAGCGTCAGGTCGTCGAAGCCTCGTTCAGGCTCGGTATCGAGAATCCGGTAGCGATGAAGCGCGGCCAGACGGGCGCTTTCATCAGCCGAACTCGTCGCAGCATCCGGGAGCATTGGAGGGAATTATATCCATTGCCAACATTGCCAAAATTGCCAACATTGCCAACATTGATTGGGGAGGGGGCAATTCGGAAGGTTGCTTCGAATTTCTCCGTGACCCGCTTTTCAATGGTGGCAATGTTGGCAATCTTGGTCCGCCTCCGCTTGCCGCTTCGATCTCGGGCGGCAAGCTATGGCGAGATCTCGCCGTAGCGCCGTCTGATCCACCGGCGCGAAGGCGGACAATGTTGGCAATGTGAAAGAATCAACCCTCTGTGAACCCTGACGCGTCGGTTCTGAGCGCCATGATCACGCCGGCGGTGCTGATCTCCGCCTGTGGCGCGTTGATCCTTTCCACTTCTGTCCGGCTTGGCCGCGTCGTCGATCGGGTCCGCTCGCTTGCCGACGGCTTCGAGGCGCTGGCCAAGAAGGAAGCCAGCACCGTGGAGCTCTTCGAAGAGCGGATGGAGCTGACCTTCACGCAACTCGACTGGCTGACCACCCGGGCGCGGCATCTCCAGCGCGCGATGACGACCTTCTACCTGGCGCTCGGGCTGTTCGTCGCGACCACCGTGACGATGGGATTCGTAGGCCTCACCGGCAGGTCCGGCAAGGCCTATCAGTGGATCCCGGTGGTGTTCGGCATGATCGGCGCCGCGCTGCTCTTCATCGGTACGATCCTGCTGGCATTCGAAGCCACGCTCGCCTTGCGCTCGGTCCACTCGGAAATGGATTTCCTGTGGAAGCTGGGCAAGCACTACGCGCCGGATCCTCTCCAGCGCCGTCTCGCGTCCCGGCGCCTGTTCCGCCAGCTGAATCGCTGACGGCGGCCGGCGAGGGTCATCTCGCCAGCGGCGCTGTATCGGTGCAGGGCGTGCCCATGGCGACCATCATCAGGAACAGCGGGTTACGGCCCTCCCGCGCGATGCTGTGGGTCACGCCCCGCGGAATCAGCGCGAACCACCCTGCGTCGGCTTTGTAGGACTGGTCCTTCATCCGCACGGTCCCGGCACCGGCCAGGACGTACAGGAGCTGATCGGCCGTGTCGTTTTGCTGGTTGGTCAATGGCTCCCGTACTTGAAGCGTCCGGGCGGTTCCGCCGTCGGTGCAGGCGATCAGCGAAGCCTTCTGCGGTTCCGAGGATCGAAGGACGTTCTTGTCGAGGAAGTCAGGAATCGACATGGTCCTGGGCTCGACCGGCCGGAGTTTGCGCTGCTCGACCGGCGGGGCGACAGCCTGCGGCGGCGGTGGCGGCTCGGGCTTTGGCGGTGCGGGATTGAGCGCAACCGAGACGTCGGCCGCGCCGCGCGTCGTGACCTCACGCTCGAGGGTCAGGTACTTCTCGTGCTCGAACCGGAGCCGGTAGGTGCCCGCACGCATCGAGCGGAACGAAACGGAACCATCTGCGGCGGTCGCGCCCGAGCGCTCGACCGGGCCGGAAACCGCAACCGCGACATCCTGGATGCCATTGCCGCTCTTGTCCGTCACCTGAACTGCCAGCGTCGATCCTGCCGCCGGGCTGGCCGTTGTGCGTGGCGCCGCTGGTTTCTGGGTCGCTGGCTTCTGCGCCGGGGGCGTCTGCGGGGCTGGCGTCTGCGGAGCTGGCGGCTGGGCAGCCGGCGGCTGCGCGGGCGGCGCCTGCGCGAATGTGCCTGGGCCGGCGAGGACGATGAGCAGCGCTGTCGCGTATATGTGCATGTGCGTTATGTCACTACTCCCGCGAGTTTGATGCAAGCGAAGTCGTCGTCAGGATGAGCTTGCCGGTCGTGGCGCGCGACTCCAGAGCGCGGTGCGCGGCGCCAGCTTCGGCCAGCGGGAAGACGTGATCGACCCGCAGCGCCAGCTCTCCGCGCTCGATCGCGGTGAACACGTCGCCGGCACGCCAGAGCAGCTCTTCGCGTGACAGCAGATAGTGCGCCAGGCTGGGCCGGGTCAGGAAAATCGAGCCGCGCGTATTCAGGATCTGGGGCTCGAACGCGGTCACCGGCCCGCTCGATTGCCCGAACAGCACCATCATTCCCCGCGGCCTCAGGCACGCCAGGCTCTTGTCGAACGTCGTCTTTCCGACCGAATCGTAGACCACGTCGACACCGGTCCCGCCGGTGATGCGCTTCACCTCGGCCTCGAAATCGACCGCCGTGTAGACGATCGGATGATCGACGCCAGCCTTGGCCGCCACCGCGGCCTTTTCTTCTGTCGATACGGTCCCGATCACACGAGCGCCGCGGATCTTCGCCATTTGCGCGGTGAGCCGTCCTGCGCCGCCGGCCGCCGCGTGAACCAGGCAGCTCTGGCCGGTGTTCAGCGGGAACGTCGAGTTCGTCAGGTAGTGTGCGGTCATCCCTTGAAGCATCGCCGCGGCTGCCGACTCGAAATCGATGGTGTCCGGGATCTTCACCAGCGAGGTTTCCGGCACGGCCGCGTACTCCGCGTACGATCCGCGGACCATCGCATAGGCGACGCGATCGCCTGGAGCCACGTGCGTCACGTTCGGACCGATGGACTCGACGGTTCCGGCAGCTTCGCTGCCGAGCGTGATTGGAAGGTCGGACTTGTAAAGTCCGCTGCGAAAGTAGATGTCGA